>Ga0209400_1003376_pt1 | contig 11632 bp, 9 predicted proteins | sample M_130807_EF_Meta_FD_187313 | JGI IMG/M metagenome (GOLD analysis project Ga0209400, IMG submission 187313) | Freshwater microbial communities from Lake Montjoie, Canada to study carbon cycling - M_130807_EF_MetaG (SPAdes) (version 2) | ecosystem: Environmental > Aquatic > Freshwater > Lake... | reverse complement strand
CCCGTTTGGCGAAGTGGGCCTAGGACTGAACCTCAACCGGGTCAGCGACGACAATTACTGGCGAGACTTTACTTCGCTGGCCTATACCGGTCAGACCGTGAGTGGGGCGGTTGGAAATGCCGGTTCGGTACAAGCCATGGCCCCCAGTGGCCAAAGTAGCGCCCAGCCCAGCGCGACGGGCTCGCTGCGCCTGCTGCCAACGGAACTGAGTGCCAACTGGGGTAAGGGCTATTTTTCTTCGAGCGTGAAAACCCAAAAATGGCAGGTGCTGCAAGACTCCAGCGCCTACATCGTGCAGCCCTACGAGCGCTTGCCGCAAGTGACCGCACGCTATGCGCGCGTCAACGATCGCGGCTGGGACTGGTCGGTGGATGGCGATTTCACCCGCTTTTCATCCATCCCTGAGCTGACCGGGCAGCCCAACGCCGACCGCAGCTTCGTCTGGACCCAGATCAGCCGACCGTGGATAGTGCCCCAAGGCTACATCACCCCCAAAGTGCAATTACATGCGGCCGCTTACCAATATGAGAATGCGAGCTACTACAGCAACAGCAGCGCAACAAGCACCGTTCCCACCTTCAGCTTGGACAGCGGTTTGGTGTTCGAACGCGATTCCTTGTGGGGTGATCAAAGCATTGTGCAAACGCTGGAGCCGCGCGCTTTTTACGTCTACACGCCCTACGAAAAGCAATACCAACTGCCCAACTACGACACGGGTGCAAACGACTTCAACTTTGCATCGATCTACACCGAAAACGCATTTTCGGGCCACGACAAAATTGCCGATAACAACCTGCTCACGCTGGGTTTGACCAGCCGCTACCTGGACCGCGAGACCGGGGCCCAATTTGCGCGTTTTGGTGTGGCGCAGCGGCTGCGTTTTGAGGACCAGGGTGTGGTGTTGAACAGCAGCAGCACCAGCGCCAAATCCGGCGTCAGTGATTTTCTCGCCGGTGGGGCTGTGAACATCAATGAGCGCTGGGTACTGGACTCCTTGTTGCAGTACAACCCTTTGACCAACCAGTCGGTGCGCTCAACTGTGGGTGCGCGTTACAACCCGGGCGCATACCGGGTGCTGAATTTGGCCTACCGTTTTCAGCGTGAAACCAGCGAGCAGATCGACACCAGTGTGCAATGGCCGCTGTCCGATATCTGGCCGGGCCCATCCCAGGACGAAGGCTATGTCGCTGGTAAGTACTATGGGCTGGCGCGCACCAATTACAGCTTGTACGACGGCCGGATGGTCGACACCTTGTTCGGCTTGGAATACGATGCGGGTTGCTGGGTGGGGCGGGTCGTCTTGCAACGCACCCAATTGGATAAATACGCTGCGGTTCAGAGCGTGATGTTCCAGTTGGAGTTTGTGGGTTTTAGCAAGCTTGGCATCAGCCCCGAAAAGGCCTTGGCTACCAGTATTCCGCGCTACCAGCCTTTGCGTGGGGCGCCTTACACGCCGAACCGGTTCGGTAATTACGATTGATCCTCATGCGATTGCGCCACGGCCTCTTTGTCAGTTTCTTGCTTTGCGCCTCGCTGGCGTGGAGCCAGGGCGTGGAGGCGCCACCGGCGGTGACCGCAGACTATGTAGCCGCACTGGTTAACTCCGACCCGATTACCGATGGTGAGCTGCGTGCGCAGATACAGATACTGGACAAGCAGCTGCGGGAACAGGGGCGCAACCGTGTCAGTCCCGCAGAACTGCGGGCGTCGGTCCTGGAACGGCTGATCAACGAGCGGATCCAACTGCAACTGGCCGAACAAATGGGCATCCGGGCCGATGAAGCCGCATTGGACCAAGCAGAAAAATCCGTGGCCGCCCAAAACCAGCTCAGCGTTGCCGGCTTGCGGCAAAACCTGGAAAGGGACGGCATTTCCTGGTCCGTGTTCCGGCGGCAGTTGGGCGAGCAAATCGCGCTGGGGCGGCTGCGTGAACGCGAAATAGACGCACGCGTCAAGGTTTCCGAAGCCGATATTGACCGCGCCCTGGCGGAGCAACAAGCCGCTAACGCCAACATCGCCAACCAGACCATCAACGCGGCGCAAATCCTCATCGCATTGCCCGAATCCGCCACCGAGGCGCAATTGGTTGCCGCCCAGGCACGCGTTCAGGCCGTTGGCGAACGACTGAAAGCCGGTTCGAATTTTGAGGCCCTGGTGGCGGAGCTCTCCGATGGTGATCGCAAGAACGGCGGGCAACTGGGTCTGCGCCGGGCCGATCGCTACCCGGATTTGTTCCTGGCCGCGCTGCGGGATCTGCCCGTGGGCGGCGTAAGCAAGCCGGTCCGCTCAGGCGCGGGTTTTCATATCCTCAAGCTACTGGAACGGCGCCTGCCCACCGCAGCCTCCGCAATCACCCAGACCCGTGCGCGGCATATTCTTCTGGTCGCGGGCGACGGCCAGTCGCCGGCCCAAGCCCAAGAGCAACTGCAGGATGTGCGCAAAGCCATTGTGGCTGGGCAAACCACCTTTGAGTCCGCAGCACAGGCCCTGTCCCAGGACGGCAGCGCAGCGCAGGGCGGTGATTTAGGCTGGGCCAACCCCGGCATGTTTGTGCCCGAGTTCGAACAAGCCATGGACAGCTTGCGCGAAGGTGAAATCAGCGCGCCCCTGGTGTCCCGCTTTGGCGTGCACCTGATTCAGGTGCTGGAACGCCGCCGGGTCGAACCCACGCAGGAGCAACAGCGCGAACAAGTCCGTAAACAACTGCGCGCCCAAAAGATGGATGAGCGCTTTGTGAGCTGGCTGAGCGAGTTGCGCGCGCGCGCCTTCGTCGAAATCCGCGAGCCCTAACGCAGCGGCTTATGAAACATATTGCGCGCAAGCGCTTCGGCCAGAATTTTCTGCGCGATGGCTCGGCGATTGCGGCCATCGTAGACGCCATAGCGCCCCGGGCAGGAGACGCCATGGTGGAAATCGGGCCCGGTTTGTCGGCGCTGACGCGGCCGCTGCTGGACGCGCTGGGGCATCTGACGGTGATCGAACTGGACCGCGATCTGGCGGCACGCCTGCGCCACGATTCCCGGCTGCGGGTAATCGAAGCCGATGTGCTGCGGGTGGACTTCGCCGACGTGGCCGCAACGATTGGCAGCAGCAGGCGGCTGCGCATTGTCGGCAACCTGCCCTACAACATCTCCAGCCCCATCCTGTTCCACTTACTTGAATTCGTCCAACATGTGCAGGACCAGCATTTCATGCTGCAAAAAGAGGTGGTCGACCGCATGGTTGCGCCCGCAGGCAGCTCGGATTTCAGCCGCCTGAGCGTGATGCTGCAATGGCGCTACGCCATGGAAAAGGTTTTGGAAATCGGGCCCCATTGTTTTGAGCCCGCCCCCAAAGTCGACAGCGCGGTGGTGCGTATGACGCCACTGGCGTCAGCGCCCGCAGTGGCACCGGCATTTTTGTCTGAATTGGTACAAGTGGCGTTCAGCCAGCGCCGCAAACTCATGCGGCATACGCTGGGCCCGTGGCTGGACCAGCGCGGGTTTGCAGGCCAATTTGACCTGCAACGGCGCGCGCAAGAGGTAACGGTTGCGGAGTACGTCGCCCTGGCCAGCCAGCTCGACGCGCCCGACGGGCCTTAGGCTGCTGTCAACCAGTAGCTAGCGTTAAAGGGGCTGCTCATTCGCAAGGCCATGGGCGAGACGTCCAATAACTTATCGGTTGGCATGGCTTCGCCGCTTTCATGCGCCAGGTGCGCGCCACCGGTTTCGCTGTTTGCCTGATTCGCCCGTTCTGCTTGGCTGGTGTGTGCAGAACGGGCTACAGAAAAGAATAGAAGCACCGGAATGGAATTTTGCGATCCCCCCAGTAATCTGCGGCATCCCGGAATATGTCCAGCAACTGCTCGCGACCTTCCTTGTCAAATTTGGCGTTGGCTGGCACCTGCTCCAAAACCACCACAAAACCGGTTTGCGGGCCGGATTTGTGCACCGTGTCGGTCATGTTGTCGTACAAAGCATCCAGGTTTTTGCCACCCGCAGGGGCCAACTTGAATTGCTGCACCAGCAAATCCAGTACATCCTGCTTGGTCAAGGCGCTGGATAACTTGGCATACAAAAAGTGGTGCCCCAATTGTTCGGCCGCCGCTTGCAACTCCACCACACTAAAAGCCCTGATCGATTGAACGATATTGGGCCGTATATTCTTCAAAGGTAAGTCCATCCCCGTTGCCGCTTTCTGAGATCAAAAAAGTGTGCGCCAAAACCGCCGCAGGTGTAACACCTTGTGATGCAAGCTTGGCTGGGTTCAAAAATGCCCGCTTGTAGGGCGTTCCTGAAATCAAAGTGCGCAATTGTCGGCGAAACCCCGCAATTTTGCAAGCCTTAGTGCCGCTTCCAGGGATTCACACGCGGGCAATGTCCGCTGCTTTGTCCAAACGCACACATTTTCCGAATATCATCCTCGCCGCAGGCCGCAGGTAAACCGCAGAGTTCACGAACGGCTGAGGTCACTACATGAGGAACTTCGTATGGAAACACAGTCTGGGCCCCACGCGGCGGCCACTCCGAGCGACGGCGGATTTTCAACATCTGACTTTGGCTTTTTTGCGCTCATGGCCTTGGTTGTTGTAGCGGTTACATGGGTAGGCGTGCTCTCGTTTGAGGAGGGCATGCATACCGAAAAGTCCAAGCGCAATGGCGAAGCCTGGGTTGCCTGGTTGACCGAGAACAGTGCCAAGCGTTCTGACCCCGATTACCCCTTGCGCGCATGCGCCGCTGGCCTGCAGGCTCCAACAGCCGCTCAACCGTCGGAGCCGGCACCCGAGGGCGCCACTGAAGAAGCCCCCAAGCCTGCTGCAGCAGCTGCGCCCAATACCTGGGGCGCCTGCTTGGCAGAGATTGTCAAGGTTCCCGCGTTTGCGGCAATGGTCAATCCATTCACGGGCAAGACCCCTGAGTTGGTCGAGAAATGCGACCCGGCTGACCACAACTTGCACGGCAATATTGCAATAGAAAAAAGTATCAGCAACCCGCCGGGTTCAGCGGTGCCGGTCACGATTTCAGCCTTAGTGCCGGGCGACGCCATCGACACCAAGCTGCAGCTCAAGTTGTCGATTTGCGACAAGGGGGCCTACCCCATCAAAGTTTCCGAGTTTGAATTCTGAGGTGCCCCATGGAAGAAAAAACCTATGTTTCCATCCATGAACTCGATGCCAAGTCGATTGTTGGTGCAACCGATATAGAAGCGGACATCTCCAAAGACTTGCCTTTGCGCAAGTGGCTGTACGCCTGGCTGCTGGACCCCCATATTGAAGGAAATTACCAGCAATTTATCGACAAATGGATCAGTATCCTGATTGTGGTCAATTTGTTTGCGCTGCTGTTCGAGCAGGTGCCGGCGATCTTTGAGCCCAACGCCCATTTATTCCACTATTTCGATGTTTTCTCGGTGGTGGTATTCACGCTGGAGTATTTCCTGCGCTTTTATGTGGCGCCGGAAGACCCGGATTTCGCCGGTAAACCGAACGCACGCACCAGTTACCTGTTCAGCCCCTTTGCCATTATTGACTTCTTGGCGATTGCGCCCTTCTATCTGAAGTTCCTGGGCATTCCGCTGGACTTGCGCTTCCTGCGGTTCCTGCGGCTGCTGCGGATCTTGAAGCTCTTTCGCATCATCATTCCTGCGTACCATGATTTTGCGAAAGCCAATCAGGGCCGCACGCTACGCCAAAAGGTCCATGCGCTGGTGTTTCCGGGCACTTATGGCGGCCGGCTGCAAGAACTTTTCGACGGATTCATCGCTCTGTGCGTGCTGCTGTCGGTGTTCGCGGTCATCATGGAGTCCGTGCACAGCGTGAGCTACATGCTCAATATCCAGTTTGTCATTCTGGACGCCGTGATGGTTGGCATCTTCACCATCGAATACGTCATGCGCATGTATTCCTGCGTGGAAGAGCCCGGCTTCAAAAGTCCCATCGCCGGCAGATTCAAGCAGGGCACCACGGTATCGACCTTCATCGACTTCTTGGCGATATTGCCTTTCTTCCTGGAAGGCCTTTTGCACCACGTACTCGATCTGCGGTTCTTGCGGGTATTCCGACTGACGCGGCTGCTGAAGCTCACCCGCGGCAATGATGCGACCACGACCCTGGTCAAGGTACTCTCGCGCGAATGGCCCATCATCAGCGCGTCGGCATTCATCATGATTTTGCTGGTGATCATGACCGCTTCGCTGGGTTTCCTGTTTGAACATGAAGCGCAGCCGGACAAGTATGAAAACATTCCGACCACGATTTACTGGGCGGTTATCACGCTGGCGTCTATCGGCTACGGCGATATTTACCCGGTAACCCCCATAGGACGGGCCATGACGGTGGTCATGGCTTTCGCGGGAATCGGTATCTTCGCAATCCCTGCCGCTATTTTGGCGTCGGCCTTCAGCGATGAGTTGGTCAAAGAGCGCGAAGTCTTGAAGGCGGATCTCTACGACATCATGAAGGACGGGAAGATCAGCACCGACGAGCTCGATTTCATACGCGCCGAAGCCAAGCGCCTACACTTGAGTGTCGAAGAGGTGAGCGCACTGGTGCGCCAGATTCAGCAGGAGCTGGAGCGGGAGGCGAATTTCGCCGACATGCCGATTCACCAAATCGCTGCCAAACCGGAGCTCGCTGCTGAACACTACAAGACCCTGCTCAGCAACATCCGGCAACTGGGCATGCTGATGGAGCCCGCTGAGTTTGACAAGCTACGTCAAAAGGGTAGTCGCCTCAGCGCTGAAGAAGTCGCGCTGTGGCAACAGATCCGAGCCCAGTGATGACCGGCACCCGGATCGCTGGCAGGTAAGCCCCACGCTGAACCCGCTTGGCATGGGGCTTTTTGTGAGTCCCATGCGCCCGCCAGCGCCACCAGAACCCATTTGCATATGAACAAGGCCCAGAAGACATTGATGAAGATCCTGGACGGATCGCCTGAGCACAAAAGCAGCCACTATGTGGAACTGCTTATCACCGTCGTGGTTTTGGTGAATTGCTCGGCCGTGATTCTGGATTCGGTTCCCGAGATACACGCCCAGTTCCGCGACTTCTTCCATGAGCTGGAATTCTGGAGTGTCATGTTCTTCACCGCCGAGTACATTTTGCGGGTGTGGTCACTGGGCGCGAAATACGCCGCCGGCGAAGGTGGCGCTTGGAAAGGCCGGCGTCAGTACATGTTCAGCCCATTTGGGCTGGTTGACTTTTTCGCTACGATGCCGCACTACCTGCACATGTTTTTCCCCACGCTGGATTTGCGGATCCTGCGAGTCTTGCGGCTGCTGCGGATTCTCAAGCTCTCCAAATACAACACTGCTTTGCAGGACCTGTTTCACGCCGTCAATTCGGAGCGCCGCGCATTCGGGTCGGCTGCGTTTTTACTCCTGATTGCAACCATTGTGTCGGCCTCGCTCATGCACTTTGCGGAAGGGCATGAGCAACCCCAGTTTTTCGGCTCTATCCCGCACTCTATTTACTGGTCCATCGTCACCATCACCTCCGGCTACGGCAATGTGGAACCGGTGACCAAAGCCGGCGAAGTGATCGCACTACTCACCGGATTTCTGGGCGTCTGTATGGCTGCCATCATGACCGGTATCGTGGCATCAGCCTTTTCCAACCAGCTGTCGCGCAAGAAGGCAGCCTACCAAAGCCAATTGCGACAGGTGCTGTCCGATGGCGTGGTGAGCGATGCCGAGCGCGAATCTTTGCGCCTGCTCCAAATCAAATACCGGCTTACCGATGCACAGGTTCAGGCGGCGATGGACGAAGCCAAAATCGGCAAAAAGGCCTAGAACTCCATGAACCGCCTTCAATTAACGCCCCTGCAGCAGTTGCAGCGCCGCACCTACGAAATTCTGGACGGCGCAGTCGCCGACAGCAAAAGCAAAGCCTGCGAGATTTTTATTGCCGTACTGGTGGTGGCCAATGTGCTGGCCATCATTCTGGAGTCAATGCACGAGTTGCACGAGGCGTACGCAAGCTATTTCCACTATTTCGACCTAGTGAGCGTCATGGTGTTCAGTGTGGAGTTTGTGCTGCGCGTCTGGTCTTGCGGCATGAAATACGACCCCGCGCCGGGCAGCGCCTGGCAGGGCCGCAAAGACTATGTGTTCAGCCCCTTCGGCCTGGTCGACTTTTTCAGTACCGTCCCGTTTTATCTGCAACTGATTTTGCCCGGAGCTGATTTGCGCGTGCTGCGCATGTTCCGCCTGCTGCGGATTTTCAAGCTCTCCCGTTACAACAGCGCGATGGACGATATGTTTGAGGCCATCCGCTCGGAAAAGGACTCTTTTTCATCGGCATTTTTTCTGCTGCTGATCAGCTGCCTGCTGTTTTCCAGCCTGATTTACATCATTGAGGGGCAGGACCAGCCCGATGTATTCCCGTCGATTCCGGCTGCCATGCATTGGTTCATACTGACCATTATTTCGGGCTGGGGCAATGTGGATCCGGTTTCCATTCTGGGCACTGTGCTGGTGGTGGTGACCCAAATTTTGGCCATCGCATTGGCCGCCATCCTGACCGGTGTGGTGGCAACCGCCTACACGGCGCAGGTCCAGCGGCGCGAGGCGCTGTATGAAATGGAAGTACGCGAAGTGCTGGCCGACGGCGTGGTTACCGAAGAAGAGCGGCTCAAACTCCAATCATTGCAGGCCCGCTACGGGATTACAGACGAGCAAGTGGAGTCTATTGCCGCACAGGTGCAAGCCGAGAAGCTGGCCGAAGCCAAGAACTAAATGCGGCGCGACACCCGCCCGCCGCAGCGGGCGGGCGCTGCATCAATGACCCAGCTTGGCCATGAGTGACTTGAACTCTTCCTGACCAAGCGCCCGCATATGTGCTGCCTGTGCAGGTGTGACCAGGTGCAACTCCAGCAGGGTGTCCACCAGATGGTCGCGCGAGGCTGCGGGATGCTTCGCAGATCCTGACTCATCCAAAGACTCGCCGAACAAAACCACCATCAGGGTTTTGCCCACGATATTCATCAAAATACCGAATAACACCAAGCCGAAGAACATGGTGAATCCTGCAATCACCCGGCCCCAGAAAGTCACCGGATACATGTCCCCGTAACCGGTCGTCGTCAGCGTAACCACCGCCCACCACATGGCTGTCGGAATCGAGGTGAAAAAACGTTTGTCTTCGCCAATGGTGTTACCACTGATCGGGTCAACCGGGAAAAATTTTGCGGCCTCAGGAGGCGCATCGGCTGGCAGCGGGTTGAGTTTGAGTTGTTCGTCCAAATGCGCTTGGCCCTGGGCGATATGTTCAGGCGAATACAAATCACCTTCCACAAAATACATCATGGTGCTTGAAATCATGATGACCGAAAACAGGGCAATAAAGTAAATCCGCAGATTGGTTGCCAGGGGATTGCTCTTGGCCTCGCTATCTGCAGACAAACTTTGCAGTGCCATCTTGGCCATTTTCAAGACCCGTAGCACCCGTACCACCCGCATCACGCGCAACACCTTGCCGCCTTGCAAAGCGGTAAGGTTCATCAGCATGAAATAGCTGGGCAGAATGGAAATCAAATCGACCAAGCCCCAAAAGCTGAATATGTAGCGGATACGGTTAGGCGCGAAATACATATTCGATAGATAGTCCACCGTGAAAAAGGCAACTGCGCAAATCTCAACCACGCGGAACAAGGCGGCGTGCGTGGTGGCAAACGGCTCGACCGTCTCCATCGCCAGAGCAATACAGGAGACAAAAATCCAAAAATTCACCGCCTGCACCCAACGGTGAAAAGCCTTGGAATGGGCTACCGTGAACATAGCCCGCCAGACACCCACATTGGCGTCTAAATACTGGCCTGAATGAGCGCCACGCGATGGATTGTTCATACAAATTCCTTATGAAAGTAAATATCCCCGCTATCTGCCGGCGCACAGATTCGCCAAAAAATAACGGTCCAACGAAACCCGAAAATCATATGCGATGCGCCAGCCCGCGCCATTGGGGCGGCTTGCCTGGCGGTGCCGCCGGGCCTGCTACTTGGACTGGCTGAGCGCGTTGCTGACCAGGCGCGAGGTGATGTCCACAATCTGGATCATGCGGTCATAGGGCATGCGGGTCGGGCCGATCACACCCAGGGTGCCGACCACCCGGCCGTCGACCTCATACGGGGCGCTGACCACTGACAACTCTTCGAACGGCACGGTCTGGCTTTCGCCGCCTATGAAGATGCGCACGCCTTCGGCCTGGCCTGCGGTATCGAGTAAGCGCATGATCTGGGCCTTTTGCTCGAACAAATCAAAAGCCCGGCGCAACTGGCCCATGTTGCTGGAGAAATCTGCCACCGACAGCAGGTTGCGCTCACCCGAGATCACGATGGCGTCCTGTGATTCGGCGATGGCCTCGGAACTGGCGTGCACCGCCGCCTGCATCAGCGTCGCAATTTCGGTGCGCAGGGTTTCCACCTCGTGCTTGAGCAGTTCGCGCACCTGGTCCATGTCCATGCCCACGTAGTGGCTGTTCAAGAAATTGGCCGCCTCGCCGAGTTGCGCCTGGGTGTGGTCCACCGGGGTGAAGATCACCCGGTTTTGCACATCGCCCTCGGGCGAGACGATTATGACCAGCACCCGCTTTTCGGACAAGCGCAAAAACTCGATATGGCGGAACACCGAGCCGCGCCGCGGTGCCATCACCACGCCCACAAACTGCGAGAGGCTGGACAAGAGGTGCGCGGCATTGGAGAGTACTTTTTGCGGCTGATCGGGTGCCAGCGTTTGCTGGCCAAAGCGCTGGGGCTGCACCGTCAGCATGGTGTCCACAAACAAGCGGTAGCCGCGCGCCGTGGGAATGCGCCCGGCCGAGGTGTGCGGGCTGACGATCAGACCCAACTCTTCCAGGTCGGCCATCACGTTGCGGATGGTGGCCGCCGACAACTCCAGCCCGGTTGCCTTGGACAAAGTACGGCTGCCCACGGGTTGCCCATCGGCGATATAGCGCTCTACCAGCGCTTTGAGCAGCGTCCTGGCGCGGTCATCAAGCATGAAATCATTTTAGTGATGTAATTTCAGCATGCTCCCCTCCAAATCCCCCTCTTTCCGGCGTGCCGCGCTGGTGGGCAAGTTCCCGGTCGCCGGCTTGGCGGCACTGGACGACTCGCGCGCCCTACTGGCCGATGTGGCGGCGTTTTTGGAGCAATGCGGCTGCGAAGTGGTCCTGGAAGCCTCCACGGCTGCCAACCTGGACCACCCGCATTACCCGGCGCTGGGCGTGGACGCGCTGGGCGCGGGCTGCGACGTTTGCGTGGTGCTGGGCGGCGACGGAACCATGCTGGGCATGGGCCGGCGCCTGGCCGAGTTCGATGTCCCGCTGATTGGCATCAACCAGGGGCGCCTGGGCTTTATCACCGACATCGCACTCGATCAGTTCAAGGCCACGCTGGCACCCATGCTGGCGGGCGACTATGTGGAAGAGCGGCGCAGCCTGATCCAGGCCCGCGTGGTGCGGGACAAGGTCTGCGTGTTTTCCGCGCTGGCCATGAACGATGTGGTGGTCAACCGGGGTGCGACCTCGGGCATGGTCGAGTTGCGCATCGAGGTCAACGGCCATTTCGTGGCCAAGCAACGGGCCGACGGCCTGATCATCGCCACGCCCACCGGCTCCACCGCCTACGCCCTGTCGGCCGGCGGCCCCATGATCCAC
>Ga0209400_1003374_pt1 | contig 11638 bp, 15 predicted proteins | sample M_130807_EF_Meta_FD_187313 | JGI IMG/M metagenome (GOLD analysis project Ga0209400, IMG submission 187313) | Freshwater microbial communities from Lake Montjoie, Canada to study carbon cycling - M_130807_EF_MetaG (SPAdes) (version 2) | ecosystem: Environmental > Aquatic > Freshwater > Lake... | reverse complement strand
GCCCGGTTGGTCGGGGCACTGCAGCGTGAGGATGGCAAGTCCGGCGTGTTGATCGGGCGACATTTCAGGTCCTTACGTTCAGTGGATGAGTGAGGCCATGCCCCAGACCGCAGCCACCGTACCGAGCGCGATCATGAGCAGACTGCGCGATTTCGGCGGCCTGGCGAGATCGCCGCTCTCCGGGTTGCGGGGGGGACGTACCAGCGCCAGCGTCGTACCGACGGCGAGCGCGCCACCGATGGCCAGCACCAACCACGGCAGCAGATCATCACCCAGGAACATGCGTCGACTCCTCCGAAACCCACCGCTGTGGGTCCGGCGAATGCTAGGGGTCGTGGCCGTTGCGCAGGAAGTCGATCCATCTTCAAAGACCGACACGGGGGCACTGCGAATCCGATGCGCGGTGGTTCAGCCTTCGAGCAACGCCACGAACCGATCAGCGGCGCCATGTGGGCTGCGGGCCCGGAGGCGCGCCACGACCAGTCGACGTCGGGCCAACACCATCGGTGATTGGGACGCCGAAACCCTTGGACTGGCGTCCCGCCGCGCCTTGGGCTGAGCCTTGCGCCCAACCTGCGCCCTGCCAGCTTGCACCTCCGGGAGCACGGTCCAACCGACCCCCAGACGGGCCATCTCGCGCAACACCTCGGGCTGGTGCGATTCCGCCACCACCTCGACCCGCGCACCGCGACTGCGAAGCTCGCGTTCGATGAGCGCGCGGGTATGCGAGCCCGTCGGGAACAACACCCATGGACCCCACTCCTCGATCGGACCAATAGCCGAACCCTCGGGCGGCACCACCACGATGTCCTCCTCCAGAAGCGGGGAACACGCCACCTCTGACGGCAGCTGATCGGGCTCCACCACAACGGCGAGGTCGAGTTCACCGCGCAGCAGGCGGTCGAGCAGCTCGCCGGAGGGAGCAACACTCAGCATGAGTTCGACCTCACTGTTGGCCCGCCGGAACGTTCGTAGCTGGTCGGGGAAATGCTCGACAGCGGCAGCATCGATCATGCCCACCCGAAGCCGCCCCGCGCGTCCGCCACGAAGTTCGCCCACCCAACGGGTGAGATCCCGGGTGTCGGCGACGACCCGCCTCGCGTAGGCCAGTACTTCGGCACTCTCATCGCGCAGCACCTGCCGGCGCCCTTCACGGACGAACAGATCAAGACCCACCCGGCGCTCGAGCTCGGCAAGGCCCTGTGAGAGCGCCGACGTGGACACACCGATCGTGGCCGCAGCATCGGAGAATGTGGCCGCGTCAGCCACCGCCACGAGATAGCTGAGCTGCTGGATGCTGGGTTGGAGCATCGGTGCTGGAGTCGAGGTCGGGGTCGAGATCCCGCGCTGTGCGGCGGGCGTGCGCAGGTTCGGCATCCGACCATCATACTGTTCAGAGTTCCTTCAATGAATGATCTGAATGTTCAGCATGACCTACGCTTGCTCCATGACAAAGCCAGTTGACATCGCACCTGCCACCGGCCGCCTCGGGGTCCTCACCCCGGGTATGGGCGCCGTGGCCTCCACTTTCATCGCCGGCGTGATCGCCACCCGGGCCGGACATGCGGTACCGGTCGGTTCACTCAGCCAGCTCGCCCACATCCGACTCGGCAAGCGCGGCGAGAACCGCAATCCGCTCATCCGTGAGTTCGTCCCGCTCGCCGATCTCGGCGATCTCGTCTTCGGTGGCTGGGATCCCATCAGCCCCAACGCCCTCGAGGCCGCCCGCACCGCCGGCGTTCTCGAGGAGCGCGACCTCGGCCCCATCTCCGCCGAGCTCGAAGGCATCGTGGCCATGGATGCCGTGTTCGATCAGCGCTGGGTGAAGCGCCTCGAGGGCACCCGCGTCAAGACCACCACCGACAAGTGGGCCCAGGCCGAAGCGCTCATCGCCGATATCGAGAACTTCCGGATCGCCAACGAGTGCGAGCGACTCGTCATGGTGTGGTGTGGATCCACCGAGGCCTACCAGGAGGCCAGCGCTGTTCATATGACCATCGAGTCCTTCGAGGCCGGCCTGAAGGCCAATGACGAGAACATCGCCCCCAGCCAGATCTACGCCTACGCCGCGATCATGTCGGGTGTGCCGTTCGCCAACGGCGCACCGAACCTCTCGGTCGATCTCCCCTGCATGCGCGAACTCGCGGCCCGTGAGTGCGTGCCGATCGCGGGCAAGGACTTCAAGACCGGCCAGACCTGGCTCAAGACCCTGCTCGCTCCCGGACTGAAGGCCCGCATGCTCGGCCTGCGCGGCTGGTATTCCACCAACATCCTCGGCAACCGCGATGGCGAGGTGCTCGACGATCCCGACAACTTCAAGACCAAAGAGGTCTCGAAGCTCGGCGTGATCGACTCCGTGCTGCAGCCCGAGGTGTATCCCGACCTCTACGGCAATGTCGACCATGTGGTGCGCATCAACTACTACCCGCCGCGCGGCGACAACAAAGAGGGTTGGGACAACATCGACATCTTCGGATGGATGGGCTACCCGATGCAGATCAAGGTCAACTTCCTGTGCCGCGACTCCATCCTCGCCGCCCCGATCGTCCTCGATCTCGCCCTGTTCATGGACCTCGCCAGCCGCGCCGGTCAGAGCGGGGTGCAGGAATGGTTGAGCTTCTACTTCAAGGCCCCGCAGGCCGCGACCCCTGTTCCTGCCGAGCATGACCTCTTCATCCAGCAGACCAAGCTCAAGAACACCCTGCGGGAATGGATGGGCGAAGACGCCGTCACCCATTCCGAGGCCGGCTGATCCATCCCTTTCGGCCGAGCTCCGATCGCGAGCTCATTGCGACAGTTCGCCGCCTCAGCCACTAACGTCAGCGCTCGTTCACCCACGTGGCCCAGAGTCGGCCCAGATGACCCTTCGGAGAATCACATGCCAGTCCCCTCAGATGCAGAACTCGGTCCGCTCGCTGCCCTCGCCGGTACTTGGGAAGGCGACCAAGGCGTCGACGTCTCGTACCATCACGCTGAAGGCGAGATCGGTGAGACCCCCTACCGCGAGCGCGTCGAACTCAAGCCCTTCGGCCCGGTCGACAACGGCACCCAGGTGCTGTTCGGCCTCGACTACCGCATGGCCGCCTACAAGAACGGCGAAGATGAGCCGTTCCACACCGAGGTCGGTTACTGGCTGTGGGATGCCGCTGCCGGACAGATGATGCGCTGCTTCATGGTTCCGCGTGGTCAGGTCGTGATCGCCGGTGGTGACGCCTCCGCCGACTCGAAGACCATCGAGCTCAAGGCCCAGACCGGCTCGAACACCTACGGCATCCTCTCGAACCAGTACCTCGCCGAGTTCTCCACCACCCCCGACTACTCCTGCACCCTCACCATCGGTGATGGCGAGTGGAGCTACGAGGAGACCACGGTGTACGAGGTCAAGAGCAAGGGCATCACCGTGCAGCACACCGACCGCAACACCCTGCGCAAGGTCGGCTGACACCAGCCCCCTTCCGGCCCTCGGGCCGGTTCCAAGATGTACACGAAGGCCCCGGCGTGAGCCGGGGCCTTCGTCGTTCAGTCGGCCGTCGGTTCGAGCACCACGAGCGGCAACTGCCGAGTGGTCTTCTCCTGATAACCGCCGTAGTGCGGGAAATCAGCGATGATTCGCTCCCAGAGCTTCGCCCGCTCCTCACCCTCGGCGATACGAGCAGTCATCGGTTGCCTGGGCTGTCCCTTCCAGACCACCTCGACTGCGGGGTCGTCCCGCAGATTGAGGAACCAGGCCGGATGCACCGGATCGCCGCCGCGTGATGCCACCACAACGATCCCCTCGCCCTTTTGCACTGGTGAGGTGAGCATGCTCGTGCGCTTCTCGCCGCTGCGCCGACCAGTCGTGGTGAGCTCGAGCACCGGCATCCCGCCGGCCTTCCATCCGAGATGGCCCCGACTCACGGTCAGGAGCGTGCGATGGAAACGGTTCATCGATTTCATGAGCAGGTCGCTGGGCATCTCCTGACCCTAGTGACGATCATCCGAATGAGGGGTGGTTCCGCCTCCTGAGTGGTTCGGATTCGACCGGGGGATAGCGCCGGCTGCACGGTGTCATCAGCACGCTGTGCGCGTCGTTCGTTTGTTGCCATGTGTGGCCGATGACCGGTGCGGATGTTTCATACGGATTGCAATGACCCCGCCATTCTGTAAAGGTTCCGTAACATGAGCGCAGCCACCGAGACACCCGTCCGCCCCGCCCGCCGCTCGACCTCTCGCCATTCATTGCGTCGAACCGTCCTTGCCATTGCTGTCCTGATCGGTGTACTCGCCCCGGCTTCCATCATGGTTTCGGGCGCCGGCGCTGATGCGCTCGCCGATAAGCAGGCGCAGGCCCGCCAGATCGCCGACAAGATGGCCGTGCTCGAATCGCAACTGATGAGCATCAACGCCCAATACGAGCAGGCCAATTACGAGCTCCATCTGGCCGAGCAGAAGGTCGTCGATGCGAAGGCCCTCGCCGAACAGACCGCTGCCGAGGTCACCCGCCGCCAGGCCGATCTCCGTGATTTTGCTGTGAGCGCCTATCAAACGGGCAACGACACCGCCACCCTTGATGCGCTCTTCACCAGCGATCCCGGTGCCGGCGCCGAGAAGGTCTCCTATCTCGACACCCTCGGCGGCAACAAGCGCGATCTCATCGACGCCTACAAGGGCGCCAAGGTCAAGGCCGAAGAGGACACCGCCAGACTCGAAGGCCTGCAGGCCGAGGCCGAGGCCAAAGCCGGCGTCATCGAACAGGCCCGGAAGGCTGCCGCCAGCGCCGCCGCCGAACAAGAAGCCCTCAACGCCAAGGTCCAGGGTGAGCTCTCCGGTCTGGTGGCCGCTGAGAACGCCCGACGGGCAGCCGAGGCCCAGCGCGCCGCCGACGCCGCTGCACGAGCCACGGTCGGCAACGGTGGCGGCTCCACCGGCGGCACGGTTCGTAATCCTCCGCCTCCCACCCCTGGTGCGGGCGGGGCCATCTCCCAGGCTCTCAGCCAGGTCGGCGCTCCCTATTTATGGGGTGCGGCCGGTCCCAGCTCCTACGACTGCTCCGGTCTTGTGGCCTGGGCCTATGCCCGGGTCGGCATCTCGCTGCCGCACTACAGCGGCGCGATGTACGCCATGACCACCCGAATCTCTGCCTCCCAGCTCCAGCCCGGCGATCTTGTGTTCTGGGGTGGCGGCGGTTCCGAGCATGTGGCGATCTACATGGGTGGCAACCAGTTGGTTCACGCCTTCGGCGCCGAGCGCGGTGTGGCAGTCACCAGCCTCAACGGCTGGTGGAAGCCCCCGAGCGGCTACGGCCGCCTCGGCTGAGGCTGTCACTGACGCACTGACACACCGCACGCAACCTCCGACGCTGCGTGCGGTGGTGGATGCAACGATGAGATCAGCGGTGCGCTCTGCTACTCAGGCACCCTTGGCCATGTTGGCGAATTTGGTGTAGTGATCCAGGAACGCCAACCGCACCATGCCGGTGGGTCCGTTGCGATGCTTGCTCACCAGGATCTCCGCGGTGCCCCGATCGGGTGAATCGGGGTTGTAGACGTCGTCGCGGTAGATGAACATCACGACGTCGGCGTCCTGCTCGATCGAGCCTGACTCGCGAAGATCAGCCAGCATCGGTCGCTTATCGGCCCTCATCTCCAGCTGACGGGAGAGCTGCGACAACGCAATGACGGGACACTCGAGCTCGCGGGCGAGGATCTTCAACCCACGGGAGATCTCGGAGACCTCGACCTGACGGTTCTCCGCCGAGGACCGACCAGACATGAGCTGCAAGTAGTCGACCACCACGAGTCCGATGTCGCCGAGGCGGCTCTTGAGACGGCGGGCCTTCGAGCGGATCTCCATGATGGTGAGGTTCGGGTTGTCGTCGATCCAGATGGGGGCCGAGGCAAGCCGCCCGGTGGCATGGGCGATCTTGCTCCAGTCGGTCTCGTTGAGCGAGCCATTGCGGAGCTTCTTGGAGTCCACCCGAGCTTCCGAGCACAGCATGCGCTGGGTGAGTTCGAGTTGGCCCATCTCGAGGGAGAACACGAGCACCGGCCGACTGCTCTCGATGGCGGCGCTGGAGGCGATCCCGAGCGCCAGGGCGGTCTTGCCCATCGAAGGACGAGCACCAACCACATAGAGCGCGTTGGGTTGCAGACCAGACAAGAGCTCGTCGAGATCGTTGAAGCCGGTGGGGATGCCGGTGATGGCGTCACCGCGCTCGTGGAGCATCTCGAGACGATCGAGGTTGGCGTTGAGGAGATCGTCGATGGGAGCCATGGAATCGGTGACCCGGCGCTGGCCCACTTCGAACATGAGCGACTCGGCGTGGTCGACGGCCTTGCTGATGTCATCCGGGAGGCTGTAGCTCAGTTCGGCGATCTCGCCGGCCACGCCGATGAGCCGTCGCAGCAGCGCGTGCTCCTCGATGATGGTGGCATAGCGAGCGGCATTGGAGATGGCCGGCGTTGCTGCCTGCAGCGTGACCAGGGTGGCCGGACCACCGATGGCGTCGAGCAGTCCAGCCCTGCGCAGTTCCTCGGCGACAGTGACGGGATCGGCGGGCTCACCGGCGGCATTGAGCGAGGTGATCGCCTCATAAATATGTCCGTGGGCCGGCTTGTAGAAGTTCTCGGAGACGAGCTTCTCGGATGCCACGGAGATGGCATCTTTGGAAAGCAGCATGGCACCGAGCAGTGACTCCTCGGCCTGGAGATTGTGCGGTGCCACCCGCATGCCGGGCGTGGGTCGGGAGGTGCGGGTGTCGTCGTCGAGGAAACTCATGATGCTTCTAGCCTCCCCCATCAGGGCTGGGGATCGATAGCGGGAAAACCCCTGAAATTTCGGGGGATGACCCTGTGATGTATCTGTGGAAGACCTGTGGAGAATCAGGTGACTCTGTGGACAGCGTAGGAACGAGCTGCGACAGGCCTCTCCGCACGCGACTGAGGGGCCGCCTTGGCGACCCCTCAATGGACTGCAATGGACTGCAATGGACTTCAGTGATCGAGGACTCGGCTCAGGCCGGGGAGACCTCGATAGTGATCTGGAACTGCACATCAGCATGCAGACGGGCCGGAACCGCATGGGTGCCGACAGTCTTGATGGGCTCGTCGAGATGCAGGTGTTTCCGATCGAGCTCGACGCGGGTCTGCTCGCGCACGGCATCGAGGATCTCGGTGATCGTGACCGAGCCGAACAGCTTGCCGTCGGCGCCGGCACGAGCCGACACGGCGATGATTGCCGGCACGAGCACCTTGGCGATCTCCTCCGAGGACGAGCGGTCGCTCGCATCACGGAGATCACGGGACTTGCGCATGGCTGCGGCCTGGGCAGCCACACCCTTGGTGGCAGCGATGGCGAAGCCCTTCGGCACCAGATAGTTGCGGGCGAAGCCATCGGCGACCTCGACGATGTCGCCCTTCTTGCCGACGCCTTCGACGTCGGTACGCATGAGCAGCTTCATTCGGTCACCTCCGAAGCGGTCTCGACAGCCTCGGTCTCCACCATATCGATCTCGACTGCGGCGACCTCGGTGAAGGTCTCCTCGATCAGGTCGACCGTCTCGGTCTCGCGGATCTCGGCATTCTCGAGACGCAGACCACGATCGCCGCGATCTCCACGATCGCCGCGATCGCGTCCGCCACCACGCTGGGTGGTGACGCGGTTGGTGTAGGGAAGCAGGGCCATCTCACGAGCGTTCTTGATGGCTCGTGCGATCTCCTTCTGCTGCTGGGAGTCGTTGCCGCTCACGCGTCGGGCACGGATCTTGGCCCGATCGGACATGAACCGGCGAAGCAGGTTGATGTCCTTGTAGTCGACGTAGTCGACCTTCTCCTGAGCGAGAACGCTGATCTTCTTCTTACTGCGACGCGCGTTGTCCTTGTTCTTGCCGCGCTTCGGTGCTGCCTTGGCCATCAGAAAGGCTCCTCATCCATGTCATACCCGGCCGGAGCGCTGTTCTGCGGGGCACGGGGGGCGCTGCTGGCGCCACCACTACCTCCGTCGAAGCCCTCACGGCGTTCGTTGCGGACCACCTGTGCGGTGGCATAGGTCAAACTCGGGCCGATCTCGTCTGCGACGATTTCGATCTTCGAGCGTTTGTCTCCGTCCTGGGTCTCCCAGGAGCGTTGATCGAGACGGCCGGACACCATGACCCGGCTGCCCTTTGTGATTGACTCGGCCACGTTCTCGGCGAGTTGCGCCCAGCACGTGACGTCAAAGAACGAGACGGCTTCTTCCCATTCGTTCGTCTGACGGTTCTGCCAGCGACGATTGACCGCAAGGCCAAACGAGGCCACGGCCTGCCCGCCTGCGGTGAACCGCAGTTCGGGATCACGTGTGCAGTTGCCGACAACAGTGACGTTGTTTCCATTCGCCATTGGATTCTCCTTGTGCCGCTCGCCGACCTAGGCCGGCGTCGCCTCGCCCAGAAGCCCGCGACGGGTCGCTTCGGCCTCGGGAAGACGCATGGTCTTGTGGCGAACGACATCGTCCGCGAGATGAAGCACACGCTCGACCTGGTTGAGATGGCGACCTTCGGTCACGATCTCGAGGACGACGTAGACGCCTTCCCACTTGTGGTTGATCTCGTAGGCGAACCGGCGGCGGCCCCAACGGTCGGTCTTGGCGACCTTGCCGTTGTCGGCCTCGACGAGTTTGCTGATGTTCGCGAGATGAGCGTTGATGGCTGGTTCTTCGGCGTCACCGTCGAAGATGATCATGAGTTCATAGACCCGCATAGCGGATTTTGACCTCCCTGTGGACCCACACCCCCCTGGGGTGTCGGGGCCCCGTACGCACGGGGCAGGGCTTTAGTTATGGATTGATGACTGTATCGGATGGGTGCCGCGAACCCCAAGAGCAGTTCGGATCACCGATAGCGAAGGGCCGTCACAAGCTCGACCACATTGAGCCGCTGAGATGTACGACGGTTTCTGAGCGCCTTCCCAACTCCATACATTTCTTAGGAACGTTGAGACCCCATGACTAAAGTTCGGTCGGGAGAATGCTTTCCCACCAGGAGCGTTGAAGCCATGAGCCATCCACCGACTGAACCCGCCGCAACCGATGTGGTCTCGCGCCCTTCCGACACATGGGTGCGCGCTCCCGAAGCCCGTCAGCGCCTTGTCGAAACCGCCATCGAACTGCTGCATACCCATCCATTCCCTGCGGTGACCACCCGACTCATCGCCGAGAAGTCCGGGGTGAACCGACCAGCGATCCTGCGGCTGTTCGGCACGAAGGAGGCGCTGTTCGACGAGGTTGCCGCCGAACTTTCCCGCCGGTTCGCCACACGGGCCAAACAGGCAACCGGGTTGGGCATGCTGACCGACGCCGACATGGCCCTGCGGGCCCGGCTTGTTGCTTGGCTGGTCGGCGAAGGGGCTGACCCCAGTCATTTCCGGCTTGACGAGGACGGGCCCAGTGCCATTGCCCTTCAGGCCCGACTGGCCGAACATGGCCCGGTCAGCGAGAAGACCACCCGGGTCTTCCACCGGATGGCGGTCCTGCTCGCCGAAGGGTTCCTCGTCTTCAACGACACCCACCCCACTCGACCACCAGAAGATCTCGTGGCGATGATGCAACTGTTCTTCGAGATCCGCGCAAGCCTCAGTTCGTTCGAACAGAAACTCGGCTGGGATCAACCAGACGAGACTCCCGGTGGATCACGCTCGACCGGTCAGGCCGCCGGAACCGAACCTGCCAGCGACTGATCACAGGCTTCGCCAATCTGCAATCGCGACCCGGACACCAGTCCGAGCGACGCACCCTCACCGATCGGTACTTCCAGAGCGAACTGATACGGCCCGGTTGCGCCGTAGGTCGGGCAGCGCCGCTCACCAGCCGGGCAGGGTTGCATGTCCGCACTCGAGACGAACAACCCCGACGCGTCGAACCACGCGATCGAGAGCGGCAACAGCGTGTCCTTCATCCAGAAGGCGGTCGAAACCTCGTTGGGGAATCGGAATACCATGCCGACGCGACCGCCGAGTTCTGGGTCGGTCACGCCCATGAGACCCTGCTCCTGCGAGGCCTCATCATCGGCCAGCCAGAAGCAGTGCTGTGCGGTGCTGCCATCGGGGCGAGTGATGGTGATGGTGACCGATCGGAACCCGACGGGGGCCAGGAGTCCCCTACCCGGAGAGTCTGGACCCGGGTCCGAGGAGAGCGAGGTGTCCGTCGATGCGGTCGTCGAGGTGACCATTGATGTTGGCGCTGTCGCAGACCGCGACGTGCCAGCGGAACTGCAGCCCATTGCCGGCACAACGGCAGCGGCCACAAGCGCGGCGAGCAGGGCCCGCCGCACCGGAGCGCCGAGGGTCACGGCAGCGGAGCAGGAGCGCCGTAGAGCCCAAGAGTCTCTGTAGCGCGGGCGGCGAGTCGATAGCTCTCTGCCACTGACGGGAAGGCCCCGGTGCGAACATCGTCGGCATAGGCGCTGAGCGCCCGCACGCCATCGGTACCGAGCTCCGCGTAACGACGGACGAACTTCGGCAGGATGCGATCCTGCAGACCGAGCACATCGTGGAACACGAGCACCTGACCATCGCAGCCCGGCCCGGCACCGATGCCGACCGTGGGGATGTCGATGGCGTCGGTGATCATCGAACCGACCTCTTCAGGCACACCCTCGATGACGAGCGAGAAGCAACCGGCGTGCTCGAGTGCCTTTGCATCGTCGACGAGCGCGAGCGCCGCCTCATGCTGACGGCCCTGCACCTTGAAACCGCCCATGGCGTTGACCGACTGGGGGGTGAGACCGATATGACCCATAACGGGGATCTCGGCATCGACGAGCGCCTCGATCATCGAGATGCGCTTGCGACCGCCTTCGAGCTTCACGCACTGGGCACCAGCCCGGATGAGTTCGGCGGCGTTGCGAACCGTGTCCTCGACCGACACGTGATAGCTGAGCCACGGCATGTCGGCGACGATCAGCGAGGCGGGCTTGGCGCGGGCCACCGCGGCGGTGTGATGTGCCATATCGGCCACCGTGACCTGCAGCGTGTCGTCATAGCCGAGCACGACCATGGCGACGGAATCGCCAACGAGAATCAGGTCGATGCCGGCAGCATCGGCCATGCGCGCACCGGGTGCGTCGTAGGCCGTGACCATGACCAGGGGAACGTCGCCGCGGCGGACCTTGCGACCCTGAACGGAAGGCACTGTGGTACGTGCGCTCATTGGAGCCTCCTCACCCGTCCAGCGCCACGATGGCTGCCGGCGGATGTAGAAAACGCTAGTGGCCGCGCCTGCCAACGGCAAAGCGCACTGACGTGACGATCGACCACCGACATGACGCCAGTTGTTGAGGACGCCTCGGGCCCCGGACGGCCGCCCGGAACTAACGCTTGCGCGTCGTTGACGTCGTCGAACTGGTGGATGAGGTGCTCGAGGTCGATGTTGATGAACTTGACGATGAACTCGACGACGAGGGGACCGGTGACACGGTTGTCGAGGAGGACGAGGAGGATGTCGCGGAGGAGTTATCCCACCAGGTGGTGCTCGGGGAGGTCGCTGTGCCGCGGAAGTACTGATCACTCGGACGTTGGAACGGACAGGACGCAAGCCCCTGGGTGGCGCGGGTCATGTACTTCTGCCAGATCGTCGATGGCAGCGAACCACCGGTAACCGAAATTCCATGCACCGATTTCATGAAGGT
>Ga0209400_1003369_pt1 | contig 11648 bp, 13 predicted proteins | sample M_130807_EF_Meta_FD_187313 | JGI IMG/M metagenome (GOLD analysis project Ga0209400, IMG submission 187313) | Freshwater microbial communities from Lake Montjoie, Canada to study carbon cycling - M_130807_EF_MetaG (SPAdes) (version 2) | ecosystem: Environmental > Aquatic > Freshwater > Lake... | reverse complement strand
TGACTCCTGAGCGCTCCATCAAGGGTTTATTAGCATGGCACTCCGTCGGCACAGGTAAGACCTGTATGGCGGTAGCCGCCGCTACAACAAAGTTCGAACAGGCGGGGTACACAATATTGTGGGTCACGCGCAATGCCCTAATGGCGGATGTGTATAAGAATATTTTCGGCGTAGTTTGCTCTATTCCCCTTATGGCGGAGGGCACTGTCATTCCTGAGGACCCACGCAAGCAGAAGCGTATGTTGAGCAAAGCCTGGCTGCCGCCAATTAGTTACAGAACCTTCCAGAACGCCCTGGAAAAGAAGAATGAATTAGGACGGACGCTCCACAAGAAACACCCAACCGACCCCTTGTATAAGACATTCTTAGTTATTGACGAAATCCACAAGCTCCACGATGGCGACTTGTCTGCTGCGGAAGCTGCGGACTTTCACAAGATTCAAAATTTCATCTTTGAAAGCTACGAAAAATCAGGCAAGGACTCAGTCAGACCCTTATTAATGACAGCAACACCGATTACGGATTCACCCAAGGAGCTCTTTGAAATTATCAATACGCTAATACCTGAACCTGAGGAGCGCTTTGTAGACTTAGACACATTCCGTTCACGCTTCACAGATGCTCAGGGCTCAATCTCAGAGAAAGGCAAGAAGTATTACAAGGAAAAAGCGGATGGCATAGTCTCATACTTAAATCGTGAGTTTGACCCCACAACATTTGCGCAACCCAAATTTCAAACAGTAGCAGTAACAGTCCAGCCCCCAACAAAAGCAAATGTTCCAGAGTTCATAGATAGCTACTTGAAGCAAATAGGTATTGATAATCTAATATCTGAGACTGCAAAGGAGCGCGATTGTGAAGCAGACCTGTTAAAAGCGCAACAACGCATAGACGAAGAAATCACTGGTGTTGAGGTAGAAATCAAAGATACAAAGGATAAGGCTGAAAAAGCAAAGCTCAAAAGTCGCATTTTAGATTTGAAGCAGCTGATGAAAGATGCCACGATAAAGCACAAGAGCAGGCGCAAGAAATGCCTACTTACAAATAAAGAATTAGCCAAGGCGGAAATCAAAACCCGCAAGTCTTTCAAACTTGCGCTAATAAAGGACATGAAGGCGCGGTATGAAAGTCAAGCCAAAGCTAATGGCGCCGGTCAATTAAAAGAGCTTGATAGATGCTTCCAGTTCAGACGCCCTGTAGAGAAAAGCGACTTTATGAAGGAGGCAAAGAAGTTCTTTTCAATGTAAAGTCAAGTGATGCTTTAACGTCTTATATTTAGACCCTTGCGGGTTTTAAATGAGTAGTGTGTATAAAATTGACATTAAACTATCATTTATCATTGACACATATAATATGACAATGGTAAATATTAATACTTATAATATAATAAAAGAAAAATACAGTAATATATCTTCGTGGGCTTTATGGACTGAACCAGATGATATTCGGTCTAAATTAAGTATGGAAGATATATTATTCTTTGAAAATCCTTCAGATAAAACCTTGGAATTGTTAAATCCAAATATTATATTAGTTGGATTAAACATTTCAGAAAAAATAAGCAGAACATTTGGTAATTTCCATCCAGATAAAACTAGTGCACAAGACTACAAGACACGATTTGCTCTACAAGGAACTATGTTTTGGGGAGCATATATGACAGATATAATAAAGTCATATGAAGAGAAAATTTCAGGTAATTTAATGAAATACCTTAGTAAAAATAAAGAGTTTGAAAAGGAAAATGTAAAGATGTTTGAACAAGAGTTATTAGATATAGGATCACAAAATGCAATTATTGTTGCTTTTGGAAATGATAGTTATAATATTTTAAAAAGAAATCTTAAAGATAGATATACTATATATAAAGTTCCACATTATTCAGCATTTATAAAATTAGACGCCTTAAGGTTAGCATTTACCGATTTGGAGAATACGATTAAATGTGCATCACATTAAAATCCGCGTGGGATGAACTTATTTTATACTATCACCATAAGGATGAAAAGTATAGAGCGTAGTACAAGGCATCCGGTTATTATGTATAATCAGTCTGAAGGTGCAGTTAAAACAGAAGACGATAAGTATGCCTTTGTAGGACATGTCTTTGGCACGCCAAGTATAAATGCAAACCCTGAAAAAGTGCAGGAATTATTGCAATTATTTCCAAGATTAACAAATAAAGAATTGCAAGAAGCAGCCGATGGTGTATATACATGGCTGTTGTATTCAAATGCTGCTTCAGATGATATAAAATTCGTATGCACGGAAGTTGTATCACCGTTTGAAATAGGCACACGACACCAATCGTTAGCATATAATTCACGTATAGATGCAGTAAAGATATATGGTGGCGGTGAATTAATAAAGAAGGGCGGCAACATAGAGTTTAATTTACTATCAGGCACATATTCAAAGCCATTAACGCAATATAATTTTGATAAGAGCGTAACGCAAGAGATAATAGGCGGGTTTAAAGAATTTTTTCCTGATGCTCAGTACGATAATAGCAGGGATTCATACATTCATAAAATCAAAACCGTTTCCAATTCGCTTCTGGATGTTTACGAAAAATACGGATACACAGTACGACGGTTTGACTCATATAATGATTGGGCTAATTTTAGCAATAAATTTTGGGCTATAGATTTTAACATCGAATATTACAAAAAAAAGGTGGCTGAGGATTCGTCAAATCCTATCTATATGACGCTATACATGGAAGCATTAGAAGGCATGGTAAAAATATTAGAGAAGCCAAAAAAAGGTGCCGCGCGTAAAACTAGACGTAATAAATTAAGAATCAAGAAGTAGTTACTAATGGGCACATATAGCTTTTATGTAACAAGCCGAAACAACGCTAAAGACTGTAAAATAGATTGGTCAAAAATGAGCACAGATATAATTTTTCAAAGCAGAGTTTTGCAACGCTGTTATAATAAATCGGAGACTCTTGAAGACGTAGCCAAGGAATTTGACGAATCAAAGTTATTTGGTTACTTAACGCCCGCTTTAATTGAAGCTCTTATAGAATTTAATTTACATCTTCAACCCAATGGCTGCCATCCCCGTATTTATTTTGATTATGAAGGTGACGATATTGCCATGGGATTAGAATTTGTTCCTGGAACAACTGTACTAAATATACTAAGATACGATTACCGGCATTTGTTATCCACGTATAACAATACAAAAGCTATCGTACATTCAACACCAGAACGCGCTGGTTGGGTAGTCGAACAGCTCTAATAGCTGGCTTCACTTCATAGCCATATTCAGGTATAGGAAAATCATGAGGCAAAATTATAGCATTAACTTTACTGCTTAGTTCGGGTTTAGAGTAGAAGCAACCCATCTGCCTTAACCAGCGAAAAATTGATTAATCTAAGAAACCTAAGAAACCTAATCAAAAGGTAAAAAATGCTTAGACTATTTCATTCTGACGTAGATGTTAGTAAGGCGGGTCCAGAGACAAGGCTTCTCCTCCTAGCCGTAGCCGACTTCCAGGAAACTCTAAACCAGATTTCTGCAAATATGCAGCAGCAGCGCATGAATAATGTAACATCATCCTATGACTGGCGCCAGCTCCAGGAACAGCACCGTCAAGTTCTGGTGACCGACGCACAATTAGCTGCGTTGACTCATAGGCTATATAGCATTACACCACTCCTAAACTTTGGTAACATAGACTTTGGTCAAAAGTTCGCATTCAGCTGCTTCAATGATACGGTTCTTGACATTCTGATTCACTCCATCAACGATAACCACCGCCTTTCAAAGGACCCGCGCATGCGTCAACTCAATATGCTCTGGGAGTGTCACGTTATAAGTCCGACTGTAAGGCACTTATCAACGACCAACCGCCTAGATATTTTGGCTAATGAACCGCTGGTCGGTGACGCGCAAGTCATGGAATCATGGGCAAAGTTTGAAGGTGACCCCAAACGGGGTATGTTTCAGACAGCGGGTTCCATGCTTTCAAAGGGCTACTTCAAAGCCCTTGTTCCGGTATGTGAAACAGTCCATTTGCCATCATCTTTCGTCGGCAATCTGGTAGCGTGGGGCTTGCACGCATCTGACCCAGAAGACCGTGACGATATTTATCTGCTTCTATCAATCATTCACAGTCTGCCGCATTATAAGCCATCTAGCGGCGTTATTGAAAAAATCCTCTCTTATCAACCAGGTCTAGTAACGCGCCCAGAGATTGACATTGTGACGGACGGCTGTATTTCTTTCGGCAGCGACCTGCGTGACATTGATATACCCGTAGATATTGAATGGCAAACCGCCCTTCTTAACCTTGCAAAAAATCTGGTGTCCTCACGATTTGATTAATGTGAAAGCAGTGGAAGCAGTGGAAGCAGTGGAAGCAGTGCAGGCGGTAGCTTCTCCTTGGCGTCCAGGCTATAGGAAGATGCAACAAGGGCTTTCAGGCTTACAGGCTGTGCTGCCGCTGTAATAGAAAGTGACGCGAAACCGCGCCCTGTGCACCTTGTATGGACCTTGATGCGAATCCGAACGCGCTGTTCACAGCTGAAGTAGGGCACGCCGAACATACACACGTCAGTGCCAGTGTGATAAAGACCCTTGCCAGAAATCTGAATGTATTGGCAGCCCTTTTCCCTGTAAAGCGATGAAATAGTATCATTGCTGCAGTCTATGTACACGTCCTTGAACTCAGGGTTTGCCTTCTTGAACGCCGTCCAGTCCTCATACTTAATATCGTCCTGAAGAAAGGGTGCAGTTTTTCCACCAAACAAGACCTGTGTGCCAATAATGGTCTCAAATATACGCTTTGACGCCTCAGGAATCTTTGGACTCTTAACGCCAACCCAGTTGCCCGCTGCATCCTTGGTCAGCTTCATTTGCATCCAATCGGGTGTAGGTCGCTTTGCCTCCACGCCAATATCGTGCGCCGCCTTCCAGTTGAGCTTGATGTCAATGTCGGCGCCTGAGCCGCCCAAGCAAATGTTTGTGTAGAACGGCGCAACCAAATGGGGCGATTTGACCTGGCGGCAAACATCGGCAATCCGCTTCTCATAGGACGAGCCGGATACGGAACATTGGGAACCTTTGGTTGGCACTGCGGTCATTTCTTCCGTTTGATAAATAAGTATAAATGTTATAAGCATTCAATTTTTTATCACGCTTAATTAAGATGAGTGAATCACACAGAATATTTCTTTTGAGAAATAGAACTATATCCGCCTTTTATAATCGTGACCATTCCGTACCAACAAATACATCAGTAGGTCAACAAACATCGTCTGAAGGCGAATCGCTACAGTGTTATTTAGGAAATCTGATGAAATGTACAGATTTAGCTGATGCTCAGCCTCAGCCCTGTGTGCCCGGCACGATTACTAACTTAGTTATTACGTCTACAAACCCAGGGTCAGGTCCATTACCGCCACCTTATAATACCTACAATTTCTACGTTACATTCTCATGGGACCCTTTACCAAATGCAACTAGTTATACAATTACAACTAATGATGCTTCAATTACACCGCCGTCTATAATCTATACACCTGGCACAACTAACGCAACAATGTATTATAATGACACATTAGTTGACACAATTATAACGGTAACTGCCCAGACCCCTTGTGGCACTTCTGGTGCTGCAACAACAAACGCGGCACCGTGCTTCTTAGCAGGTAGTCTTGTTCAGATGGCAGATAATACAACAAAACGGATTGAAGATGTGCAAGTCGGTGACCGTGTATTAGGCGCATTTAAGGAAATTAACAAGGTTTTAGCCCTTCACAGACCCATCCTTGGTACAGCACTAATGTCTAAAATAAATAACGAACATAGTACAACAAGTCACCACCCTCATATTTCCGTTGACAAAAAGTTCTATTGTACTCACCCCCTGACAGTTGATAACAACACTTATAATAAAGTACACAAAGTTATTGACGCCAGTGGAAACACAGTTGACAGATTATTGAAGGGTCTCAAACCTGGGCGTGTTCAAAAATTAGAATTAGGCATCAATCTAAAAACAGTTGACGGTCAACGCTCGGTCAACGCATTAGACTTGTACGGTTTACCTCCTGACACACAGCTCTACAATTTAGTAGTTAACGGCAGTCACACATATCATGTAGACGGATATGCAGTTACAGGCTGGCCTTCAGAGGAAGACTTTAACTATGATATTTGGTCGTCTAAGAAGTAGAAAGTTCAAATAAAAAATTTTAGACCCGTGCGGAATTTAAATGAGCGTTTTATGTGATACTTAAACTAAACCCGATTTAAAGAAATAGTATGACTGATTGGAGAAGAGTATTTGGGTTTGAAAAACACACATACGTTCAATCATTTCCAGTTACAAGTTTTTTATTATCCGGAGTAAGTTTCTATAAAGATACTATAAAGGACATACATATTGGTGATATGCTTGATATGAGTTTTGAGCCTAATAAATATGATTCTTCGGCAATTATTATAAAGAAAGTAACCGATATATGCGGTTATGTTCCGAAAGATATTAAGGATAAAGTAAAACTACACGTTCCGTCTCAAGTTAAAGTAATTGATAAACGGCTAGTTGAAAATAATATTTATAGTTTAAGAGTTGATATTATTGAAAAAGAAGTTAGTGAAAACGCTCATTTAAAATCAGCACCGGTCTAAGAAGTAACTTCAGTGAAGTGGTTTCTTAATCTTACCGTCTGGTACCGAATTTAAGTACCCCTCAGAGGAGGGGTACTTAAATTTAGTATAAGACGATATAAATGTGCCTATATATTATATATGGACCCGTTACCCCCGACTGATAATAATGTGGCGTCTGTTAAAATTAGTCTTTCTAATATGATTGATTTCAATAATTTATTATACACATACGGTAATGCAAAAATTATGAATGCGTTTATCCTTTTAACTATTCAAGATAATAATGATTTGGGGCTACAAGTTGGATTAAATCTTTTATGTGGCGCATTCTGGGCTATAGGAGGTGAATTTGGACCAGCAGGCTCTGTTGCTGCAAATTTTCTAACAGGGGTTGTTGCACTTTATGGTACAAATACACCGCCTAGCATTAATGGCTTTTTCTCAAGTCTAATTACACGTTTTCAGGAAACATCAGCACAACTTAATAGAGATTTAGAAGATATGCATAAAGATACAATTACGTATTGGAATAATACATATTCTGGGTCTTTCCAAACGCCTTTTGGCACCTATTCAAGCTCATTTTCTTTGAGTCAATTGGCTAATCAACAATTTCCTTCTAAATCAGACCCAGCTTTTGGTAAAATGATGGATGCAGCAAGTTTTGCACTTGACCAATCACTCTGGTGGATTTTGCTTAAAAATAAATATCACATAACAAGGTGGTTAACTGCCCAAAAGCAGAAATTCCCTACAAAAAAGTACCCCAATAATGAAGCAATGGAATCTGACGCACGAATTTGGTATAGTTCACACCCAGCATATTGGAATTCTTGGACTTTGGAAACTGATGGGCACTGGCTTAGAAAAGATAGTACCTACTATAATCTAATTGAACATAGCATCGGCGGTGACCCCCACAAACATGACGACGCAGCATTAAATGCCCAATCTTGCGCCTACCTATTTATTGATTCAAGCGACAACTATATAATTAATTCTAGAGGTCTATTTTATAGAAAAGCGTTATTTAATGATTTAGGTTTCCCTGTACAAGAAACTAAGGTGCCAAAATTCTGAAAAAAAGTGTTTTTATTTTTGTGGCAGCTTCTTTTCGTTGATTTTTAGTCGTCCTCCGAAACAATCTTAATATCAGGGTGGTAGGCAAACTTGAGGCAGGGCAGAACCCAGATGGCAGTCGCACGCTTGTCAGCGTGCTTTTCAAGCATGGCGCGGTCAATGTTGAGAAGCTCAAACGAATCCAGCACGATGTGATGAACCGTCACAGGCTTGGTCTGACCATAGCGGTAGCTACGCGCTAGCGCCTGGTCAATCACCGTAGGGTTCCAGTGCTGGGTGTAGAAGATGACGCGTGTCAGGTGCTGAAGGTTCAAGCCGCAGTTGCCCGCAACAATCTGGCAGAACAATATTGTCGGCTTTCCAGCCGCTGCTGACACCTGGGTCGAAAGAATCTCCTCTGTTCGCCGCTTCTCAGACAAGCCGCCGCGCACAAAGCGCACATTGTAGCCAAGGGCAGACGCCTCTAGACCAAGAATATCCATCTCCTGCTTGAAGTTGCAGAAGACCAAGGTGGGCTCATCCTTGGTCGCAATGAGCTCATTGAACTTGGCAAGCTTCGTTGCGCTATGAGTCCAGTCCGCGACGCCGTAATCCAAGCGGAACTTGCGCTGCATTGCATCCACGTAGATTTGCGGGTGGCTAATGAACTGCTGAAGGCGCAGGTACTTCTCCAGAATAAGCATCCCGCCAATCTGCTTCTCCATGGCATCCTCCACAGCGCCGACCAGCGCCTTGAACTTCTGCTCCTCTGCGCCGCCGGCAAACTTGAGCTTGTGCGCCACATGAGTCGGCACACCAGGAAGCTTGTCAGCCAGAAGCGTGATGGAGCGCCGCTTGATGATGTTAGACGCCAGCTCAGGAAGGGCGCTTTTCTTGAGGAGCGACTTGTCGCACTGAAGCCAGAGTGCCAGGTTCTTGAAGTCAGACGCCTTGTTCTGCACGGGCGTGCCGCTCAGAATCCAGCGGCAGTCAGCAGTCAAAGCCGCGCACGACTGAAAGCGCTTGGTCTTGGGACCATTGCGAATGTACTGACCCTCATCAAGGATGATGCGGTCCCACTTCTGTGCGGTCAGCTCAGAAGCGCGGCTCTTGACTCCGCCGTAACTGCAGAGCGTGACGGTCGCGCCCATAGTGCCAATCCACTTTGCGCCGACCAGTTTGCGCACACTAATGCCGGACTGAGTCAAAGCCGCCGACCACTGCCCGATAAGGACGGGCGGCGCCACAATGAGCGAATGCGCACGCGGCGCATTGACAATCAACCCCACGCACTGCCAGGTCTTACCCAGCCCCATGTCATCGCCTAGGATGCCGCCGCGGCACCAGAGCGCGCTCTCAAGCTCACGCTCAATCATCCACTGGATACCATCTTTCTGGTGGTCCAGGTAGTTGAAGCCCTTATACGGTGCGGTGATTTGTGCGGTCATGATGACGAAAACTTTTTGATTGCAAGTTCCTTTTACTTGTAATCAAAACCTAAAAAACAGACATTCATGATTTCAATTTTTCCATCTGCTTAACCTACGCGTCTTCTTTCTGCGTTGACGCTGACGCTTACTGCCACCTCTAACAGAAGACGCCTTACAAGAGCCGGGACTGCATGAATTTATAAGAGGAATCATCATCAGCGGATTACCGCCGACGTGCCTACTATTAAGCGCCTTTACTGCCTCAGCCTTTGTCATAAACACTGGAGCCTGCATTGGTCCAAGCTGGATGCTAACAATAGCACTATTTGGTATTGAGCGCAATGACATCAAAGCGGTCCCTATTCATTGATGAGATGAATACTCAGCCCAGCAGTATGAGCCCACTCAAAGATTTTACTCAGATTCTCCTCACGCTTACGCGCCGTTTGCAGCTTCTGCTGCTTCATAAACTCCCGAATCCACTTATCGCTATTGACGATATCAATCTGGCGCACAGGGTGCGCGGTCACAATCTTCTCAGGCTTGATGTACGCAGTCTGCGACATAATCCCGTACATATCCTTGATATCGTGAGGAATAAGCTCCTCAATATACTCAGGATGAATCGCCATGGAGTTCATATTACACTCTGATGAGGAGTGTCCTGAACCACAGCACCGCCGACACCGCAAGTCCGCTTTGAGAGGACAAATATCGTGAGACACATTCTTTCCTAGCCACAATCTGCAAGTTTCACAAGACATAATTTTTTCAAGTCGTTAAATAGAATGAGTTGCGCGATTATTCAATTTTATATGATTTTGAGAAATGGGGTAAAACTGTATCATTGGAATACCAAGGTCTATTCCAGACACAAGGCGACAGACCAATTTATTGAAAACATTGATAAATTGACAGACAGCTTTGTAGAAATCTATATGGGGCGCTACGGCAGAGACAAAGACTTAGGAAAAGATATGAAACTTACATTGCCTAGTTTTACAGATAAATCTGTCGTAAAGTTCTTTGAAGAGGCGCGATTATGGCTGAGCGAAAAGTTACCAACGTTCATAAGTGAAAAAGACACAGACCTTTTGAACATTCGCGATGAGATTCTGGGAGAAATCAACCAGGCGCTGTACCTTTTTACTTTGGGATAATTGGTAAGATGTTTGACTGCAACCCGGATAAAAACGCCTAATATAATAGCAGTAGCAAATGAAGACTAGAAAAAATGCCAAAAAATATAGCATACCGGATAAAGATAAAGATATCATAGCAGTAATAGATGTTCGGTCCATAGAAAGTAATTTAAACCATTTTAGGGAAAAATCAAAGACCGATATAATGCCTGTACTAAAAGCTGATGCATATGGGCATGGTTTAGTGGATATGGCAGCTCTGGTTAGAAAATTAGGTGCAGTTCATATAGGTGTAGCAACAGTAGGTGAAGCAATATTATTACGAAATTCAGGAGATATAGGTAGAATATTAGCATGGCAGTATGATATAAATAATACTATAGAAATGACTAATGCGCTTGAAATGGATATTGATATAGCAATTTACGACGAAAGCCACATTCCCTTAATCACAAAACTAATACCAAACAAGATGAAGGCAAAAGTAACGTTATTTATTGATACTGGATTCAATCGTGCCAGCATTCCATACCAAGCAGCACAACGGGCAGCTATATCAATTTCTAAATCTAATAAGTTTGAACTAATAGGATTGATGTCACATTTAATTTCTTCACAAAAAAAGAATTGCCCAGTAGTAAATGAGCAGCTAAGAAAATTTAGAGCTTTGAGAGAAGCGCTCAAAGAGATAAATATAGTACCGCCTCTTGTACATATTGCAAATACAGACGCGTGTCTTAACTACGATGTATCAGATTTTTCAATATCAAGGGTGGGTATAGGCTTATATGGAATTACTCATAATAATAAAATTTCCAATCACCTCAAGTTGACAACGACAATAAAAACTAAAATTATTCAAATTAAGATGGTTGAAAAAGGAGAGGGAATTGGCTACAACTCAACATATATAGCCCGTAAAAATATAAATGTTTCCTTAGTGCCGATAGGATATGCCGATTTTATTCCTATGAAGGCAGCCTCTAAATTAAATGTGTATGTTAATGGAAGTAAAAGGAAGGTTCTAGGGTCCATTAATATGGACCAAATAGCTATAGAAGCCAAATTATCAGATAAAAATGGGGATGAGGTAATAATTATAGGAAATGGATTAAACTGTCCTCAAACTATTTTTGACTTGGCGAAAGTTGTAAAAAATTATGCGGTCGAAATACTGTGTCATTTAGGAAATAGAGTTAATAGAGTATATGTTTAGCGTAACCAATCATGTGCACACGTCAGCGTCTTGTCTTATAATCGAAAAAATAAGTGCTCCATTTTGAAGCACTTATTTTTAGAGACCACTCAGAAGCGACCGACCGCTGCACACAGAGTCTGTACCGCCTGTCGCTGTGAAGCATGGCGCAGCTTCTCCAAAGCGATTACG
>Ga0209400_1003368_pt1 | contig 11650 bp, 5 predicted proteins | sample M_130807_EF_Meta_FD_187313 | JGI IMG/M metagenome (GOLD analysis project Ga0209400, IMG submission 187313) | Freshwater microbial communities from Lake Montjoie, Canada to study carbon cycling - M_130807_EF_MetaG (SPAdes) (version 2) | ecosystem: Environmental > Aquatic > Freshwater > Lake... | reverse complement strand
GGTCGCCTTATTTGCAACGCTCGTTTGACACGTTTGACGACATCGCAGCCAGCCTGCCGCAATGGGCCCATGCCCTGTATGGCGGTTTGCTGACCCATGTGCAGTTGACCCATGCGCCACAAGCTGCGCCACAAGTTGTGCCACAAGTTGCGCAAGAACCTCTGGAAGCACCCACGAAAAATGCCGTGACCTTACCCAAACCCGCAGCAGGGGAGCTTGCATGAGCTTGCAGGCCTTGAATCCCATTACCTTGCCCTTGCAAGGCTTGCAGCTGATCGAGGCCAGCGCGGGCACGGGCAAAACCTATGCCTTGGCCGCTTTGTATGTGCGCCTGGTGCTGGGGCACGGTCGTGCGCAGGGTCCATTGATGCCGCCCGAGATTTTGGTGATGACCTTCACTGAAGCGGCCACCGCCGAATTGCGCGACCGCATCCGTTTGCGCCTCACGCAGGCAGCGCATGACTTTCGGTTGGCGCAAGAGCCCTCAGATGCGTTTTTACGTGACTTGAAAAACAGCATTCCTGCCGTCCAATGGCCAAGCTGCGCCGCCCGACTGGACGCGGCCGCGCAGTGGATGGACGAGGCCGCGATCTTCACCATTCATGGCTGGAGCTCGCGCATGCTGCGCCAGCACGCTTTTGACTCGTCGAGTTTGTTCGAGCAAAGCACCGTTCAAGACAGCGAAACACTGCGCCAGCAGGCGGCGTCTGATTACTGGCGGCAGTGGTATTACGCTTTGGACGAAGCCCAACTCGGCGTTGTGCTGCCGATGGCCAAAACCCCGCAAGCGCTGGTGAAGAAATTGCAGCCCCTGTGGCGCGCCCAAGAGCGCTCGCCCCCCGCAAATCCTGCGGCAGACGCTGCCGCAGGGTTTGCATCAGACCCCGGCACTGATGAGTCGCCTCAACTGGGCACCCCCCAGCAGATCATGCACAGCTGGTCGCTCGCCCAACTGCAAGTTGCGGCCAGTCAATCGCGTGCGCGCGCGCTGTGGACCGCCCATGCTGAGGCCCTGTGGTCGCAATTGGCCAAGGCCATGGACCAGGACCTGAATGGCAACAGCTTCAAGCCGGCCCACAGAGCCGGTTATTTGCAACAGCTCAAGGCCTGGACGCAGGGCGCAGATTTAGACCTCAAACTGGTGGCCAAATTTGGCCTGCAGGCTTTGACGGAAAAAACCAAAGTCAGCAGCCCCAAGCCCCAAGACCCTACCGGGGCGCTGGCGTCCATGCAGGCCTGGAGCGATGCGCTGCGTGATGCCCCAACGCCGCAAGCGGCTTTGCTGGCCCACGCCGCGCAGGCCATTGCGCACAGTTACGACCACAGCAAACAACAACGTGGTCAGTTTGACTTTGCAGACTTGCTGACCCGCTTGCACGCCGCCTTGCACCAGGCGGGATCGCGTTTGCCCGAGGCGATTCGCCAGCAGTACCCGGTGGCGTTGGTCGATGAATTTCAAGACACTGACCCTTGGCAATGGGGCGCCTTGTCGGCCATTTACCCCGACCCACACGCCAGCGACGTGGCGCTGCTGTTGATTGGCGACCCCAAGCAGGCGATTTACAGTTTTCGCGGTGCCGACTTGCCCACCTATGTGGCGGCCCGCATGTTGGCGCAGCGCGCCCAGGCCGTGCACACCTTGCTTTATAACTACCGCTCCACGCCAGGAGTGATTGCGGCGGTCAACCAAGTGTTCAGCCACGCCAACCAGCCCTTTGGCCCGATTGCTTTTTTGCCAGCTTGTCCGCCGCAAAGCGCGCAACAAATTGACGCTGAAAGGGCCCACCCTGAAAAGGCCCACGGTGAGAAGGCCCACGCTGATAGGACCCATCCTGAGCCGGCAGAGGCTGCGACGAGCGACGCACGGGCTATGACGGTCTGGCATTTGCACACCGACGCGCCACTGAGCGCGCCGCATTATTTGCAACGCATGGCTGAAATTTGTGCCAGCCAAATGGTCATTGCCTTGCAAAGCGGTGCCGCGCAACCGGCGCAACTGGCTGTTTTGGTGCGCGACGGCAAAGAGGCGCGCGCCATTCGGCAGGCGCTGCAAGTGCGCGGTGTGCGCAGCGTGTACCTGTCGGACCGCGAGAGTGTGTTCAGCACCCGCGAAGCACTGGATTTATGGCATGTATTGCAAGCCATTGCACAGCCGCAGTCGCTCCAACACCTGCGCTCTGCCTTGACTTGCCGCACTTTGGGTTTGGGGCCGGCCGAGATCGAGCATTTGTTGCAAGACGAGTCGGCCTGGGACGCGCAGGTGGAGCGTTTTGGCCGTTGGCAACAGACCTGGCAGCGTCAAGGCTTTTTGCCCATGCTCTACCAATGGCTGCATGAACAGCAGATTGCCCAGCGCTTGACCCTGAACACCCTTGAGGCCGAGCGCCGCCTGACCAATTTGCTGCACCTGGGCGATTTGCTGCAAAAAGCCAGTTTGAATTTGCAAGGGCCGGGCGCGGTGTTGCGTTATTTGGCCGACCAATTACATGACCCGCAAGCCAGCGGCGACGACGCGCAGATGCGCTTGGAAACCGATGCCGATCTGGTGCAAGTCATCACCATGCACAAGGCCAAGGGCTTGCAGTTCCCTTGGGTGTATGTGCCGTTTGCGTCGAATTTCAAAAAAGAAAAAAAGGATTCGCTGCGCAACGACGACGAGCGCTTGGCCGAAGACAAGCGCCTGCTGTATGTGGCCTTGACCCGCGCCGAGCGAGCTCTTTTTGTGGGGGTGGCGAACCGCAGCCAAGACTTTATGGCCAAAAGTTCAAGGCCGGCCAGTGCGCTGAGCGATCTGCTGGGCCGCACCAGCGCGCACGATCTGCAGGCCAAGTTGCAAGCCTGGTCAGACTGCCCGGCCATCCACGTGATGTCGGCCCCCGAGCCTTCCCAGGCGCTGTATCAGCCCAGCCGTCTGCAACCACAGCCCCAGCCGGCATTGACGCCTTTGCGCCAGCAGCACAACCCTTGGTGGATGGCCAGCTTTTCTGCGCTCACCCGCCAGCCCCCGCAAACCGCCGTTTGGGCCTTGCCCAGCGAGAGCGACGAACGCTGGCAAGACGCCCAAACCGACAGCCATGTGGACCCCCTTGGGGTGGACTTGAATGACAGGGCGCTTCCCGCGACGGTCTCAACGCCCCAATTCAACGCCTTCAAGGCGGGCAGTGCTTACGGCACTTTGCTGCATGACTTGCTGGAATGGCAGTTGCACGAGGGTTGGCCCATCAGCCGCGAGGACGCGCAAGACCCGAACCCAGATACGGCGGCGCGTTGGCGTCAACTCTTCAAGAGCCAAACCGCTGCGCTGCAATTGGAGCCAGAGCAGTGCGCGCTTTTAGCCGAGTGGTTGCGTCAGATCGCGCAAACCCCGTTGCCTTTGGGGCAGGGCTTTAACGATTCGCACCCCACTGCCTTGGTGCTGTCTGAACTCGCTCCACCCAAGGCCTGGGCTGAAATGAACTTCACGCTGCGCACCCATGGCGCTCAGGCGCAAGCGCTGGACGACATCATCCGGGCGCATGTGTTGCCGGGTCAGCCCCGTGAGCCCTTGCAAGCGCGCAGCTTGCAGGGCCTGCTGACGGGCTTCATGGATGTGGTGTTTGAACACGGTGGTCGTTATTACGTGCTGGACTACAAGTCCAACAAACTCCCGGGGTACGCGCCTGCCGACCTGGCGCAAGGCCTGCTGGTGCATCGGTATGACGTGCAGTTCAGTTTGTACCTGCTGGCCTTGCACCGCTTGCTGCAAACGCGCTTGCCCGGCTATCACTACGAGACGCACATGGGCGGCGCTGTTTATTTGTTTGCCCGGGGCATTGACCAGGCCGGTGCTGGCGTGTTCACACACCGCCCCGCGAAAGCCATGATCGAGGCCATGGACGCCGCATTCAAGGGGGCCGCATGACTATCAACGTGAGTTTGTCGCCAACTGCCAGCTTGGAGGCTTGCACCGCACTGGACCGTGCGTTTGCGGACTTCTTGCAAGACCAGGCACCGTCGCCCGATGAGCGGCACGTTTGGCTGGCCGCCTTGACGAGCTACCAAATGGGGCGCGGTCATACCTGCTTGGACCTGCAGGCTTTGCAGGATCAAGCTGCTGCGCTGCTGGGTTGGACGGCGACGCAGGTGCAAGCCTTGCCCGCCCGCTTGAGCGAAGCCGTTGCCAGCATGCCTTGGTGCAAACTCGAAGGCCAGGGCGATACAGTGGAAGAGGGCGATAGCGAAAGCACGCCCTTGGTCTTTGTGCAAGGCAACCCTTCGGTCCCTTTGCCACCGCGTCTGTATTTGCGCCGGGCTTACCGCGCCGAACAAGAGGTGATGCAGGCTTTGCGCGCTCGCTGGGCCCAGCCCCTGCGGACCAGTCCGGATGCGCTCGCGCATTTGAACGCGCTGTTCCCGCCCGATGCGCAGCCCCCTGACCCGCAAGCCTGTAATCAACAAGCCGTCCACCCTGTCGATTGGCAAAAAGTGGCTTGCGCCTTGGCCGCCCGTTCGTCTTTGACCTTGATCACGGGAGGGCCGGGCACTGGCAAAACCACCACGGTGGTGCGCTTGCTGGCGCTGTTGACGGCGCAGGCCAAAGCTGACTTGCCCGTTTCGCCAAACCCCTTGCGCATTCGACTGGCTGCGCCCACGGGCAAGGCGGCCAGCCGCTTGGGTGAGTCTATTCAGACTGCCATGGCGCACTTGCCGCCAGGGCTGCAGATCGACGCACCGGCTGCGCCCGAAACCCTGCACCGCTTGTTGCAGTTCACCCCCGATGCGCCACTGCGCCAGGTCCCTCAGCTCGCTTGCGATGTGCTGGTGGTGGACGAAGCGTCGATGATTGATTTGGAAATGATGGCCCGTCTCCTGGCCGCTGTGCCCTTGTCGGCGCGCTTGATTTTATTGGGCGACAAAGACCAATTGGCCTCGGTCGAGGCCGGGGCCGTGATGGCGCAGCTGTGCGGCGCGGCCGCTTCAGGCGGCTACAGCCCAGAGACCGCTGATTGGATTGCCATCCACACCGGCCAAGACGTGAGCGCATTTGTCACGCCCTCTGGCCCCAGCGGGGCGCTGGCGCAGCACACCGTCATGCTGCGTCATTCGCGGCGCTTTGCGCTCGACAGTGGCATTGGCCAGTGGGCGCAGGCCGTGAACATGGGCGATGCGCGTGCGGTCAAATCTTTACTGGCCCACTGCCCGAACGCCGCCGCTGCGCAAGACCCTTTGTTTGCCCCGGATGTGGACCAACTCAGCGTGCCGCGCTTGCCGCACCCGGCGGTGGCACAAGCGGTGCGGCAAGGCTGGTCGCGTTGGCTGAACATGCTGCAGCCCCTGCGCGCTGCTCAAGCCGTGTCTAGCGATGGCCAAGCCGTGTGCAGCGATGCACAGGCCTTGCAACTCATAGAAGCTTTTGCCGATTTCCAAGTGCTGTGCGCTTTGCGCAGCGGCCCTTGGGGCGTGGAGAATTTGAACCTGTGCATCAGCCGTTGGCTCGGCTGGGGCACGGCGCCTTGGTACTGCGGTCGTCCGGTCATGGTGACGCGCAACGACGTGAATTTGAAACTCATGAATGGCGATGTAGGTCTGTGCTTGCCCACGGCCAACGGCTTGCGCGTGGCGTTTGTGCAAGCAGGGCGAATTGGCTGGGTCTTGCCCTCGCGCCTGGACGCGGTGGAAACCGTTTGGGCCATGACGGTGCACAAATCTCAGGGTTCAGAGTTTGCCCATGTGATGCTGGTCTTGCCGGAAACACCTTCTCCCGTGCTGACCCGCGAGCTGATGTACACCGGCATCACCCGCGCCAAAACGCGCCTGACGCTGGTACTTGCGTCACAATCGGTGCTGCTGCAAGCAACCGACACACGCGTGTTGCGCAGCGGCGGTTTGTCACAACTGACGCAAGAGAATTGAATGAGCCAACTCAGTTTCGGATTTGAAGTGCCCCCGGGCCATGTGCCGCCGGATGCGCCGCGCACGCAGGTGAAAGCCCGCAAAAAAGCGCCCACCGCAGCGGCAACAACCGCGCGCCCCACAACGCCTCCCACAAAGCTTCCCCCAGCGTCTGCCCCTGGGCTCAGCCCACCTCAGCCCACGGCCCCGCTCGACGCCAACGATGTTGAACGCATGGCCGACCAACTGCAGGCCCACCCCGACTTCAAATTGCTGCGCCGTTTGCGGCCTTGTTTGAACTATGGTGCGCCCGCGCCCGGTGCCACGACGCGCCGCGTGTTGATTCTGGACACCGAAACCACCGGGCTGGACGCGCGCAGCGAACAGATCATCGAGCTGGCCATGCTGGCGGTCGAGGTCGACACGGCCACCGGCTTGCCGGTGGGCGAGGTGGAAGTTTATGAAGACTTTGAAGACCCCGGTAAACCGATCCCCTTGGCAATTGTGCAAATCACCGGCATTGACAGCGCCATGGTGCAAGGCCACCGCCTGAACGATGCACGGATCAACGAGATGGTGGCGAGCGCCGATCTGATCGTGGCGCACAACGCCGGCTTTGACCGCCCCTTTGTCGAGGCGCGTTTACCGGTGTTTGCGGGCAAGTCATGGGCCTGCTCTTTTGCCGGCATCGATTGGAAAGCGCAGGGCACCGGCTCGGCCAAGCTGGAGTTTTTGGCGCACGAAGCCGGCTGGTTTTATGACGCACACCGAGCGCAGGTGGACTGCCATGCGCTTTTGCAGGTACTGGCCCGCCCCTTGCCCAAAGCAGCGCAAACCGGTTTGGCCTGCTTGATGGCGGCGGCGCAAAATACCCGATACAAATTGCGCGCTGTGGGTGCACCCTTTGACAGCAAAGACCAACTCAAGGCGCGCGGTTACCGCTGGGACGCTGAGGGTCGCGTGTGGTCCACCACCTTGCCTAGCTTTGATGCGCTGCAGGCCGAAGGCGCTTGGCTTAAAGAGATGGTGTATGGATCGCGGACAGCCCGCGTCGTGATTGAGGCACTGGACAGCCAAGTCCAATTTTCTGCCCGCCCGGGCATGATCTCAGAGCTGCAGCTCTGAGCTGAAGCCTTCAGGCTCTCATGTCGACTCGCTGACCCTTGTCAGGGGCGGCGGTTCTTTCTTTGGCTTTGGAATAAGTGGGCTGTGCCTCGGCTTGGGCTTGGGCCTGCACTTTGGGCCGTGCCTCCAATTTGGGCTTGGGCTGCGTTTCTTTGGCCGCTGCTTTGACGGGTTCGCGCTCAGGCTGACGCTGCACCGGTGGCGGCGCTGGGCGGTTGGAAACTGAAGAAACGCTCATCGCAGTCCTTTGCTCATCAATGGGATATTGCAGGGTGAGTTTAACGGGCTTGTGCACGAAGCACCAGGCGGTGATCCGGTTTCTCTAAAATGAGCCAGCAAGTTATCGGAGCGCCCATGCTTTCTTCATTCTTTTGTCTTCGTCTTTCAGCCTTGGCCATGGGCACGCTCTGGGTGGTGCATGCGCTGGCGCAAACGCCCGCGCCCACACCACCACCTGGGCCACCCGCGCCGGCAGGACCATCTGTACCAGCACCCGCGCCAACACAGTCGCAGCCAGCGGCGCCCAAGTCGGTCCCTGCCGCGCCACCCGTCGCAGCCAAACCCACATCGCCTGCTGCACCAGGTGCTTTAAAGCCCATGCAAGAGGTCTTGCAAGACGCCAAAACCATCCCGGGCCTGCTCACGCTGCACCAAAAAGACGAGAAGGTTTGGATTGCCATTCGGCCAGAACAGTTCAATCAGCTGATGTTTTTTTCTTACAACGTACCGCGCTCGGTGGGTGAGCGCGGTTTGTATGGCGGTCAAATGGGCGGCGCACAAGCAGTGGTTTTTCGCAAGGTGGGCAACCAGGTGCAGTTGATCGCCAAAAACACCGAGTTCTTTGCCCAGCCTGGCACGCCCCAGGCGCAGTTTGTGGCTGAATCGTTTTCTGACAGCTTGCTGGCCAGTGCCCCGGTGGTGGCGGCAGCAGACCCCACCACCCAAGCGGTGCTGATCGAAGCCCAGGCCTTGTTGATGACTGACATTCCCGGCTACCTGACGAACTTAGAAGCCGCCTACCGCATGCCTTTTGCGCTGGACACCCGCAACAGCAGCTTTGCCGCCCTGCGCAATTCAGCGCAGCTCACCGGCATGGAGGTGCAGGCGCACTTCTCGGTGGCCAAACTGTCGGCCCCGCCGTTGACGCCATCCCCCGTGCCCACGCCGCCCCCGCCGCAAGCCACGCCCGATCCGCGCAGCCTGTTTGTGCACTTTGATTACAGCTTCTCTCTCCTGCCCGACCCCATGGCCGCGCGCGTGGCCGATGAGCGCGTGGGTTATTTCACGCTGGGCCGGGTGGACTACACCGAAGACACCGCCGTCAAACCGCGTCGTCACATCATCAAGCGCTGGCGCTTGGACAAGCAAGACCCCACCGCAGCTGTGTCGCCCGTGAAAACGCCGGTGGTGTACTGGCTAGACAAAAACATACCCGAAAAATACCGCCAAGCGGTGCGCGAGGGCGTGTTGGCTTGGAACGGCGCATTTGAAAAAATAGGATTGCAAGGCGCTTTACAAGTGCAGCAGCAAACCCTCAGTGATGAGCCCACGGCCATGGGCGCGCGCCATGCGATGGTCCATTGGTTCAGCGGTGCCGATGTGGGCTTTGCCATCGGCCCTTCGCAGGCCGATCCGCGCACCGGAGAGATTTTGCGCGCCGACATCGGCATGTCCGATGTGTTTGCGCGCAGCGCCAGGCGCACCTTGGTGGAGGACTGGGAGGGCGCTGCGCAGCGCGCCACTGCCCACACAGGCCATGCCGGGCATCACGGTCAGTTTTGCAACTATGCTCACGAAGCCGCCCACGAGCTGCACTTTGCCATGGACTGGTTAGACAGCTTGGGCCTGCCGCTGGACAGTCCGCAAGCCGAAAAGCTGGCACAGCAGTATGTCAAAGACGTGATCATGCACGAGGTAGGCCACACGCTGGGCTTGCGCCATAACTTTCGTGGTTCCACCGTTTACAGCTTGGCGCAGCTGCAGGACCCGCGCTTCACAAAAGAGAACGGGCTGTCCAGCTCGGTCATGGACTACCTGCCGTTCAATCTTGCGCCTGCCAACGAAAACCAGGGCGACTATGTCATGGGAACCCTGGGGGTTTACGACCACTGGGCTATTGCCTACGGTTACAGCCCTTTCGAGCCGGCGCAAGAGGCCGCCGCTTTGGCGCAGATCACCGCTTTGTCAACCCGCCCTGAACTGGCCTATGCCACCGACGAGGATGCGGGTTATGGCATGGCCGCAGGCATTGACCCGGAGGTGAACCGCTTTGACTTGGGCTCAGATCCGCTGGCCTATTACAAGCGGCGCATGACTTTGTCGCGCCAGTTGTGGGACCGCTTACCCACCTTGAAGCTGGCCGATGGCGACAGCTATGAGCGTTTGACCCGCAGCTTCAACAGCGGCTTTCGCGGCCTGTCGCAGGTTGCGCCCTTGGTGGCCAAGTTCGTGGGCGGCGTGCTGACCCGGCGTGACCGCGCAGGCACGGGCCGACCCTTGTTTGAGGCGGTGACCGCCGCACGCCAGCGCGAGGCACTGGCGCTGATCACGCAAGATTTTTTCCGCGCTGAGAGTTTTCGCTTTGATCCGCAGTTGCTCAACCGCTTGGCGGCCGACCCGTTTGAGCGCAGAGGCGGGCCCGAGGTGTCGGTGGTCAACAGTGTGTTGGCGCTGCAACGCGCCATTTTGGACCCCTTGTTTTCGCCCGCCGTGGCAACGCGCTTGCTCGAAGCCCCGCTCAAGACCGCCCCAGGTGTAGTGCCATTGAGCTTGGCGCAGCTGCATGACAGCTTGCAAAACGCCATCTGGTCTGAAGCGCTGAAAGGGCAAGACGCCAGCCTGCTGCGCCGCAATGTGCAGCGCGAGCACCTGCGCCGCGTCACTGACGCGCTGCTCAAACCGTCCGCCACTTTGCCGCCCGACGCCCGCAGCCTGATGCGCCTGAATGCCCAAACCCTGGCCACCCAGCTGCAAAAAGCCCTGCGCCGGGGGCAATTGCACAAAGAAACCCAGGCCCATTACGCCGAAAGTTTGAACACCTTGCAGACCGCGCTGCAGGCGCAAGTGCAACGCACTGGCCTGTGATCGGTGTCGGTTTTCGGGTGCTGACGTGGTTGCTGGGATAATGTCGCTTGAACGGCTACGCCTGTAGCGCCACCCTGGCGCTGGCGGGCCGGTTGAACATTTCACTAAAGCACCATGGCTCAATACGTATTTTCGATGAACCGGGTCGGCAAGATCGTGCCGCCCAAGCGTCATATTCTCAAAGACATTTCGCTGTCCTTCTTCCCTGGCGCCAAGATCGGCGTGCTGGGCACCAACGGCTCGGGCAAGTCCACCTTGCTGAAAATCATGGCGGGCATCGACAAAGAGATTGAAGGCGAAGCCATCCCGATGTCGGGTCTGAAGATCGGGTACTTGCCACAAGAGCCCATCATGGATGCCGAGCAGACCGTGCGTGAAGCCGTTGAAAGCGGCATGGGCGAAGTCAAGGCCGCGCAAGCCCGCTTGGAAGAGGTTTACGCCGCCTACGCTGAAGAAGACGCCGACTTTGATGCCCTGGCCGCCGAGCAGGCTCAACTCGAAGCCGTCATTTCTACAGCGGGCGATGCGTCAGAGCACCAACTCGAAATCGCCGCCGACGCGCTGCGCCTGCCCGCATGGGACGCCATCATTGGCAAACTGTCGGGGGGTGAAAAACGCCGTGTGGCCTTGTGCCGTTTGCTGCTGTCGCGCCCCGATATGCTGTTGCTGGACGAACCCACCAACCACTTGGACGCCGAATCGGTAGACTGGCTGGAGCTGTTTTTGCAGCGTTTTTCGGGTACCGTGGTGGCCATCACCCACGACCGTTACTTCTTGGACAACGCGGCCGAGTGGATTTTGGAGCTCGACCGGGGCTCCGGCATTCCGTACAAAGGCAACTACTCCAGCTGGCTGGAGCAAAAAGACGCCCGTTTGGCCACCGAGCAGCGCACCGAAGACGCCCGCTCCAAGGCCATGAAGAAAGAGCTGGAATGGGCGCGTGCCAACCCCAAAGGCCGTCAAGCCAAGAGCAAGGCGCGTTTGGCCCGCTTTGAAGAGCTGTCGGACTACGACTACCAAAAACGCAACGAGACCCAGGAGATTTTCATTCCGGTGGCCGAGCGTTTGGGCAATGAGGTGTTCGAGTTCAAAGGCGTGAGCAAATCTTTTGGCGACCGTTTGCTGATCGACAACCTGAGCTTCAAAGTGCCTGCGGGTGCCATCGTCGGCATCATCGGCCCCAACGGCGCGGGTAAATCGACCCTGTTCAAACTGATCGCGGGCAAAGAGCAGCCCGACAGTGGTGAAGTCACCATCGGGCAGACCGTGCGCATGGCCTTTGTGGACCAAAACCGGGACGACTTGGACAACAGCAAAACCGTGTGGGAAGACGTCTCGGGCGGCCTTGACATCATCAACGTCGGCAAGTTCCAAATGGCCAGCCGTGCCTACTGCGGGCGCTTCAACTTCAACGGCGGCGACCAGCAGAAAAAGGTCGGCATGTTGTCGGGCGGTGAGCGCGGCCGTTTGCACCTGGCCAAGACCTTGATCGAAGGCGGCAACGTGTTGCTGCTGGACGAGCCCTCGAACGACTTGGACGTGGAAACCCTGCGCGCCCTGGAAGATGCGC
>Ga0209400_1003366_pt1 | contig 11651 bp, 12 predicted proteins | sample M_130807_EF_Meta_FD_187313 | JGI IMG/M metagenome (GOLD analysis project Ga0209400, IMG submission 187313) | Freshwater microbial communities from Lake Montjoie, Canada to study carbon cycling - M_130807_EF_MetaG (SPAdes) (version 2) | ecosystem: Environmental > Aquatic > Freshwater > Lake... | reverse complement strand
CAAGATTGGGGCGGCGTATCCTATTTTGTAATGGAAGAAGGCGACATACTTAAAGCACAATCTGAGGCGGCATCTACATTTTCAGTAGTAGTTACCATTGAAGAAGAAGGATTGACTAGAACATGACCTACCTTGAACTTGTAAATGATGTACTTGTAAGGTTGCGTGAGACAGCAGTTTCTACTGTTTCCGAAACATCTTATTCAACTCTAATTGGCAAGTTTGTAAATGATGCCAAACGTCAGATTGAAGACGCTTATGCTTGGAATGTTCTAGGCACAACTATTACCCTGTCTACCACTTCTGCTACATATTCTTATGCCTTAACTGGTGCTGGTCAGAAGTTCCAAGTCATTGATGTAATCAATGCAACAAGCAACATTGGTATGAAGAATATTGATTTTGCTTCAATGAATCGCAAGCAGAATTTCTCTACTCCAGTTAGCGGCATCCCATACGAATTTTGTTTTGATGGAGTGGATGGTAGCTACGACACTAAGGTAACTCTCTATCCTCGCCCTGATGGGGTTTATAGCATTCCATTTAGCTTGACAGTACCACAAGCTACATTGTCTTCTGATGCAACTGTTGTGGCTATTCCTGATGTTTTGGTGGTTCAGAATGCCTATGCTCGTGCCTTGGTAGAGCGTGGTGAAGATGGTGGTTTGTCTTCATCTGAGGCGTACCAGTTGTACAAAGCTATGTTGGCTGACTATATTGCTTTGGAAGGCACTCGCTATCCTGAGAATCAGGAGTTTGTGTCAGTATGAGTCAACAAATACAAACCTTTAGCATTTCAGCACCAGCACTTTATGGGCTGAATACGCAAGATTCACCTCTTGATCTTGCGGCTGGATTTGCTTTGGTTGCGACAAATTGCATCATTGACCAGTATGGTCGTATGGGTTCACGCAAAGGTTGGTCTAGGGTCAATGCGTCTAGTGGAAATTTAGGCGCTAATGACGTCAAAGTCATTCATGAGTTAGTCCAATCTGATGGAACTTTGACTGTATTGTTTGCTGGCAACAACAAGATATTTAAGTTAAGTTCAACTAATACTGTTACTGAACTTACCTATGGTGGGGGTGGTACTGCTCCAACTATTACTGATAGCAACTGGCAATGTGCATCATTAAATGGCATTACCTACTTCTTTCAGTCTGGTCAAAATCCTTTGATCTATGACCCTGCTGTATCAACTACAACCTATCGTAGAGTCTCTGAAAAGACAGGCTATGTAGGTACTGTTCCTGATGCCAATATTGCAATCTCTGCTTTTGGTAGATTGTGGGCGGCAAATACAACAACAAATAACTCTACTGTTTATTTCTCTGACTTAATTGCTGGTCATGTTTGGTCAACAGGTACATCAGGTTCTTTGAATGTAGATCGTGTATGGGCGAATGGCGCTGACCAGATTACAGGTCTTGCCGCACACAATGGATTTTTGTTTATATTTGGTAAGCGTCAAATCCTTGTTTATCAAAATGCTACTACACCAGCATCAATGTCATTGAGTGACACTGTTGAGGGTATTGGTTGCATTGCAAGAGACAGTATTCAGACTACTAGCACTGATGTGCTGTTCTTATCTAACTCTGGTGTTCGTTCTTTGATGAGAACAATTCAAGAGAAGTCTGCTCCTGAGAGAGACTTGTCTAAGAACATTCGTAATGATTTAACAACTGTAATTGCTGGTGAGACATTAGCAAACATTAAGTCTGTCTATTCTGAGCGTGAAGCATTTTACTTGTTGACTACACCATCCATAGGTAATGTTTATTGTTTTGACACTAAGGCTTATTTGCCTGATGGTGCGGCTAGAGTTACAACATGGGATTCGATTACTCCAACGGCTTTTTTATCTCGCCGTGATGGTAGTTTGTACATTGGCAAGAATGGTTACATTGGTTTATACAACACTTACCAAGACTATCAATCTGCATATCGTATGTTGTATTACACAAACCATGCAGACCTTGGGAATCAGAATCAAACTTCTATTTTGAAGAAGTTGTCTATTGTGGTTATTGGCGGTACAAATCAGGTTGTTACCTTTAAGTGGGGATTTGACTTTAAGACAAATTACTTGTCTTCTGACGATGCTATTCCAACTCAGGGAGAATCTTATTATGGGATTGCTGAGTATGGCGCTAATGCTACTGTAGTTGCACAATATGCTGATGGTGTTGCATTGCAAACTTTAACTGTTTCAGCGTCAGGAAGTGGTAAGGTTGTTCAAACAGGTTATGAAACAGACATAAGCGGCACAGCATTGTCTATTCAGAAGATTGAAATTCAAGCCAAAAATGGCAAAGTAAGTTAAAGGAGTAACTATGTCAGACTACACAAAATCAACGAACTTTGCAACCAAAGATGCTTTATCTTCTGGTAATGCCCTAAAGATTGTCAAAGGCACTGAGATTGATACAGAATTCAATAACATTGCTACTGCTGTTGCGACCAAAGCTGATCTAGCAAGTCCTACCTTTACTGGTACTCCTACATTGCCTACAGGAACTATTGCAACTACGCAGTCTAATGGTAATAGTACAACTGCATTAGCTACAACTGCTTTTGTTCAGGCGGCAATTTCTTTACTTTACCCAGTTGGCTCTATCTATACCAATGCAACTGTTAGCACTAACCCTGCGACTTTGCTTGGTTTTGGCACATGGACTGCATTTGCGGCTGGTCGTGTGATGGTTGGTTTTAACTCAGGCAATGCACTGTTTGACACTGCTGAAGAAACTGGTGGTAGTGCAGATGCAATTGTTGTAAGCCACACTCACACAGCAACAGTTACTGATGCTGGTCACAGTCACACATATTCAAAAGCTGGCAGTCCATCTGTACAGTCTGGAACTAATACGCCATGTTTTACTAATAATGCAAGTGATAACACAAGTACAGCATTTACAGGAATTACTGTTGCCAACAGCACAACTGGTTCTTCAGGAACAAATGCTAACTATCAGCCATACATTACTGTCTATATGTGGAAGCGTACAGCATGATGATTCAAGATTCTCAATTCCGCATTACTCATCATTTTAGTGATGGGTTGTATGCCAAAGAGTCATTCTTCACGGCAGGAATGGCAATCATGAAGCATACGCACAACTTCAGTCATTTGTCTATTTTGGCTCATGGCAAGGTTGCTGTATTGCGTGGTACTGAGATTGATATTGTTTCTGCACCAGCTTGCATTGAGATTGAGGCTGGTGTAACTCATGGTGTAAAAGCCATTACGGATTGTGTTTGGTTTTGTATTCATGCCACAGACGAGAAAGACCCGTCTAAAGTGGATGAGATTTTGATTAAAGGGGATTGATATGCCAATTAGTGCAGTATTAGGATATTTAGGGGCGCAAGAACAAGCGTCTGCTACAGAGGCGGCGGCTAATACATCTGCGGCGGCAATGCGTGAGTCGGCACGACAAGCGGCTGAAGCGGCTAAGTTTCGCCCTGTTGGGATTACTACCCGTTATGGTAGTTCCAACTTTCAGATGTCGCCTGAAGGCTACTTAACTGGTGCTGGATATACAGTTAGTCCTGAACTAAGAGCATATCAAGACAGGTTATCTGCTTTAACTGGTGGAACGCTAAGTCAGGCAGAACAGGCTCAACAACAGTATCAACCATTGTCTACAGCGGCTACAGGTCTGTTTGGCTTGGGTCAGCAGTATCTACAGCAAACTCCTCAACAGGTTGCGGCTCAATATATGCAACAACAGCAGGACTTGCTTGCTCCTAGCCGTGAGCGTCAGATGGCTCAGTTGCAGAACCAGTTGTTCCAACAAGGTCGTAGTGGTTTGTCTGTAGGCGCTACAGGTATGCGCCCTAGTGGTATGGATGGATTGGGTGCTACTACTCCTGAGATGGAAGCGTATTACAACGCAATGGCTCAACAAGATGCTCAGTTGGCGGCACAAGCACAGCAAGCTGGTCAGCAGAATGTTGCGTTTGGTACAGGATTGCTTGGCTCTGGCGCACAATTACTAGGAAACTATCAAGCTGGTCAGGTTGGCGCTTTGAGCCCATTCACAGCTTACTTGGGTACAGGTCAGTCTATTGAACAGATGGGTCAACAACCTTTGACATTGGGTGCTGGTTTAGGTGGTCAAGCGGCGGCTTATGGTGCTAATGCTGGTGCTAGTTTGCTTAGAGGTGGACTGAGTGCGGCATTGACTGAACAGCAAGCCAATCAAATTAGCCCATTAGGTACTTTCCTTACTGGAGCATCTAAAGACCCAAGACTGCAAACTGGATTTGAAAAGTTGTTTAGTGATTACACAATGAATAGAAATATTGCTGATGCAGTCCCACAAAGCACCCCATTTACTCCAATGAGTAGTACGGATTTAGAAGCTTTAATAAGCGGGAATTATGGTCAACGTACAACTCAAGGCTATAACCTTTGGTCTAAATAAGGAATAATCATGGCAACCTCAGACTTTCTCGGTTTATTTACTACTCCTGAACAGTATCAACAGGCTCAACGTCAAGCGCAAGAGGCTCAAGCTATTCAATATGCAAAACTTGACCCTATGTCTCAAGCACAGTATGGGTTCTATCGTGCTGGTCAGCAGATAGGTGGTGCTATTGGTGGTGCTTTGGGTGGTGAAGACCCACAGTTAAAGCTGATTTCAATGCGTCAACAGTTGGCTAGTCAGTTAGACCCATCTGACCCTGCTTCATACATGAAGGTTGCACAGTTTGCGGCTCAATCTGGTGACCAACAATTTGCTACTGCTATTGCTAATGCTGGTCGTGATGCGGCTGTTAAAGTCGCACAAGCTAATAAAGAACGTCAGTTGGCTGTTCCTGTTGACATCCAAAAAGCTCAGATGATTCCTCAGATTCAAGATGCCATTGATCAATATTCTGCATTACCTGTATCTCCAGAAAGAGATAGAGCAATTAAGTTACTTCAAAATCAGCTTAGAGTTTTGGGTGGAGATGCAAATACAAAATTAGCAGTTCCAATCCAAGTTGCTAATCGTATTGGTGAGATAAATAGAACGCTAAGAACACTAAAACCTGAAGACCCAACATATCAAGATTTGATTGCTGAAAGAGATCAACTTCAAAAATCAGAAAAGATACCTGATGCAATACAAATTGCAAGACGAGTTTCTGAACTAGAAACACAGTTGAGTCCTGATGCTGGAGTTGTTTTACCTCCTCAAGTTCGTGCTGGATTAGAGGCAGAACTCAACAATCTTAAAAAACAAGAAAAAGAAAGAAACATTTCTTTCGGCACAGAAGCAGAAAGAAAATCTAAAGCAAGGTATGGAAAGCCTTATGCTGATTTAAGCCCAGCAGAGGCTGGAATAATAGATAAATTAGTAGAGGAATCTGAGCGAGCTAAAGCAAGTGCGTCAAAAACAGAATTTAACATGGGTAGTACACAAGCTGTTGAACCAAAAGATTGGTTGAAATTTAGCGAATTTATCAACAAAGACCCATTGATGAGTAGAACATCGTCAATTCTTTCTGATGCGCCAACTGCAATTCAAACAATTAAAAACTCTACTCAAAACAATTTTTCTTCCGCATCTTTACCTGCCGCAATTGCAAAGTTAACTGGTGAAGGAAAGAATATGTCTAATCAAGACATTGAGCGTTATACCAGAACTGGTGGATTAGACCAAAGAATTGCAGGAGATGTTGTTGGATTTTTTACAGGCAAAAAAACGGATGTTACAAAAGCACAAGCAGAACAATTTGCTGTTGCTTTATATCGTGGCGCATTGCTAGAAAGAAAACAATTTATTCAAGATCAAGCTGAATCGACAGGATATTCCGAATCACCAAATTACAAAAAGACCATTGAGCAACTTGATAAAAAACTAGGTCAATTTAAATTAGTTACTCCTAAAGGCTCGCAAAATTCATCTACTCCTGCTCCAAATCCAAAAGATGAAGCGTTGATAAACAAATATTTGAAAAAACCTTGAGGTAATTATGGCAACCTATGATGAAGTAATTGAAGCATTGCGTAATGCAGATGCGGCAGGAAATGTAGAAGATGCTCGTAAATTAGCAGAGATTGCTAATTCCATGAAAGTCGACATTGAAAAATCACTAGGAACTGCTTTTAGTGGTTCTGATGAAATTCCTCCTCAATTAAGAATGGTTGGAGATGAACCCCCGCAACAAACAATGTTGGATTATGTTCTTAATCGTGCTCAAGTTGGGGCAACAGGAATTCCTGCCGCTTTAAATGCCGCAAGTGCTATTTATGGTTCTACCTTTGACCCTTCAGGCAGTGAATTTGCAGTTCGACTTCCTCCAGAAGGAACAGGACAACAAGCAATGGATCAGGTTCGTATGGGATTGGGGATTAATCCAAATATGCGACCTACATCTGGATTGCAAAAATATGCTGGCGCTTTTACTGAAGGTGTAGTTGACCCATTAAATTTATTTGGTTTAGGCGGTGTAAAAACAGGACTTGGATTATTGCAAAAAGGCATATTTTCTCGTGAAGGAATAAGAACGGGATTGCAATTAGGTTCGGCTGGTACTGCTGGTGTTGGCGGTGAATTTGGTGCTGAAGTTGGCGGTCAAATAGGAGGAGCTACGGGTCAAATAATTGGTGGAATAGGAACGGCTATTCTTTTGGGTGGGGGAACATTAACTGCTGGTCAAAAATTATTTGACAAGGTACAATTTAATCCAAAAGACTTTGATATTGCAGACATGGCTAATGCAGAAGGCATATCAAAAGCCCAAGATTTAGTTAAACAAGCTATTGATGCCGATCCTAACTTACAAGCCAAACTTAAAACTGTGCAAGACAGGGTACTTTTCGTTACTGGTAAACAAGGCACTGCGGCTGTAACAGGTATAGACAACATTACCTTAAAAGGAAAACTAGAACAACTTGCAAAAGATGATTTAGCTTTTGCCACTGAAGTTAAACAACTCTATGCAGATTTAAAAATAGCAGTTAACAAAAAAGCTAATGAACTTTATCCTGCTCCGAGTGCAGAAATACCATCTGCAAAAACAAAAATTGCAGAACAAGAAATTGATTACGATAAGCGCATAGGTTTTATTGACAATCAATTAGAAAAAATCACGGCTAATTTAGACATTACTGGTGGTACAAAGCCAGCAGAAATTGGCACATCTATTCAAAATCTTGTGTTGGCTAAAGAGACAGCCGCACGAAAGGCACTTTCTCCTGAATATGATTCAGTTTTAGGGCAAGCATCTAAGCAAGGCGCATTGTTGCCAGCACAAGATACTCAAGCGTTGCTTAATACTGCTTTTGATTTGTTTAACAAAGACCCTTGGGGTCGAAACTCTGACCTACTAAAACTTGTTAACCAACAATCAAATAAGTTTAAAGCCATGCGTAGAATGACATCGCCTGAAGGCGGTCAAGGATTGTTACCTTCAACTACAGCGCCTGATTTATCAATGGGTATGGACATTACAAGTCTTGACTCATTAAAAAGGCGTGTTGCTCAAGACATAAGGTCAATGCAAGACACAAGCATAAAGGCAAAATTAATTGTCTTACAGCAACGAGTTGATGAAGCATTAGACAAAGTTCAGAACGCTAGTGGAAATATTCAGGTTGACTTGAGAGGTGAAAAAATACCTTTTGGTCAAGCAATAACTAACTTGGATACTGACTACTTTAATAAAGTTGGTGTTCCATTTAATGATGCGGCGGCAATCCAAAAGATTGGTTCTATTGAATACTCAGAAAAAATTGCGCCGTTGATTGCTTCAAGTCCAACAGCTATGACTCAATTTTTGCGTGTTGCTGGACAAGAAGGCATTGGCTTGGCAGAAAAAGCTGTTATGTCAAAAATGTATAACCAAGCATTAAACAAGAATGGCTACGTTGATCCTGCAAAACTTCAATCATTGTTAAGCAAGACAAGCAACAATGGTGGCTATAGTGACGTTATAGATCAACTTCCTGCACTAAAGCAAAGATTAGACAATGCCGCAATTAAAAGTCAATATTTAGCGTCTGAAAAGGTTGCTATAGATGATGCGGCTAAAGAAACAAGAAAAAATTTAGGTGAGAGTTTCTTAGCTAACTATGATGCTGGCGGTGTTCAATCAATTGTTTCAAGGATGACAGATTCAACTGGCATAGGATACAGAAGGAAATTTTTTGTTGATCTAAAAAAACTATCTTCTGATGAGCAAACAAACGTAAAACTTGCCGTTAAAAATGGATTAGTTAACAAGATGCTCTCTACCAATGACCCATTTGACTATTTACAAAAAAACCAAGAGGCATTCACCCAAGTGTTTGGTAAAGAACATTTTGATAATTTGGTTGCATTGTCTGATGTTGCTCGTTTATCCAACAAAATTGACATAGATCAAGTTGTAAAAGGTGTTGCCGCTAAAGAAACATCTGAATTAGAGAAACAAGTTCTTGGAGGAGTTTCTCTACAACGCATCAGTGGTATTGTGGTAAATCAAATTGCAAGCACATTTAACAAGGCTTTCAGAATTACGTCCCTAATTGGTCAGGCAAACATTGATCAAGCAACAAAAGATGCTCATAGAACATTGTTTCTTGATGAAAATGGCGTAAAGAAAATTATTGAAGCATCATCGAAAATCATAAGCAAAAAGGGCAAAGAGGTTAATCTTAAAGATGCCATCAAATCATTAGATCTATCAGATGTTGGACAAGCAATTGGTTTGGCTACATTGAGATCGGGATATCTTGGTGCATCTACAGCAGTAAGTCCTAGCCAAGTGGTAGAGCCTCAAACTGAGCCTTACTATCAATTTGTACCAGAATAAGGACACAAAATTGATCCAATCTCTATTTGTCTTCTTGCGGCTGGCTTGGTCAAAAACATCCAAGCTGGCTGTGACCTCTATAAGCAAGCTAAAGAGTCTTTTGTCGAAATCAGGAATACTGCTAATGAAGTTGTCGCTATTGGCAAAGAAGTCAAAGGATTTTGGGGTTCATTGCTTAAACTATTTGGCGGTAGTCCCAAGCCTGAAGCTACAAAGTCTGTGGCAAAGGCTAAAAGGTCTGACTACGTTGCTGTTGACGAAACTCAAGTCAAAGCTGACATCGTTAAAAACCTGAGTGAGTTTTTCAAGCTACAAGAACAGTTAGAAGCGCATATCAGGGATTCAGAGGAAAAGGCTAGGACTGTAGTTTTTGCTGATGATGTGAACTTGATGGAAGAAGCCCTAAACAGGGTTTTGGCACAGCAGGAAATGGAAAGGTTGGTAGTTCAGATCAGAGAGTGCATGGTTTACCAATCCCCTCCTGAGATGGGTGCTTTGTATTCAGAAGTGTTCAGCATGAGAGACATTATTGCGGCAGAGCAAGAAAAGGCAAGGAAAAAGCGGGATGCAGAATCATGGCTACGAAAGGAAAGGGAGCGACTCCTAGCAGAAAAACAAGCATACCTGTTGGTAGCTTTCCTGTTCCTCCTGTACCTATGGATGGTAATAGGTCTGGTAAGCAAGATTGGGAGAACGTAATGGGTTGGATTGCCGCTTGTGTGCTTGTGGGTATGCTCCTACCTTTATTGGGTATGTTATACGTAGACGTATTACAGACAAAGCATGAAGCCAAACAACAGGTTGAGAAGGTCGAGAAACTGAGAAGGCAAGTTGAACAGCAACAAAAGAAGGGAAACAAGGATGAGTAAGCAACTAGAAAAAGGTTCAGAGTACGACAAGTTCGATACTGACCACGATGGTGTAGTTACAGACGCTGAACTAGCAAAGTCTGAACGCATGATTCAGATTGAAAATCTTGACAAGATGGCTGACCAGCAAAGGGTTATGGCTTGGGCGGCTTTAGGCGCACCCCCTGTTTTGATTGCATTCCTTGCTTCTGCTTGGGTAACGCTAGAAAAAGTCAATGCTTTGGCAGGACTTACCACTACTTATTGTGCGGCTATGGGTACGATTGTTGTTGCTTTCATGGCGGCACAAGCCTATGTTCGTGGGAAGACAAGCGAATGAGCCTGTTTAATCCTTGGGTGCTTCTAGGCATCCTGATGACTGTTTTAGGCGCTTTTGGCAGTGGTTATTACAAGGGTGGCGAGGATGAGAATGCTCGTCAACAGGTTGAAATAGCCTCTTTAAATGCCAAGGCTAGGGACACTGAGCAAGCAATGGCTAAAGTGGCTAATACGTATGGACAAACACTAAGAAAGGCAAATGATGTTGCAAAGGTTAAAGAAGCTAAGTTACGCAATGATGTTGTGTCTGGCAAGCTCAGGCTGTTCATTCCTGTCAAAGCCCCCGACTGCCCCTTACAAGCCGCCCCAGATGCCCCCGTTGCCGTTGGAGATAACAGCGGAGAAGCACGAGCCGAACTTACTGGACAGGCTTCTGAAGACCTTATCGCCATCGCCAGCGAAGGAGATACAGCCATCAGAAAGCTCAACTCCTGCATCGAATCCTACGAAACCTTGAGGAACATGAAATGACCATTTACATTCCTCTGCTATACATTTGCATAGCATTGGAATGTAAGTTTTTTCAGTCAGAGATTTATACCTTGGATAAGCAAAAGTGTGAACAAGAGATTGCTCAACAGAAAATTGAAATTACTAAGCAGGGCAATACAGTTGAGGTAGTTTGTGTAGATATGGAAATTAAACTAGAAGAAAAGAGTAGAAAACCAGATTTATACAACACTGTTTACCAAACTTTAAACAATAAATAGGAATTTACATTAAGATTCATTGAGTTGTCATTGATATCGTTTACTTTCAGGCAACTTCACTGGAGTTATTATGTCAGGAAAACCTGTTTATAGTGATCAAGAGTTTATTGAACTTTGGAAGACGCATGAGTCTGCCAGTGCATTAGCTAAAGCTGTTGGAATGGATTTGCGTAACATTATTAGGCGCAAAAACAACTTAGAAGCTAGGTATGGTACGCAACTAAAATCCAAACATAGTACACAACAAACTGTTAAAGATAATCCAGTCCGTAAAGAATTGGGGATTGAAAATGGCATTGTTTTGGTGTTTAGTGATGCTCACTTCTGGCCTTCAATCCATACAACAGCCTACAAGGGTCTATTGTGGGCAATTAAAGAGTTTCAACCCAAGGCTGTCATTGCTAACGGAGATGTTTTCGATGGAGCAAGCATCAGCAGATTCCCCAGAATTGGATGGGATTCAACGCCAAGTGTTATACAAGAGTTAAAAGCCTGTGAACTGGCAATGGGCGAGATAGAAGAAGCCGCTAAAAAAGCAAGGCACAATGTAAACCTAGTGTGGACACTTGGCAACCATGATGCAAGGTTTGAGAACCGCCTAGCCGCCAATGCTCCTCAATATGAGCAAGTTAAGGGGTTTTCCCTGAAAGACCATTTCCCTGCATGGCATCCTTGCTGGTCTTGCTGGCCTACTGAGGAAGTAGTGGTTAAACATCGCTGGAAGGGCGGTGTACACGCCACACACAACAATACAGTCAATGCTGGCGTAAGCATCGTTACAGGACACCTTCATAGTCTCAAGGTGACCCCGTTTGCAGATTATTCAGGAAACAGGTTTGGCGTGGATACAGGGACTATTGCGGATACTGATGGGGCGCAGTTTGTAAACTATCTTGAAGACTCTCCTACCAACTGGAGGTCAGGGTTTGCTGTACTGACATTTCATAATGGGAAATTGCTT
>Ga0209400_1003354_pt1 | contig 11686 bp, 10 predicted proteins | sample M_130807_EF_Meta_FD_187313 | JGI IMG/M metagenome (GOLD analysis project Ga0209400, IMG submission 187313) | Freshwater microbial communities from Lake Montjoie, Canada to study carbon cycling - M_130807_EF_MetaG (SPAdes) (version 2) | ecosystem: Environmental > Aquatic > Freshwater > Lake... | reverse complement strand
ACAGAAACTACGTAATAGAACATGGACAGGTTGTAAAAATAGTGGAAAGAAGTGAGCTCGGAGCTAACGAAGAGAAGCTCAGAGTTTTATTAGGGGTGTAGTTAAAAAATGAAGCAAGCATATAAGGAGACGTTCAAATGAAAAAGACTTTAATTGCAACAGCAGTTGCATCGTGTTTAATGGCGGCCACAATTCCCGCTCATGCACAAACCGTTTCGGATAACGAGATTAGGATTGGGGTGCTAACTGACCTCTCAGGTATTTATTCTGCCATTGAAGGTCCTGGTGCAGTACTAGCAGCACAAATGGCTGCAAAAGATTTTGGTGGGCAAGTGCTAGGTAAAAAAATTGTTATCACCTCTGCCGATACACAGTCGAAGGCAGACCTCTCTAGCTCTAAAGCACGCGAGATGTTTGAGAAAGACAAGGTTGACATGATTGTGGGCAATGTGTCGACTGCATCTGCTCTAGCCGCCATGGAAGTAGCGGAGCAATTTAAGCGACTCTCAATTGTGAATGGCGCGGCATCTTTGCAAATCACCAATGAGAAGTGCACTCCGTACAGCATTCACTACGTCTACGATACCTATGCTCTCTCACGCGGAACCGGCAAGGCAGTGGTCGACTCTGGTAAGAAGACCTGGTTCTTTGTCACGGCAGATTATGCATTCGGTCATACCCTCGAGCGCGATACCACCGAAGTGGTCGTGGCTAATGGCGGAAAAGTACTAGGGGGCGTTAAGCATCCAATTAATACTACTGATTTCTCCTCATTTATGGCTCAGGCTCAAGCATCTAAAGCCGAGGTCATTGGCTTGGCTAATGCGGGTGGTGACACCATCGGATCGGTCAAGCAGGCTAGTGAGCTTGGCATTATGGGATCGAAACAAACCGTTGTGCCTTTGCTAATGTTTACAAGCGACATTCAAGCTCTCGGTTTAAAACAAACCGCTGGCATGACATTTACTGAGGGCTGGTATTGGGATTACAACGACGCTAACCGTAAATTTGCTGAGCGCTTTATGAAAGAATTTAAAGGAAAGGCGCCAACCTCGGTTCAAGCTGGTGTTTATTCTGCAACGATGCAGTATTTGAAAGCCGTAGAGGCAACAAAAACGGATAACTCGGATGCAGTCATGAAGCAACTGAAATCAGTTGAAATTAATGATGGTCTCTTTAAAGGAAAAATTCGCGCCGATGGCAAGTTTGAGCATGATATGTACTTGCTTGAAGTCAAGAGCCCTGGTGAATCTAAGGGGCCTAATGACGTTGCTAAGGTTGCAAAAGTAATTGCGGCAAAAGATGCCACACTGCCTTTATCGCAATCAAAATGCAAGTTAGTTACTAATTAATCAGGGCCTTAGCTAATCCATGTTTGAGCTGCTCGGAATTACCCCACAAGCTTTAGTCTCTCAGCTTTTGATTGGGCTGATTAATGGCTCTTTCTACGCGCTCTTGAGCCTGGGTTTAGCGGTAATTTTTGGCCTTTTAAATGTCATTAACTTCACTCATGGCGCCCAATATATGTTGGGCGCCATGGTGGCATGGCTTGGATTAACCCAAATTGGGGATTGGATTGGAGTACCCGGTTTTCAATTAAATTATTTTGTGGCCCTAATATTGGCGCCACTACTCGTAGGACTTTTTAGCATGTTGATTGAAAAAACAATGTTAAAACGTCTTTACCATTTAGATCATTTATATGGCTTATTGCTAACCTTTGGCTTAGCCTTGGTGATAGAGGGCATGTTTCGTCATTGGTTTGGCGCACTAGGCAATAGCTATCCAGTGCCCGAACTTTTGCAGGGCGGCTTACGTGTTGGCGAATTATTCTTACCCTTTTACAGGCTTTGGGTTGTCTTCTTAGCGCTCGTTGTTTGCTTTGCCACTTGGTATTTCATTGAGCGCACCAATCTAGGAAGTTTGTTAAGGGCCGGGACCGAGAACCCGCGATTGCTTCAGGCCTTAGGTATTAATGTGCCCTTGATAGTCACCCTGACCTATGGGGCTGGCTGTGCTTTGGCTGCTTTTGCTGGAGTAATGGCAGCACCAATTTACCAAGTAACTGCTGTGATGGGCTCTAATTTAATTATTGTGGTGTTTGCTGTTGTTGTCATTGGTGGTATGGGATCAATTGCTGGTGCCATTGTGACTGGATTGGGGTTGGGGGTAGTTGAGGGATTAACAAAAGTGTTTTACCCCCAAGCTTCGTCAGTCTCTATCTTCATTATTATGATTATTGTGCTCTTAATAAAGCCCGCTGGATTGTTTGGAAAGCCCCAATAGTGATGAAGCTCTCTAATATTAATAAGGTTTCTATAGTTCTTATGGCCTTGTTGGCGATGGTGCCCTTCCAGGGCTTCGTCTATGACCTTTTCATGATGAAGATATTTTGTTTTGCTATCTTGGCCGCCTCGTTAAATCTCTTGTTGGGTTTTGCCGGCCTTCTTTCTTTTGGTCACGCTGCATTTTTTGGTACTGGCGCATACATTACCGCCCATGTTATGAAGGAATGGGGCGCAACCCCAGAGCTTGGCTTATTTTGTGGGGTGCTTTGTGCAACAGTGTTGGGTTACGTTTTTGGTAGCCTAGCAATTCGGCGACAAGGCATTTACTTTGCGATGATTACTCTGGCCCTCGCACAGGTTGTTTTTTTCGCAGCAACTCAATTGCCGTTTACAAATGGGGAAGATGGTATTCAGGGTGTTCCTCGAGGTATGTTTTTGGGTTTAATTGACTTATCAAAATCCACCAATATGTATTACTTTTCCTTGGCTGTTTTTATTTTGGCTTTTTTAATGATCAAGCGGATTGTGGGGTCGCCCTTTGGTCAGGTGATGAAGGCTATACGAGAAAATGAGCCGCGCGCCATCTCACTAGGTTATGACGTTAATCGCTATAAATTAGTGGCCTTTACTTTATCTGCGGGGCTAGCAGGCTTAGGGGGGGGCTTAAAAAGCTTAGTTTTACAACTGGCCTCCCTCTCAGATGTCTTTTGGCACACCTCTGGAGAAGCGGTGTTGATGACAATTTTGGGCGGCATCGGTACGCTTTGGGGTCCAGTTATTGGGGCCGCAATTGTTGTTAACCTACAAAACTACTTAGCCAACCTGGGCGGCTGGAGCACCATTATTACTGGCGTCATTTTTGTTGTCTGTGTGCTTGCCTTTAGGCGCGGGGTTGTTGGCGAGATTATTGCCCTGTATCAGAAATACCAACACAAAAACTAGTTAACCCTCACGGGGTTGGGGCAATGTTGCGGTATTGCAGAATCGCAACCCTACTTACTTCATCCAAAACATCCAAGGGCATTCTTTGGGACCCCTGGACAATCATCAAGGCATAAGGCTTGGCAAGAGCCGCGGCCTCGGGACATAAACGCAACTCTTCCCCTTTTGCGGGCGACTGGCTACGCCAATAATTAATTGCGGCCTCAAGCTCTTGAATGCTGACATACAACATATGATATTGGGCGCCTACTTACCTTTGAGTGCAAGCATGGTGCCGCGGCATTTTTTGGCACCACATCGACATTCATAATCTTTTTTCATTTGCTTCGTAATGCGGCCCTCTATATCGAGAGAGTAGTCATAAAACAGCTCCTCGCCAACCTTAAGATTGCGCTTGGCATAAATAAAGACGCGAGCCTCGCCAGCATAAACGCCTTCTTTTGTCTCGCAGATTGGCTTACAAGAATGGTTGATCCAACGCGCAGCATTGCCGCCATACTTTGCATCAATTACGCGACCATCATCCAATGAAAAGTAAAACGTATGGTTTGGGTCCTTCTTGTCGTGGGGGTGACGCTTGATGGCCAACTTCCAGCTAATGCGCTCGCCCTTGTATTCAATGATGGCTTGGCCCTTTTTGATTGGCTTTGCTACAAAAACACCCTTGCCATGAATGGGCGAGGATTTCACAGCAATAGAAGACCGATCCACCTTAGGAGGTGTTATTTTTTTTGATTTCATATTTATACGTCTAGGTTACGTGCAATGAGTGCATTTTTTTCAATAAATGCCCGGCGAGGCTCAACCTCATCCCCCATCAATGTTGTAAAGACTTGATCTGCTGTAATAGCGTCCTCAATCTTTACCTGTAATAGGGTTCGTGAGCTGGCATCCATGGTGGTTTCCCACAACTGCGATGGATTCATCTCGCCCAAACCCTTATAGCGTTGACGGCTTAGAACGCGCTCGGCCTCTGACAATAACCAAGAGAAGGCGGCCCTAAAATCGCTAATGGTTTGTTCTTTTTGACTCTTATCGGGATCACCACGGCGAACTTTTGAGCCTGGCAAAACTTTGCCCGACAGAACGGCAGCAGCATTAGAGAGGCTCTGATAGTCGTCTCCATGAACAAAGTCAGAATTAATTGAGGACAACTTAAGGTTGCCATGGATGCGACGCGACAACAGCAACCTAAAGCGCTCGGTACGATCCTCTTTTTGCACAATGATTTCTGGTGGCAAGGCCAATGGATTTAATGAGTCCACTAAAGCAACCCTTAGCCGGTCGGCTGACTCGTTTGCAGACTTCTCTGTATCTAAATTTAAAGGTGTGCCCGAAGCGATTGCTCTCAATGCATCTTCGTCGATTGTGCGCGATAGGCGATCAACAATTGATTGAATGACTTGATAGTGTTTGGCCAACTCATTAAGAGCTTCGCCCTCAATAATTTCACCGGTAGGCGTTTGTAGGGAGGCCGTTTCTAGTGCAATTTTTAGCAAGAGTTGATTAAGCTCCACATCGTCTTTTATATATTGCTCGCTCTTACCAAACTTCACCTTGTAAAGAGGTGGTTGAGCAATATAGATGTGCCCGCGCTCAATAAGCTCTGGCATCTGCCTATAAAAGAAGGTGAGCAGTAGGGTGCGGATATGGCTACCGTCAACGTCCGCGTCGGTCATGATGATGATGCGGTGATAACGAAGTTTGTCCGCCTTATATTCTTCAACGCCAATGCCCGTTCCAAGAACGGTAATTAAGGTAACAACCTCTTGGCTGGCCAGCATTTTGTCAAAGCGGGCCTTTTCTACGTTCAGAATTTTTCCTTTTAAGGGGAGAATTGCCTGGAAACGACGATCGCGCCCCTGCTTGGCTGAGCCGCCCGCGGAGTCGCCCTCAACAATAAATAGCTCTGATTTTGTGGGGTCCTTTTCTTGGCAGTCCGCCAATTTTCCAGGAAGGCCAAGCCCATCTAATACGCCCTTGCGTCTTGTCATGTCGCGGGCCTTTCGGGCCGCTTCGCGCGCTCGCGCAGCGTCAACAATCTTTCCACAAAGGATTTTTGCGTCTGCTGGGCGCTCTTGCAAATATGCCGAAAGGGCCTCTGCAACAATCTCTTCTATTGGTCCGCGAACCTCGCTAGAAACTAACTTGTCTTTCGTTTGGCTTGAGAACTTTGGCTCCGGCACCTTAACTGACAAAACACAAGTTAAGCCTTCACGCATATCATCGCCAGAAATCTCTACCTTGGCTTTTTTAGCAACCTCATGCTCATCAATATATTTATTGATAACGCGTGTCATTGCTGCGCGCAAGCCCGTTAAATGTGTACCACCATCTCGCTGAGGAATGTTGTTGGTAAAACAGAGCACCTGTTCGCTAAAGCTGTCATTCCACTGCATCGACACTTCGGCGGTAATTTGCCCACCAAGATCAGAAGGGCGATTACCTTCGGCATAAAAAATGTTGGGATGTAGAACATTTTTGGTTTGATTAATGTACTCAACAAACCCCTTTACGCCGCCCGAAAATGCAAAATCTTCTTCTTGACCGGTACGCTGATCAATTAATTTGATGTGTACGCCGTTATTTAAAAACGAGAGCTCACGAATACGCTTTACAAGAATTTCATAATGAAACTCTACGTTTCCAAAAATGGTCTCGTCAGCCAAGAAGTGAACTTCGGTTCCTGAAAGCTCTGTATCGCCCGTAACAGTGATTGGGGATGTGGTAACCCCCTTCTCATCTTGAATGTTGCGGTTTTTAATAACGCCGCGCTCAAACTCCATGTAGTGGGCTTTGCCGTCGCGGCGAATGGTAAGTTTTAACCATTTTGATAATGCATTGACGCAGCTTACGCCCACACCATGAAGGCCGCCAGAAACTTTATAGCTGTTTTGGTCAAACTTACCGCCCGCATGCAGCTCGGTCATCACAATTTCCGCAGCGCTTCGTTTCGGGTCGTGCTTATCGTCGTACTTAATGCCGGTTGGCACTCCGCGTCCATTGTCAACAATAGAGATGGAGTTGTCGGTTTGAATCACAACCGTAATTTCTGAGCAATAGCCAGCCAGCGCCTCGTCAATGGAGTTATCTAAAACCTCAAAAACCAGATGATGTAATCCGGTTCCATCGGATGTGTCTCCGATGTACATACCAGGACGTTTGCGAACAGCTTCAAGGCCCTCTAAGATTTGAATCGATGCGGCGCCATACTGCTCTACTACTTTTTTTTCTTCGGTCATTTTTTTCTAATTTAAATGCGCATTGGCATCACAACATACTTAAAACTCTCTGAGCCAGGCAGAGTAATTACAGCGCTACTGTTTGCGTCACCCAAGCTAATTTGAATTTTTTCGTTTTTAAGATTCGATAGGACATCCAGTAAATAACTTACATTGAATCCAATTTCTACCGTTTCGCCGCTGTATTCCGTTTCAATCTCTTCTTGAGCCTCTTCTTGCTCTGCGTTAGTGGATTGAACTGTAATGCGGTTGGGCGATAAAGAAAAACGAACGCCTTTGAATTTGTCTGTGGTTAAAATGGCGGCGCGCTGAAGGGCTGCTTGTAAAACGTCGCGGCCAACAACAAGCGTATTTTTGTGTCCCTTTGGAATTACCCTTTGAAAGTCTGGGAACTTACCTTCGACCAACTTAGAAATTAGCTCAATATCACCAAATGCAAACTTCACCTGATTGGTTGTGAGGCTGATCTCTAAGGGCTCATCGGAATCCTCTAAGAGGTGTTGGCACTCTAAAATTGTTTTGCGAGGAATAATAATTTCTTGTCTTTGTCCAGAACCTGATGGTGCTTCAGCCAGGTCGACTTGGGAATAAGCAAGGCGATGGCCATCGGTTGCAACCGCCACAACTTCCTTACCCTCTAAGACCAATAACATTCCATTTAAGTAATAACGAATATCTTGCTGCGCCATAGAAAAATGAACTTGACTAATAAGCTGGCGAAAGCTTTTTTGTGGCATCTTCCATGTTGCAGTAACTTCACCAACACTTTGCATCACCGGAAATTCTGCGGCTGACAGTGTTTGTAATGAAAAGCGGCTTTTGCCGCTCTGAACAACCATGCGATTATCTTTTAGGTTAAGAGAAACTGGCCCCTCTGGAAGTGCACGCAAAATATCGAGTAGTTTTCTAGCTGCAACCGTTGTTGTTGCGTCTTCGCTACCAACTCCAAAATTTGCGTTTGTAGTAATTTGGATTTCAATATCGGTTGAGATAAAGGAAACTTTTTCACCATTTTTTTTAAATAGTAAATTTGCCAAAATTGGCAGTGTGTGTCTGCGTTCAACAATCCCACTAACAACCTGGAGTGGTTTTAGTAAGTTATCGCGAGAAGTGTTAACGAGTTGCATTGCTTTTAAATCCTTGTATATATCTTATTAATAGTAGTAATAAGGCTTCTTATTTTAGTGGATAAGTCAAAAAAGTCATATAAATCAGCGCCTTGAAAGACAAAAAACCTGTGGAAAACCCCTGTATAAGAACTGCATAAAAAGTGAATAACATTTTTTCAACACTCTATTTTTGCATGAAGCCGAATCTTTCCACAATTTATCCACACACAATCCCCAAACTTGTCCTAGGGCTTATCCAAACCTTATCCACAACCAAAGCTAAGCCTTCAGGGTTTGCTCAATAACGTGGATTTCGTGGTTTAACTGCCCATCATGAGCCCGCTCTTCCGCTATCTTGCGAACCGCATGTAAAACCGTTGTGTGGTCCCTGCCACCAAAAAGCTCACCAATCTCAGGAAGGCTTTTTTGGGTTAACTCTTTGGCCATAAACATTGCTATTTGACGCGGCCGCGCAATGTTGGCAGGTCGTTTTTTTGAATACATGTCGGCAACTTTGATGCTATAAAAATCAGCAACAGACTTTTGGATATTTTCAACGGAGATTTGTCGGTTTTGTATTGAGAGAAGGTCTTTCAGTGCGACCCTAGCAACCTCAATAGTGACCTCTCGCCCATGAAAGCGAACATAAGCCAATATCTTTCGTAGTGCGCCCTCAAGTTCGCGCACATTAGAGCGTAAATGTTTTGCCACAAAAAATGCGACATCTTCACTCATGGGGATGCCTTCACTAATTGCCTTTTTCATCAAAATAGCAACACGCATTTCTAACTCTGGGGGCTCTATGGCAACCGTTAGGCCAGAATCAAAACGAGAAATTAAGCGATCATCAATCCCGGCCATCTCTTTCGGGTATGTGTCGCTGGTAATAATGACCTGAGCCTTGTTACCTAGCAGGGCCTCAAAAGCATAAAAAAACTCTTCTTGGGTTCTGGATTTACCGCTAAAAAATTGAATGTCATCAATTAGTAAAAGGTCTAATGAGTGGTAGTAGCGCTTAAAACGATCAAATGCTTTTTGTTGATACGCACGTACTACGTCCGAAACGTATTGTTCAGCATGTATGTAACGAATTCGGGCGCTGGGCTTCTCTTTTAAAAGGTGGTTACCAATAGCATGAATTAGATGGGTCTTACCAAGCCCTACCCCACCATATAAAAACATTGGGTTATAAGAGCTGCCGGGGTTGTGGGCAACCTGAATCGATGCCGCCCTAGCAAGCTGGTTTGCTTTACCAGTAACAAAGGTTTCGAAGGTGAGGTTGGGGTTGAGTTTTGAGTGGTCCTCAATCTCAAATGCCCCTTCATCTAATGAGCTCGCCGCTTCGGCCACAGCTGTTTGTTGGGGCTCAGAGCTTATGGGCCCGACCGCCGCTGGGGCCATAATAGAGGGCGCGCCCACCTCAAGATCAAGGACAAAACTAATGTTTATGGGTAGACCAAAATACTGCGAGGCCAATTCCTGGAAGCGGTCGGCGAACGTTTTCTTAATCCAATCAAGCTTGAATCTATTAGGGGCACCAATAGTAAGTGAGTGATCACCCTCATCAAAAGAGACAAGGGTTAGGGGTTGAATCCATGTTTTAAATTGCTGGGGCGACAGCTCACGAGAAAGGGCGCTAACAGCGCCATCCCAAAAACCCAGGGGGCTGATCGAATTCAAGGCGGGGGGATTGTGTAAGTTGCTCATATTTTTAGAGAATCCATTGTAGCGATGCTACAAAGTTATCCACAAGCTACAAAAACGTGGAAAAACTGTGGATAACTTGTGTATAAGGCCAAAAAAGACATATAAATTAATACTTTAAGCGAAGACACCATCAAAATAGTGAAAAACACCTACATATTCATCAAGATAGATTGACCTTTTGCTCTGCAACAAGGAAAATAATAGGTTTTCCCGGGATATATCATGAAAAGAACCTACCAACCATCAGTAACACGTCGTAAGCGCACACACGGTTTTCGTATTCGCATGAAAACCAAGAGCGGCCGCGCAGTATTAAACGCACGCCGCGCTAAAGGTCGCAAGCGTCTGGCCGTTTAATCTAGCCATTGAACAGCGCCAGGATTTCTGAATTATTAAAAATACATCCTAAGACAAGTTTGTTTTGGGGTATGTATGTTGCGCCCACTCAAGAGGGGTGCAAACCAGATTTGGGTGTTGCGGTAGCTAAAAAATTAGCAAAAAGAGCGGTTGACCGCAACCGCCTGAAGAGAATGATTCGCGAATTAGTTTGGACTGCGCAAGCCAACACCTTAAAAAAAGATGTGGTGGTCAAGCTAAAAAAACCAATTGGTCGCCAAACTCTGGGGAAGCTCAGAAAAAAAGAAAAAGAACTTTTGCGCTCTCAGATCTTGGAATTAATTTAAAGTGCGATTTTTAAACAAAGCCGCAATGAAGTTGGTAAAGATTTATCAACTGGCCTTGAGCCCTTATATGGGCATGCAATGTAAATATGTACCAAGTTGCTCTCAATATGCCTGCGACTGCTTCAATCATTATGGATTTATTAAAAGCTTAGGCCTGGTCGGTTGGCGCATTCTGCGCTGTAACCCATGGTCACACGGCGGTTATGATCCTGCGGTAAAACAAACATCTCATTAATTTAAGTGAATGCAAATGGACTTTAAAAAAACAATTCTTTGGGCAGTGTTTTCGATGTCGGGCCTGATGCTCTACAGCAATTGGCAGGTCCATGAGGGCAAGCCATCTTTGTTTGGCGGAACACCCGTCAGCACTTCAGCCCCTATTGAAAAGTCTGCTACAAACAACAAAGCAGACCTGCCCGCCCAAATATCAGGTGCGACAGCGATTACTGCAGCCCCCATTACGGCTACGGGCGCAATTGAAGGCGCCGAAAAATTCACAATAAAAAATGATGTATTGGTATTAGAAATTAGCGCCAATGGCGCTAACGTCATCGACGCAAAATTACTAAAAGCATTGACCGCAGAAAATAAACCGATTGAGTTGTTTCAGTACAAACCAACCCACAAATATTTTGCTCGCTCCGGTTTGATTTCTCTAAACAATAATGACCTACCAAACCACACTAGCACCTTTAAGCTTGCTCAGTCTGGCAAGGATGGCTCTGGCCGCCCTTTTCTTACTCTTACTAGTGAGCGCAATGGGGTTAAGTTAGAAAAAACGTTCACTCTCAACCCCGGCAGCTATGTCGTTGAGGTTGATCACCGCGTTACTCAGTCGAGCAACAATGCTACACCGTTAGTGCTTTACACAGAGCTGGTTAGAGACGGCAGTCAAGAGCAAAAAATTGGCCCATTTGATGGCGCTTTTTCAGCAAGCACATTTACTGGCCCAGCCGTTTATACCGACAAAGAAAAATTCAACAAACTAGAATTTACAGCGATTGATAAAAATAAAATTACAACCCCATCCCAGGTTCCCGCTGGAGACCCAGGTTGGATTGCAATGGTGCAACATTATTTTGCTGGAGCATGGATTCCAAGCGATAAATTTGCTCGTGACATTTATGCTGGAACAATTGATAACGGCCTGTATCGCATCGGCATGCAAACACCGCTTGGCGTCATTGCCCAAGGCTCAACAGTTGTAGAAAAATCTCGACTCTTCGTTGGACCACAAGAAGAAAGCGTTCTAGAAACGATTGCTCCTGGCTTCGAATTGCTTAAAGATTACGGCTACTTGACTATTTTGGCAAAACCTATTTTTTGGCTCTTGGAAAAAATCCATGGCTATGTTGGCAATTGGGGCTGGTCAATTATTCTCCTCACGGTTTTGATTAAGCTAGTGTTCTTCCCCCTCTCTGCCGCAAGCTATAAATCCATGGCGCGCATGAAAGAGGTGCAGCCACGATTAATGGCTATGAGAGATCAATACAAGAGCGAGCCACAAAAGTTAAATCAAGCGATGATGGAGATGTATCGCAAAGAGAAAATCAATCCACTAGGAGGATGCTTGCCGGTGGTAGTTCAAATCCCGGTATTTATTGCTTTGTATTGGGTGTTGCTGTCCTCTGTTGAACTACGCGGTGCCCCTTGGATTTTGTGGGTGCATGACTTGTCTGTGCCGGATACTTCTATTAGTGACCTATTGGGCTTTA
>Ga0209400_1003352_pt1 | contig 11687 bp, 20 predicted proteins | sample M_130807_EF_Meta_FD_187313 | JGI IMG/M metagenome (GOLD analysis project Ga0209400, IMG submission 187313) | Freshwater microbial communities from Lake Montjoie, Canada to study carbon cycling - M_130807_EF_MetaG (SPAdes) (version 2) | ecosystem: Environmental > Aquatic > Freshwater > Lake... | reverse complement strand
ATATGTTTGTTCTTCTTTTTGCTCTGCTTTTAATTCTGCTAACTTAGCTTCTAATTCTGCAATCTTGTCTAATCTATTGCTCGCTTTTTTTGCTTCTTTGATAATTTTTCCTGCAATAGATTTGTCTGATTCTTCTATAGCTCGTGTAATATCGCTCTTCTCACCTGTGATTGATTCAATTAATTTTTCTGCATCAGGTGAAATTTTTGTAGGTTCTTTAAATTCTTTAATACCAGCTAGTTTTGCAATATCCGCTAATGATATTTGTTTATCATCTAACACTCTTGGTTCTTTTTTAGCTGCTTCTAGTAATTCCTGTCTCTCTTGCTCAGGGGTAACATTGCTCATTTCATTTAAGCGTTTAACTAAATCTGCAAACCCGTCGTTGTATGTTTTACGTGCCATATGAAGTATTTATTAAATCTTGTATTATAATAATATATTATTATTTGAGCTTGTTTGCAAGTTTTTCAGCTAATTTAGACTCGTATTTCACGCAATTATCTACTCGTTTGCCACCTTTTATTTTAGTGCCCATGCGTTTGTAGCCTTTCCAACATGCCTTGCCATCCAACCCTTTTTGTTTCTCTTCTCCCACTAAATCGCCTGCTCGTGCTGGTCTTGTCATCTTGCCGGTTAAATGTGCTGCTGGTCCTAACTTGTGTTTATCGCTGCCTGCGAATGCGCTCTTAGGCAGCATAGATTCTTTATTTTTGTTGTAGTCTTTAATAGGAGATATGATCTTACCCATAATTCTGTCTTTGAAACTCTCGTTTTCTTTTTTATATTCTGTTGGCATAAATTTAGAATATCTGTCCTGCAAATTTTTTACAGTGTTTAAATTCTGTCCTGAATTTAAACTTATCTTTGCTGTCTCTATGTCCTGCTTGATATTCTGTATCATCTGTTGATCGCTTTTTTGGTTGGCAACATCTAATGCCTTGTTCATGGCTTGAATCACTGGCACGCTGTTGTCCATGGCGTTGTTGATAGAACCAATGCCTGCCACACTGCCCACAATAATGCCAGCAGCGGCAACTCTTTGTAGCCAATCTTTTAATCCTTCATCTAATTCTATTTCTTTTAAATTGTTATAATTTTTTTTAAAGTGATCCTGTGCCACATTGTAATTGCTGGATGAGAACACGGTCTTGCCATCTTTGTTCAGCACATTCCACTTTCCATCTGCAGCTTGGCTTACATAAGGTTTTTGTGTGCTTTCAAAATGTTTGGAATAAGGATTTCTTTTAGCAAATTCTCTGCCGTATCTAAATTCTTGACCCTGTGCTAATTCTTTAGCTGAAAACCCTGGACGGACAACTCCAGCAGCATGTTGTTTAGCAAAATCTTCTTTATTCTTAAAATATGCTCGTATCTCATCTGGAGACATACTGTCCAATTTGGCTTTGATCTTGACCATAGATGATGGCATTCTAGAACCTGCTTCGTCGGTCTTTCTATTTTCTTTAGCGTAATCTTTTTCAAACTGATGTACTCTTTTCTTTAATATATTCAGCATACCAGGTTTGGTTTCTATATCATCCACTGGAGTTTCTGTGGCCAGTATCTCATCGATATTCTTTTTTACTATTTCAGCATGCTTACTATGTAAATCACCTATCTCTTCTCTGTAGGGATTTAATATTTGATAATCTTCATAATGATACACTGCATCCAGCATGTCCACTGCTCGATTCATCTTAGTTTGTACCCAACCTTCGATATCATCACCAGGCTGCACCATAGAAGCAATCTGTAGAGCATATTTGGCAGTGGCGTACAACTGTGATTTTGACATGTGTCCTTCGCCAGCGTCTTCTGAATATGTTTGTCCTTCTAGGTAATGTGCAACAGATGCAATATAACCTGATGCTAGATCAATTTTTTTAGCCACCCAAGATTCCATTTCTTGGTCATTGCTTAATAAATTATGAATTTTTATTGCGTATTTGCCTGCTCTTATAGCCTGTTTGAGGAACATACTGGCTTCATATGTGTCTGGCTGTATTGATACATTTAATTCATTAATACGCATGTGCTTATTTATGCTGTTTCGCAACAGTCGCAATTGCAATTGCGGCACACTTCTATGGTCCACTCACGCACTGTTTTATCATTAATAGTCTCTCGCTCTTTTCTTTTGAGAATTTTTTTACAGTGTTTAGATCCACCACAGTTGCGGCAATAGGGTTTTTCTTTCATTATCTTTTCACTAGTGGTCCACCAAATAGACTGGTGCCCGTTAATTCGTGTGCACCTTTAGCAGTGCCATTGGCATTCTTTGGCATATATGCTTTGGGTACTCGTGGTGACTTTTTTCCTGAACGTCCTGGTGTACCTGTGTAACTAGTTTTAAATCTGTCTGTTCCTATGGCAATGTGTGGGGATACCACAGTGGCAATACTACCAGAAGACGTGGCTCCTGCTGATGCTGTTTCTTTTACTAATATTTCATTTATCTTCATTTTCTTTATATTTATCGAGAAGATATAGAACTAAGATATTAGGTCCCATGTTGTAGATATAGGAAGGATGCATTTCTTTTGGTATCAAAAAACCATATTTCTTATGAAGTTTACAAATAAATTTGCCATTGGTGCCAAATATTTGTCCTGGTACAAAGTCAATCTTTTTTTCTTTTTCGTGCCAACTTGTATGTAAGATTAAATCCATTATATCCTGTTTTTGAGACTGCCACAATGCATAGTTTTCTGAGAATTGTCTTTTCCTTCTAATAGCTCTTAATCTAGCTATTAATTTTGAATTTAACGGTATAAGATAGAAATGTTCTAATATCAGTTGAGTATATCTAGTCATAAAACCATTGGTATAATTGTTATCATTATTTTCAATCTCAATTTTAATTATAACATCGTTTAATGACTTAGGTATATCTAACTCAAATATTTTTGCTTTTCTTAATCCAAATTCTTGCAAATTATTAATTGTTGTTATTAATGTTGTAGGATTAGTTGTTTCTGATACGTTATTACTGTTATTCTGTTCTACAAAAAACTCGTCTAACAGTTGATCATTTAAAAATATTCTAGCTCGAGGTTCTTTACGATAAATTTCGCATAAAAATTCTACGACCAGCAAATATTTCATGCTGATATTTATTTTTATTTTTTACGACCCTGGCGCATATTGATCTGCCAGTGTGCCAGTTGCTTTTTGCGTGCGGATGCAGTTTTAGAACTGCGTATCCGTTTCAATTGTGCTATGGTAGCACCCGTGGGTATACCTGCTCGTTTAGAATCACCTGCTCGGCCTGGTCCTTTGCCATCAGCAAAGTTTTCATCTACGGAATTTATTAAGTGCAATTTTTTTAAATTTCTTTGGGTTTCGCCAGGCTTAACATCTGCAGTGGTATTTTGTTTGGTGATTATACCCACACCAGCAGCATCTTCTCTTTGTATTACTTCTCTAATTTTCATTTTTTAAGAGTGCTTCGCAACATCCAAGCATGTTTGCTGTGTGCATCAATTCTTTCAGCAATAAAATTGCCAAACCCGTGCAAGTGATTTGCTTCTAGGATATCAAAAGCAGCACCAAGACTCTTTAATACTTTTTCATTACTGTCTAATAAATTTTGATACATTTTTTCAGCAGGTGGTATTTCATCTGATTGTTGTATAGTAGCTAGTTCTCGTAATCGATCAAACACTCCCGGAGCATAGGTGCTCATGGATCTTAATTCTTCTGCAAACTGATCAATTGAACCAAACACTTCTTCGTATATCTTGCCCAGTAACTCATGATCCTGTGAGAAGTTTCTACCTTCCACATTCCAATGATAATAGTGTGCTTGAAGATAGAATAGGAAAGTATCTGCGAAAGCCTGTTTTGTAATTTTACCAATTTCTGGAGTCATATAATATGCTTCTATTTATTAGATTTACGAGGCATAGGATTTTCTCCTGTGAGATAAGGTCGGCTAAACCATAGTTTAAACCATTCCTGTGTGCCTGGTTGTATGTTATATTTTCTTTGATATTCAGCTTTCTCCGTAGCAGAGTGAGATACATTCTCTCCCACACTAGGATTGTGTTCTGCTGTGTTACTAATACCTGCTAATCTTCGTAGATGTTCCAGGTCCATATGGATTAAGAGGAAAATACTTCCAATGCGTGATTATAATGTTTGATACGATCTTCCAATCCAATAGTACCACCGTTGATTCTTTTGGTCATGGTTAAAATATCTCCTGCATCAGCATACTGATTTAAATTGTTGGTCTTCCAAAACCAGCAAGCAGACTTTACTGCACCTTCAAAAGTTTCCAATAGTGCGGGCACTTCTTCCACTACCATGCCAATACTTTCAGCAAATTTTGTGTAATTGTTACGACCTGTTAATTGTATCAATCCTCTGCCGCAATAACGGAATCCATCACCAGATGACTCATCACCGTTGCCCATTCTGCCGCCGTAAACTCGATTAGCAATCTGCTCTTGTTTGTGTGCATATTCTTGTGCTAATTCATCTGTGGGGAAATATTTTGGGAATACTTTTCTTAAACTCTCCCATTTATAGTTTAAATTTTCTTTTAATCTCTTGAATCCTCCACTTTCGTGTGTGCATTGTGCTATGAAAGCAGACACTCTCTGTGGAGAGTCTATTTCATATTCAGGTAATACAGAGGATAGAGCTTCATACCAACCATCCAGATTGGGATTATTACCAATTATAGATTGCAACTGTTCTTTAGTAAAAGTGAATGACATAGATTATTCTTTATTTTCTTTGGCTTGTGCTTTGATTTCAGCCGTAGTATATTGCAGTTTGCCACTGTAGCTTAGACTGGATGCTCCTTTGGCAATGCCTGGTTCTAATTTTTCAACTTTGCCTCCTTTAGCCAAGAACTCTTGCATCATACGATCTTTTTCATCTTGAGCTGTTTTAATTTCTTTGTTTGATCTATAATCTCTTCTAATATCAATTACCATTTTTTTCTCCGTAGTTTTTTAACCCTTGTTCTATTTTACTTAGTGAGTCTTTGTTAGCTTGATACAAAATTCCGTATCCACCTTTGCTTTCCCAATTCTGTATGTTGATAGGACGATCATCAATTAATATATTAGATACACCATTGGTTGTAGCAAGTTTTTCTTTTCTTCCAGTTACTATGGTTTCATCTGGTTGTTCTATGTTTTGATTAATCCAAATCTTTTTCCATCGAGCAGAGTTATCATGATCTCCTCTTAGTGGAGATGTTAATATAGAAAATTTACCGCCTGTAAATTTTTTAATCATGCCAATTAATGAATCTGCTGTGGGGAATTTAGGCAGAGTTTCAAAAAAGTTTGTGCCTGTGATCCTATCGATTACTTCTTGTCGTAAATCTTTAGTCTTGTCAGATGCTAATTGTTTCCAATGACTCACTCCATAGAGTTTCTCTACTCCTCCAAAGAAGTCAGCCAGCACTCCATCCATGTCTAGGTAAACTACAGGTTTACCATTTGTTTTTTCAGGCATTGCTTCATTATACAACTTTTCCGTGTTTGTTGCAACCTGCTCTTTAATGCCCATGGATTTTCTTAATTCTGTATATAATTCAGCACCGAATTTAGGATTTACCATACTCATGAAACTCTTCTGATCTCCTGCTGCCGCGGCTGCTCGAGCACCACTGGCACTGATACCACTGATACCTTCCTGATCTGGATCCCTCTCACCTGAGCTCACAACATCTATGCTGTCAAACTCAAAAGGTATATTACCTTTCTTGTCAGGTTTTCGATTATACTGATTTAGGAATGTTCGAAATTCAGTCACTCGATCTGAACCTGCTACCATAGTAATATTTCTATAACCACGATTCATTAATTCTTGTAATAATTGTACGATAGTTTTTACAGTGTCATCTCCATTAAAGTTTACACCTGTGTAGGTTTTTTGAAGATAACTTAATTTGTATTGGAATGACAGTGGATCTGTTTTGGGTTTTTGTGTTGGGCTGATGAATATAGCATGGTCAGCACCCTTGGACTTGGCAGTATTGATTACTGTTTGAAATACAGCTTCATGTCCTAGTGTTGGCGGATTGTATCTTCCAAAAGCAAAAACGACAGAATCGTTTTTAGCTTCAAATAGTTCCTTTAGCCACATCGTACTCACCCTTTTTTATATTTTCAAATTCTCTGTCAGCAAGTACCTGTGCCACTTTGGTTCTAGTTTCTTGAGGGAACATGTCCTTGACATCCTCATGCGGTTTGCCAAATTCTTTGACATATTCTCTAGCGGCATCATTGACTAAAAGATTCCATTGTTTGACAGCATTCTCATGATTGTATCTGTTAGAATTTACATCTGTCCTTAAATTATAAATCAGTGGCATGAACCCTTTTCTATATAAATCTTCATTGTTGTTGATGTAAAGATCCAATTCATTCACTGCATCTATGCTGGATTCTGAGATAAATTGATGAGCTCTTACCATTTTTTACAACTCCAATATCTTGCCATAGTTTTTGGCCCTGGATTAGCACAATTATGTCTTGCTCGAAATGATCTTCTTCTTGCTGGGTTAGATTTTTTAATACTCATGGTTTTTTGTCCTAATTTTTTAGCAGAAGTTCCACCATGTCCAAAATTAACTTTTTTAACATTGCCTGTTGACGGGTTCTTAACATATACTTTAAACTTTTTAACATCGCCTCTCGTGGGCTTGTTTAAAGCCACTTTACGACCTTTATATGTTGCTTCTATGAATTCGTGTGCTCGCATACCCTGTATTTAGTTAATACAGGTTCTCTAAAAGCCACATGTAAAAAGGAGAAGCAAAACTTAATTCCCAGGTACCATTATGGCCTATTGTAGTTACATTTTTAAAAGATTTGGGCAATATATTACCTGTTTGTTGCTGTTGAGACGCCCATGGTTCTGGATATGCTGGAGTATATACAGCTTCATATACTAGAGCACCTATATCTATTTCATCTATTTCTATATATTTTATATGTAATAATTGATCCTTAATAATTTCTCCATTATTATTAACCATTGTTTGTTTTTTATCCTTGCCTACTCTTTCTATAATTAATTTATATTTTTCTCCTTCTATTAACTCTTGTTCAAATTCTATTAGAATGGGTTCTTTTTCTGAACCTTTTATCTCTGATCTAAAATGAACTTCATTATTAATTAATACTCTAACAAATGGAGCTTTGTCCCAATATTCTCCCCACAGTTCCAATTTAAATTTTAAATTTTCAGTCGTCATATTTGAACTCTAATCCTGCTTTGGTTCCTACGTATGGTTTATTTAAATCTGTACGGTGCATCTCTATGGTCATCGTGGTTCCTTCCACTGCCACTTTCATGTACTTGTCAGTGCGACTAAGCACGTCGGCCTGTTTAGTTTTACCATTGTCTATACAAATGATTTCTATCTGTTCCATTTATTTCTTATTAATTATATCTGGTGTTAGCATATCCACAGTGTTCACTATGGTCTTGCCTGCATATACCACTGCTGATCCGGTGACATCCACCACTGCCACTGTGGTAGAACAAGCACTTAAAAATGTAGAAACTAGAATAATATATAAAAATTTATTCATTATTTTGTTTATTTTTTAAATTTTGTCTAATCTCAAATTCTTCTTGTCTTGTCTTTGCTAATGCGTCTCTGATTTTATCGCTTTCCGCCTGCTTCTTACGGATCTCTAGGGGATCACTTATTTCTTTGATAGAAATTAATTTAGCACCCATGAAGTTTTTTACTCTATTTGAGGCGTCTTGTTTGGTATCTGAATAGAACCAAGATTTTAATTCTTGGCCACTCTCCAGCACACACTCAAATTCCCATGCCTTGTTCACACTGCTGTCGTTCATTGAGTCAATAATCCCATTAGATAAAATCCTGCTAGAAAACACATCAGACAGGTAGTGAATATGTAAGCTCTTTTTTGGATGGAGTAACCGTTTTGTTTCAAGACATGCAAATGAATCTCCATGGTCTCGGGAGTCACTTTCACATCCACATATTCTATTTGATCTATATCTTTATCATTCATACTACAAGTATACAGTAGATATGTCAAAGGTCAACGAGTTGATCTTAGATAAAAGTGTTCAGATTCAACGACTTGTTTGTGATCTCTAGTGATTGTAAAGGATTTTTGTAACTGATGAACTGGCAGTGGTCCAGCTGTAACATTTGGCTCTTACCCAAACAAAATTGCCGGTAAAATTATATGCGGCCACTGCTGTGCTGGTATCTGAGGTGAAAGTGGTATTGGCAATGTCAAACCAATCATCTTCTGTGGGAGTGGTTGCCAGACTGCCTTGCATTTTAATACTGCCATTAAAATTGTTGGCTGCTGTTACAGATCCTGCCGACACGTGATATGCCACAGTGTGAACACCATCTATCTGTGAATAATATCCATCACCTTGGTATTTCGCTGTGACAAATCCTACATGTGCCAAGGATACCGAAGCACCTGCTGATTCTGTGGTCACTGTCTCTTCCACAATGATGTGGGAGCCATTAGTGGCCACACTTTTAACTGTAAATGTGTTGTTGTTGTTAGCAGAGCCTGATACTGTGATCAAATCATACTGTGCATAACTGCCTAAACTGTGAGTAGTGGTGTTGCTAGAATTTATTTTGTACTCTGTGCCTGTTTGCGAGAAACTGATCACTGTGCCTGTTGTTGTGGCTTTGTGTGATTCTGCGCTTCGTATTGTTGTGCTTGACTGTGCCATGGCAGTTATTTATGGCGTTTTTCTTTCTTGAATCTGGATGTTTTTGGTCCTAGGTTGTAAACAGCGGCTAGATCTTGTGGTCTCATGCCATCGATGGTTATAATGTCATAATACATGATTTTCCTGTAGGGCACTTCTGCTGTGTAATCAAACTCTTCATCTGCAATACAATAGTCATTGTGTAACTCCTTGATTCGCATAGCGGCACGCACCTGTATGGGTGTACCCATGTGATGTTTATCAATTATGGTTTCCACCATGGTGCCCACTTTAAATATATTTTTCTCTTTTAATTTTAAAATAACATCAATCATTTTGATACCTTTACAAATTTTATAACTTTTTCTATCGCTTCTTGTGCTATCATGTATATGGGAGTTAATAGTTTCTCATCTCGAACATAGAAATAGCCTTGCCATCCATATTGGCTGGATCCTTCCAGATACTCTTTTACATATTTTCCTGTTATCAAACAATTTTCTGTATTCTGTGTTAGGTATCTATATAAATCTTCTCGTTGATGCTGTTTTAATATTCTGTGTACATTCTTCTTAAGATGCACTTGATACTGGTACTTGTTTAATGGCAATCTTTTGCATAACACAGAATTTTTATCTAGAAGATAAGATTTATCTTCTGGAATAGCATCAGCATTAGACCACTCATCCCAAAATACAGAAACTAAATCTTTAGCCATATCTTCAGCACAGTAAAAAACACTGTCTACGTTCTGTATCCGGAATTTCATATTTTTTCTGTTGTTTAATATAAATGAGGCTAATTTTTTTAATTTTTTGCTGTGTTTAAAAAAGAACACCCACCTATTTTCTCTCATGGCTCTTTCTGCTTTAAAATCTGCTTCCTGATGATCTAATACTGAGTTTAAATGCTGATCTGTTGTGGGATATAGATAACAGGCCCATGGCATACGAAATACCACTTTATTGGTATAACGACCAAAATATAGTCTATTATGATGTTTTCGCATCAGCTGATTGTGTTTGAGTGTTGGTTTCTGCCTGCGATTTTTTATATTCTAATGTTATTTTTTCATCTTTAATTGTAACTTCAACTCTACCACCATCTAATAGATCTCCAAATAGAATCATTTTTGATAAAGGTTTTTTTATCTCATCATCAATAATTCTTGCTAATGGCCGAGCGCCTAGTTTATCATCAAAGCCTTTTTTAACTAGATATTCTATGGCTTCTTCGGAAGCATTCACTTCCACACGTTTTTCCATAGTCATTGTGTTTAATTCTAATAGGAATTTACTTACAATTTTCTTCATAACGTCTTTTTCTAGTTTTCTAAATTTAATCACAGCATCTAACCTATTACGGAATTCTGGAGCAAAGAATCTTTTAACTGCATCATCATCGTCGCTCCTCTGCTGATCTCCAAATCCTAGATTGGCACGTTCCATCTCTTCTGCACCTAGATTGGACGTAAGAATTAGAATGATATTTCTACAGTCGGCTTTCTTACCATTACTGCCTGTAACAGTTCCATAATCCATCACTTGTAATAGCATGTTGGTGACGTCTTGATGTGCTTTTTCCACTTCATCAAACAGCACCACTGCGTGAGGTTGTTTTTCAATCTCATTAATAAACAATCCACCACCCATGTGTGAATCTTCGTAACCCACATAGCCTGGAGGTGAGCCAATCAATTTAGCAATAGAGTGTTTCTCTTGATACTCTGACATATCAAATCTTATCAATTGTGTGCCCAGTGTTGCAGCCAATGTTCTTGCTGTTTCTGTTTTACCGCAACCGGTTGGTCCTATGAACAGGAACGATCCCACAGGTTTATTCAAACTCTTTAAGCCTGCTCGACTTATCAATATCTTATCAATCACTTTGTTTAAAGCATCATCTTGTCCAAACACCTGCAGTTTCATCTTGGTTTCCAGTGTTTCTAGATTGGCTGCTTGTTTTTGTGACAACTGTTCTATGCTGATTCCTGTCATCTTGCTGATCTCGTGTATTACTTCTTCGTGGTCAATCTTGCCATCTTTAATACCTTTTAATCTCAAACGAGCACAAGCAGAGTCTATTACATCTATGGCTTTGTCTGGCAGTTTCTTATCTGCTATGAATTTAGATGAGTATTCCACGGCATCTTCACAGGCTTCATCTGTGATTGTGCAACCATGGAATGTTTCATAGTACTGTTTGATGCCTTTTAATATTTTGATACAAACATCGTGTGTGGGTTCTCCAATTTGTATTCTTTGAAATCTTCTCATAAGAGCACGATCTTTTTCAAAGAATTTTCTATATTCTTCCCAAGTGGTTGAAGCAATCACTTTAATATTGCCTTTGGTCAAAACAGGTTTCATCATATTGGCCAAATCCATGCCACCTTGTCCCGTGCTACCTGCACCTACCATCATGTGTGCTTCGTCAATGAATAATATAGCTTTGCCTTTTTGATCCAGTGCATTTAATACTAATTTTAATCTCTCTTCAAAATCTCCTCGGAATTTAGATCCTGCAATCATACTTGCAACATCTAAACTATAAACTATATGTCCTTTTAAATATTCTGGTACATCGTCTTTGTTTTTAGCAATCCTTCGTGCCAGTCCTTCCACGATAGCGGTCTTGCCCACTCCTGGATCTCCCACTATCAACGCATTATTTTTGTTTCTACGTGCCAATATCTGTTTTAATACTTCTAGATCATCATCTCTACCAATAACGGGATCTATCTTTTTATCAAAATATTTTTGATTTAAATTTTCGCAATAACTTTTTAATACTTTATCTGCTTGATTAGGTCTTAATTTTTGTTCTGGATTGATACCTGGTCCACCGCTCATGGCAGCTTCTTCTAGTATGCTCTCCGCGGAGATCATATCATTTAAATCATCTTTATTAACTTTATGTGTTTTTAAAAAGAAAGCACCGTAACTCTTCTTCTCAGCAAATATACTTAATAATACATCTATAGATGTAACACT
>Ga0209400_1003351_pt1 | contig 11689 bp, 12 predicted proteins | sample M_130807_EF_Meta_FD_187313 | JGI IMG/M metagenome (GOLD analysis project Ga0209400, IMG submission 187313) | Freshwater microbial communities from Lake Montjoie, Canada to study carbon cycling - M_130807_EF_MetaG (SPAdes) (version 2) | ecosystem: Environmental > Aquatic > Freshwater > Lake... | reverse complement strand
CTGTTGCTAATGGAAAAAATAAAAATTTAAAAAAAATAAAAGGAAAAAATTTCTTAAATACAAACGGCAAATTTACAAAAAATAAAATAAATTTTATGATTACAAGACGTGGCAATACAATTGGTGAACACAGCGTATCCTTTAATAATAATATTGAAAATATTGAATTAAAACATGCCTCATATTCAAGAGAGCTATTTGTTAGAGGCGCTCTGGCTGCCGCTATCTGGATAAGCAAAAAGAAAAGGGGTTTATTTAATATGCAGGACATGTTCAATTTAAAATAAATTCTAAAAAATTCATAATCTTTAAGTTTAATGCTTTTAAATAGAAATAAAGCTTTTCAGCTCATTGGAATATTAAACAGATCAATAAAAAATCCAAAAACATCCTTAAAATATAGAAACAAATTTACTTTATTAACTTCTGTTGTTCTTTCGGCGCAATGTACTGACGTTAATGTAAATAATGTAACTAAAAATATATACAATAAATATTACACTCCTGAACATTTTGTAAATCTTGGGATAAATAGAATAAAGAATCTTATTAAAAGTATAGGATTGTTTAATAACAAGGCTAAAAACTTATATTACTTGTCTAAAATTTTATTAGAGAAATATCAGAGTAAAATTCCAAGTAGATTCGAAGAATTAATTCTTTTGCCGGGAGTGGGGAGAAAAACAGCTAATGTTATTTTAAATGCAGCATTTAATAAACCAACGATTGCTGTGGACACTCATGTTTTTAGAGTTAGTAATAGAACTGGTCTTTCTAATGGTAAGAATCCTGAACAAGTTGAAAATCAACTTTTAAAAATAATACCTACAAAACATATAAAAAAAGCCCATCACCTAATACTTTTGCATGGAAGATACACGTGCAAGGCCAGAAGTCCGTTGTGCAAAAAATGTGCAATTAATAAAATTTGTCTATACAAAGGAAAAAATGAATAAAAAAATATTAGGCATAGGCAATGCAATTGTAGATGTGCTTGCAAAGGTAGATAGTGATTTTTTAAGAAAGAAAAATCTTACTAAAGGTTCTATGAAGCTTATTAATAAATCAGAATTTGAAGATCTTAAAAAAAATATAAAAATTGAAAAAATTGTGGCAGGCGGTTCTGTTGCTAACACTATGTCGGGCATTGCTTATCTTAACGGAGACCCATCTTTTATTGGAAAAGTTAATTCTGATAATTTTGGAGATATATATAAAAAAAGTCTTGAAGATATAAATGTAAAATTTCCTTATATTAAAAAAAGCGAAGATTTGCCTACAGGCGCTTCTATTATTTTAATTACTCCAGATTCAGAACGAACTATGTGCACTTATCTTGGGATATCATCGCATCTTTCGGCAAATGATATAAATGAAAATAATATTACAAATCATGAATTAATTTTTTTAGAAGGATATCTTTGGGATAAAGGAAGCAGTGAAAAAATGTTTAAACATACAATAACCGTAGCAAAAAAAAATAAGGTAAAAATTGCAATGAGTCTATCTGATATTTTTTGTGTAAGGAGACATAAGGAAGATTTTTATAATCTCCTTAAAAACGACCTAGATATATTAATAGGAAATGAAAATGAAATTAATGAATTAACTAATAAAAAAAATTTGTTAGATTCTATCAATCAATTAAAGGAATTTAATAAATTAATAGTCATCACAAGAAGTGAAAATGGGAGTGTGGCTATTAAAGGTAATGAAATCATAAATTGCGAAAGCATAAAAGTTAATAAAATATCAGACCTAACTGGTGCTGGAGATTTATTTGCTGCTGGATTCTTAAAAGAATATTTGGATAAGTCAGAAATTAAACAATGTCTACAAACTGGATCGCTGCTTGCTTCAAAAATAATCCAAAAAATTGGAGCTAGATTAGAATAAATTAATAATTTATTTTGATAAATAATATAAAGAATTTTTTTCTACGATAAACTTTTTATCTTTAAAAAATTTATTTATTTTTTTTCTTAATCGGTGCAAATTAGTTTCAAAAGCGTGACTTTCTAAATCAGAATTTTGATTCCATATATTTTTTAATAAATAGGATTTTTCTAAACCATTATTTTTGTGTAATATTAAAATTAGCTCTAGTTCTTTTTCTGTAATTTTAACTTTAGTACCATCTTTTATAATAACTCGTTGGTTAGAATCTATTTCATAATTACCAAGAACAATTTTAGATTTTTTAAAAAAATTATATTTTGTAATTAAAATATTTAATATCTCTTTGAAAGATAAAAGCTCTATAGGAGTATATAGAGATATGTGAAAATCCAATAAACGTAATTTATTTTTTAATAAAAAATCTCTATTGTTTAATAAAAAAACAGTTGGGATATTGTCTAAAAAAAATTTTTTTATTTCTGCTATTTGCAGCTGTTCAACAAAAATCACCCTTACCAAAGAATCTTGATTTTTATATTTTAAATTTTTTCCAAAAGTAACTATATAATTAAAATCTAATTCATCTAATAAATTAGCAAAAGATTCAGATCCTATAATATGAAGATGAATATTAATCATAAATAAATATATACTATACTAAATATGATTACTGTAAAAAAATCGGGATATTTAAAGTATAAAAAATTTAAATTTCGTTGCGCCTTGGGTAAGGCAGGAATTAAAAATAAGATAAAAGAGGGAGATAATATAACACCTAAAGGAACTTATAAAGCAATTAAACTATTCTACAGGGCTGACAAAGTTCCTAAAATAAAAACTACTCTTAAAAAATTTAAAATAAAAAAAAATATAGGGTGGTGTGATGACTCTAGTAGTCAATTCTATAACAAACAAATAAAGCTCCCAAGTATATTTAGTCATGAAAAGCTGCACAGAAAAGATGACATCTACGATTTAGTCATAGTATTAAATTATAACTTTAAACCAGTTGTAAAGAAAAGGGGGAGTGCAATATTTATTCACATAACTAATAAATACAAACCAACTCAAGGGTGCATAGCTCTTATAAAAGAAGATCTAATAAAACTTCTGTCTTTAATAAAAAAAAATACAAAAATTAAAATAATTTAATTGAATATAAGAGATCCGATACGAACGTAGGTTGATCCACAATTAATGGCAATTTTATAATCTTGGCTCATACCCATACTCAAATGCTCAATTTTTTTAGAAATGGCAATCTCTCTAAGTTTTTTAAAATATTCACTCGGATCAACATTTAATGGCGGCAAACACATCAGTCCAATTATATTTAAATTTAATTCGTTCTTACAAAAGTCTATAAAATCTAGGGCTGCTTGTTGAGAAATTCCTGATTTATTTTTCTCATCTGCCATATTAATTTGTATAAAATACTTTAATTTTTTTTTTAACTTTTTTTCTTCATTAGATAATTTTACTGCCAGTTTTTCACTATCTAATGAATGAATATATGAAAATACTTCTAAAGCTTGAGAGACTTTATTTGTCTGTAAATGACCTAAAAAATGTAAATTAATGGTCTTATTATCTTTAATAAAATCTTTCCACTTTACGTGGGCTTCTTGAACTTTATTCTCTCCGAAATCTAAATGTCCAATTTCAATAATAGGCTTAATTAAATTCAAATTTTGATTTTTAGAAACGACAATAAGATTAGCTTTATTAGATAAAGATTGAACAATATCTCTAACTAAAATAAATTTGTTTAAAATTTTCATAATGCAAATAATCAATAAGAAAATAAATTATTATTATTTTTGCTATAGTTTAAATGAGAAAACCAAAAATAACATTATAAAAATAAAGAATCTTAAATTAATTTATTATAAAGAAACTTCAGAAATTACATCGGAAGAGCTAAAAGATCTTTTATATTTTTGTAAAAAAAATAGGGTCCAATTTTTTTTAAAAGATAATTATAAACTTTCATTAAAAGTTAAGGCAACTGGCGTTTATATATCATCAAATAAAAGAAGCTTGTTTTACCAAAGTAAAAATCATAGAAAAATAATATTTATTGGATCGGCACATAACCAGATTGAGTTTTTTTTTAAGAAAAAGCAAAACTGCTCTTTAATTTCTTTATCACCATTGTTTTATAACAAAAAATATTCAATCAACAAAATATTAGAATTGATTAAATTTAAATTAATATCAATGAATTGGGATATTCCCTTAATTGCTTTGGGTGGGATTAAATTGGAAAACGTTAATAAAGTTAAAAATCTAAAAATTTTAGGTTTGGGATTTTCGTCTTTAATAGAGGATTTGTAAATAAAAAAGCCCTTATTATTGAATAAATAATAAGGGCTTTAATTATTTTAATTTAAAATAAATTAAAAGTTAACAGAAGTTCTAGCAATTAAAGATTTTCCGTCTTGACCAGAAACACCTCTAAGAGAATCAACTTCTGCATAAGATAGACCTAAATTAACAGGTCCTAAGCTATATCCAACTGTAAGTTGGCTTATTTTTTCTTTAGCAGTTCTATCAGCCGCACCATTAGTTGTTCCGCCGATACGCTCATTGCTCTTAGTTGTAGTATAGTTATATCCTACAGATAGATCTTTGCTGATCGCGTAAGCTGCGCCGTAGCTGTCAGAATCAGTTTCGATTCCGGCTCTTGTTTGAACAGAACCAGCTTCATAAGCAACTGTAGTAGCACCAAAATTGTACTTAACTGATGCCATTTTTCCTACTGCGCTATTTGGCTCTCCACCTGAACCAGCGTTGTTATAGAAAACACCAACGTCTAATCCTGCAACACCTAGGCTACCTCTAAATCCTACTTCATATTGAGATTCACCAACGTCATAAAGTCCCGCTGTGTTTACAGAGCTGATAGTGTTTGTATCACCCATAGCTGATCCAGTAGATGTGTCTGGAGTATAGTTGAAAGACACTTTACCGAAATTACCAACTTGTTGCATTATACCAATACCATAAGCTTGGTATGCGCTATTTTTAGTTGGGTTATATAGCAGACCACCTTGACCTGCAATGCCGGCAACCGCATCATCCTGATCAAATACACCAGTAAGATTTGTTACTGTGTAATCAGGGTTTTGAATGTGGTCAGCACCGATAGTTATTGTAGTTCCACCAGAGATGAAATCTATATAAACATTCTCGTTAAATGCACCAGCTAGAGAGCTAGATGATTGTGCAGCATTAACGTTAGCAACCATAGAGTCATTACCGTCAAGCTCTATTGAAAAGCCAGCAGCATAATCCATACCATTGTTCAATTTACCCTTATTAGTAATGTTAATTTGAGATTCTTTTCCGAATGCTCTAAATTCATTTACTTTCTGGGCAGCTTGATCGTTAGAAATCGCTTTGTAAGTCAAAGCTAAATTTCCAGATACTGTTGTTTGCGCAGAGGCAACACCAGCACCTATCAACATTAACGAACTAGTTAATGCTGTTTTGATAAACATATTTTTCATGTTTTTCCTATTTGTTAGTTATTGTTATTAAATTATTAATTTAATAAACTAGGGCTAAATATAAACAAATTCTCAGAAAAAATTCCTATTTTCTTAATTTAACAACAATAATTTGAATTTTGTTGTAATTTTGCAACAAATATTGTGATATAAAATACTGCTTTTTCACCTCTAATAATTTACAACTAGATAATCTAAATATTCAACAATGAATAAAATAAAACTCACAGTAATTTGTATATTTTTTTTACTAAGTTGCGCTAAAACCGATCCAGTCACCGGAGAAAAGATCTTAATAGAAACAGATGCAAGAAAAAAATCAGAAAATTTTGCTAAGGAAGGCGGTGGAATCTTTGGTAATATAAATAAAAATTCTAAATCAACAACATTTGAGTTTTCAACATCAAATGTTCTATGGAGAGCTACTTTACAAACTTTAGATTTTTTACCACTAGTAAACGCTGATTATTCAGGTGGAGTCATCATATATGACTGGTATTCTGATAAATTAGGCTCGAATGAACAAATAAAAATCACTGTAAGATTTTTAGACAATGAGCTGAGAGCAGAGTCTGTTCAGATTAATTCTCAAAAAAAAATATGCGATAAAATAAATTTATCTAATTGTTATATTGCAAAAGGAGAAAGTATATTTGAAAACTTTATTAAAGATGAAATTATTAATGCGGCGAGATTACTTAAGCTAAAACAAAGTAAAGAAAAGAATTAGTTTTATCTAAAATAGTTAATAATAAAATTATGGATAAATACAATCATTCATTGGTTGAAGCTAAATGGCAAACCTTTTTAGAAAACAATAAAACTTTCAAAACAAAACAAAATAAAAATAAAAAATTTTATTGTCTAGAAATGTTTCCTTATCCATCCGGGAATATTCATATGGGTCATGTAAGAAATTATACGCTTGGTGATGTTATAGCTAACTTCAAACGACTAAACGGTTACAATGTTATGCATCCTATGGGATGGGATTCTTTTGGTCTGCCTGCAGAAAATGCAGCAATACAAAATAACCTACATCCTAAGGATTGGACGTTAAAAAATATCTCGACTATGAAATCTCAATTAAAACGTTTGGGCCTTTCTATTGACTGGGATAAAGAAATTTCTACTTGTGATGAGGACTACTATAAGCATCAACAAATTTTATTCTCGTTTTTTTTTAAAAAAAAAATAGCCTACAAAAAAGAAAGTTATGTAAACTGGGATCCAATCGACAATACTGTTCTTGCAAACGAACAGGTCATTGATGGTAAGGGCTGGAGATCTGGAGCTATAGTTGAAAAAAAAAAATTGAGTCAATGGTTTTTAAATATAACCGAATATTCTGAAAAATTATTAGATTCATTAGAACAATTAAAAGGTTGGCCAGAAAAAGTTAAATTAATGCAAAAAAATTGGATTGGGAGATCCGAGGGCTGTGAAATTAATTTTGTTACTGATTATAAAGATTTAAAAATAAAAATATTTACAACAAGACCCGATACAATATTTGGTGCTTCATTTATTGCAATAGCTCCGGACCATCCATTTACTGAGAATTTCAAAAATGAAGAAAACTTTAAAAATTTTAAAAATCTTGCTTTAAAAAACTTAGGAACTGAATCATCGCTATCTACAAATGAAAAATTAGGATTTAAAACCCCTTTTTTTGCATACCATCCCTTTTTAAAAAAAAAATTACCAATCTACGTAGCTAATTTTATCCTTATGGATTATGGAACTGGGGCGATCTTTGGCTGTCCGGCACATGATCAGAGAGATTTGGAGTTTGCAAAAAAATATAAACTAGAAATAATACCTGTAGTAAGCCCAGAAAAATCAAAAATAATAGATATTAAAAACGAAGCATTTATAGAAGATGGCTATGCAATTAATTCGGATTTTCTTAATGATTTCTCTACTAAAGAAGCAAAAAAAAATATTATCAAAAAATTATCTGAAAAAAAAATTGGAAATTCGAAAATTATTTACCGTCTTAAAGATTGGGGAATTTCAAGACAAAGATATTGGGGATGCCCAATTCCTATTATGTATAGGGAAGATGGTAAAATTATATTGGTGCCAGAAAAAGATCTTCCGGTAACGCTTCCAAAAGATATTGATTTTACAAAACCTGGAAATCCACTAGAAAATCATCCCACTTGGAAATATACAAAGTGTCCTGAGACCGGTATGAAAGCAATTCGAGAAACAGACACTCTAGATACGTTTGTAGATTCATCTTGGTATTTTTTACGTTTTTGCTCTTCTCAAGAAAAAACGAAACCTTTTAACATTGAAGATATTAATTATTGGATGCCCGTTGACCAGTATATTGGTGGCGTTGAGCATGCTATTTTGCATCTTTTGTATTCAAGATTTTTTACTCTAGCGCTTGCAGATGAGCATAAGTTTAATTTTTCAGAACCATTTGAAAATCTCTTTACTCAGGGAATGGTTTGCCATCCTACATATAAGACCAAAACAGGAAAATGGGTTTTTCCAAAAGATGTTATTGAGAAAGATAATTTCTTTTCATTAAAAAATAATGAAGAGGTTATCAAGGGTGATAGCCAAGCCATGTCAAAATCAAAAAAAAATATTATCGATCCTGATGATATTATTAAAATTTATGGATCGGACGCTGTTAGATGGTTTATTTTATCTGACAGCCCTCCTGATAGAGATATTCAGTGGAGTGATAATGGCATTCAAGGTGCATTTAAATATATTCAAAAAATTTGGAGAACCTATGAGAAACTTAATATATATAAAAAAGAGAAAGAAGAAAATAATAACACTTTAATAAAAAAATCTAATATTTTAATAAAAGAAATTACTGATTATATAGAAAAATTTTATATCAATGTTGCTGTAGCTAAACTTTATATTTTCTTAAATAATATTAATGAGGAGATTGAAAAAAAAACTCTGAATAAAGAAGATATTGTTAATGTTTATAAAAAATACCTTATAATTATTTCAGCATTTGTTCCCTTTATTGCAAATGAATGCTGGGAAAAAATTACTGAAAAACAGGATATAAGCATACAATCATGGCCAAAAATAAACGAATCTTTCTTGCATAAGGAAAATTTTGATATTGTTATTCAAATTAATGGAAAAAAAAGAGCAATTATCAACGCTACCAACAATGAAAGTGAAGAAAGTATTTTTAGCAAATCATTAGCAATTAAAAATATTCAAGTTATATTAGACAAACAAATTATAGCGAAAAAAATCTTTATAAAAAATAAATTATTAAATATTGTAACAAATGATAAATAAAATTTTTGTCACTTTTTTTATAATAATATTTCTAAACCATTGTGGATTTTCCCCCATTTATGTTGGGTCTGCCAAGGAAATTATAATCTCAAAATCAGAAATTATTGGCGATAAGAATTTAGCCTTTGATCTGGAAAGAAAGCTAAATTTTAAAAAAGATGAAAAAAATTTAAATGCATATAATTTTAAAGCTCAAATTTACGATACAACTGAAAGTTCTCTCGTTGACTCCAGAGGTATCGCAACGGAAGAAATAATTAAATTAACAGTAAGCTATCAATTTCAAGATAAAAGTGGAGTGATCCTTTATCAAGATGCAATAACCAAAGATAAAAGAGTTGCTGTAACTGATAATATTCCAAATAATATTTTAATAAAAAATAACGAAAAAAAATTATTACTAGATAGCATCATCCAAAATATTTTATTTAAATCTAAAGTATCATTAAATTAATTGAGATGTTACTTAAGTCACAAGAATTAGATCTTAAAACAAAAAATTTTTTTAAAGGAAAGATAATTCTTTTATATGGAGAAAATCAAGATTTAATTAAAGATTTAAACGAGCAGATAATTATTAAATTTAAAGACGAACAAAAAATCCAGAAAAATATCTTTGAGGAAGATGTAATTAAAAATCCAGAAAATATTATTAATTATTATATTAATGGTTCCTTATTTGATGAAAATAAAAATATTTTAATAATTAAAAATTGTTCCGATAAAATTATAGAAACACTTAATAAGATAAAAAATAATATTGATGAAAATGTAATTATTGTAAATTCTGAGATACTTTTAAAAAATTCAAAACTAAGACAATTTGGAGAGTATGATAAATTAGCAATTTGCATTCCTTGTTATCAAGAAACCAAATTTGATATAAAAAAATTCCTATTACAACTATTGCAAATAGATAGAACTCAATTATCTGAAACACAAATCGAAATTATTATAAATTCTTCATCTCTAAAAAGATCTAAAGTAAAAGAGGTAATAGAAAAAATAAATTTATATAAACATTCAGGAAAAATCACAGATCAAGTTATTGATGAAATTTGCACTGATGTAGACTTAAAAAAGAATGAAGAAATTATTGATATTTTGCTATCTAAAAATGAAAAAAATATTAATGAATTTATATCAAATATGTCTAATTATGAAAAAAACTTTATAGAAGTAATTATTATCCTTAGGTCATTTTTAATTAAAATTCTCGATATACAAAAAAATAATAGAAATCTTTCAATAGATGAAAGAATTGAAAGATATAGGCCGCCTATTTTTTGGAAAGATAAGGATAGAATAAAAAATATCTTAAAAACTTGGAGCACCAATAATCTTGAAAAATTTCTTAGTAATTTAAATATTATTGAAACAGAATTTAAGAGAAATGATTTAAATCAAGATACACAATTTTATTATTTTTTAACACAAAACTTATCTAAAATAGCCTTTAAGAACACTAATAATTTTATTTAATTGATCAAGATTCTTATAAGAAAATTTAATCTCTCCAGAATTATTCTTTTTATTTTTAATATCCACTTTTATTCCCATCAAAAGTCCAAGGTCACTTTCTAAAGATTTTATGTTTGTATCTTTATAATTTTTTTGATTTTTTTTTGAACCTGAAAAAACTTGCTCTTTTTTAACTAAAAATTCAGACTGTCTTACAGAAAGATTCTTATTAACTATTATTTTCGCAAGTTTTACATTATCAGAAACATTGACTAAACATCTAGCATGTCCAGCTGTTAACAATCCATCGGATATCATTTTTTTTATCTCTTCGGGCAGACCAGCAAGCCTCAATGTATTAGCAATATGACTTCTGCTTTTTCCTAAAATTTTTGATAACGCTTCTTGAGAATACGCGAATTTTCTAACTAAATTCTCATAACCCAAAGCTTCTTCTATTCCGTTTAAATCTGACCTTTGAATATTTTCTAATATAGCAAATTCTAAAGATTTCTTATCGTCGATATTTAAAATAATAACTGGCACTTCATGAATTTTTGCAAGCTGAGCCGCCCTCCATCTTCTTTCTCCCGCAACAATCTCATATTTGTCTTCGGATTTTTTTCTAACTAATATTGGCTGAATAATTCCCTGCTCCTTAATTGACTCTGAAAGTTCATTTAGTAATTCTTGATTGAAATTTTTTCTTGGTTGAGATGGATTGGCATAGACAAAATGTATAGGTATTTTTTCTGATGAACCTTTAGTTTGAATATTTTCTGTAGGAACATCCCCCATTAAGGCTGACAAACCTTTTCCTAAACCTTTAAATTTATTTCCAATCATTTATGCGACTTTTTTTTCTTCCAAATTTTCTCTGATTAAAAACTCATCCACAAACTGATTATAAGCCAAAGAACCCGAACAATTTTTATCGTACAAAATCACTGGCATCCCAAACGAAGGTGCTTCAGAAATTCTTACGTTACGAGGTATATTTGTAGTATAGACCTTATTTCCAAAAAAATTTCTGCCTTCTCTTTCAACGTCAGCACAAAGTTTATTTCGCTTATCATACATAGTCAGAACTATGCCTTGTATTTCTAAAGTTGGATTCAAATTAATCTTTATACGATCTATTGTTTTAACTAACTGACTTAACCCCTCTAAGGCAAAAAACTCTGTTTGCAATGGAACAACTAGAGAATGAGAAATAACCAAAGACATAATCGTAAGAAGACTAAGAGATGGAGGACAATCAATTATAATGTATGAAAATTTTTCTTTTTCTAATTTATTTGTTGGATCATCAATAATATTTTTTAATAGAAAAGCTTTTTGAGAATTATTTGCAACCTCAGTTTCGAGTCCTGACAAATCTGCATTTGCTGGGATGATACTTAAGTTTTCTATCTTAGTTTTTTTTATGCATTCAAAAAAGGAATCTTTCTTTATAAGCAAATCATAAATTGATTTTTCTCTTTCACTTTGACTAATTCCAACTCCAGTTGATGCATTGCCTTGGG
>Ga0209400_1003348_pt1 | contig 11701 bp, 4 predicted proteins | sample M_130807_EF_Meta_FD_187313 | JGI IMG/M metagenome (GOLD analysis project Ga0209400, IMG submission 187313) | Freshwater microbial communities from Lake Montjoie, Canada to study carbon cycling - M_130807_EF_MetaG (SPAdes) (version 2) | ecosystem: Environmental > Aquatic > Freshwater > Lake... | reverse complement strand
GATTGAAATGCATGCAGAGAAACTGGGTGACCGTTCGCGACTCTGGCGCATGCCCGGACGACACATCATTGATCGAGTGAGCGCGCAGGCGCCACTCAAGGTGGGTACCGTTAGTCCGATGATGGCATCGGCCATCTCGGACGGCTCCTACCTGCGAGCGATGTTCGGTTCACTCTCCGCCGTGTTGCCACTCTTTGGCGTGCTCTTCGGCATCTTCAATGTGATCGAAAGTCACGGCTATCCCGTCCCGGGCAACTACGTAACGTTTGCAGTATTGATGGTGCTCGGCGCGCTCGACGGTTGGAGTGGCCTCGCCGCAACAGCCACGATTCTGGTGGGGGCGATTGCCACGGGCCACATCTTCTCGCTCAGTATGGCCGTCTCCTTCTCTCTAACCGCCGCACTACTCTTCGGAACGGCCATCATCGTCAAGGGTGTGCGCCCCTTGATTCGAGACTCCTTCGACAGTTTCCAAGATCGCTGGAAGCGAGCGGGAGACATGGTGGTCGGCCCGCTCTTCGGTGGCTTCCTCGCGACCCAGTTGATTGGTGCCTCAGCCTCAGCGGCCGGATTGGATCTGCCAATCACCAAGCACGCCCTCTTCATTGGCGTTACGGTCGGTCTGGCGCTCTTTGCCCGTTACGCCATTTCGACGGTGGCCATTATTCACTTCCCCCGCCGCCTTTCCGAAGTATCGCCGGACCACAAGCCCAGTCAAGCCAAGTGGGCCTCAATCGCTTCTCAGATTCTCCGGCAGGTCTTCACGGCTCTCCTGCTCCACGCCTTCTTGGGCTGGAGCTGGGTTCTCCTCGTGCTTATTGGACTGCAGATGGCCCAGGGATTTGTGGCGCCGAAGATTTCGGGACAACTACCCAAGGTGCTGTATCGCCTCGTGCCTCGCGGCGTGGCGAACATCTTGGTGATGGCGACCATCGGTACGCTGGGTGGTCGTTTGATGGGTCAGATCACCACCGATGGTTTCTGGCAAGTCGCCGGTCTCTTGCTCTTGCTCGGTGTAATTGGACTGCTCTACGCGATGGTCTCGGCCCTCGACGGTGAAGACTTCCCCGTGACGTGGACGACCCGTCTAGCGGGTGTGGTCGTGGTCGTCATAACGGCACTCCAGTTGACGGGACGGTTGATCTAATGACCAACCTTCTTCGTCGAGTTGTCACGGCTTCAGTTCTCTCCGCCCTGGTTCTGTCATCGGCCGCTCCAGCAAACGCCAGTTTGAAGCATCGCAAGCACGCCGCCATGGCCCGTGGGCACCACGCCAAACTTCCCGTGCATCACACCAAACTCCCCGTACGTCACGCACTCGGGGCCAGTTCGATTCCAACCACCCCCACGAACTTTGTGGCCACCGCGGGCGATCAGCAGGCGGCCTTCTCGTGGACCGGAACAAATGGCGCCACGCGGTACGTCGTGATGGTGCGACCTAACAACGCCAGCTGCGTAACCGTTGCAACGGTCTGTGCGGTCCGCGGACTCACTAACGGAACGGTGTACTCGGCCACGGTCGTGGCGGTAAACAACCTCGGCAGTTCCGCACCATCGGTGACTCGAACCGTTACCCCGGTGGCCTCACGGCCTTTCGCCCCGCGCTCGGTGAGCGCAATGGCCTTCGGTCTCCACGCCCGAGTGACGTGGGTTCTCGTCACGGGCCTTTCTAATCCCGTAACGAGTTACACCGTCACCGCAACTCCCGGTGGCATGACCTGTCAATCGGCCACCACCACCTGTGTTATCGCAGAGCTCACCGCTGGAACCACCTACACCTTCACGGTTACGGCCACGAACGCGGTGGGTACGTCGTCAAGTTCGGACCCCAGTAACTCGGTCACGATTACTGATCTTCCTTCAGCACCGACCAACATCGTCTTGACACCAGCTCCGCAAGAGATCGGCGTGAGCTGGGACGCCTCGGCGTCAAACGGTGGTCTGTCAATTGACTCCTACCGAGCCACGGCCTACCTCGCGAGTTCTGGTGCTCCCGTTGCACACTGCCTCGCTACTGGTGCTACCTCGTGCATAATTGCCAATCTCCATACGGCGACTTCGTACGTTGTTCGAGTGCTGGCTCACAACGCCGAGGGCTACTCGGTTGCTTCACTCCGGGCCGGTCCGGTTACGACCGGCTTCTACGCCCCGGGTGTGCCACAAGCAGTAGTGGTTACCGGTGGTCCCGCGAGCATTCAGGTCGCTTGGAACATTCCCGTCAGTGACGGCGGCGGCGCGATCACCGGCTACACCGTCACCGCTGATGACGGTAACGGCGGCGTCTTTGCCTGCACCACGACGACCGCTACGAACTGCACGGTTACGGGACTTACTAACGGCACCTCTTACACGGTGACGGTTGTGGCGACCAACGGTGTTGGTGACTCGCCATCATCGGCCCCGCAAACGGGAACCCCAGGCGACGTGCCCGACGCACCGACAGCGCTTCAAGTAACTCCAGGTAACGGTGAAACCACCGTGAGCTGGACCGCTCCGGTTATTGATGGTGGTACGGCAGTTTCTCTCTACACCGTCACCGCTGATGACGGCAACGGTGGCGTCTTCACCTGCACGACGTCAAGCACAACCTGCACCGTGGTCGGACTCACTAACGGTGTCACCTACACCTTCACGGTCGTTGCGACCAATCTCACCGGTGACTCGCTTGCCTCGGGATCACAGACCGCAACTCCAGTTACGACACCGGGCGCCCCAACTATTTCGACCCTTACGCCGGGCGACGGCAGCATTACCGTTGACTTCACCGCACCTGCCTCGACCGGTGGATCGGCCATCACCGGTTACACCGCTACGGCCGATGACGGCAACAGTGGCGTCTTCACGTGTAACACCACATCGTCATTGAGCTGCACCATTACCGGTTTGACCAACGGAACGGCCTACCTCGTCACCGTTATTGCAACCACCGCCGTTGGTGACTCCAACGCCTCAGCCTCTGTCGGCGCGACGCCGTACACCCTGCCCTCAACGCCATTCGATGTGACCGCGACGCTGAGCGACGGTGCCATCATCGTCAACTGGAGTGACTCCCTTTCAAACGGTGGCGACGAGATCTTCCGCTACACCGCCACGGCCGACGACGGCAACGGTGGCGTCTTTACCTGCACGAGCTCAACGAGCACGTGCACCATCACCGGTCTTAAGAACGGCACGCTCTACAGCGTCACCGTGGTGGCCACCAATAACGCCGGTGACTCCACAGCGTCTTCAGTCGTCACCGTCACGCCAGCTGCCGTTGCGTCCGAGCCGGTGAACGTTACGACTCAAATTGGTGACTCCTCAATCTCCGTGGCCTGGGACTGGCCACTCAGTGACGGCGGTTCGGCCGTTACGAGCTTCCTCGTCACCGCCGTCGACATCAACGAGAACGTCTACACCTGCCTCGCCGGACCAGGCATTAGCTCATGGTGGACGGCCTGCACCATTACGGGCCTCACTAACGGCACGGGCTACTCCATCACGGTCGTCGCCACGAACGCAGCGGGCGACTCAGCTCCGTCATCGGCTGTTATCGCCACGCCCGCAGTAGCGCCTTCGGCACCGCTAAACGTCGCCATCTCCGTTGATAAGGGATCGCTCGTTATCTCTTGGGACTCAGCCCAGAGCAATGGTGGTGCCGAGATCACGACCTACACGGTCTGGATGAACGGCGTGGTCTACTGCGAGACCACCACGCTTTCGTGCACTGTTTCTTCACTGTCCGGTTCGACGAACTACGACGTGACGGTGACCGCGACGAATGTCGTTGGTAACTCACCCGACTCGGTGGGCGTGAGCCTCCTCGATGGTCGTGTGGTGCAAGTCCTGAATATCTCTGGCTACAGCGCCGCCGAAATCACCGGCGTCCTCGCCTCGGTCTACGGACTTAACTCGATTGGCGCCGCCACGGTGCTGCGCGACTACCTCGGAATCAATTCGGGTGACTCGGTCTACTGGCTCAACCAGGGTGGCTACAGCCTGACGGACATTGCCACTGCATTGCACTACGTCTACAGCGACAGCGCCTCGGGTGTTTGGTACGAGGTGTGCAACACCTTTACGGTGAACGACGTCGACATGGCCACGGTGCTGCACGCGGCCGGTTATTCAATCGCGGAAGTTGGCGGATTCCTCCACTACTACTGGAACGACAGTGCTTCTGCTGCTGCGCTGGCGTTGAACGTTAGCTACAACCTGACTGACGTCGAGATGGCCTTGGCGTTGAACAATTCGGGATACGACTGCTCGAGCATCGTTCGCATGATGTATGACGTCTATGAGAACTCGAGTGACGCCTCAGCGGCGGCACTGCAGAGCGCATTCTCCATGGATGCCTTCACGGTTACGCAGTATCTGAACGGATCGGGTTCGTACAACCGCGCTGAGTTGACGACCACGCTGCGTACCTACTTCGGTCTTACCTCGACCGACGCGGCATCAATCTTGCGTAACGGTCTTGGCATCAACAGCAGCGACAGCACATTGTGGCTCTTCGATGGCGGCTACACGTTGAGCGAAATTGCCATTGCACTCAACGCGGCGTACGGCGATGGTGTCGTGGGTGCCTACTACGACCTTCGCAACCTGTCCGTCACGAGCGATGCAGACATAACCCCGCTGCTCTACGCGGCGAATTACTCGATTACCGACATTGGTTATCTCCTGCATTACTACTTCGGCGACAGCGCATCGACGGCAGCAACGCTGCTCAACGTCAACTTCAACTTGAGCGACGTGGACATGGCTGCGGCCATGAACGGATCGGGATACGACGGCTACAGCATCGTTCGCATGCTCTTCGACGTCTACGGCGACTCCAGCGATGCCGCCGCCTCGGTGCTGCAGACCGCGTTCACCATGGACTACTACACCGTGACGCAGTACCTCAATGGATCGGGTTCGTACACGCGAGCCCAAATCACGACGACGTTGCGTACGTACTTCGAACTGTCGCCAGTTGAGGCCGGCAACGTCCTGCGCTTTGCCCTGGGTGTCAACAGTGCCGACGGCACCATCTGGCTTTACGACGGTGGTTACACCCTCGCCGAGATCACCCTCGCCATGCACTACTCGTACGGCGAAGGTGTCGTTGAGGTTTGGTACAACTTGCGCAACTGGTTCCCGGTGACCGATGTCGACATGGCCACGCTGCTCCACTCTGGTGATTACTCGATTACCGACATTGCGTACTTGCTGCACTTCTACCTAGGCGAATCCGCGACCATGACCGCGACGGCACTCGCTGCGAGTTACACACTGACGGATGTTGAGATGGCCATCGCACTCAATGGTGGCTCCTACGACGGCTACAGCATTGTTCGCATGCTGTTCGATGTCTACGGCGACTCCAGCGATGCCGCCGCGTACGTTCTGCAGACTGCCTTTGCCATGAAGGAGTACACCGTTACGGCCTACGTGTACGGTTCGGGTTCGTACACCCGCGGCAGTGTGACCGCCACGCTGCGCACGTACTACGAGCTCTCGGCCACTGATGCCGGCACTATCTTGCGCTACACCCTCGGTGTCAATAGTGGGGACGCCCCTATCTGGTTGTTCGACGGTGGCTACACCATGAGTGAGATCACGACGGCGCTTCGCCTCGCTTACGGCGAAGGCGTGGCTGGCGCGTGGTCGGCGCTGCATAACTGGTTCTACATGCCAGACACCACCATTACCCCGCTGCTGTTTGACGGCGGTTACGCCGTTGGCGACGTTGGCTACCTCTTGCACTACTACTACGGCGACAACGCCTCAACGACCGGCAACCTGCTGCTCGCTTCCTACGCCTTGAGTGACGTAGAGATGGCCGCAGCCCTCAACAACGCTGGCTACGACGGTGGACGAATCGCCCAGATGCTCTATGACGTTTACGGCGACGCGCCAAACCGCGCCGCGTACGTCCTCGAGACTTCGCTTTCCACCAACGTCTACACAATTGCCGCTTGGATGCAGCAGTCCAACGTCTACTCACCCGGCGACGTCGTGAGCGCTCTGCGGACCTACTTCGAACTCAGCGCCACGGACGCCGCCAGCGTGATTCGCTTCGGCATTGGAATTAACTCCGACTGGGCGCCTTCGTGGCTCGCACCTGGTGGCTACACCTTGACTGAAGTGGCAACTGCGCTGCACTACGGCTACGGCGTCGACGTCTACGGAGCTTGGGGCAGCTTGCGCAACTGGTACACCTTGACCGACGCTGAAATTGCCGTGCCGCTCTACGGCGCTGGTTACTCGTTGAGTGAAATTGCCTACTTGTTACGCGCGATCTACGGCGACTCGGCGACCCAAGCAGCCGCGGCGCTCAACCAACTCATCCCGATGACCGACGTCGAGATGTCCACCGTCTTGTCGAATGCTGGTTACTACGGCGCCTACATCGCCGCGATGCTCTCTGAGTACTATGCGGATGACTCCAGCGCCGCGGCCCACGCCCTGGCTACGGGACTCAATGCGGACATTTACACCGTGACGGTTCTGCTGCAGCAGTCCAACGCCTACGGCGCTGCCGGTGTCACGAGTGCGCTGCGTAACTACTACGAGCTTGACGCGACTGACGCCGCGAACGTAATTCGCTCCTACATCGGCATCAACATGGACTGGATGTCGTACTGGCTCGATGCCGGTGGCTACAGCTTGGTAGAGATCGCGACTGCACTGCGCCTCGCGTACGGCGTTGACGCCATCGGCGCCTGGGGCAGCATTAAAAACTGGTTCACCCTGAACGACACCGAGATCACGTCACTGTTCGCCGCCGCCGGCTTCACCGCCATCGAGATCGGCTACATGTTGCACTACATCTACGCCGATAACGCGTCAGCCGCCGCCACGGCATTGAACCTCACCTACAACTTCAGCGACGCCGACATGCTGAACGTGCTCGACGGCGCGCTGTACAACTACTACGAAATCACCTATGTCCTGCGAACCATCTACGCAGACTCCGCCCTGACGGCTCTGAACTTGGTTATGGACCACTACGGCCTGATTCAGTACTACGCCCTCGACGTGCTGCGCAATGGTGGCTACAACGTTTCGGTACCGGACAGCCCAGGCAACTTCGTCATCACGGCACTGTCGGGCGAACTGGACTTCACGTGGGACGTCCCGACCTTCGACGGCAGCTTCGACATCACCGGTTACACCGTGACGGCTACCGACGACGCCAACAACACCTACACCTGCACCACGACCTCAACGAGCTGCAACATCACTGGTCTCACCAACGGCACGACGTACCACGTCTCGATTGTGGCCACCAACCTCCTTGGCGACTCGCTAAGCGCGGGCACCATCGCCGCGACGCCCTGCACCACGCCCGGCTCACCGTAACAGGTCTTCGGCACACCCGGTGTGAGTCAAGTCACGGTTTCGTGGAACGCTCCGGTGAGTGATGGTGGTTCACCAATTTTGGAATACACCGCCTACGCCTACGATTCGAACGACAATTTCGCCGGATTTTGCACTGCTACCGAAGACGAGTACTCATGCACTATCTCGGGGCTCACCAACTTCGCTACCTATCACTTCACGGTGACGGCGACGAACGCCGCTGGTGAATCAGACACTTCGGTACTGCCGAACCTGGAGAATCCCCAGAGCATCATCGAGTGGGGTCCCGGTTGGTTGGCCTACGACAACGCCAACGGCTTCATAAGCTCCGACCCACAGACGCAGCAGAACTTCTCTAACGCCAACTATGGAGTAACCCAGGGCTGGGACTGCCCCGTGGAGTTCATGGTCGCTGGACCGTACGGCCGCGTGTACATCCAAAACGTCTGCGGCGACATGTACTACCTCGATACCTTCGGCAACTACTACTACATTGGTTGGAATACCCAGGGCAGTGGCTACCAGTTTGCTATTGGCCCTAACGGTCAGTTGGTCTTCGCCACCGATGACAACTCGTTGCACGTCTACGACTACAACACGTCCCAGTGGTACGACAAGTACATCAATGGCTCAGACTGTGTTAACGGCGTGACCATTGATCGCAACGGAACCATTTGGATCTCCGACTCATGCCGTGGCGATATTGCGTCGGTCACGGACAACATTTTTGATGGTGTCTTTGATGGCCACTACGCCGCCGAGTGGCAGGACTTGGGTATGTGTAACCCCTGGTGGTTGTCGACTGACAGCTCGGGCACGATTTACATCGGCAATAACGGGTGCGAGCAGGGGTACGACGTCTACTCGCCCGAGAAGGTCTGGTCTTACGTACTCACCCTGGGCAGTGATCCCAAGTTTGTGGGTGGGGTTGCCGGCGTCGCGATGCCGATTGATTTCAACACAACGCCACATTCGTTTATCTCGAGTTTCGTCTGGGCCACCCCTGTGGCGTAGCCGCACCGGGTTGGGTTCGCCTACGGCCCGTGTGGCCCAGCGCTTTTCGATGACGAATGACAGTTCTCTGTGGTGGGCTTCGCGACCAGCGGGGCGAGCGGACGTACTTCGACCTCGTGTGAACATTGCAGTGGACTGGCGACTTGTTACGGAGTGACGAGGAAATCTAGAATTGCGTTGTAGGATAAATTTCATTTATTTGAAAGTTACGGCACCGATGAAGATTTCTAATTTGACCCGTTTCGCAGCCGTTGCACTCGTTGGCCTCAGTGCCATAAGTGTTGCCGTTACCGCCTCAGCGGAGACAGTCCCCGCCTCGTTAGAGAGTCGAATTTTGGCATCGATCTCGACGCGCAACGTACCGTCAAATTTGACTCCGAGCTTGGCCGATATTCACACCAAGACGCCCTTCGCTCTTTCGGGTGGCAAATGGATCATGAAGTCGTGCGACCCGTACGACTACCCCGAACAGGCCGCGAATCCCCAGCCGTGCATCTATGGCAACAAGACCAGTACGAAGACGGTGGTCCTGTGGGGAGACTCGAGCGCCGGTAACTGGATACCGGCACTCGATGGTGCCTTCACCACACTCGGTTACAAGCTGGCTGTCTTTACCTTCCCGGGTTGTCCCGTGGCATTCGTAACGGCTACGAAGTCCGGCACGTTCGCCTCGTCGAAATACGCGGCCTGTAATACGTTCCACGCCAAGCTTCCGGCCGCCGTGCGAGCCCTCAAGCCCTACGCCATCATGGGCGTTAGTGGTGCCGCCACCCTGACGAATACGAACGCCATTCAGAATCAGTGGATTACCGGCATGACTAATGCCTTTACCGCATTGACCGCTGGTCAGCCGGCCGTGCGCCGTTTTGTCATTGGCACCAGCCCCGTTCTGCCGACCGACGTGCCAAAGTGTCTGGCACTGCACTCGAGCGCAATACAGGTCTGTTCGTCCAACACGGTGACCAGTGGGTACACCTTGAAGTTGGCTCGTGACGCGAGCGTGGCCGCGGCGGCGAAGGCCACCCTCATTCCAACCTCAACGTGGTTTTGTCAGAAAAAGATCTGCCCCCCAGTGATGGGCTCAACGTTGATTTACGTGGACGTAATCCACCTCACCATTGAGTTCAGCAAGGCGACGATTCCAACGTGGACATCAGTCTTGCGCGCTAAGGGCTTCTAAGCCGTTTCGCAGTTCCGCGGCACTACCCCTTTCGGGAACGTGGCCACGGCGCCAGCACAACCCGCAGTTCTACAGGGGCCAGAAGCTTTCGCAGAGCCACGCCACCACAAAGACAATTCCAATCATGCCGAAGCCGATCGGAATGTTGAGCCAGAGTTTGCGTTCGAGCAGGGTCGATTCACGCAACGGCCACTCAATTAAGTGGTACGTGATGACGGCACAGAGGAAACCGGCCGCTACCTGGAGCAGGCGGGGAGCCACGGCCTGCGTCGCCATCGTTACGCCGGGCAGCGCAAAGCGAAGGGGCAGGAAGAGCCAGATGTAGTTCCACAGGTAGAGCGAGTAGGACATGTTGCCGACGTAGACGACGGGCTTGAGCATCAAGAATGCGTTCGGACCCCACTTGCCAGATCGGCGACCAGTCCAGATGATGCCCAAGGTACCGAGGCACGGGTAGAGGGCATTGGGCCAAGGGAGGCCGTCGGCGTAGATGAAGTACCCGGCGAAGAACAGGGTCAGGAGTGAAACCCACCCGATAAGGGCATTGATCTTCTCGCTCTTAAATGCCACTTCCTCGGGAACGAGGGCGAGGAGAGCACCGAGGCCGATTTCCCAGATCCGGGTGTAGGTCGAAAGATACGCAACCAACGGATCACTGTTGGTCTGAATGATCGCCCAAATGGCTGAACAGGCCACCACCACAAGGAGAGTGCCGGCGAGGACCTTGCGACGAATGCGTTCCGGCGTCCACGACATGATGCCAATGAGGATGAGGGGATAGACCACGTAGAACTGCTCGTCGAAACCGAGAGACCAGTAGTGCAGAAGAAGCGACGGTGTTTGGATGTCGGCGAAGTAGTCCGTGCTCTGGCTAATGGCGTGCCAATTCTCGAGAAAAATCGCCGACCACTTGGCGTCGGTAGCGACGTCACTGGCACCACCGAGGGGTCCGAGCCAGATATAGGCGGCGAGGATCGTAATCAGGAGCAACAGGGTGGAGACCGGGAGGATTCGCCGCACGCGTCGGGCGTAGAAGCCCTTTAAGTCAAAGAGGACTTGGCCCCTTTGCAGTCGGCTGCGGAGCAGCACTCGGGTAATCGCAAATCCACTGATAACGATGAAAATATCGATACCGGTGCTGTAGCGCGCAATACCAAAGTGGAAGAAAACGGTATAGAGAACGGCGATAGCCCGGAGACCCTGAATATCGTTACGGAAACTCGGCTTCGTGGGGTAGCTCCAGAGTTGCCACTGGCTGGGATGCCAACGATTGACCGTCTCAGACGTTTCGGTAGTTTTCAACGCTTCAGTAGGCACGGCTCACACTCGGGTTGGTTAAAGGCTTCGCGATCTATTGCGCGAGTCGTTGCCAGCTGCGTTGTTGCAACAAACATTTTCTATCTTACTAGTCACGACCGAAGAATTAGAACTTTGTTCTTGCGTGGGCGCCTCTCGGGCGCCTCTAATGCTGAACCTAATTGGAGGCCCTCTAGTTATAAGAGGTGGACCAATTAATGGGTCCGGACCCCCCCGTTGGAGTCTTCGGTGGCTAATTTCTCAGAATTTACCGGTCTTCATCAGCATTTAGGGTTGTCCCTGATCCTCAATCTCCCTAATTCCAGGGGGAGAAAGTAACTCTTTACCGCAAATGGCCGCAATTGTTCCTTTGGACAAGGCGACCATTATGCAATATCCTCACATTGTTATCTAGATAACAAGCAGAAGTGTTACCAAAGGAATTCAATATGACGTGCATTCGACTGTCTCAAGTAGCCAATCACGCTATCGCGGTGATTATGGCTGCTAGCTCGATCACTATCGGCACGGCCGTGACCGCCGGTGCTGCAACACCCTCGTTGAGAGCAGTCACGAACCTCGCGGTTTCGCAGGTGACCAAGTCCTCGATCCACGTCACTTGGACCATTCCGGCCAACGAAGTGGCCCTTTCGGGACTAACCCTTGATGTCACGAACGGACTTGGGGTTGTCGTGAATGAACAGTTGCTATCTTCTTCGGCGACTTCCGCCGACATTAGCGACCTGGCACCCAACACGGATCTCACGGTGACCGTAATTGCTACCGACACAAATTTTCCACCGAACACCGCCGGAGCTGCTGTCGCGACGAAGACGCTTATGAATCCGGCGTCAGCCGTATCAAACTTTGCCGCAGTTCCGG
>Ga0209400_1003346_pt1 | contig 11705 bp, 4 predicted proteins | sample M_130807_EF_Meta_FD_187313 | JGI IMG/M metagenome (GOLD analysis project Ga0209400, IMG submission 187313) | Freshwater microbial communities from Lake Montjoie, Canada to study carbon cycling - M_130807_EF_MetaG (SPAdes) (version 2) | ecosystem: Environmental > Aquatic > Freshwater > Lake... | reverse complement strand
CTGTTCACCCGTTGCACCTTTGGTGGGGAGCGAACGCATCATGGTGTCAAACAACATGTAGTACATGCTGAATGCAAAACGCTTAAACACCATCAAAACTTTTCCTACGTCACTCTGACCAAGGCTGGGGCCAGACAGTGTACTGCCCGCACCGTGAGAATATTCCACAAGTTTCAGGGCTTTATCAATTGCCTTGGTTTCTTTTTCTGCGGGGGTCAAACGTTTTTCTTCCGCAGTCATTTTGGCGGGGTTATTAAGCCGTGTTTTTTCCAAGTCATAAGCGGCAACGGCTGTGATCTCACGGTTCATGCGCTCGGCATGATGGAATAAGAAAGAACCTACCAAAGTTGTATAGCGCATTAGCTTGTTTGTACTGCCGTAGCCTGATGAATTTTTATTTTCAGCACTTAGCGCATCCCGTGCAGTAGAAGTTTGCAAAAGCCCACGAGCTTTCATAGTCTCAATAAGTTCTTTGTACTGCGGAGCTTTTCCGCTGTTGACCAAGTTCTCAATGGAGGTCATTGCTTTAAACCCCATACGGTTTAAAATTTCAAACTCGTTTTGGGCTTCAGAGACTTCTCCGGTCAACTCAGTAACTTTGCGTGTGAACCCACTACTCATATAGAGCTTACGGGCGTTGTTCAGTGCTACACCCGCATTTTTAAACCCATACTCACCACCCAGTTGCGGTAAGACAATCAATGGTGTCTGCAAAGTTTGCACAGCCGCAGAAGATACGTTACCGGCAAGGTTGAAATAGAACGCGCCGGAGCTTGCATACTGAGAGAAGGCAGTTAACGTAGGCTTCATCGCAAAGTTGCGACGACCTTCAAACTCTTTGATAAGTTCACTACCATAAGTATTGACATCCCCCCGTGCGGAGTTAACTGTCTTTTCCATCTCTCCCACAATACGTTGCAGTTCAGGGCCATACTGCATGCGTGCTAACTGGCGTGCGGTGTTACTGCTCACACGGTCAAACACATAAGCGGCGTTGTCTATGTAACCACCGATACCGGTACGTTTCTGTCGGCTCTTGAGGATGCTGGCTTCAGGCATTGACTTAACAACAAGTTGTATCAAGTCGTTAATAGCGTCCTCTCCTGCACCGTTGTCTTTCATGATCTTCATGATGTCGGCAAGCATCGAACCTGACGGTACTGTTTTAGTAGTCAGTTGATCCGCACGGGAGTAGGCATCAATGTTTGTGGCACCTTTGGCTTCCAGTTGTTTACGCGCAAAGTCACGTTCAGCCTCGGATTCAAAAGTTTCTTTCTTGGTGTCGCCATCCATGTCGTACTGCAACCAAAATGTACCCTCACGATACAGAGGCGCATAGTGGTCAATACGCAGAGTGCTTAACTCTTTCAAAATCTTTTGATATGCAGATGCGGCTTTATCCTTGCCCTCCACCGTAGCCTCGATGTTGCGCTCTAAAGACTTTAAAAACTCTGCGTCAAGAGCTTTGTAGGTGGCAAATAGATCGTGGTACAACTTCTGGCCAGTTGGTGTAAGTTTCTTAAACCGCGCATTAAGCTGTTTCCACTCGGCTTCCTTCTCAGGACTGCCTTTGTACTTGCTTAAGTCTGCTTCAGGGTTTACGTCTACACGGGTAGAGTCATTCACCAAAGTAGACCATGTTTGGTACTCGGGGTTTTGCCGGAAGTCAGTCAAACGGTCATGCAGCGGATGCATAGCTTCAAGAAGTTTTTCTTGGTAACCCGCCATTTCTTCTACGGTATTTGCAAATCGTTTTGCACTTTCACCTAGATATCTGCTACCAACATCACCCAAAGCAGACAAGTTCAACGACTTGTACATCCCAAGCCTAAGAGTTGCGTTAAGTTTTTCTGCGGCTTTCCAAAACCCAACAGCACGTTCAGTGTTCATGATGGGTTCTTTGCGTATTATTTTGCCCATCTTTGTGAACATCTCTTGCACCACGTTGGGGTTGTGTAAGGATTGCGCGTACAAAGTTTCACCCGTGCGTGTCTCGGGGGGTGGGCTGATGATGTCGTTGAGCATGCGGTCAATCGCATCTAACGCAGTCTCAGTTTTAGGTGGCAAACGGAGCAACTGACGCACAGCATTGACTAAACGCTCCCAACCAGTCAGCTTCTCACCAGTAGGCTTGAACTCTTTCAGGCGGTTGCGGAACGCATCGTTACTCCACGCCTCGGCTGCAAACTCTTGTATATCTTGCGCACCATAAGTTCCTTCAGTGCCTTTCTTCATTTGATTGAAGAGAGTAGTCACCTGACGTGTAACTGGATGTGACGGGTTGTCCAAAGTGTGGGACATGGTTGCATGTGAAGACTCATGCAGAATCTCGTACTCGGTAGCGCCATCACGCAGGTAGATTGTATTGGTTGCAGGGTCGTACCTAGAAACGTCAGCGCCATACACAAGGTTCACGTTGCCAACCAACTTGGACAACTGCTGTGCAAAAAGTTCTGCTGTCTTGGATGACCCGCTATCCGCCAGTGCTTGTAACGCACCTATCAAGTTGTTGTTCTCCAACTGGTTCAGGACTACCGGGTGCGCTTGCGTATGTAATGCAGCAAGGTCTGCATCGGCAAACAAGTCCGTGGTGTCAGTGTCAGCTATGTCATCCAGATCGCCCAGATCGGATTCCAACTCACGTGCAAGACGTTGTAGGTCTTTCTTACGTTTGCCTGCCAAAGTCTTCGTACTTTTGGCTTCTGCAATTTCTTCCGGTGTGGGTGCGTATTCGCCCCCTGCTTGGGCAGCGGCAGCTTCTTCAGCAACTTGTGTTTCTGTACCCTTGCGAATGTCTTGTTCTTTCTGCTGTTTTGCACGTGCCTTGCTGGAACTCTCGGCTTCTTTTGTGTACTGTGCAATTTTTTGATCTAAGAAGGCAACGGCTTTGGGGGACAAGTTTGCACGTGCCCATGCTTCGGCGTTCTTAGCGTGAATACCGCCTTGGCCTAGGAAAAATGCGGCTTCTTCTTTGGTGTCAAACAGTGGCTCTGGGCCTTGCGGTCTTTTTGCAAAGACTTTCATCTTTGAATTGCGGTATTCCTCGGGTTGGTACACTAAGTCGTTCGCAATTGAATCAAGCGCAAGCTCAGGGACTACTTTGCCAAAATAGGCTTTTGCATCTTTAGATTGTTGGTCGAGTTTGACCCCACGCTGACCTAACTTTTGATTTATTACAGGCAGTTCTGTGGACAGATCGGGGCGAGTTAAAGTGCTTCGCGGGGCTGCTGCCGCTTGTCTTTGCGTTTCTGCTTGCTGGGTTTGAGTGGTCGTAGTGCCATCGGTTGTCTTTTTGCCTTTACGTGGTGGAGAGGGAGCGGTTAAAGCGTCAATGCTAGATTGCAGTTGTTCTAAATTTGCAGGCAGTGTGGCGGCGTTTTCGTCTAAACGATCTCGTGAAGAATTAAAATCATCACCTGCTATTACTGCGTTGTATTGATCTGCAAACCCTTCAAGTTGGCGGATGTAAAGGTCTAATGATCCAGCTTCCAAAGAGTTTGGGTATTTTGTTTCCCGCAAAACTTTCTTGGCACGTTCAATAATAGGCCACAAACTTTTTACTTGGCGGTCGTATTTTTCTTTTACCTCCGCACGGGCTTTCTCGCGCATCTCTTCATTTTCAGCGGCATCAAGCGCGTCTTCAGCGTCATCAATTTGCTCTTGGCGGCGCTCCACCATACTAGAAACTTTTCCACTGGCATTTGCGGCGGGGGCGTTTCTTGATACCTTACCAACTTCACCGACAGAAGTTAATGTACGGGGCTGTTGTCCTTCTCCTCCAGTAGCACTTCCAGCATCCTGCTCAGTAAGAACATCTCCATCTCGTTGAGTTGTTTCAGAGGTTGTGGCAGTTCCAGCGGCAGTGGGCTCGCTAACCACGCCAGTGCTTCCTCCACTTGGGGTGGTGTCAGATCTTGTAACATCAGGGGCTCCAAATGCAAAGTTTCGTGTTTGCTCTTGCTGTTTCTGTTTGGTAGGGGAAAGCGTTTCAGCTTGCATTTCAGCACGTGCAGCTTTGACTTCTTGCGGATCAAAGGTACTGATCAGGTCATCGTAGGCAGCTTCATCAATCGTGCCCTTGAAGCTAGGGTTCTCTAAAGTCTGGATGAGCTTGCGGCGACCATCAACCGTATCAAGATCAACGCCAAGCAAACCCCGGCCAAGCTCAGATCGGTCAGACACCTTAAGATTTTTTAGGGTGTCAACTGTAACTGGATCTCCGGGAGTGTTTGTAGCTACAGGGCCAAACGCAAAGTCACGTGTAGCTTGTTGCTGAGCAGCACGCTGTTGCTCCAACTCAGGTTTGAACATGTCGCCAGTAGTAGGCGGTACGATACTAAACGGAGCACCACGTTCACCATACCGCGCTTCGATCTTTTTGGCATCTTCTGCGTCTTGAGCGGCTTGAGCAGCAGCTACTTCCTCTTGCGCTTTGATAACTTGTTCTTGCAGGTCAGCGTAGGCAGGGGAGTCAGGACGCATCTGATCCATCCGTGCTTGGAGAGCTTTGAGGTTCTCTGCACGCTGGGTGTAGTCAGGTAGTCCTGCGAATGTTTCGCCAAGTTCCGCTTCACGTTGCTTACGTGCGTTTTCAAACGCAATGTCGTACTCAGCCTGTTTCTCTGGGGTTAGAGAGCCAGCTTTTCTTTCAGATTCATACTGAGCCTTGAGGGCCGCTTCGGCTTCCTCGGTATCTTTAAATTCTTTACGGGCAGTCAAGCCTTGGCTTGTGCCACTAACTGTACCAAACGCACCGCCACTAATTGCACCTTTGACAAACGACTCTTTGAAACGCTGGATGTTCTCCGGGCCAAACATGTCTTTAGTGCTACCTGCAACTTGTTCTGCGGCGGCATTGATAGACTCTTGCGCAGCTTCGGTCAAACCTTCAGACCCTGCGGTCTTAGCGGCTTCTTTGCCGATGTACTTCCACACCTTTGGTGCGGCACCGGAATCCTTAGCCATCTTCTCGATGACTTTCAGTTTGCCGTAACCACCCAACTCGCCCAACACTTTGCCGGGGACAATGGTGTCTAGAACAGAAGACAAGCCGCCAGCAAGTGCGGCAATCCCCGGCTCCATCTTGCCAGTTTCCTGTTCGATGCTTTCAAATACTTCGGGTGCGTTTTGTGCAAATGAGCCAAGGTACACCCCACCATACATTGCACGTTTACCTGCTGCCTGACCAGCTTGTTTAGCGGCAGTTTCAGCGGCGGCACGGCCAGCCATAGACAAAGGGCCAACGGATTGAGCAGCCTTCATTGCACCGGAAGCGGCAAGCCTACTACCCACGGCTCCAGCACCTACACCGGGGATAAGTGCAGTCAGTGCAGTGGGGCCAAGTTCACCCAAAGTTTCCGCAATAAACTGCGCACCCTCGTACGGGCTTTCAACTTCAGTGTACGACTTGAACTGCGTAGGGTACTTAGCTTCTAACGCTTGACGTGAAGCATCGGCTTCGCCCAGTTGACGTTGGGCATACTCATCAAAGCCAAGCGCAGAACCAACCATAGCGGGGAGCGTGTCCCCTAAAGCGATACCTGTTTCCCCCAAGCCACGCATAAAACCGCGCTTAAGGAGGGTGCCAATCCCTACTTCAGGTTTTGGCAGTTTGAAGTCGTACTTTTGTTGAAGCGCAGAGAGTTGTGATTGAAACTGCTCTTGCGTTAGATCATCTCGAAAGTTGACGGGGCCAAGTTTGGGCAGATTGATAATCATGTTTATTGGCTTAAAAGAAGATCATCTGCTTGACGTGCGCTCAAAGCGTCGATTGCTTGCCCTCTAATATCCGCTAAGTAAGCCTGTTTACGCTGGTTGTATATGCGTGCAGCTTCTAAACTGCGCTTGTCTGTGGCGGTCAAAAAGTTAGGGCCGTAATCTTTGGCAAGTTGCGATCTAAGTTGAGCACCTTCGCCCATTGCAAAGTCATTAAGGGCTTTGGCTTGAACTTGTTGTATACGCGCTTGGGACGCTTTGTCCAAAGAGGCAAGACGTCTGTCTTGCAAAGCAATTTGCGCGGCTTGATTTTCCAACTGTTTATTTTGGAACGCACCAGTCTGAGCAAGTTGTTGTGCCTGCAAACCCAAACCTGTAATACCCAGCGCATTACGGTTCTGTTCGGCAATAGCCGCTGCTCGTAGCTGTTCACCCTGATTCGTTACATTTGCAGCACCAATGTCCCTTTGGCTAAGGGCACTAAACATGTTGATAGCCTGAGCGTTACCCGCTTGAGCACCTTGCAACGAAAGTGAAGTAGCAGCCCGCAAATCGTTGGCTGCATCTCTACCCGCCACTTGAGCAGCTTGGTAGTTGCCTTTCTTGGCCGCAATTTTTTGCTGTTCAAAGTTATCACGTGCGTCTTCCAGCCTATCCTTGGCAGCACGGTTTGCAGCTTCACCTCTAATTAAATCAGCAATCCCTTGACGACCTTCATTGCCTAAAGCACCTGCAAGGGTACGCTCTTTGCTACCCGCAATACCAAAACCAAGACTCATCAAATTGAGGGCACGACCGATTGCCGAATCTTTTTCAAGACCAGCTTCGCGTTGTTCCAGACGACCTTCACGGGTATCAAAACCGGGTTTGTCAAAACCTTCTAGTTCTGTTTTAGTGGCATTAACAGCGGTATCAAATGCTGTTTTTGTTTTTTCGGGCATATCCTTAGTGATTGCATCAAGATCAACTAAGTCCCCCATGGTGCGTTCTGGCAAAGTCGCAACCTTTGGGGTGTACGTTTGCAAAGTAGGCATTTTTATATCGGGAATTACGGGAGCGGCGGGGGACGCAGGTGCCGTAGAGGGCGTAGAGGGCGGTGTTTGCTCCGGATACGCCGAACGGCGCGTTGCTGTCGTTGGATCGTAAGGAGTTTCAATTGTGGGGGCTACGGCTGGTGCTACAGCAGGAGGTATCGGGGCAAACCCCATAGGCCTACCCATTGCTCCAACAGGGCCACCAGTTATCCCACGTTCAACGTTAGATAGAGCCTCTTGTGCTTCTTTAGCAGCGGCCTCTGCGGCGGCGTACCCTTGGGGGTCTTGTTGACGTTGGCGCAAACCATAAGTGCGTAACTTGGCCATTGCTTCTTCAACGCGTTTTCTTTCACTTTCACCTGTACTTGTCAATCCGGCATTGGCATACCGTTTAACTTCACCGCCTTCATCAAACGCGATGATGCCGCCACCCGCATATTCTTGTGGCAAGTTACTAGAAAGAGCTGGCACACCCGCAGACTGGGCTTCTTGCATGATTTGCTCTGCAACGGGGCGTTGCTGCTGCCCCATGGACATAGATTGCGCTTCTTTTTGTTGTTGTATTTTTTCTTGAATCAGAGGGATGCCAACATATGCAGGGATGACACCATTCTGCACGCCTTGTGTAAGCTGCTCTATTGAGTATTTGGCTGGGTTAGCCAAGATCTTTTGTGCAATGCCTTGCATAGTCTATCCTCTGTTATCTATTCATTGCGTTATATAAACCCAATCCTGCAATACCTGCTGTTCCTAAACCAGCAATTTGATTAATTGTGGTAGGTGGTGCTTGATAAATCGCAGAGGTGGACTGTTGACCTAAAGGCAAACCACGAATCATGTCGGACATAAACCCAAGTTGTTTATATGGGTAGTTCTGTTGATTCAAGAAGTTTTGGTAAGCAAGGTCGTTTGCTTGCTGCCGCTGAGCTTGCTGCTGCGCTCCGTACTGGCTCTGCAATTGATTAATACCCAATTGTTGGCCGAATTGAGTCTGACCGAGTTGCCCTAACTGACCCGCAGCTTGCAGACCCGTTTGAAGACCCTGCATGCCCAAATTAGCGCCAAATTGATTGGACTGCTCGCCAAGTTGTTGAGCGGCCTGACCGTACTGGGCACCAAGGCTTGCAGCTTGTAGTCCTTGACCCGCGCCAAACTGACGGGATTGTTCTCCTGCTGTTTGGGCTTGTTGGAATGCCTGTTGGTTAGCCAACTGCGCTTGTAAGTTTTGTCCTGCGCCTAGCTGCTGAATGCCCAGTGCAGCCTGAAGGTTCTGTCCGCCAACTTGTAGACCAGCTTGCTGGTTAGCCAATGCTGCTTGCATGGCTTGTTGGGCATTCATACCCTGAGTCTGCAACTGCGCGGCTTGATTCTGTACATTGGCTTGCTGAGCAGAGCTAAGATTTGCCAAACTTGTTTGCAGCCCGGTTTGTGTACCAAGCTGCTGAGCGGCCTGTTGAGCCGCTAGATTTTGTTGACCAACTTGTAATCCAGCTTGTTGGTTTGCTAGAGCCGCTTGCATTGCTTGTTGGGCATTTAAGCCTTGAGCTTGAAGCTGGGCAGCTTGATTTTGTACGTTAGCTTGCTGAGCAGAACTAAGGTTTGCCAGACTTGTTTGTAAACCAGTCTGTGCACCCAATTGCTGTACGCCGAGTGCAGCTTGTAAGTTTTGACCGCCAACTTGAAGGCCCGCTTGCTGATTTGCCTGCTGAGCCTGCAATCTAGCCTGCTGTTCAGCATTAAACTGACCCTGTGCTTGTTGATATGCTGACTGCAATCCCGCAGCTTGAATGTCACCCTTTTGAGTGGCTAAGTTACGAGCAGCTTCTGCGTTCTCTATAGCTTGTCTAGAACCACCAAATGCACCAGCTTGTGTCGCCCGTGCTGCTCTTTGAGTACCCGCAATGTCTGCGCTACGCTGAGCTTCACGTTGCTGAGCCTCCACCACATTCTGCATGTACGGAGACATGTACGCGCTTGCTGCGTAAGGATTAGCAAAAGATTGTGTCCTGACTCGCTCAGCAGGGCCCATTTGAAATGTTTGTAAATCTGGCCGATACCCAGTCTGCGCCGCATCCATTAAGGGCGTTCCAACTTGCTGTGCCGAAATCCTATCCGCAGGCCCCATCTGGAACGCTTGTATATTGGGGTTGTAGTTAGTCTGCGCCGCAGCCATGGTGGGTGCGCCCTGTTGTTGGGCAAAAACTCTCTCGGCTGGCCCCATCTGATAAGACTGCAAATTAGGGGCTTGGGCACTCACCATGCCAAACTGACTTGGCTGGTAAGCTTGAGGGGCTTGGAATTGATTGGTAAATTGACCCGTTTGGTAATTAGCGCCTAAAGCATCTTGACCTGCCCTAAATGCAAGCTCAGTACCCATGCCTAACTGAGACGAGGGCTGCATGTTTTGGGCTTGTTGTTGGGCCTGTTGCTGCATGGGTGTAAACCCAGCAATACGCTCTGCACCGTATGTTTGGTACGGATTTTTGTTGATGTCGGTTAATGCCGCGCCTTTGGCAAGTGTTTCCTTAGCATACGGACGCGCCCACTCTGGCAATTCTGCCGTTTGAGTTTGGGAAGTTACCGGGGAAGGGGCCGGTGGGGGAGATGGTGAGCACATAATTTACCTCTCAGAATTCATATATCATTTGTGTTGCAGCCTCTCTGAAGCCCATTCGCCCCCAAAGTTTAGCTACACGCAAGTCGGTCATCGCTGAAACAAGAAGCCGTTTAACACCACGGCGCTTTAGCTCCTCAAGACCAAACTGAACTAACTTTTTACCCACACCATTACGGTGATCTTTACGCACAAAAATCGTGTCTTCCTGTGCTATTAAATCTTGGTTGTGCATGTCCCTCACAACATACACATTAATGTACCCACATGCAACCCCTTCTTGTCTAAGCACGATGGTGATTAAACTTCCGTTTTCGCAAGCTGCTCCATACTCATGCAGCCTAGGGTTGTACGGAGAATACGTAAAACCTTGACCCTCTAATCTTTCAACCATTTCGGCATAGTGTTCACGGTATAGAGGCTCAAGCTCTAAATACGTATCCGTAAACTTTTCTATGGTCATCACATAACTCATGCTGGCAAATACTTAGCGGCGTTAGAGTTCTTAGCAACTTTTCCTTCTCCAACGGTTTTGCCGCGAGCCTTCTGTACTCTGTCCATCATGGCGTACAACTTACGGGCACCAGCTTCAGTTGAGCCATTACCCAACTCAGACACGATACGGGCGGGCACCACAAACTCGCCATCGGCCAAACGAGCAGGTTGCTTATTTGCTATGGTTGCAGGAATAGAGTCGGACACCCCATCACCGGGGCCACGAAGCAGTCGGCCACCATCAGAGTAACCGCCTAGGTTGTAACGAAGATCGGAGATTCCGCCCGACGCCATTGGGGTAGTTGTCGCAGTAGCCGGTGGTACTTGCGCAGTAAATTGTTGGTTCTGGGCGTCGTAGTTGTAACTGCGCGGGGCTTCTGACGGCGTACTCATGCCGCTTTCAAGGTATTTTTGATTCTGTTGGTCGTATGTGTATTTTTTTGTTGGTTCCGCTGCCCCCGCTGCTCCAAACGATCCGTGGAAAAAACGCGCAAATTCTGGGTCATTCTTTATCGCATCGGTAAGACCACCTAACCCATACCCAGATATCCCACCACCCGCCATTTTTATGATAGCCTCACCTGCGGGCCAACCCATCATGCCACCATCAGCGGCAGTAGTAGTTCTTGGTCTGAAATAGCCCGAATAATAGGTTTTCTCTCTGCCATACGGGTCAGCGGATGGGGTAGGCAAAGCTATACCGGGATAATAGTCATACTGTTGGCCGGGGTCTCTATCTACGGGCACAGTTGGAACTTCGGGGGTTTTTTGTGAAGCCAATAAAGGCCCAGCCACCATACCAGCGGTTCGTATGGGGTTTTCCATAGCATAATTAGTCAGATTCTTCCCAGTAAAGCCTTCGCCCATAGCACTAGCACGTTCCATTGGGCCAAGGTTAGAAAAAACATCTCTAGCCATATCGTTTGTCATGCCAGTCGGCGTACCAAGTAGGCTTGCCGGTGCGGGTGTAACGGGTGTAACGGGTGCAATATTTATAGGCGCAGCTTGAGGTAATTGATTAAACGAAGAAAGTCCGTCGTTTACATACGATGGGGCAGATACTCCCCGCTGAGAAAACATTGTTAGTCCGTCGTTTACAGGCACGGGAGCTGCTGCGGCTCCTGTTTTTGCAGCTTCTGTTACCACAGGATTAGCTGCTTTCACGCCTTCCATAGCCAAGCTTTGTCCAAGACTCGCTCCGCCATATGCGCTAAGTCCAGTCATCAGGCCCTTACCCAAGCTTTGGTTGGGATTAAGCACCATACTTCCAGCGCCAACAAGAGCCGCAGCAGCCAAGGGCTGCATACCCGGTATCATCATTAGCCCAGCGCCAGCCACCATAGGGAGGATAGACGACAAAAATCCCGCTTCGGGCATTCCAGTTTGGGGGTTGATGGTCAACGATCCGCCATGCGCTTTAGCAATATCTTGCAGGCTTTTAACTTCCCCTTCAGTCATGTGGACGAGAGTAGTGTCTGGGCCTCGACCTTTGGCGGCCAAGTGACGGGCGATATCGTGTAGGCTCATTTTTGCCTCTTGAAATAGGGGTTAATAGATGTTATCAGTTTAAGTTCAATTAACCAACTTTCCAGTTGGTTCCGTCCGAATACACGGGCACTTTTACAGCCCCGCCACCCGCCACTGTTGAGCCGAAAGTTGGAGCAGATGCGTCCGATACAAAGGCCCTAGTTCCAGCCCCAGAGGTAACCGCGCTAGGTAAAGTTGCCACGGTATAGACCGTAAAATTAATGGTGTCAAGGTTTAAACGTTGAAAATAATCAATAGCGTTTAAACTTGTGCCCGTAAAGGTAGAGTTAGTTTTATCATAAACAAGGTTCAAAATACTG
>Ga0209400_1003342_pt1 | contig 11711 bp, 11 predicted proteins | sample M_130807_EF_Meta_FD_187313 | JGI IMG/M metagenome (GOLD analysis project Ga0209400, IMG submission 187313) | Freshwater microbial communities from Lake Montjoie, Canada to study carbon cycling - M_130807_EF_MetaG (SPAdes) (version 2) | ecosystem: Environmental > Aquatic > Freshwater > Lake... | reverse complement strand
AAATCTAAATTCAACACTTGGTAAGCCTACACAAGTTACTTCTGAGAGTAATTTGACTATTCATGTTTATGAAGTAAAGGGCACTCTATTTGACTGTCAGAGAAAATTTACCATCGATAATAAAAATATTGTGACAGGTTTCGTTTCCACGTGCTGGGATTGATATTACAATTGATGAAGCCATCAATACTTACAAAGTCGTTGATCAAAACGAAGGACTTATAGATACCGCATTTTTCCTAGGAGTTTATATATGTTTCTAAAAAGTGGAATAAGTATATTTTTACTGACAAATGTTACAGCCCTAATTTAACTTTAAATTCTGAAAATTTTTCCTACGACAAATCTAGAGTTCCAAAAATAATTTAAATCTATGGATTTTGAATTAAATTTTATTCCAGATATTTACCGAATAAAAAATTCTGATCTAAAAAATTTTAGTGATAAAGATTTATTAACGCATTTTAATAATTTTGGAATTAAAGAAGGACGTATATCTTGTAATTTAATGTATGAATTTATTATTTGAAATGAATTTTATTGATTTAAAACCCCATAGAGTTTATCATACCCCAAAAAATAATTTCGAATTTATTGCTATTTTAAAAAAATAAATAAAATTACACATAAGTCATGATTTCAGACACTATAGGTTATGTTACTTTAATTAATATCGCTAAAGTAAATGATTATTATTTTGGCTTATTTTCAATATTTATTGGATTTTTTTTATTTTATTGTTTTAAAAAACTAATTAAAAACAAAATTAATTTAATTAATGAAAAAATTGAAAGAAGTTTGACAAGTGTAGATTTTACTTTATTAACAAACTTTTTTTTAATAACTCTATTATTTTACAGTGCATTAATTTTTTTAAAATTTGAGATTATAAAATCAATATTTTTATCATTTTTATTATCTTTTACTTTTTTTAATAAAATATTATTTTTTTTTAAAAACAGTAAATTAATAGGAATTTTATTAGCGTATTTATTATTAATTTTTAAATTATTAAGTGTTACTAATTTTTTATTTTTAATAATTATATTACTGATAATTTGTTCATTAATCCTTATTATATTTAAAAGTGAAAAGTTTATTCTTTTAGTTTTGTTAATATATTTTTCAAATTTATATTTTGGTGATTTCATAATTTCTGATGCTTTTCATCAAGCGGAACTTTTTTATGCTGGAGTTAATTTATATAAAAATGGTTTTTTTAGTATATTTCCAAATATTGGTTATTTAGAAGAAGTGCCAGCTTTAGTTTTAATTAAACTAGTCAATTTATTAAGTTTTGATTTAATTTCAATTTCTCTTAGTTCATCTCGAACTTTAGTTAATGTAATTTTATTATCAGTTCTTTCAGCCAAAATTAATCTTAATAGCAAATTTAGCAAGTTAGCATTAGTTTCATTGTTATTTATTTTGCCTGTATTTTCACACAGAACTTCACTCCTAATATCTCTAATATATGCCTTATTAATAATAGATTATGAAAATATAAAAAATATAAATGAAATAAAAAAGAAAACTTTATTTTTGATTTTATGTTCTTTACCTTTTATTTTAATTTCATTATCTCCTAGTTATTTTTCTATTATTTTGCTTGCTTTTGCGTTGAATATTGAAAAATATCTGAAAGTTAATATTAAAAATATTTTTTTATATTTATCTTGGTTTGTAATCCTTATATTATTTTTTCCACAATTTAATGAGTACTTAAATGTGTACTCAAATTTATCAAGTAACTTTGATCAAGCTTTCGGCATTCCTTTAAAATTATCTAATAATTTTACGAAATTAGTTTTTTTAATTTCAATTAGCTTTACTACATTTTTAATACTATTCAGTATTGAAAACAAAAAAAATAATTTTATTTTAAATTTCTTTCAATATTTTATTATAGCATTAAGTCTTTATATTCTTATAAAATATGGTTTAGGGAGAATAGATCCTAATGAACTTCGTGGTAGATTATTATCTTTACAAATTTGTTTTATATTTATTCTTTATTATTATTTGAATGATAGGATACCTAAATTTCTATTACTATATCCTTTTGTTATATTTATTTTTTTTATAAGTTTTAACAACCTACCAAAATTTATTAACTCTGATAATTTAAAAGTAAAAAATTATTCACAAAAATTTTTGTTTTTGAATGATGTAAACGCAAATACTGTAAAAAAAATTAATTATTATGCAAATGGAGGACAAGTAATATTGTACACAGAAACGGAACCAGCCCTTGCCTATTTTGTAAACAATTCATTTTCACCTATTTTTACTACTCCCTACAACACTGTTGGTGAGGACAATCAAAATAGAGTTATTAATTTTTTAAAAGAGCATAAATTAGCAATTATATATATCGGACACGATTTTAATACATATGATGGGGTTGATGTAAGGTATAGAGTGCCATTAGTTTTCAAATATATTTCAGAATATTATGACTACGATTTAGTAGACGGCAATATTTATGCTGTACCAAAAAAATCTATTAATAATTCTGTTGAAAAAAAAATAAGTATTTTTTTTGATAATTTTGATTTACAAAAATCAGTAATATATTTTAATAAACATATTAAAAAAAATATTTCCTATAAAAAAATTATCATACCATGTGAAACACAATTTGCCGGAAAATATAAAATCATTAATCAATATAATAGTTTTTATGCCGAATTAAACTGTGGTACAAATTTTATTCCAGAAGTATTTTTTGTTGGAAAAAATACTGGGTACCAAAAAATAAATAATTAGAATATTTAAATAATAATTTTATAATAAAATTCTCTTTAATAATTTCTTCTTTAAATGATTTTAAAAATTTGAAAAATTATTCTTCCAAACATTTAAAATTTATTTAAAGAGTCAATTAATTCTTTATCTAAAAAAATAGAAACAGTTTTGGACATGCGTACATTTAAATTAATCATGATTAATGATCTTCAAGTCGAACAGGAATTCAATTATACATTTACTGGGCGAGATCCATTTATTATTCTAGACCTAGCACATAATCAATTATCTGGACAAACGGCAGGTATGCTGAAGTTTGATTTTAAATGTGCATCTAAAAATCAGGAACCTAAAATTTAGGTCTCTTGGTGGGAAGATAACCAACAAGGTGCATTAGAAAAAAACAGTATATTTTTAAATGCTGACAATGGAACACTCATAATTCCACTTGATGTCTTACCTCGGTAGTATATACTTAATAATATCAAAGTGTTGCAGATTAATTTGAATAATGCGCAAGCATGCAAATCATTCTCGATAAAAAACGCATTCTTAAATTCAAGAACGTTAGATGGTTAATAATAATTATTTAAATCAAGCAAAGTACATGTATGGATAACAAATATTCTATATTTCTTTCCGTTGTATATATTGTAAGGAATCAAGAACATCAGCTGGAGAGCATTGTTAAAAGAGCTTCTGAAAAATTATCATCACTTGTCACTGATTACGAGTTAATCGTTATTGATAACGCATCTAATGACAAAAGCATCAATGTTCTTAAAACTCTAACACGGCAATCGGGCTATCCAAACTTGCAAGCCTACGCACTTACCAAGGAAGTTGATAGTGATACAGCTTCATGGGTAGGACTAGAAAATGCGCTTGGTGATTTCGTAGCTATCATTGATCCGCTCATCGACGATATTGATTTCTTGCCTGAAATGCTCGATAAATCAATGACAGGGACAGACGTGGTTTTTGCAAATAACCAACAGAAACCAAGACAGAGCTTTGCTTACCGAGTGGCAAATATGGCTTTCAATTTCTTGTTCAAATTGTTTAACGGAATACAGCTAACCAAAGAGGCTCCACCATATCGATTGCTAAGCAAGCGTGTTATTAACTTTATCTTGCAGCACCCTCAACCGATCGTTACTTATCGACACCTACCAGCAACTGGCGGTTTCGCTCGTATTAATCTGGAGTACAACGCCAAACTACTTACAAGGAACACTAATAAAAAGCTAAAAGATAGCATACGTCGAGGTGTACGCCTTCTCGTTTCGACAACACAAGTACCAATGCGACTTTTGACATCGTTGTCCTTGTTTGGGGCTGCGACTAATTTAATTTATTCGATTTACGTTGTAATCATTGGAATTTTCAAAGAAGAATTAGCGCCAGGCTGGGTGAGTATATCGCTGCAACAATCAGGCATGTTTTTTTTGATCTCACTCGTACTTTTAATTCTTGGAGAATATATATTGTATACGGTAAGTCTTAATAAAAAAGAGCCACTTTATCACATTGCCCAAGAGTTTACGAGCGAACGCATGACCCGCCGGCAGAAGTTAAACATTGAGGATAACTCATTGTCGGCAAAGCGTGACTTGCCCAACTCAAATTAGGTTATATGGGCGTAAATCTTACTGCGGATGCTGTTATCATTGGAGGTGGCTTTTATGGTTCTGTGATCGCTATCGACCTTGCTAAGAATCATGGATTGCGTCGAGTAATCCTTTTGGAACGGGAACCTGAACTGCTCATACGTGCCTCATATAACAACCAAGCACGTATTCATAATGGATACCACTATCCCAGAAGCTTTACGACGGCCTTTCGTAGCCGAATAAATTTTCCTCGCTTTGTGCTAGATTGGCCACAAGTCGTTAAGCAGGATTTTATAAAACTCTATGCTATTGCAAGACACAACTCTAAAGTAACAGCAAAGCAGTTTGAGCGTTTTTGCCATGAGATTGGAGCGAACATTAAACCTGCTGGAGCAAGTTTAAAACAACTTTTTGAGCCTCGACTAATTGAAGATGTTTTTATCGTCGAAGAGTATGCTTTCGATTCAACGCGACTTGCTGAATGGGCAGTCAAAGAGCTTCAGGATGCAGGTGTCGAGATCCATTGCTCAACCCGTGCTTTAGCGATTTCCCGTTCAGCAGACGATAAAAGTTTGATCGTAGCAACACAGTCGAAAAAAAAAAAGGTAGGCGCCGAGCCCATAATTTGTAGATACGTTTTTAACTGTACTTACAGCGGTTTAAATCAGTTTTCAGGCGACTTTCCTGGCACCCAAACGAGCCTCAAGCATGAGGTCACCGAGATGGCCCTTATGGAAGTGCCTGAGGCGCTCAAAGAAATTGGTGTCACCGTGATGGATGGGCCATTTTTCTCAATGATGCCGTTCCCTGCTAGAGGATTGCATACACTGTCGCACGTTCGTTATACACCACATTTTAGTTGGAAGGACGAACAGGGCGTTGATCCTTACAAGAAGCTCGAAGAATACGATCGTGCCACTCGTGTCGATCGTATGGTTCGGGATGTAGGCCGGTATCTACCGGCCGTACTAGAAGCAAAGTATGTCGACTCTTTATTCGAGGTCAAAACTGTTTTGGTCAAGAACGAAGGGGATGATGGTCGCCCGATTTTATTTGAAAAATATACGGAACTGCCTGGTTGCTATTCGGTGTTGGGTGGAAAGATAGACAATATTTACGACGTTTTGGAGAAGCTGGATGAGCAATATTTCGGATAAGAATACTAACGTCAATGCCATCTATTTTAAATCAGCTAATTGGTTAGGGCTGATATTTTATGGTGTCCTTCTCTTATTTCTCAGAAATGCTGACCCAATGCTTCAGCCAGCAATGTATACCGAAGATGGTATGTGGTTAGGAATGGCATATACAAATGGCTGGCTACATACATTACTAAATGCCAAAGATGGGTACTTTGTTTGGGGTAATATTTTTTTACTTGGACTATCTTCAATTACCTCTGAATTGATTTGTGGCAGTGAACTGGTTTGCCTTCCTCGGACAATTGCTTTTTATAGTTACATTATCTTCTCTCTCACAGCAGCTGTTGCATTTTTTGTAACAAAAGACACTCTTCCTGTATATGGAAGATTTCTTTTATACCATTTGATAATTTTTATCCCTCTAGGTGACAGCTTAAATGAGATGGTTGGACGGCTATCTAATATAGGTTATTTGATGGTGCTCTGGTCAGTGCTATTAACATTTTGGAAATCTAAAACTCACTCTCATAAAATTCAGTATCCTGCAGACATAGGCTTAATTTTCTCTGCTGCAACTAATCCTCTGTGTATAGTGTTAATTCCAATTCTTGCTGTTGTCTCTAGCCTTCATAAGTTAAGGGAGATCTTGAATCCGATAAGCGTTGATTATCCTGATAAGTTCAAGGTGGTTGAATGAATAATGCTTTGATTGGATTTTCTGGCTTTGTTGGAAGCACGCTTCTTAAGCAAGCGCATTTTTCTGCGCTTTACCGAGCAACCAATATTCATGAAATTGAAAATCGTGAATTCGACGTGGTGGCGTGTGCAGGTGCGCCTGCACAGAAGTGGATTGCCAATCGTGATCCAGAAGATGATCGAAAAAAAATTGATTCTCTGATAGATCACCTTCGTACGATTAAGTGCGAAAAATTCATATTAATCAGCACTGTCGATGTATTCAAGGAGCCAATTGGCGTTGATGAAGCAACGCCCGTTAATGAGTCAGGTTTACATGCCTATGGACTACATCGCCGACTACTGGAAAAGTTTGTCGAACAGCATTTCCCCAAATATCTGATTGTTCGGCTACCTGGCTTGGTGGGCCCTGGCTTACGCAAGAACGTAATTTTTGACTTTCTTAATAACAATAATCTTCATGTGATTGAGAGTCGGGGCATTTTCCAGTTTTATCCCCTTAGTAATCTTTGGTACGATATTCGAAAAGCATGGGAAGCTGGTCTGTCATTGGTACACCTTACTGCCGAACCGATTAGTGTTGCGGATGTTTCTCTTCAAGGTTTTGGAAGATCGTTTACTCAGATACTAAAGAATTCACCCGTTCGCTATGACATGCAAACGCAGCACGCAAACATCTATGGTTCATTTGGGCAATATCAGTACAGTGCTCGAGAAACTATTCAGGCGATAAGAGCTTATGCTCAGTCCGAGCCAGTTACCCTAAAGGGTGAAGGAGGGGTGGTATCATGAGGTTAGCTATTTCAAACATTGCTTGGGATATCGCAGAGGATGTCTTAGTCGCAGAACTTCTGCACAAATTTAGCGTTGATGCAATTGATGTAGCGCCCGGTAAGTACTTTCCTGACCCTGTCAGCACCAAAGATAAAGACACTGCAAATGTTAGGAGGTGGTGGGCAGATCATGGTGTCGAGATCACTGGTATGCAAGCGTTAATGTTTGGCACGACAGGGCTAAATGTATTTGGTGATAGCAAGAGCCAACAGGCGATGCTTGAGCATTTGCGAGAGGTGTGTCGCATCGGTGCAGGCCTAGGTGCAACCCGACTGGTATTTGGCTCACCCAAAAATCGAGATCGTACAGGGCTGACTGATGCTCAAGCGCTTGAGCAGGCGATTAGTTTTTTTCGACAGCTAGGCAATATTGCTCAAGAACATAGTGTCACCGTATGCCTGGAGCCTAACCCAATCCGATATGGGGCGAACTTCATGAACACCAGTAATGAGACATCTAGTGTCGTCGCAGCGGTTGGTCATGGAGCTATCCGGATGCAATTTGATACTGGGTCCTTAACTATCAATAAAGAATCTCCTAAAGATGTGTTGGAGTGTAACGCTGGATTAATCGGACATATTCATGCTAGTGAGCCTGATCTCGTGCCTTTGGGGGATGGTGGAACGGATCACCGATTGATGAGTAAAGTACTGCACCAACATCTTCCGGATAAAGTAGTTTCGATAGAGATGGTTGCTACAAAAGAGGAGACACACCTCCGCTCGATTGAAAGGGCGCTGACTTGGGCTGTTAAGTGCTATGGAACCGTACAAGGAGTAGCCAGATAAAATGGCGGATCTTAATCTTTGTTATCACCGCAAACATCACTACCAGCGTTTTGGTCAAGTTGGCTACAATGCTAACAAGGAAGTTTCCTTTATTTGTGAATCGATTGGCTTATTTAAGCAACTGGCTCTTTTGGATTGGTAGTTTATATAGTGGTATTTTCTTAATGTATATCACTACACTGGTCAAGTTGTCATTGAACGTTAATCAACCGGTACTGACTGCATGGTTGGTAGTACTTATTATAATTAGGGTTACATAAACAAATGAATACGATGAAAGATATTTCTTCAAAAGAGCGGGCAAAGTGGCAAGTACCCTCTATGGTGACATCACTATGGTTGGGCAAGCGTTTTTCTTACTGCGTTGTGATTCCCGTTATTAACGAAGGTGAGCGCATCAAGAGTCTTCTTAAACGGATGGAGGCCAACCGCATCTCTTCGATCGCAGATGTCATTATTGTTGACGGTGGCAGTATGGATGACTCTTTAGTGTTGGATGAGTTAAAGGAAGTAGGCGTTAGAGGGCTTGTGATTAAAAAAGGCCCAGGAAAGCTGAGTGCCCAACTTAGATGCGCCTATGCCTTTGCACTCGATCAAGGATACAAGGGCATTGTCACCATCGATGGAAACGACAAGGATGACCCCGAAGCCATACCGCGATTTATCGAGGCGCTAGAAGGCGGGATTGATTTTGTTCAGGCATCGCGTTTCCTGCCTGGAGGGGTGGCTGTGAACACGCCAAAGTTAAGAAACTTTGCGATCCGGTATTTCCATGCACCTTGTCTAAGCCTTGCGTCTGGATTTAAATGGACAGACACTACCCAGGGTTTTAGGGCCTACAGTCGAAGAATGTTACTCGATCAACAAATAGGGATATTTCGTGATGTTTTTTTGACTTATGAACTACTCGCTTACTTGTCGTATCGAGCGCCCAAGCTCGGTTACGTTTGTAAAGAGCTTTCAACGACAAGACGGTACCCTGAAGGCGATGTTCCAACAAAGATTAGTAGCGTAAGGGGAAACTTAGTTTTATTATTTATTTTGTTGATGGTCTGTCTGGGAAGGTTAAATGTCAGATAAAAATAATAATAATATTCGAGGCGAGGATTTTAGCATAAAAAGTAAGACCAGATTCGTGGTCGGTACGTTGGTTTTTTTTTTAGTAGTAGGATTATTTTTCGGATATTGCTAAAGTAATATTTAAAAAATTGACGATATATGATTTTAGCCATGATTTGTAATTAGTTAATATTGTATTTAAAAAAGGTTATTTTATAAAAGAACTTCCAGTAAAATGGATTCATAAAAATAATTCTAAAGTTGTTTTTTTTAGAGATATTCCTAAGTTTTTGTATACTATTATAAAATTAAAGTATGATTTTTAGTCAAAGCTTACATCGATATTTCTAGTTGGCGAGCAATCAATAGTTATTATCTTGGTCCTGCCTACTGCTTTGTGATCATTTATTCGATTGCTGGTACCAATATTGCTATTAATATTCTATATGATTACTTTCGTTCATATTCGAGTTCCCGTTGAAATTAATAGTCTAGTTTAGACAAGGTATTTTAGAAATGATGCTAGCAATTAGATTAGTTAGTCTGTTAATTTTATCATCCTTTCCTGTTTGGCTAGTAACAGGACCTTTTCTTCCTGATTTATTCTTGAGTTTGGGAGCTTTGGGGTTTTTATATATTTGCTTTAGAGATAAGAGGTTTGATTATCTTAAGTTTAGAGCTTTTTATATTTTTTTAGCTTTTTGTGTTGTTTGTATTGCAAGCTCCTTGTTTGCTGATGATATTCTTTTAAGCTTTGAGAGTAGTTTATTTTATTTTAGATTTGGGGTTTTTGTATGTTTAGTTTGCTATTTAATTAATAAGGATATTATTTTTCTAAAGTATTTTTTTTATTGTTTACTTGCTGTTTTTTGTTTTTTAATCTTTGATGGTTATTTTCAGTTTGTATTAGGCTTTAATGTTTTTGGACAAGAAGTAATTGGAGGGTTTCATGTCACCTCTATTTTTGACCGGCCAAAGCTTGGAAGCTTTTTAGCAAGATTATTTCCTTTGCTGCTAGCTTTAATGATTGCTGCACGAATAAAAGATAAATATGTAATGGTATTTGGCGGCATCTTATTTATCTTAATTGATGTTTTAGTTTATGTGACAGGTGAGCGAACTAGCTTTATGTATATGTTGATTAGTTCTTTATTTATCATTTTACTTATTAATCGCTTTCAATATGTGAGGTTAATCACTTTATGTGTAAGCCTATTGTTAATTGTTGGTATTACTTTTGTTTCACCCACCGTTAAAAAAAGTATAGTGGATACTACCCTTAAACAAGTTGGGGTTGGAAGTGATCAACTAGTAATCTTTTCACCTCAGCATGATAGCCATATTAAAACAGCCTTTAATATGTTTCTAGATAAGCCTATTTTAGGCCATGGTCCAAAGATGTTTAGAGTTAAATGCTCTGATCCTAAATATGCGGTTGGAATTTCTCCATGTAGTACCCATCCTCATAATTTTTATCTGCAATTATTAGCTGAAACTGGGATTATTGGGTTTAGTTTTTTATTAAGTACTTTGTTGTACGTTTTGTATTGTGCTTACAGGCAGCTTAAAAGCATTGTTTTAAAACAAAAAAGGTATTTAACTGATTACCAAGTATGTTTACTAGCTGGAATATTAATTAGTGTTTGGCCTTTTTCTCCTAATGGTAATTTTTTTAATAACTGGTTAGCAATCATCTATAGTCTGCCAATAGGATTTTATCTTCATTCGATTTATGGAAATAATAGGAAAGACATAGATTTAATCTCACTTACTAAAGCATAAAATAATCAGCTATCATATTTAAGCTGTAGATTTTGTTAATTATTACTCAATTGATATAATCTGATCATGTTAGTCATCCTTGATTTACCAAAAGGTAAACCTGCAGTGATAATAGCATAACCGCCCACTTTAGTTAATTTTCTAGATTTAATAATTTGTTTTGAAATTTTCATCATCTGTCTCCAGTTTTTAGCATCACTATTAGTAATAGAAGTAACACCCCACAGTAACGACAGTTGTCTTGAGATATTTATATTTGGAGAGATGGTTATAATTTTTGCAGAAGGTCTTATGGCTGAGATTAATCGTGCGGTATTACCAGTTACCGAAAATCCAATGATAGCTTCAACTTTTATATTGTAAGCGATGTCTTTGATTGCAAGTGCGATTGCTTTAACCGGTTCATTATTAATTTTAGTCTTACTTTTAAATAAACTGATATGTTCTTTTTTATATTTTTCTGTCGAGACAATGGTTTTTCTCATCGCTTGCACGGCTTGAATTGGATATTTTCCAACTGCCGTTTCAGCAGACAACATCACCACATCCGTTCCTTGAAATACAGCTGTGCCAATATCGTTAATTTCAGCTCGTGTTGGTTTATTATTTTCAATCATGCTCTCAAGCATTTGCGTTGCAACGATAACGGGTTTGCCAAGTTCAGAACATTTTTTAACAATATCTAATTGAACATGTGGCACTTCATTAGCACCAATTTCAACGGCAAGATCGCCTCGTGCAACCATGATCGCATCTGATGTTTGAATAATGTCTTTAATATTTTTAATGGCACTTTTGTTTTCAACTTTTGCAATAATGCCAGTGTCTTGTGGAATAAGTTTTCTTGTTTGTTTAATGATTTTTGAATTCTTCACGTAAGAAAGCGCAATCCAATTACAACCTAACTTTTTTGCAATACTAATATCTCTTTTATCTTTTGCAGTTAGATCATCAAAATCAACTTCAAGTCCTGGAATATGAATGCTTTTAAAGTTTTTAATAACACAATCATTTTGACAAACCGTTTGAATAGAGTTTTTTGCAAGTTT
>Ga0209400_1003339_pt1 | contig 11721 bp, 4 predicted proteins | sample M_130807_EF_Meta_FD_187313 | JGI IMG/M metagenome (GOLD analysis project Ga0209400, IMG submission 187313) | Freshwater microbial communities from Lake Montjoie, Canada to study carbon cycling - M_130807_EF_MetaG (SPAdes) (version 2) | ecosystem: Environmental > Aquatic > Freshwater > Lake... | reverse complement strand
GGCGACCGAAGCCGTCGAGAACCCGTTGGATCAGGTTGGCGCGATCTTCGGGGGAGGCTAGCTGGGCCGGGACGGCCAAAAATTTCTGGTCCTTTGTTTTTGCCACGGCTTGGCAGGCGGCCACCGTTTCCTCGGCGGCCTGGCGGTTTGAAGCGTAGTGGATGGCCAGATCATAACCTTCGGGGGCAAGACTCAGGGCGACGCCACGTCCCAGTCCTCGGCTGGCTCCAGTGATCAGAATAACGGGTCGGGACATGCGGAAGACAATACCTCAAGCGGGTGGAAAAGGGATGGAGGAAACCGCTTTCCTTAGCATAAAAACGACTTTATTTTATGTCCTAATGAAAATTGCGAGAAAAAGTCCGTTCCGGGAGGCTCCGCTCCAGCCTTTGTTGTTGAGGAACCTTCAGTTGCGCTGCGGGGACTGGTCGATCCGTTCGCTTCGGGTCAACCGGCACCTTCAGCCGTTCGATCGGGTGGCGCCTCATACCCACAGGCATGGGCAGCTGCTCTTGTATTTGCGTGGGCGTGGAGAGCAGCAGATGGATGAGAAAAAATGGTTGGTGGGAGCGGGTGCTGTTTTCTTTATTCCTCGAGGGAAAAAACATGCCTTTCGGGAGACGGGTCCGAGGAGGGCGATCTGTCTGGTGGTAGATTTGGCTGGGGAGGGACCGAGGAGGTGGGGATTTCGACATGGATTTCTTCCGGCGCAGCGGATGGCGGAGGTACGGCAGAGGGTGGCTGGGATGGGAGCGGAGCGATCGCAGGGGTTGGAGCTTTCGGCCGGAAGTGCGGCTCTGCTGGTTTTAGATTTATGCCGGAAGGCCTGTGGAAAAGGCAGAGAGGAGATCGTTTTAAAGTCATCGGTCGTTCGCCGGTTGGAGAGAGTTTGGAAAATAGATCAGGAAGGCAGATGGCCTGGGCCAAAGGAGCTGGCCATTCGGGTGGGTTTACAAAAGGACTATTTGAACCGGCTCGTGAGACGCTCCTGCGGGCTGACTTTAGGGCAGTGGCGAGCCCGGGAACTGCTTCGGTCTGTGGAGTTGGATATTCAAAAAGGAGCACGGATTTCGATCGTCGCCGACCGTGCCGGATTTCAGGATCAAAACTACTTTTCCAGGTGGTTTCGGAAGCAGACTGGCCTAGCCCCAACTAAATGGCGTAAGTAGCTAACCACAAACGCGATGTTTGCTTATAAATGGGCGGATATTAGCTACTTATTTTATGAGTTAACGGATTATACAAATAATCTAACAAAAATCGTAATTTGCGGTCTAATATATAGTTAGAACCACAATGTCGATGAGCAGTCACACAATCGGTAAGACTTTGGCGCTGATCGTGTCTCCATTTTTGAAATGGAGTTCGAGAATATTTTCTATTTTCCGTTTTTTCTTGGTTGGAACCCTCATCCTTTTGTCGGTGAATCGCGGCTTGACTAAGACTTACACCGTTAGCAACGAAACCGAGTTTAATGCCCTGCCAAGTTTAAAGGCGGGGGATATTGTGCAGATGCAAAGCGGAACTTATGGATCTCTGAACAAAAATATCGTTAGCACCATCGCGTCAGATGCTGTGGCCATCTCGAACCCGATTAAAATTTATGCGGTCAAGCCAGGGGGAGTGATCGTCAATGCCCCTTCCTATCTGCTTTTCTCAGGACGCGGCATTATTTTTGCCGGGGTGGATTTCGGATCCGGTTGTGGACAGCTATCCACAAATGCAGACATCGTGCGTGCGGATTACGGCTCTAAGTATATCACTTTTTCCCACCTCCGTTTTACCGCCTGCGGATCCACGAATAGTAGCGGTAATGATGTTCACTGGATTCGTTTGGGCGGGTTCAACAACACGATCGAGTACTGCTCTTTCAATGATCGGTCGGAAAATAGTAGCAACGCGACAGTTTGGATCATGCCTGACATCAGCGAGGGCGGGATCGATCTTCCCCGTAATCACTGGATTCATCACTGTTACTTCGGAACGCGGTATGCCGGCACCGTAAATGGCTTCGAAGCGATCCGCATCGGAGTTGGGGATGTTCAGACCTTTGACCTGCGGGCGGTTGTCGAAAAGAATGTTTTTTATCATTCGATTTGGAGAACGGATGGAACTCCTGCCGGTGAGCCGGAAATTATTTCCAACAAGTCGAAGGGAAACATCATTCGTAATAACACCATCTTGGAAAGTCAGGGAGGGATCTGTCTGAGGACGGGGCAGTATTGCACCGTGGAAGGGAATTTTATTTTAGGTTCCGGATACTACTCTGGTGGTGGCATTCTCATGGGGGCCCCAAGCATTCGACAACGCGGAATTCGGGTTATTGGGAAAAATCATATTATCCGCAACAACTACGTTGCGAACATGTCTGGAACTGATGCTGCTGCGGCTCTGTGTGTAATGTCCGGGGAGGCGAATTATTATGAGGGAGATCCCGCTAATTACCTTCCCCAAACCGGGTCTTATCTTCCAGCGGATAATGCACAGATTCACAATAACACATTTATCAACTGCGCGGAGATGAATCTAGGATACTTAGCCCCGGACAGCTATGGCGCTCCGGCCTCACCTACCGGAGTTAGAATTTATAACAACGTATGGCAGGGGAATGGCACAGCCAGCTCGGTTGTGGTTCGCGATACCACCAGTACGACCAGTGCGCCCGGCTATATCCCGATTGTTTTGGGCGGTTCGGGAGGCAACTATATCTATGAGACCAGTAGCACTAAATACGGCTGGAACGGTTTGGGTGGAGGAGTCTATTCGGCTTCTGTAAGTCCAGCGATCACCGAGACCTTGGGGAATTACAAGATTCCCACTTCGAGCAGTCCGTTGCTCGGTACAGCGGATACAACGCTTTGTGCGACCACGGACATACGTGGCTTCACCCGCCCGGCAACCGGTCGGGATATTGGCTCTTACGAGAGGGATGCCACCGGAACTAGCGCGTATGCCCCCATGTTGCGGAATGAAGTCGGTGCAGTTTTCGACGGGGGCCCAGCCGTTTCTTCCTCTTACCCGACGGTCTCCCTCTATGAATCTTTTGAATCCTATGTCGGAACAAGCTTTCCCGCCGTGTCAGCGTCCCCCGCCTCCAACTGCATGAAATATTTTTCGCAGGTTACTCCCTCCGCCGGCAACACCGCCATTGGAGGAACGAGCGGAAAAGTGGCCAACTTTAATGACTCCAGCGCTTCTTCCGCAGGCCTCCAGTTCAATCTAGGGAGCACGGGGCTGACAACCTTGGCCGTAGGGTTTGATGTCTTGAGCGCCAGTTCCACTTATGTTGGCCCGATGGTTTTTTCTCTTACGGGCTATAACACGGGAACGGCGACAACGGGTGGTAGTAGTTCCCAACGCTTGGCTTCGATTGAGTTCAGTCAAGGAAGCGGCGCGACTTCGACTTTTATCGTGAAGAACGGGGGGAATGGAACGACCACAACTTTCTATACTGGGACCTACACGCAGGCCGCTAAGCAGTCGTTCCAAATCTTTGCGAACGATCATGAGACCGACCCCATCAACTATCTGGGGCCAGACGGAGTTTACCGCGCCCTTCCTGCGAATAGCTTTTCCGTCTTCTGGAACAAGAATGATGGGAACGGATGGGGAATTATCACTAATACCAGCAATTCCCAAGTCTATGGAGCGCTGAGCCAAACTTCGATCGAGCAACCCACGACTGCTGCAGCCATCACGGCAACTGTTTCTTCCGGCAAAGTTACCGCCTTAACCATCGGAACTGCCGGAGCAGGCTACATGATGGGAAGCTCATCGAATTATACAGGAATCGCTAACCTCGTTTTTGCAGGGGGTGGCGGAACGGGGGCGGCAGGGACTGCCGCCATTGCCAACGGTGTTGTTACTGGATACACGATTACCAATCAGGGGATCGGTTACACCACGGTTCCCGCTGTCTCGATCGCCCTTACCGGAAATAGCACATTGGGTCGTGCAGGATTTATTTCCTCAACAGCTAACAACGCCAATTTCCTAATCGATAATTTTTCGATGTCGACGATGCCGACTGGGATCGTGATTACGCCACCAACCATCGCAAGTCCTGCAACAGCCAGTGGCCAGGTTGGAGTCTCTTTTAACTACACACCTATCTTCAGTGGGACCGATCCAGAAAGTTATGCGATCACAGGAACACTGCCAAATGGACTGGCGTTCGACACGGCGTCAGGAGCGATTTCCGGAATCTCCACCGAAACAGGAACCTTCCCCGCTACGATTACGGCTATGAACACTGCTGGTAGCGGGTCGGTCTCCTTAACGATGACTTTTACCCCGAAGCCACCCAATATCTTCAGCGGTTCAAATCCAAGTCTCGGGAACGCATCAAGCTGGAGCTTGTTATCTACGCCAGGAGCATCAGTGAATGTCGGTTCCTTCACGGACCTGGTTTTCAATTCTGGGGTAACCAGTCTCATTTCCGTGACCCTCAATATTTATGCCAAGTCTTACAATGTGACGAACGGCTCCTCTTATGTGTTCAGTTCCGGAGACATTGCCACTCTTTATAGAGTCGGAAACACGGGCATTACCGACGCCACTTCTTTCACCAATATGGTCACAGGGGTGACGAATCAGTTGGTCTATCTCACAAACAACTCAAGTATCACCTTCTCTAGGCTGAGTCCTGGAATCTTTCAGCTTCGGAACAGCGGCACTCTGCGTGTTGAAAGTGGTTCTAATCTCGATATTCAGACAGATGTTACTCAAGCGAGCGCCAACTCTGCTTTTGGCTGGACGAAAATTGGGGGAGGGACGCTCAAACTTTCCGGTAGTAACAGTTACACGGGAGCTTCCATTGTGCAGGAAGGGACGTTGGCCCTCAGCGGCACTGGCACCTCGGCGGTGACCGTCAAATCTAACGCTGTTTTGGAAATTGCACTGACCGTTCCCGGGACAGCCACGTTCAGTAATACGGCCGCAGTCTCTTTGGAGTCGGGCTCGAAGGTGCGGGTCACAGGCATCCCGACGGGCGGCTCCACTTATACCCTGATCTCCGGCTCCTCGGTCACGAGTTTGGCGACTTTGGAAACGCCGATCTCAGGGTATCAGCTGGCCGTTTTTAACAACTCTCTGCAGCTCCAACCCTTCGCTGCTCCTACCTTTAATAGTAGTTCCTTCACCGCAACGGGAGCAGCCAGCAGTGTTTTTACCTACCAGATCTCCGCCTCGGGCAGCCCAACATCGTACGGAGCCACCGGACTCCCCGGTTGGGCGAGCCTTGACCCTCTCACTGGGACCATCACTGGCACGCCGAATTCGACGGGAACTAGTACCGTTACCATTTCGGCAACCAATGCGGGAGGGACGGTAAGCACTACATTGACCCTTACGGTAACACCCCCTGTGACAGCGCCAGTCATCACCAGCACGAATGTGGCCAGCGGCTCGGTGGGAACCGCCTTCAGCTACCAGATCACGGCCTCCAATAACCCAACCTCTTTTGGCGCGATCAATTTGCCATCCGGTTTATCGAACAACCCAACTACGGGATTGATTTCCGGAACTCCCACATTTGCAGGAACAAATAGTGTGACTCTCTCCGCTTCCAACGCTGGGGGAACAGGCACCAAGAACCTGACGCTGACGATCAATCCGGATTACTTTGCCCTCATTCGTTCTCGCCGCTCCAGCTCTCTCATCGCCGACGGGCTGGCCGTCTCGAGCGTTTCCAGCATCGGCAGCAAAGCCTATGGATTTTGGAAAACCAACACCGCGGCTCTGAATACCAACGCCAACAGCAGCAGCACGGCTCTGTGGAGCGATCTGCCGCTGAAATATCCATCAACCGGCCTTACCGCCGACACGGCCTCGGGAAACATGGTCACTACTTTCTCGCGAATCGAAAAAATGGCTCAGGCCTGGGCCACACCTGGATGTTCCGTGACGGTGAATTCGGTGACCACCACCCTGACGGGCAATGCCGAGTTGGCTACCGCGATCATCAACGCCTTGGACTGGATGGTAGCCAACAATTACACATCCACCGCGACCCAGTACGGGAACTGGTTCGATTGGGAAGTGCAGGGTGCTCAAAACTTCGTTGATACCCAGATTTTGATCTACTCCCAGCTGTCGGCGGCACAGATCGCCAGCTATGCGGCGGCGGTCGACAACTACGGACCGGACAGCGTGAACATGAGCGACTACTTCTACTGGGGCGCCCTCACTGGAGCGAACACGACCAGCGTCGCACTAGTGGCAACCCTTCGGGGTGCTCTGGCTAAGGAAGCCTCCAAGATCGCGGAGATCAATCAACGCACCGCGGTGCCAAAGGTCTTTCCTCTGGTCACCGATGGAGACGGCTTTTATGCGGACGGCTCCTACGTCTTCCACGGCAATGTCGCGTACAACGGGCATTACGGTTATGTCATGTTGGAAGCGGTGACGATCCTCACGGCTTTGTTGGACGGAACGCCTTGGACGATTGTCGATAGCAACTACTCTTACGTCTACGACTGGATCACCAACGGCTTCATGCCTTTCTACTATCAAGGGTCGTTCATGGATTGCGTGAGGGGTCGCTCGGTGGGCACCTCCGGGGAGACCGGTCCGGACGTCGGGGCGGAAATTCTCAGTTATATCCAGACGGTCGCCAACACCAGCACCACCCCGACGGACAAAAAGACGATCTTTAGTAATTTTGTCGCCAACCCGCAACCTGCCACTGGCCAATATCACTTCTACAACATGGACAGGGTGGTGGCCCATCGGGACAACTTCTCCTTCGCGTTGAGCATGTCCTCCACCCGGGTGAACAATTACGAGGATCTCTTCGGGGATGCCAACACCCACGGATATTTCCAAGGAGACGGCATGACCTATCTTTACGTCGGCAGCAAGGATACCCAGTTCGTGAACGGGTACTGGCCTTCGGTGGATTACTATCACCTGACCGGAACGACAACGGAGCAGGGGACCATTTCAACCCCCTCCCCCTCGGATCAGAGTTTTGTCGGTGGGGCGGACGTGCAGGACTCCAACGGTTTCCCTGCTTATGGAGTGGCGGCATTCTCCCTCCATCCCGCCTTGAAGTCGGGCACCTCGACTCTCTACGGGAAAAAGTCTTACTTCATGTTCAAAGATGAAGTGGTCTGTCTGGGGTCGGGAATCACCGCTGGTAGTGCGAACGAAATTCACACTACGGTGGAGAACCGGGCGTTGGGGGGCAGCGTTTCCTCGGCCACCCTATGGGTCAATGGGGTGCAGACTTCGCGCACTCTAGGCTCCAGTGCCACGCTCAGCAGTTTGAGTTCCTGTGCGATTGAAGGTGTTGCGGGCTACTATTTTTACAACAGTCCCGACAATCTGCAGGCCGCCTTCCAGCAGAGTTCAGGGACGTGGGGCGCCATCCATCCGGGGGATTCCGACACCAATAATTACACAAACAAATATCTGAAGCTTTATTTTAATCACGGGAAGAATCCTGCCAACGCCACCTACGCCTATGCGATTCTTCCGACGATGACTCCACCGGCTGTGGCCGGCTATGCCCGTAATCCGCAGAGCACGATCGTTACCAATACGACCAGTATCCAGGCGGTGAAAAATCCGGTTCTGGGAACCGTCGCTGCCAACTTCTGGGGAAGTTCGGGCGGCACGGCAGACATCATCACGGCCAATCGTGCTTGCTCGGTGATCACCTATGAGACGGCCGGCCGGATGTCTGTGGGGATCTCGGATCCATCGCAAAACCTGAGCGGTCCCAACGGGACCATCACGGTGACCTTGAATCGTGCCGCGAAGGGAACGATTGCTGTGAATGACGGAGTGACTGTGGTTAGCACGAATCCCACCATCCAACTTCAGGCCAACGTGGCTGGGCTGCAAGGCGCAACACTCCATGCCTCGTTCTCATTGGATCCCGTTCCGGTCATCACCAGCAACGTCAATATGGTGGGGATCAATGGGAAACCCTTGAACTTCCAGGTTGTGGCAGACAATAGTCCGACTCTTTATGGGGCCACCGGATTGCCCACCGGCCTTAGCATCAATACGTCGACTGGCGTGATCAGCGGGAGTCCGACGGAAAATGGTACCTTTATCTCCACCCTTTCAGCCTCGAATTCCGCGGGTACTGGCTATGCGAATCTAACGATCACCGTCGCTGCCGCCGCTTCCGATGTTGCCTTCCCTTACAATTCATCCACGACATGGATCTGCCCGGCGAACGTGACAGCGGTGCAGGTGGAGGCTTGGGGTGGAGGTGGAGCGGGGGGGAGTGCGATTCGAGGTACTTCCAAAGCTGCCGTGGGCGGAGGTGGGGCCGGAGGGGCCTATGCGCGGTTGAACTCCTTCCCGGTGATCTCCGGCAGAACGTACTATATCAATATTGGAGCTGGTGGGATCAGTTCCACCAACAATCTGGCCACTGTGCCGGGCGGGGATTCCTGGTTTAATTCCAATAATGTGGCCTCGACATTGGTGTTGGCGAAGGGTGGACCCGGAGGTCAAAGCACTGTCACCGCCACGAGTGACGTCTTCGGAACGGGGGGTGCGGGTACGGCCAGTGGAAGTATCGGGGATGTGGTACGTGCCGGGGGCAGCGGGGCAACTTCGACCACGAATGTGTTCGGTGGGGGCGGGGGTGGCAGTGCAGGAGCCTTATCGACCGGAAATGCACCCGCCTCGACAACCAACGGGCTAGGGGCAGTGGCCGTCACTGGCGGAGGGAATGGCGGCAATGCGAATGCGACCGCCGGAAGTTCCGGAGATGGACAAAGTCCCACGGGGTCACCCGGCGGGGGCGGGGGAGGGGCAAGAGCCGCTTCGACAACTCAGCGTTATGGTGGAACTGGTGCAGCCGGACAGGTGGTTCTCACAGTAGTGGAAACAGCGACGGTATCCGGCACGACCTATGCCAGCTATCTCTCCGACAACAATCTACCCGCCAGCACCGCGTTCGATGCAAAGGTGAACGGTGTAGCGGTTGGATTGAAGTACGCGTTCGGGTCGGCGAACGGGATGCCTCAAAACAATGGCGTTACGGCTGTCCCAGTGATGAGCGGAAATCAGCTCACTTACATTTTCGATGTGAAGGATGATTCCGCTCTGACTATAAAGTATCAGACCAGCACTGATTTGGTGACCTGGACAACGGCTCAAGATGTCAGCCCAGGAACAGGAACGGCGCCTTCCGGCTTCCTGAAAAGGCAGGTGGTGGTCACCGGTTCAGACAAGCTGTTCGTTAGAATCAACGTTACGCGGTAAGCGGGGTAGTTGGGATTTCCTCACGCCACGGTCGCTAAGGTCACTAAGGTTTCTAAAAAGATAAGCTCCTTCGCGTCCTTGGCGGACTTAGCGTGAGGTTCGGGATTCGAGCTACGGGCGGAGGGGATTCGTCCATTTGAGGTCGGGGAAGCGTGCGAAATCGGCATCGGTGGAGCAGAGCGTATAGCCGCGTTCGATGGCGAGGGTTGCGAGATGGGCGTCGGTGGTCAGATTGCCGCCGGTGCCGAGAGATTTTAGATTTTTTCGGAGGCGGGCGAAGTGGCCCTCAGCAGGAAGTGGAATATGAATATGGGGCAGGGAGAGCCACTCCTCGATGCGTGAGCAGGCGTCCTCGGGCGAGATGGGTCGGGTCAGAATCCCGCGGTGGGTTGTGATGCGAATAAACCCGAGGATTGTGATCCAGGCCAAGCCAACCCCTTCCGTACCGGCGAGGCAGCGATCCCACCACCTGCGGGCCTGAGGGTGAATTGGAGAACCCCGATGGTGTGCGTGGACGAGTAGATTAATGTCGGGCAGAATCAAGAAGTGGGGCGTTTTTTCTGAGCCCAAGCCCCTGCCTCGAGCTCATCAGAAAGCTGATTTAGTTTATCCAGATCGATGCCAGGCTTAAATCCGAAATCATGAGGGCGGGTCGTGACCTTTTTGCGTGGGGGAGCGAGCTGCTCTTGGGCAATGCCACGGCGCAAGGTGGTATTGACCATTTCCTTGAAACTAAGCCCCTTTTTCTTGGTTTCGCGCAAGAGAATGGAGGCGAGATCATCATCCAAAGTCAGGGTAGTTCGCACTCGTTCCAGTTACGCTAGAGAAAAAAGATGTCAAGACATCAAAAATAGTAGCATCTAAGCTCGCCAAGGGCTTGGGGGGATTTACTCACGCTAAGTTCGCGAAGGAATTTTTGTCAAAAAGGGTCGTGGCGATCTTTGCGACCGTAGCGTGAGATCAGCGCCGAGCGGGGCAGGTGGTGCCCTCGTGCCAGATACTTTCGAGCGTGATGGTTTTTGGTTTTTTCGGGATGCCTCGTCGGTTTTGATTAATCTGTTCAGCGATGAGTTCGACCGCCGCTGCTCCGATCTCTTCCGGTTGCTGGTTGGTTCCGCTCAACTCCCCTTTTTCCGGAGTCCAGTTCAGGTGAACGAAGGAGATATCGTCCGGCACGCGAAATCCGTTCTTCCGAATCCAGGTCAGGATCGGGCCGTGGTTGGCGAGTACGGCGTCGGGTTTTTCCTTTTTCATCCAGGCGAGGACGGTTGCTTCGTCGAACTGATCGACGAGGAGGGGTTCGATTTTGGCCAATTCCGGGTGGGTGTACTGCCAGGCGAGGTAGCCGGCCAGCCAGCGGCTTTCCACCTTGGCGTCTACGAATCGGGGCATGGCCAGACCGATCCGTCGATGTCCGCGTTTTTGGCACTGATCCATCGCGAGGGAGATGGATTGGAACTGGCTGTTGGTTACGCGGTGAACGGGGACTTCGTTAAAGGTGTGACCGAAGGCGACGGTGGCAAAAGGATCCCACGAGAGGGAGAGTGGCATTCCGTAGGAGGGTAGGGGGGCGAGGAGAAGGCCGCGGATGCCGCGGAGATTCATTGTTCGGGAAAGATCTACTGGGGATTTTTCAGGAATCCAGAGGGTTTCGATTCCGTAGCCCAGGGCGGTGGCTCGGGCGGTGGCGCCGATGAGGTAGCGGGCGAAAGAGGGATTCTCCTTCCAGCCGTCTCGGGTGGGGAAGGAGGTGATGAAGCCCAGATTGCAGATGAACTTTGTTTTTCGGGTTGAGCGGAGGGAGGTCATTAATGCGCTGACCATGGGGTTGGGGGTATAGCCTACTTCTGCGGCTATTTCGGCCACGCGGGCTCGCATGGAAGAAGATATACGTGGACTTCCACGGAGGGCTAAGGAGACGGTGACCTTGGAGACACGGCACCGTTTTGCAATCGTCTCTAGAGTGGCTGGCACTCGATGAAATATGCTTACTAGAGTATATTTTGCAACTTAACTGGTAAAGCAAATGCGAGCAGACTTACTTTTCGACATTTAAGTTATTGCAAATTATGTACTTACACGAATATCAACAAAAAAGCACATTTTTTTAGAGAAAAGTTGCAAAAGCTACGATTATTATGCTAAGGTTTGTTTGTATGGGGATGAGTAAAACTCTTGTTCTAATTGCCTCAGGATTACGAATCGATTTTGAACCTAAGCTGTTGTTAGCTGTCTAACTTACTATGAAAGTGCGAATGATCCGCAGTGGGCTGAAGCGAAAAGCTGTTGGCTGGATTATGTCGACCGCTTTTGCTCTCGGACTTTTTTCCGCCAACGTTTCGCAGGGGGCGATGAGCAATACCTATACTTGGATTGGGGGAGTCAACACCAATGCAACCAACAGTGCCTATTACACTAATACCGTGGGCACCATGGCTCAGTTCAGTTTCGGTGGGAGTGTAAACGCTTTTGTTTATCCTGGGACAAATACGC
>Ga0209400_1003338_pt1 | contig 11721 bp, 12 predicted proteins | sample M_130807_EF_Meta_FD_187313 | JGI IMG/M metagenome (GOLD analysis project Ga0209400, IMG submission 187313) | Freshwater microbial communities from Lake Montjoie, Canada to study carbon cycling - M_130807_EF_MetaG (SPAdes) (version 2) | ecosystem: Environmental > Aquatic > Freshwater > Lake... | reverse complement strand
GACCGAGGGTTGGGAAAAAGGCCTCATCGCCGGCCTCGCCATGCCCATCGTGGATGTCTCCCTCCCTGAGGGCCAGTATCCCAAGTTCCAGAAACAGCAGGCTCAGACCCTCAAGAACGACGTCAAGGTTCGCGCGCCTTACTCCGGTTTCGCCCGCGGCACCTCGTCCTTCGTTCAAGACACTTACGCCTGCTTGGAGTATGGTTACGAGCAAGCCGTTGACGACACCATCCGCCTGAAGAACTCCGTGTTCTTCGACGCCGAGGTTGTCGCCACCAAGATCGCCCGTCGCAAGCTCCTCCTTGCCTACGAAGTCCGCGCAGCCGCTCAGCTCTTCAACACGAGCAACTTCACCAGCACCAACTCCGGAACCGCCTACACCACCGCGAACATCGCGACCTTCGACGTCGGCCTCGACGTGGATGACGCGAAGGATCGCCTGGTCGCCAAGGGCGAGACGGCCAACACCGTCGTGGTTCCCTATCAGGTTGCTACCCGCCTCCGCGCCTCCACCAAGTTCCAGCAGCGCGCCCGTGGCGCTGGCGTCTCCTCCGACGCGATCCTGAACCTGGATGCGAACGCGATGGCTGACGTGTTCGGTGTTGATCGCGTGCTCATCGGTCGCGCTGCCTATGACGGCGCCGCCGAAGGTGTGGCCTTCAGCTCCTCGCTCATCTGGAGCAACTCCTATATCTGGGTCGGTAACGTCGGCACTTCCATCCTCGATGGCGGCGCTGCCTACACCTTGAACTGGAGCCAATACGGCACCGCTCTGAACGTCGAGACCTACCGTGACGAGCCCATCAAGAGCGACATCGTCCGAGCCGCCCACAGCACCGCCGAGAAGGTGGTCAATGGTGCCGCCGGCGAGCTCATCGGCACTCAGTATGCCTAAGCCCTGACGGCTTACTTGGCCCACCTCTTCACCGGGGTGGGCCTTTTTACTTTTCGCCTATTCACATGGCAGACTTCGACCCCACCCAGCTCAATACCGATCTCGCCGCTATTTGCGCGACCACGATGGGTGGCGAATCCTTCGTCACCGGTGGCGTGACCTACTCTGGGATCTTCAGCCAGAACGACCAGACCTTCGAGTTTCAGCTAGTCGGAAACAACCCAGGCACCAAGATGACGCTGGTCGTGAATCGCGGAGCCTACACGCCCACGATCAATGCCGTGCTTTATCGGTCCTTCGATGCGGTCACCTATCGCATCACCGATTTTAAACCTGACCTCCAGGCTTTCGAGATAACGCTCAATAGCGTCAAGGCGTGAATCTGACCATCAAGTTCGACGACTTGGCCTTCCGTGCGGCCATGAAGGATTCAGTCGTGAAGCTAAAGGCCAACGGCCCCGAGCTCGTGAAGGAAGAGGCGCGGCTCTTCATCGCCGAATACATGAAACTAACGCCGCCCTTCGCTAAGGGAAACTATGGAAATCACGTGGGAACCAAGGAGGATTACGAAGCCGGAAAGAACGTGATCAAAGGCGACTTGGCGCAAGTGGCTTCATTCGACAGTCTTGAGCATTTGCAATTTGTAGCTGATAATTTTGGGCTAACTCAAATCAAGCAGCAGCTTTTCAAAAAGGGAACTAACAAGCCATACTTAATTGATTGGGATAAAATAGCATTTACCATCGGTGAGCTTGCCAAGCATCACCGCTCCAAGATGAACGCCCGCGGACGCCCACCGAACCGGCAGAAGGGTGCTGGAGGCCAAGGCATGGGCGACACAAGGATCGGACGCTGGGTGGCCAAGGAGAAGGTCATCGTCCCGAGCGAGGTTTATTTCGGTTACTTGAAGCAGCTCTACGATGCCATCGGCGCAGCGAAAGCATCATTCAACGAGGCTGCCTTCGCGCTCGGTATGAAGCGGATCCCGCCGTGGGTTCGCCGGCATGGCAATTTTGGATCCTATTCAGAGGGTGGAGATCCTGCCAACTTTGTCATTTTTATTGGTGGTCAATCCAAGATCCCGGGCGCGCAACGCGCAGTGGATCAAGCCATCGCCATCCGCGCCAAGAAGTTCATCGCCGAACTCGAGCGCATCATGAAGGTTTTCAAGAATACCGGAAAAATCGCCACCCGCCGTAAATCCTTCAACACCTAGCCATGCCAACCATCCAGCCCACTCAATACCACCTGACTGATAACATCAGCCAAGCCGTTCTGGCCGTGATTAGCAATGGCCAGAACTACGTGCCGAGCGTCGGCATCATGTTCACGCGTTCGAACGTCTCATCCGATATTCCGCGCATCGAAGTGGACGTTTCGAACATCAACCGCGCCAGCCTGCACATGGCTTCAAGTCCTGTGTGTGGCTGGTTCTACGATCACTTCTCCGCCGATGTCGGCATCAAGATCGTGACCGACCGCAACGGCTCGAGCGGAGCTAACCACGAGGACGTCGTGCAGTCCGTGCGCTACCTCATGAGCCGCGAAGCCCAGACGCTCATCTCGCCGGTGGTGACGTGGTATAACGTGCTCGACGTGGTGGAGGAAGGCGAGGCGCACGAGATCGACGGCGACATGCGCGAGGATCACAGCAGCCTAAAATTCCGCCTGGAGCTAGGCATCATCGCTGCCAACTACGCCGTCCCTAGCGTTGGCTCGGCTCTCTAACTTTTACGCTCAGACTAATTCAGACACCTCCTAATCATGGCTATTCCCTATCTCACCTCCACCGCGCTGCCCTACGGTTCGCGCGTCGTTACTATCGGCGCTGTTGGCTACATCGCCAACAACTTCTCAGTTTCTCAATCGCTCAACGTGATCGAACGCCAAGATTCGCTCGGCGCTCCTAACGGTGCTGTTGGTATCCAACAGGCCCGCACCGGATCGGCCCAGCTCCAACTCGCTAGCAGCTCCACCACCATTCCCGATGCTGGCGTAACTTTCTTGGCCGATACCGTTGTTTACTTCACCACCGAGGTTTCCAAGCCTGAAGAGCAGCAGGGTTTCAAGGTAGTCGACGTCTCCTTCCGCGAGTCCGTCTAAGGCCGTGCCAGTTGACGCCCAAGCACTCTGGGCGGAAAAATACGCCGCCCGCTTCGCCTCCGCCAAACAAGCGGAGGATGAGGCGCGCGAGCAGGCCTTCGTTGACGATACGTTCATCGTCTATGGTGAGCGCCTGCGCGGCATGACTCCGCGCGATCTGCTTCACCTCCAGGTGGTGCAGTCACCGATTATCTACGGTCACTCTGAGATTAAACCAGCCGATCTCATGCTTTTTCTCTGGGCATTAAACGTCGAAAATAAAGGCTGGTTCCGCTCCATCAAACGCAGCCGCATGATCAAGCGCGTGCTCGGTCGGCGTTCAGAGGATCCAGTTGCAGATGCCATCGTGGCTATCTCTGGCTACATTGCCACGATGTTCACCGATGCACCCGGTGGTAGCTCGGACGAATCAAAGCCATTCGGCGCATGCTGGTTGGCTCCCGTCATGGTTCGTCTCTCATCCAAGATCGGCTCGATTGACCCATTGAATGGAACGGCATGGGCGGACGTTCCCATGCCGCGCATCTGGCAATATCTCAAGGCCGTGCGCGCCTCTGAAGATAGCAAGTTCAAAGACTTTTCCCCCTCCGATAAAATCCTGTCTGACTGGCAGGCCGAGGTAAACGCACTTTCATAACATGGCCTTCGAAGAAATCAAAGCAAAGCTAGGGCTGGATATTACTGATTATGAGCGTGCTTTGGTTCGCTCTGTCGAGCAGGCAAAGCAGGCCCAGAAAGATATAAACGCAGCAAGACTGGCGCAGGCTCGCGAGACTAATCGTTCTATTACTGCTGACCAGAATAAGCCTGCTAAGAGCGCGCGAGAAAGTGCATCGGTTTTTGAGCAGGCCATGGCAGCCGAAGAGGAAGCCAAGAAAAAGACTCTTCAGAATGAGCAGGAGATCGTCGATACAAAGCAACGTAATATAGAACAGGAAGAGCGTCGTCGGCTAAAATCTACCGATAAACTTGCGCGCATCAGTAAGACGATCGCAGCGGCACTCGGAATTAACCTTCAAGAAATTTCTGAATCGATTGCTAGGCTTATTGTAGGTTTTAGCAAGATACAAGAGGATGCCCTAAATAGGTTGGTTCAATCTTCGCGAGAAGCTGCCGATCAATTATCTGGAATAGCATTGGAACGCCAAGGCGGCAACGATCCAGAAAAAAGAATAAAGCTGCTCGATCGAGAACTGGCATCAGTTCGTCTTCAGGCTCAGGCGCGCACGAAACTTACGGCAGCTGAGAAATATGCGATTCTTGCAAGAGAAGGCCCAATAATGGCAGATGCTAAGATTGCGAGTATTGAGGAGTCAATGGCTATGGGTGTAGAGGAGGCCAATAAACGTATTGGCCAGATAAGCCGCGAGCGATTAATTGCAGAAGGTGAACTAAAAAAGAAGAACGCCGATAAAGAGAGAAAAAATATTGAAGAAATCGGAAAAAGTTTCGCGGCCTCCGACGACGAGCGCAATAAACGGAAGTTTAATGAGCTTTCAATCGATGGAAAAATTGCCAGCAAACAGGCCGATCTTGCCAATGCTCAGAAGATCGCGAATGATGAGACAAAAGATGCAGTTCAGCGAGCCCAAGCTGTGGCAAAATCACAGCAGCTTATATTTGAGATCATAGATCTCCAAAGTGAACGAACCAAAGGTATTGCCGATGCCGATAATAAACGAGCATCTGTTGAGAGAGAAATATCTAACATTAAAGAAGAGACTGCAAAAATTGGAAAGACCGATTCAGAGATTCTTATTGATCTGGAAAATAAACTAACCCAGTTAAAGAAATCAGGAAATGATATTACAGATGAAGATAAAAGGTTGCAGAATACGCTTGAGATAGCAAAAACCGAGCAACAGATAAAAAAATACAAGCAAGATGCTGCAAAGGCTAGTTCTGATCTTAAAAAGCAAGCAGTAACCAAGGAAACCGATTTAAGCAATTCCCGCCGCCAAGCCGAGTTGCCAACGATGGCCGAGGTTATCTCTGGCAAGCGCAACATCGGCACCGTTGGCAAGACCCGCGCCACTACGCTAGAGCGTGCCCGCGCCAAGGAGCTCCAGCTTTCCGATGCCGAGCAGCGCGCCCGCGAAGCCTACGCCAACGCTCCGACCGAAAGCGCTAAGGCCGCTGCTTTGGCTCAAGGGCGAGGCATTCGCAGCAAGTTGGATATGACGCGCACGCAGATTAAAGGTCTTGAAAACATCCTTGGTCATCGAATCAAGGACGCAAATCCATATTCAATAATGATTGAGGAGCTTGGTAAGATTTATAATCAGCTAGATAAACTCAACATAACAACCCTTGCCCCCACCTCCATCAAATGAGCGTCTCCTACTTCACTGCCTCCGGCCAGCCATCCTTCACCGCCTATGCGGTCACAGTCGGCCCGATTGAGTGGATGGCTCCCTTCGCCGGCCAGACCGCGAAGATCATGTTTCGCCAGGCCTTCCAGCAAGACATCGATAGCTGGTCGCCGGCTGCGCTCGATACCGCGCATGCCACGGCAACGACCTATCTGCTCGTGCGCGAGGACGACTTCTCTTCCATCGGTGGTGGCCAGCACAAGTGGAATCGTTACTTCGCCTGCACTCCTCCGCAGCGGATTGAGTATTCGTCCTATGCTGCGCAGTTCCCGGGCATCTATGGAAAGCGAGATCCGCTCGCCTCCACTACGCAGGCCAAGACCACCTTTGATTACTTTCTGGTTGGAACGCTTCCAACACTCGCCCAAGAAAGCCGCCTAGTCATCACCGGCACCTTCGATCAACCCTTGCTCGCTGGCTCTGGTTATTTGAACGATGGAGGTGGGACGCTTGATCCTACGAGTCCCAGCGCCCTTAGCTACATGGCATCAGTAACAGCCGATGTGGCTACCTCTTCCAGCTTCTCTATTACCGCAGAGCCACAGACCTTGGCCCGCTGGGAGGGCAACTTCTATGAACGCAGAACGGTCAACGTGAAGGCCAAATGAACAAGATTGAAAAGCTCTCAACTGTTCCGGCTGCGTTCTCCACCATCGGAGAAAAGGTCAATGAATTGATCGGCGCTAATCCGCCACTAAAGGCTGGCGCTGGCATCACGATTACCGACTCGGACGATAGCAGGTTGATTGCTTTAGATACAGGAGTAATTTCAAGTTACTTTAATAACAATTTTAGATTTAGGCATCCGTTTCAGGTTTATTTAACTACATCAGGCAACGCAAATATCTTAACCGAATCGCGAGCTTACACGTCGCTTGGCACATCATCCACCAGTATCACGAACCTAACGACCGCTTTTTCCTTGGCGTCCAATACCTACGTTTGGCTTCAGTTCACGGTTTCATCCTTGGCCGTAACCGCGATCTCTCGCCAAACCGGCACTGCTTGGCCTTCGCTGGTAGTTACCTCTGGAAGCCCTGCGGTTCAGACTCAATTTAATGTGCCTATTGGAAAAGTCACATCAAGCAAGCCAACGGCTCCCGGATTCGAGTTCAAAAAATCTGGAACGTCCTACCATTTCGAGCAGTTGTTGTTTTCGCATTTGTTGGTAGAAAATCGATACAACAATCTCACAGCGCAGATTTATGCGTTTCCTTGGTCTGGTGCATGAGCACGGCAACAATACCTTTTCAGTTTAGAAATGGGTTCCTTCCTGATTCCGCAGGCGGATCTGTGGGAGTTTATTTTAACTATGTTGATCTTACAAGTATAGATGGAGATAATGGCCTTCGTGAAGCCGCTAGGATATGGTGGGCGTTAGAGCGAATAAAGATGACACCATCTGGAACCGTAACCATGGGTTCTGATAGCATAACGTTTGAGCATGAGTATCAAGCTCCAGATGCATTAGATACTAGCGCTTCAGACTTCTATTACGTTTCACAAAGTGGTTCTATTTGCGCAAGCAGTAGTTCAATAGGAAGCACAACAACAAAAGAACCTGCGTTTAGATCTGCTAAAACTTATTCTAATGATTTGATACCATGTGATTTTATCCAAGGTTTTGACACAAGAACAACACCGTATTATAGATACGAATATTGCAGATTTAAGTTTTATGTATATTTTACTGGAACAAAATGGAGATTATATTATCAATTTTCTTTTTATGTAACTTCAAGTCAATCTTCATATTTTTCTCAATTAGGAATATGTAATCCGGCAATAAACCTTGGTTCGATAATTGCAGATTCAACTATTTATGCGTCTGGGTCATTTTTGCTTTTTGGATATACCATTAATTGGAATGCTGGATATTATTCAGACTATCCATCGAGTATTTTTTCAGGCGCTGGCTTATCCTGCACAACCACCGAGTGGACTTTCTAATAAGTCACAATGTGGCTGCCAGAAGCGTCAAGATACCCTGAATCGACTGGTGCCATTCCAGCGTCAGGATTCCGCGCCATGAACAGCGCCCGCCCGCGCTCGTAACGCTCGGGTGAATTGTTCGCCTGATAAATGGAATCCATCTCGCCCTTGCCGAAAAACGGATGAGCGTGCTCAAAAATAAGATCGGCGCGACGATCAATCACGACGCCATCCTTCCACGCCCGATGCGAAAACTCGTTGTCGGAAAACACCGACTCGTAGCCATCGAAGAAAAGCGCGCCCTGCTTCTCCAGCCGCGCACGATTGAGGATCGCCATGCAGAGGAGCGAGTCCTTGCGCGCTCCGTCTCCAACGGCAAGCACGGCCTCGCCTGAAACGTCCTCGAAAGCCTTCAAGATCGCAGCATCCCAGCCGGCCGGTGGAAGCCAGTCGTCGGACAGTTGCACGAGGATCTCGCCGTCCGCGATCCGTGCCGCTGCATTCCAGGCCCGCACGCAGGATCCCGGCTCCACCACGACGTGCTTGAACTGCTTCGCCAGGCCCATGCTGGCTTCGTCGTCGGAATCAACGGCCATGATGTATTCCACTGAATAAGGATTGGCCGCCGCATTCATCCATCGCTCGCGGCATTCCCACGCCTTCTGGGCTCTCCCGCGGGTGGCGTGGAGTAAGGTGATACGTGGCGCGATTTCATCACAAGAATTGATTCCATTCAACCGCTCGCACCGCTCCAACAGATCGAAGCCATGCCAGCCATACCACTTGGCCTCGAACGTCCAAGGCCGGCGTTGGTCTGGCGGTGTTGGAATCGCCGCCATTCGTCGCGCCAGCTCTAAGGCCCGCACCGGCTCGCCGGTCTCAAGCGAGGAAAGGCAAGCCCCGATCAGCGGCTCGCGCAGTTGTGGCATCTCGACGATTCCGCGTCCGAACCATTCCAGCGCCTCCTTGGGTTTCTTCGCCAGCCGGCCCAGATTCATCAGGATCTCGAAGCGAAACGACTCATGTAGGTTGGGAAACCCTAAAGCGAGCTGCCCGAACTCCCGCGCCTTCTCCTCTGACTTCGCATAAAAATGCTCTTGGTGGACGTAGAACAGCTGGGAGGAAGCATCGCGCAGAGCGTTCGATAGGATGCGCAGGTTGCGGTCATGGCTGCGCGGTTTGGCCGCAACTGGCGAATGCACCCAGACCGGCGAATCGACCGACAGGCGCTTGTCGCTCTCGCGTGCAATCAGGTTCTCGTGCACCGCATATTGCCACCGGCGGCCTGCCTCGAACAGGCTGCGACGAATGCACCGCTCACGCCACGGCGCTTTATTCGTGCCGGGCACATCATAGGTGAAAAGGAGCAGATCGGCCTCGGTCGTCTCGCAGGCCCGCACGATATCGGCAGGATCTCCGCGCAGGGTGTCGTCGGCATCGGCCCAGAAGATCCAGTCGCCAGTCGCCAACTCGAAAGCCTGGTTGCGCGCCGCGGCGAAATTATCGACGTGCTTCCACTCGCTCGCGCTGGCGCCGTTTCGGTAGATCCCGAACTGAAGCTCGACGCCAAGTTCCTTGGCCAGATCGTGAACCAGATCGACCGTTTCGTCGGCCTCCTGCGCACCAATGGCGCGAACGATGCAGAGCTCGTGAAAGGAACCAGCGAAGGAGCGCAGGCACTTTTCAATGTGCGCGGCCTCGTTTCCGACTATCATGGCAAGGGAGATTTTGGGCATTCTCGGCGCATCCCGTAAAGTTTACGAATCGGCGTTTTGCATGGCGCTCGCAAATCCCTTCATCGGCCTAGACTCGGCCACGCTGACCACGCTCAAGACGCAGGCCGTGGCTGCACTCTCGGCCATCCTAACCAATCAAAGCTACTCCCTGAACGGTCGCAGCGTGACCCGCGCCAATCTCGCCGAGGTAAAAGACATGGTCGGACAGGTTCAGGCAGCCTTGGACGTCGCCAACGGCAACACCTCCGAGGTCACTTACGTTCAATTTAACAGCCCCAATACTTGGTAATCATGGAGCGTCCCGACATCGCCAGCATCGTTAAGAACCAGAACGCCTTCGAACGCGCCCTCGGCGTGATCGCGCCAAGCTGGGCAACTCAGCGCCTGCGTTCGCGCATCGAGAAGCACCTGTTCGAATATCAGGCCGCGCAGGCCAATCGTCTATTCACGCCGAGAACCTCCGAGGTTCCCGCCGAGAGTTCCCGCACTACTCGCGAGCGCCGCGTCATGATGTTCGAGGCCCGCGATCTCATCGCCAACTTCTCGGCCTTGGCTGGCGTGCCAGAAAAGTTCGCCCTCAACTGCACACCGAACGAGTGGAGCCCGGCCACCGGAGATCGCGAATACGACAAGACCATCGCCGAATATTTCCACTCATGGTGTAAGAAGGCCGACGTGACCGGACGCCACTCCTTCCGCCAGTTGGTCGGCATGGCGTTGCAGATGCGGCCCGTAGATGGCGACTGTGGCTTCGCGATTCGCAAGACCGCCGACGGCATCCGCCTGCAACTCGTGCCCGCGGATCTCATCGGCAACCCGAACGAGATCTCCACTTTCGATCAGTATATCGATGGCATCGTAGTGGATGAGTTTGGCAAGCCCACCGCATACCGAGTTTTCCAACGCGAGCGCAATGGTGCTTACGTGAATCCCGAGGACGTTTCCGCGCGTGCGTTCTGTCACTACTTCGACCCCTTCCGCGCCGATCAATACCGCGGTGTCACTGAGTTTCACGCCGTCATTAACACCGCCCGCATGCTCAAGGGCATCCTCGATGCCGAGCAGGTCGGCGTCCGGTTCGCCAGCCAGCAGGCCGCCTTGGTCTTTAATGAGCGTGGTTCAGCCTCGCCGCGGCAGGCATTCAGTGCCGCGCCTTCGATCACGCTCGAGAACGGCCAACAGCGCAAGGATGAGCTCTCCGACGTGGGCATGATCAAATACTTTAACACCTCCGACAAGGTCGAGGTGATGCCATCGCGCCCATCGTCCGCCTTCACCGGCTTCGTCGAGCACCTCATGGACGAGATCGCGATGGGTCTTGGCATACCTGGAGGCGTGCTTTTTGGCACCCAAGGCTACAAGGGCCCGAACGTCCGCGCTGAGTTCGCGCAGGCTGATCGCGTCTGGGATCGTCATCGTGGCGTTCTCTCCGACAAGGTGCTTGATCCGATCAAGAATGACGTGCTTTTGATCGCCATCGCTGAAGGCGAGATCCCCGCGCCTCCTGCCAAGGAAGGCGAGACTGCGGTTCAGGCTCTCCGCCGCGCTCTGCGTGGTGAGTGGCGTTGGCCCGCGCGCATGTCGATTGACGTTGGCCGCGAGTCCACAGCCAACCTCAACGAGAACCGCCAGGGCATTAAATCTGGCCAGCAGATCGCCGCCGAAAATGGCTACGATTACGAAGCCACCCTCGAGCAACTAGCCATTGAAGCTGCCAAGGTGTCGGAATTGGCCGCGCAATATGGCGTGCCCGAGACCGCTATCCGCCTGACCACTTCTTCGCTGCCTTCTACTCCAGCCGCCGCCGCTGCCGCCGGCGAAAACGTCGGTGCCTCTGCTACTGCGGCCACTGGTGGAACTGGCACCGATGCTTCTGGATTACCGACAAGCCAAGTCGTCAACGGCGTCGAGACCTTCCCGGATGTCAGCTCCGAGATCGCACCGCTGAACGGCGCTCAGATCGAGGCAGTTATCTCCATCGTCGAGCGCATCCGCGCCGGAGATTTGACCGCCGATGCCGCCGCCCTGCTCATGATCAGCGCAGGTATGACGAAAGAGGCCGCGCAGACTGTTGCAAGCAGTGTGGCAGGAATGCCTAAGCTCGCACCAAAACTAGCTCGTGGTTCTGCGCTTCGTTGGTTCTCTGCGCAAAAGAGCATCAAGCTCCAGGTCGATACCCAGCCCACGCAAGAGATGGCTTCCGAGGCCGAGCGTGGTCTCGCATGGCGTGATGAGTTTAACCGCGGAGGAACCGAGGTCGGCGTGGCTCGCGCTCGCGACATCGCCAACCGCCGCAACCTTTCGCCCGACACCATTTCGCGTATGGTCTCCTACTTCGCCCGTCACGAGGTGGACAAGCAAGGCCAAGGCTGGAGCCAAGACCAAGATGGCTACCCTTCCGCTGGTCGCATCGCGTGGGCGCTCTGGGGTGGTGATGCTGGACGCGCATGGGCTGAACGCAAACAGGCCGAGCTGACCCGCGACTCCTCGCTCTCCGACCTCCTAGATCCTCGCTCAGCTCGCGCCGCTCGTGCTTCACGCCTTGCCGCCAAGGTCGAAAAGACCGCTAATTTACGAACCGCGCTAGGTGAGCAGGCCGCCACTGCCGAACGCATCAACGCAGCATTTTCACGACTCGCCAAATGATCCTCGACACCGACCTCCTCCTCGTCGCCGAACGTCT
>Ga0209400_1003337_pt1 | contig 11726 bp, 9 predicted proteins | sample M_130807_EF_Meta_FD_187313 | JGI IMG/M metagenome (GOLD analysis project Ga0209400, IMG submission 187313) | Freshwater microbial communities from Lake Montjoie, Canada to study carbon cycling - M_130807_EF_MetaG (SPAdes) (version 2) | ecosystem: Environmental > Aquatic > Freshwater > Lake... | reverse complement strand
GGAAAGAGTACGAATGCGGCGGCGGTGAGCGTCCAAAGCCAGAGGAAGCTTTGATCGTCGTACCCATAGGAGTCGCCGCCGCGTGCGCTGACAAAGACCGCCACGCTGCAAAAGCCAAAGATGGCGCTGATCGTCATCGCCCAGCGCACGGAGATCGAGAGTGCCGCCTGGTTTTTCCATCCCGGCCAGTAGGGCAGCAGACCGAGGAGCAGCAGCGGATACAGCAGCGGGCTGTCAAACCACGGTCTGCCGTGTCCGACCTGGTTCACGCTCCAGATCGCGATGGCGATGAGATAAAAGATGGCCACGGCATGCGAGCGCAGCACCCAGACGAGCGGGAGGCTCAGCATGAACCACCCGAAGAGGAAATCCGGCCACTCGCCGCCGAGATTGTAGATCTGTGAGACGAGCGCGATGCACGCGCCGGTGGCGAGCGTCTGCAGCAGCGCGGCGGTCTCACGCACCCAGGCCGATGAGGCCGCGCCACGCTGCAACACGCGGAAACTGAAGAGCTGGGTGAGCAGCAGCGGCAGAAACGCGAACAGGAGCCGCACGGGCCGTGAGAAGTCATCCCAGTTGTAGCCAATCACCGCGATCAAACCAGTGCCGATGAGCAAAGCGCCGAGTGCGCCCATGACTATTTGAGCCAGACCGGGTTGGGATTCGTCCACCGCGTTGCGTTCACGCAACGTGCGTGCCGCGTCTGCGGTGAGGAGGCCTTCACGTTCCCACTGCGGGAGTTGTTCGAGGAGCCAGCGTTGGTGGGAGGTGTTCATGGGCGTGACGCAATTGAGCCGAGTTTGAACCTCTCGTCGCCCGAAGGCGAATTGATAAACTCAATGGGTGGATTGAATGAGGTGATGGGGAGTCAACCCACCGCTGTGGGAATCTGCGGTGGCTCGGGAGAGCGTATGAGGAGGAGGCTGAGAACAAAACCGACGAGGCCTCCCAACACAGCGCCACCACCGGCACCCACAGCAATGGGCATGACCCAGTCTTCGACGTTTTCGCTGGAAGGAGTGGCGCGCTCCTGGATGGCGACGTAGTCGCTCTGCATGTTGAAGACGGCCTGTAGCTTCTCCACTTCGTTGAACAGCTTCTCATAGACTAGCTTGTCGGTTTCGAATTTTCCCTGGAGCGTCTTCAGTTCGGCAAGGGCCGCTTCCCTGCGATCCAGGTCTTTTTCGATGGCTTGGATTTCCGATTCGATGGCTTCAAGCTCGGTTTGCGAGGACGCGCGGGCAGCATCGTCATCCTTCATCGACTTGATCTTGAGGCGGAGATCGTCGCGTTGGTTGCGCTGCGAGTTGAGGCGCGGCACGAGCCGCTCCAGGTCTGACCTGACGCTGAGCGTGTCTGACCCCTGGGCACGCGCTTTCTGGAATTTCTCAAGCGAGTCTTCCATGGTCTTTTGCTTTGAAACCACCTCGGAAAGAAACTGCTGGAGCACCTTGCCCTGCGCCTGTTCACGAATGCTTTGGCGGAAGGCGATGAACTCATCGAGCAGGGCATCGAGAAAGATCCGCGTGTATTTGGGCTCTGAACCGGTGGCGAGGATGTTGAAGATGGCGCTGCCCTTGGTTTGAGCGACGCGGATCTCCACGTCACTGTCTTTGAGATCAGGATTCAGCGCTTTCACACGCTCCCAGGCGCGTCGTTTCATTTCAGCGGATTCGATGGTTTCAATGATCGTCCCATAGAAGTCCGCCTGCTGTTCTCGCCAGGTGAGGCTGTTAGTGGAGACCATCTGCCCGCCTGCGACGAGCTTTGCCAGCGAGCGGAACTCCTGCGGTTTGCCAGTGATGCGGAGTGCTTGAAGGGCTGTGCCGATGCTCGCACCAATGACAGCGCAGACCAGAATGATGATTAGACGGGACAGGATACGGGAGTCGCTCATGGTAAAAATCAATGAAGACCCTTTCTGCCAGAATGGCGGCCAACTGGCCAGATAAATTCACGACCTATGACGTAGAAAGATGATTTCTAGGTTTGTTCAAAAAATCCCTCGGGGTAAAACGAAAAAGCCCAAGCCTTGCGGCTTGGGCTGAAAGGGAACCGCACTCGGAGAGCGCGGGCCACTTCACGATGGATAGCTACTTCGCCTCGGGCTTGATCTTGCCTTTCTCTTCGAGCTTGTGCTTGAACTTCTCGGTCTTGGGATCGACGACGGCGCGGACGTAGCCCTGGTTGGGGTTGAGGGCTTTGAAGTTTTGATGGTAGTCTTCGGCGGGATAGAATTTTTTCAGCGGGGCGATCTCGGTGGCGATGGGATCTTTCCATTTCTTCTGCACTTCGAGCTTCGAGGCCTCGGCGATCTTGTGCTGCTCCTCGGTGGTGTAGTAGATGGCGGAGCGGTACTGGGTGCCGTAGTCGTTGCCCTGGTAGGCGGTGCCTTTGGGCAGGAACTTGCCGTGATGCACCCCGTCCTCCTTGGTCACGCTGGTGGGATCATGCGCGTCCCAGAAGAGGTCGATGATTTCTTTGTAGCTGACGACGGCGGGATCGAACTCGACCTTGATGACTTCGGCGTGGCCGGTGTCGCCGGTGCAGACGTCTTCATAGGTGGGATTTTCGGTTTTGCCGCCGGCGTAGCCGCTGACGACGCTCTTGACGCCTTTGACGAGCAGATACTGCGCCTCGACGCACCAGAAGCAGCCGCCACCGATGATGGCGGTTTCGGTTTTGGCGGCGTCAGCGGCAGAGGAGGTCGGGGCGAGGGAGGCCATGAGAAAGAGAGTGAGGAGGGTGAGCGCGGTTTTCATGGGTTAGATACGAACGGGTTGGGTCGGAGAGTCAATCATCCGTGCTATGAGAGGCGAAACTTTCGGCGGAATTCCCGAAAACTTAAGATGGGTGGCCGCAAAGAGACACAAAAGAGATCAAAAAAACCAAGCCCTCAGATTCAGACTCATTTTTTGTTCCTTTTTGCGTTTCTTGGCGGCCATCTCTATTCTGGCTCAATGGATGAACTTTCAACTCTCTGCGCCCGGGTGGGCGAAACCAAGCTGCGGGCCATGGTTGCGGCGTTTTACCGGCGGGTGCGGGTGGATGATGTGATCGGCACGATGTACCCGCCGAATGACTGGGAAAACGCGGAGAAGCGGCTGGCGGATTTCATCGTCTATCGTTTCGGCGGGCCGCAGACCTACATCGAGGAGCGCGGGCATCCGCGTCTGCGCGGCAGGCACATGCCGTTTTCCATTGGCGAGGCGGAGCGTGACCGCTGGATGAAGCTGATGGGTGAGGCGATGACCGAGGTGGCGGTGCCAGAGCCCGAAGCCCCCATCATCGGGACGTTCTTTGCGCAGGTGGCGGACATGATGCGGAACCGTGAAGGGTGATGGTATTGCCGCAAAAAAGACGCAAGATTTCAAAAAGCTGCTGATGAAAAACGAACTGCTGATTCTCGCCCCGCTGCCGGACTTCCTGATGCAGCCGCTGCTGGCGGCGCACGTGTGCCATGATTATTTCCATGCGGCGGACAAGGCGGCGCTGCTGGCAGAGGTGGGTGCGGGGATTCGCGGCATCGTGATGGCTGGGGGCAGTGTGTCGCCGGTGGCGCTGCTGGAGCAACTGCCGAAGCTGGAAATTGTGAGCGTGTTTGGCGTGGGGTATGACGGGGTGCCGGTGGACTGGTGCAAAGCGCATGGCATCCGCGTGACGAATACGCCGGACGTGCTGACGGAAGACGTGGCAGACACGGCGAGCGCGCTGGTTTTGATGACGAGCCGGAGGCTGATCGCGGCCAACCGCTTCCTGCATGCAGGGGCGTGGACGCAGGGGGCCTTTCCGCTGGCACATGCGCTGCACGGCAAGCTGGCGGGCATCGTGGGCCTGGGGCGCATTGGCAAGGCGATCGCGCAGCGGCTGGAAGCGCATGGGATGCGCATTGCGTATCATGGCCGCACGAAGCAGGATGTAGGCTGGGAGTATGTGGACTCACTGGTCGCGCTCGCCAGTGCGGTGGATTTTCTGGTGGTGGCCTGTCCTGGGGGTGCTGCGACGAAGCATCTGATCAACGCAGAGGTGCTGGCAGCGCTGGGTGCGAAGGGCACGCTGATCAACATCGCGCGTGGCTCGGTGGTGGATGAGGCGGCGCTGATCGCGGCGCTGCAAAGCGGCACGATTCGCGGCGCGGGGCTGGATGTGTTTGAAAACGAGCCCCAGGTGCCGGAGGCGCTGCTGCAATGCGAGAACGCGGTGCTGCTGCCGCATCTGGGCAGCGGCACGCATGAGACGCGTGCGGAGATGGCCCGGCTGGTGGTGGAAAACCTGGCAGCGCATTTCAGCGACGCGGCTTTGCTGACGCCCGTCTGCTAAAGTGTCTGCTGCGTAGCATCATCGTGACGGTTTTGGCAGATTGCCTGCTTGCCCTTCGTGCTTGAGCCATTATTAAACTTCATGGGCAAACTCATCCTCGGAGCCATTCTCACCGCCATCGCCGTCTTCGCCTGGGAGGCGGTGTCGTGGACGGCCATCGGCTGGCATGAAAACGGATTTCGCACTTTTCGTGATGAATCCACCGTGGCGGAAGTGATCAAGGCCAATGTGACCTCCGGCCACGGGATCTACCTGCTGCCCTCGATGGGCGAGGCCCCGAAAATCGCCACTGCGGAGGAAAAGAAAGCCTTCGAAGCCGAGCAGGCAAAGGCGATGAAGGACGGCCCCTACATGTATGCCATCGTCCGCCCGGGCAAAGGGGATGCCAGCATGGGGATGAACCTGACTTTGAGTTTCATCCGCACTTTGATCTGCTCCTTTTTGATCGCCGCGCTGCTGTCCCAGACAGCATTGTTCTATCCGGCGCGCATCGCCTTTGTGGCGGCGGCGGGATTGTTTGCCGGCCTGACGGCTGACCTGCCGATGTGGATCTGGTTTGAAAATCCGGGCCGTGACACTGCGGTGAACATCGCCGATCACGTGATCGCCTGGATCATCGGCGGTGCGGTGCTGGGCATCTTTGTGGGCAAAGATCCCGTGGCGGAGCCGTGAGGCTGGTGGTGGAGTACGACAGACACTCCTGTCTGTCGATCCCAGCGTTCCGCCAGCATGCGTCGTATGCAAGCCAGCGACCCGTGGCACTACGCAGGACGGTCGCATTCGACGCGATTGAGGGGACTTGTTCAGGCTGAGAGATTGCGGAGGCGCTGACCGACAGAACGGAGAGCCAAGGCTTGGCGAGACAGGCGAAGCCAATCTGTCGTACTTCAGACGATGCCGCTCGTTTTCAGCACGGCCTGCGCCACCTCTTCGGGTGTGACCAGGGTCATGCAGTTGTAGTGGCCGAAGGGGCACTCGCGCTCAAAGCAGGGGCTGCAGGAGATCTTGTGCTGGATGACGGTGTGGCGTTCGCCGAGGGGGCCGGTTTCAATGGGGCAGGTGGAGCCGAAGATGCTCACGGTGGGAATGCCCAGCGCGGCGGCCAGATGCATGGTGCCGGTGTCATTGGTGAGCAGGAGCTGGCACCCGCGCAGTTTGGCGATGAGTTCGGAGAGCCGCGTTTTGCCCACGAGGTTTTCATGCGGTGCCTGGAGCATGGCGGAGAGTTTTTCGCCCATCTCCTTCTCCCCAGGTGCGCCAAAAAGCTCCCAGCGGAACTGGGAATGCTGCGCCGAAATTTGATTCACCACGGTGGCGAAGCGCTCCAGCGGCCAGCGCTTGGCAGGGCCATACTCGGCACCGGCACAAACGCCGACACGGATGGTGCCATCCGTCGAGACCGGCGGTGTTCCAGCGTCCCACACGCCGGGCTGCTCGATGTCGGCACCGATGCCTTTGGCGATGCGCAGGTAGCGGTGCGCATGATGCTCCTTGCTTCCTTTGGCAGGGCCGCCCTTGATGATCTGATTGAGCAGTTTCGCACGGAAGGACCCTTTCACACCGACGCGGCGGGGGATGCCTGCGAGCCAGACTTCCAGAGTGCTGCGGGTGGAGTTGGTGCAGAACACGGCGGCATCGAACTTCACGCCGGTGGCCTTGATGCGCTTGGCCACGGCGAAGAGGCCTTCTTTGGCGGGCTTGCCGATGTAGCGCGAGACCTCGGGCATGGAGAGCCACAGCTCCTCCAGTTTGTCCGGGCCGAGAATGGTGATCTTGATGTCAGGCCGACCGCGTTTGATGGCCCGCACCATGGGGAAGGCCATGCAGGCGTCTCCCAGCCAGTTGGGACTGCGGATGAGGAGCTCAAAGAGCTGCAGGCGGCCCATGTCGTAGCCCTCTGGAAAGACGACGCCGCGACGGAAATTCGGCAGCAGGAAGTGCGGCTTGGGCAGCTTCCAGCGGTTGTGCACCCAGAACCAGGTGGCAGGCTGCTCGCGGATCAGCCGTTCCACGGCGGCATTGATGGCCAGGGTCAGGCCCTCGGCGTTGGACTGCGCCTCTGCGGCTTTGACCTCCGGCGCGCAAACGAGCCGCCAGCGTGCGGGGCCGTCGTCATAGACCATCATGGGCAGCACCACGGCATGAGTGCGGATGGCCATGAGCGCCGCGATGGTGGTGGTTGAGGCCAGGCGGTCAAAGAAGGGGCACCACAGGCCGTGGTCTCCGGCATGCTGGTCCACCAGCACGCCCACCTGACCGGCCTCGCGGATGAACTTCATGGGCGCATTGAAGCCGGCCTGGCGGTCAAACAGCGCATAGCCCAGCTTTTCACGGCGGCGGAGCAGCAGCGCATTGAGCCAGGGATTGCGCAGGGGCTGGTAGATCGCGCCAGCTTTATGACCGCGCACGTACATGGAGGGCACCTGGGTCAGGATTTCCCAGCAACTGGCGTGCAGGACCAAGTTTACGACGGGGCGTTTGCCGTCGTCGTAGGCGGCCTGGGCGCGCTCGATGCCTTCGGAACGCACGTGTTTGCAGATGGCCGCCTCGGTCATGAGGGGGAGTTTGAAACCACAGAGCAGGTTGGCGAAGAGGCTCTGGAAATGTGCGAATGCCAGACGCTGGAGCTCGGCGGCGCTTTTTTCCCGGCCAAAGGCAATGTGGAGGTTGTGCAGCGCCAGCCGGCGGTATTTGCCGCCCAAATAGTAAGCGAGGGTGCCCAGCACCCGACCCACGTACCAGACTAAGATGAGCGGCAGCAGCCACAGCACGCCCTCGATGCACCGGAACAGCGCGTAAACCAGCCACTGCCCGGTGCGCGTGGATAAACTGGCGGAATCTTTGGCGCTGCCCATGTGGCTTCCTTTATGCCGCAACGCCTCCAACCACGCAACCGTTCATGCGATCAGGCGTGGAACTGATGCGACCGCCACAGACCTGTACAAAAAAACGGGCGGTGTTTGCACACCGCCCGCTGAGAAGATTGATGGTTTGGGGAGATCCTATTTCTCCACCCAGCGCACGGCTTCCATGAGCAGTTCGCGAGCGGAGGCGAGGCCGAGCTTCTGACGGATGTTTGCCTTGTGGGCGTCCACGGTCTTGGCGCTGAGAGCCAGCTTTTCAGCAATGCTGTGGGAGTCAAAGCCGCGGCCCACCATCTCGAAGATTTCGAGCTGACGGTCGCTGAGCATGCGGGCGGGCTCGCCACGGGAACCGCCGCGAGGGCCGCCACCGGAAACGATGCTGCCGAGAAGCGAGGCGCTGAAGAAGAAGGAACCAGCGGCGACCTGACGGAGACCCTGCAGCACGCGGGTGCTGGGCTCTCCCTTCATCACGTAGCCCATGGCACCGGCGCGCAGGCAGCGCTCCGCGTACACATTTTCATCGTGCATGGAGTACACCAGGATCTGCATGTTCGGATGGCTGGCACGGAGCTTTTTGATGAGGTCCACACCACTTCGATCCTTCAGCGTGATGTCGAGCACGACCACGTCGGGTTTGAGTTTGGCGATTTGCTGGAGAGCGGTGTTGGCGTCTTCAGCACTACCGATGACCTGCATGTCCTCCTGCTGGTCGATTAGTTTCTTAAGCCCTTCGATAACGATGGGATGGTCGTCAAGTATATAGATTTTGCTTTTCACGGTCCGACTAGAAGACTCATTTTCAAAAGAATGTCAAGCCGACGTTCTTAAGAAAGTTTGAGCCGACGACGCACCTCATTGCTTTTCAATGTTTGAGGGGATGGTCATTTGACCCAAAATAGCCCTGTGGCAGACCCTCAAAAGCCAGTTTTCAGCCTTGGGGAGGGCTCAAAAGGACACCCCAAGATTTCCCGGTGGCAGCCGTCATGCAAGCACACCCCATGAAACACTGCATCCATTCTGACAACACCGCGATTGGTTTTCAGATCGCTCCCATGATCGATGTCGTCTTCGTCATCATGCTGTTCTTCATGGTCATGACGGGCACCATGAAAGTGGAGCGTGAGCTGGTCACAAAACTTCCGCCAGGTGATCCCGCACAAGTCGTCCGGTTTCCTGCTGAAGAAATCACCATCGGCATTCTCGAAGACGGCACGGTCATGCTGAACGATGCAGCCTTTGATTCACCCACGGACAAAGCCCTGCCCGCGCTGACCCGCACGCTGCAGCGTTTGGCGGCCTCTTCCGCGCGGCAGAAGCAGCCGGTGCTAGCGACCCTCCAGGCTGAAGAGCAGGCGAGCTACGAACGCATCATCGATGTGCTCAACTCGCTGTCCAAGGCAGAGATTCAACACGTGACCTTCACCATCGGCAAAGACTCGCTTTGATCTCCGCCGACAGGCTGCTGCCGCAGCGCGCGTTCTCTGCGCATGTCACGCTGCTTTCTCTTCCTGCTGCTTTCATTCAGCGCCTGCGCCCAGCTCGCCAACCGTCCGCCGGTGCCCCAGTGGCTGGCGGCTCCGGAAGCTGGCGCGACGTTCACCCAGTCGGTGAAACACGAGGGCAAGCTGCTCAAAGCGGTGCTGCTCACTGCCAGCGATGGCGCGGTGGAGATCATGCTCGATGGCAGGAGCATCGCCACGCTCAAAGCGGCCGAGACTGCGACGGGCACCGATCTCACGCAGCAGCTCGGTGATGGCAAAGCGCATCAGCTCGGGCTGCGTGTGCCAGGTGGTGCGAAGGCCGCTGCGCTGCTGGAACTCAATGGCGATCTCGCCGCTGTGCGCTGGATCGTCACGGATGCCACGTGGCAGAATGCGGTGGTGTCCGGCCCCACCGATGCCGATCCGGCCACGAATCCCTTCGATCTGAAGAAGACCTTCGACGCGTACAATTCCTGGCAGCTCGCCAAGCCGGGCGCGCAGAATCAGGCGACCGACCCCGCCACACTGACGCTGCCGCCGGGTTTCAAAGCGGAACTCATCCGTTCCGCGCAGCCGGGGGAGGACTCGTGGGTGTCGATGGCTTTCGATCCCCAGGGACGCATCACGTTGGGCAAAGAGAAGAAGGGCCTCATTCGCCTCACGCTCAGCGGCAGCGGCGAGCAAAAGGTGGAAGTCATCGACGATGAACTGCTCGAATGCCGCGGCCTGCTCTATGCGCACGGTTCGCTCTTCGCGAACGCCAACAATTCGAAAGCGCTATACCGCCTGACCGATGCCGATGGCGACGGCACTTTTGACGAGCGCAAAGAACTCGTCCGCACCGAAGGCGGCGTGGGTCATGGCCGCAATCACATCAAGCTCGGCCCCGATGGCGACATCTACGTGGCGCATGGCAACAACGTGCTGGTGCCCAAGAACCTCGATCCCGCTTCGCCGCTCAAGAACTACGCGAATGATCAGCTCATCCCGAACCCGTGGGATGGCAGCATGTTTGACGGCAACGTGGAACTGCCCGCCGGCCACATCCTGCGCGTGAAGCCGGATGGCAGCAAGGTCACGCTGATAGCGGGAGGTTTGCGCAATCCGCTGGACATCGCTTTCAATCACGAAGGCGATCTCTTCACTTTCGATGCCGACATGGAGCGCGATGTGGGAACGCCGTGGTACATGCCCACGCGCGTGCTGCAGATTGTGCCCGGTGGTGACTACGGCTGGCGCAGAGGCACGGGGCGCTTTCCGGCGTGGTATGCGGACACGCTGCCGAGTGTGATCGACATAGGGCTGTCATCACCCACGGGGATTTACTTTGGATATGGAGCGGAGTTTCCGCAGAAGTATCAAGACGCGCTCTACCTGCTGGACTGGAGCTATGGACGCATCATCGCCGTGCATTTTGGCAGCACCGTGACGCAGGAAACCTTCGTGGCAGGCAGGCCGCTGAATGTCACCGATGGCTGCATCGGTCCCGACGGAGCCATGTGGTTCACCACCGGTGGACGTGGGACTCAGAGTGGACTGTATCGAGTGACCTATGCAGGCGACCGGGCTCAACAAAAAGCGTTCGCGGCAAAGCCACTGAGCGCCGCCTTGTCAAAGCACGCCGAGCGCATGCGCTTGGAAAGCCAGCCGGTCAGTGAATGGCGCGAGCAGGCGCTGCACTCCAAGGACATGAACGCTTTGCTGGCCCTCGCGCGTGCGGGTCAGTCCAGCGATCTGCCTGCCATTCTCGATGCCGTTTTGAAGGCAGCACCCGCACCGGCTTTGGACGCGCTGCGGGTGATCGCGGTGGCAAGCGCCCGGCACGGCGTACCGGATGAGGCACACCAAAAACAACTCCTGGCCTGGGCGGCTTATCCTGCAGACGAAACCTTCCTGAATCGCGAACTCTGCCGCCTGCTCGTCTATCTCAAATCCCCCACGGTCATCGCGAAAACGATGCCGCGGCTCCAGGCGGCCACGACTTCGGAGGACCTGCTCTACTACCCCTTCATGCTGCGCTATCTCAAGGACGGCTGGACGCTGGAGCAACGAAAGGTTGCGTTTGAGGCGCTGAACAAGGCGGAGAAGATGAACGGGGCCTCGACCTTCTTTAAAGCGATCAGCGACACGCGCAGCGAACTGGCGGCGGCGCTGAAGCCGGAGGAGGCCACGCAGCTTGCAGCGGTGGTCTCACCGGCGAAGCCTGCGGTGCTGTCCGCGCATGCGCTGCCGGGGCATTCGTTCAAGAACTGGACGCTGGAAGATCTGGCGCCACTGCTGGCGAAGATGGATGCCAAGACGCGCAGCCGCGACAGCGCGAAGGATGCTCTCATTCGTGCGCAGTGCGTCTTCTGCCACCGGGTAAGCAATGACCCCACGCTGCCAGCGGGAGTGTTTGGGCCGGACCTGGTGCAGGTGTCCGCGCGCTTCAACCGCCGCGATCTGCTGGATCACATCTTGAACCCTTCGAAGTTCATTGATGAAAAATTCCGCTACGTGACGGTGAAGACGAGCGATGGCAAAACCATAACCGGCAGTCTGGAAAGCGAAGACGATGAGCGCGTGGTGCTGCGGCCCAATCCGCTCGCTCCCGACAAAAGCGAAATCGCCAAGGCGATGATCAAGGAGCGCCGTGTGTCGGAGATTTCGCCGATGCCGCCCGGCTTGCTCAATTCGCTGAAGGCGGAGCAGATTCTCGATCTGCTGGCGTGGTTTGAGAATTTGAAGTGAGGGTGCTTTTCCGGGACATCGCAGTTTGAGAAAGGGGGCATGCTATAGGGCAGCAGTCGGCGCTGGGACGAAGGATTCCAGGGACGCGCGCAACGCGTCCCTACCAGCCTTTCGTGACACGCTGCCGCAGGGCAGGTAGGGAACCGCTGCTGCGGGTCCGAAGTTGCGGGTCTATCGCGGCGCAGGCTCCAAAAGAGGTGCGCCGTCCTTGGAGCGATGAAAGACGCAAGCCCGCCCTTCTATGAGCGTGCCGCAAACACACTGGCCTTGGCGATGAGCGGCGCAGTTGACACCGCGCGCCGCGCACCCATACTCGCCGCCATGTCGTCCC
>Ga0209400_1003333_pt1 | contig 11730 bp, 13 predicted proteins | sample M_130807_EF_Meta_FD_187313 | JGI IMG/M metagenome (GOLD analysis project Ga0209400, IMG submission 187313) | Freshwater microbial communities from Lake Montjoie, Canada to study carbon cycling - M_130807_EF_MetaG (SPAdes) (version 2) | ecosystem: Environmental > Aquatic > Freshwater > Lake... | reverse complement strand
CGCCTAATCGGTGGAGATGTTGGAGGCCTTGATCACCCGCGCCCATTTGTCGTGTTCGCTGGCGATGTATTTGTCGGCTTGTGCGGGGCTGCTTTTTTGCAGGGTCAGACCCTGGGCCTCTAGCTTTTGACGCAGCTTGGGGTTGTCCAAGGCCTTGACCAAATCGACGTTCATCTTGTCCATCACCGCCTTGGGCGTGTCTTTGGGGGCGACGATGACAAACCAAGTGGCCGCTTCAAAACCGGGAACCCCTGTTTCGGCCAAGGTGGGGATGTCCGGTGCGGTGGGGTTGCGCTGCAAGCTCGAGATGGCCAAGGCTTGCAACTTGCCGCCTTTGACCAAGGGCATGGCCGCGGGCAGGTTGGAGAACATGAGTTGCACCTGGTTGCCCATCACATCGGTCAAAGCGGGTTGTTCGCCTTTGTAAGCCACATGGGTCATTTGGATGCCGGTGCTGAGCTCCAGCAATGCGCCGGCCATGTGCGGCGTGGTGCCGATGCCGCCCGAGCCGTAATTGATTTGGCCCGGTTGCGCTTTGGCGCGGGCGACCAAGTCGGCCACCGATTTGGCGGGAAAACTCGGGTGCGCCACCAACAGCATGGGTGAAAAACCCAATTGGCCCACGCCGGCAAAAGCGGTCAAGGGGTTGAAGGCGGCCGACTTGCTCAGCAGTGGGGCCACGGCCAAGGTGGTTTGGGTGCCCATCAACAACGTGTGGCCATCGGGGTTGGACTGCGCCACCGAACGCGCACCCACCAAGCCGCCCGCACCGACGCGGTTTTCCACCACCACCGGGTGGGGCAGGGTTTCGGACATTTGCGCGGCCACGGCGCGGGCCACGTTGTCCACCCCACCACCGGGTGCAAACGGCACCACCAAGGTGACGGTTTTGAGCGGCCAGGCATCGGCCGCCCAGGCCAGGCCGGTCCAGGCCAAAGCGACCCCACCGAAAAGCGCTTGAACAAGTTGGCGTTTGTGCATGTCTGGCCCCTGGGTTGAAGTCGGTTAACGTTAGCTGCGAAGTGGTTGATGGGGATGCCCGTAGGCCCAAACCTTTGGCCTGGGGCCGTCCTGGTTCAGCTCAATTCAATCACTTTCACGGTGTGCAAATCGTCGCCAAAAAAGGCCTGCACAGCGGCTTGCCGGTGCTGGATGTATTGGGTTTGGCCGTTGGCTTGGGTCATGGGCACATCGTGGCCAGGCACCACCACGCTGTGGGGTTTGCGCTGCCACAAGGCCCAAATGCTTTGGATGGTTTCACCCGACGCTTTCGCGTCCAAGCTGGCCTCGCCCTGGCCGGCCATGAGTTCGGCGCGCGACTTGGCCGCGTCGCCGGTAAAGATCACATCGCGGTCGTTGTCTTGCAACACAAACATCACATGCCCCGGCGTGTGGCCGGGGGCGGCGAGCACTTGCAGGTGGGGCAGCACCTCATCGCCCACGCCCATGCGGTGCACATGCGGCCACTGGTTGAGCTCGCGCATGTACAACTCGGGCACCGGGGTTTCGCCCCAGGGCACGCCCAAGGACCAGCTCAATTCTTCAGCGCCAATGGCAATGCGGGCCTGGGGAAACATGGTCCAGTTGATCGAGTGGTCGTGGTGTGAATGGGTCAGCAGCACATCGGTCACATCGGCAGGGGTGAGCCCATGGCTTTGCAGCCGGTCTTTGAGCAAGCGGCGCATGCCCATCGGGCCGGTGTCGATCAAGGCCACCCGACCATGGCCGCGCAACAAAGCGATGGTGCTCCAGCCCAATCCGCCGTGGCACACCGTTTTTCCCGGAAAACCCACCACCAGCCAATCGATGTCATAACCAGCAACTTGCATCAATGCCACCTCAAGACAAAGCTTGATGGGCCAACACCCGGCCCATGGCCAGGGCCACGCCGGCCTGGGTGGGGTCGATGACCGGCACCTTCAAAAAATCTTCCAGCCGCTGGCGGTAGCGCGCCATGCCAGCGCAACCCATGATGACCACGCCGGCACCGTGTTCATGCACCAGGCGTTGGCCCACATCGCGCATGCGGGTGAAGGTGAGCGACTCGTCACCCAGATTGACCACATTCACCTCGATGGGCAAATCGCGGGCCAGTTTGTGGTCCAACCCCAAGTGGCGAATCTGTCGCAAGTGGCGCGGCACAGCACGCGCCAAGATGGAGATGACGCCAAACTTGTCGGCCATGGCGCTGGCGGCGTGGTAGGACGCTTCGGCACAACCCAGCACCGGGCAGGGCAGCACCTCGCGCATGGCAAACAAGCCGGGGTCTGAAAAACACGCCAGCACCCAAGCGTCGACATCGCGGTAGCTGGGGTTTTCTTCCAGCCAGCGCAACAGCTTGTCGCTGATGCTGTCCACGTGCGCTTGGCTTTCGATGCCTGGCGGGCCACTGCGCAGGGTTTGGCAATCGAGTTGGGGGCCACCTTCAAAGCGAAACGGCTGCAAGGCCAAGCTGATGTGATCGGTGACCGCTTGGGTGCTGTTGGGGTTGATGACCAGGATTGTCGACATGGGTTCACTCCAGCTTGATGCCGCTGCTGCGAATGGTCTCGCTCCAGCGGCGGGTGTCTTCACGCACAAAACGGGCGAACTCTTCGGTGCTGAGGGTGGCCGGCTCAGCGCCTTGGGCGGCGAGTTTGTCGCGCACGTCAGCGGCAGTGAGGGCGCGGGCCACGTCTTCGCGCAAGGTTTGGATGACCTCATTGGGCGTGCCCTTGGGCACAGCAAAGCCAAACCAGTTGGTGGTGATGAATTCGGGCACGCCAGCTTCGGCCGCAGAGGGGACGCCAGGCAGGGCAGCCGATCGTTTGGCTGTGGTCACCGCCAAGGCTCGCAACTTGCCGCCTTTGAGTGGGCCCATGGCGGTGGGTGAGGCAGCTATCACCACATCCAGCGAACCCGATTGCAGCGCCAAACTGGCCTCGCTCATGCCGCGAAAGGGGATGTGCGCCAAGTTGACCTTGGCATCGGCCTTGAAGCGCTCGGTCACGATGTGGTTGGTGCTGCCCATGCCGGCCGAGCCGTAATTGAGCTTGCCAGGCTGCGCCTTGGCCTGGGCCATCAAATCGGCCAAGGTGGCGATTTTGGACTCGGCTTGCACCATCACCACAAACGGCGTTTGGGTGATCATGGCGGCGGGCACCAGGTCGGCGTTGACGTCCCAGGGCAGGTTGTTGAACAAGCCCGGCAGCATGGCGTAGGTGGCGTCGATCAACACCACGACCGAGCCGTCGGCCGGGGACTTGGCCGCGTAGTCAAAAGCGATGCGCCCACCGGCACCCGTGCGGTTCTCCACGATGATGTTTTTGCCCGTTTGCTCGGTGATTTTTTGGGCCACCAAGCGCGTGTAGGTGTCGCTGGCGCCACCCACCGCAAAGGGCACGATGATGCGCGTGGGTTTGGCTTGTGCGTGCGCCAACCAGGGCGTGGCCGCCATACACAGGGCCAACAAAGGGGCGAACAAATGCAGCATGGCGGTCTCCTGGGGGGGTTTATTTTTTGGCAACCAGTGGCCAGTCGGTGACTTGGAAATCATCGGGCATCACCGCATGAAAAAACCCGCGCACATCACGCAATGATCGGGTGATGTGGCCGCTGCCCTCAAAGTCTTCGGTGAACAAAATGTCGCCAGGGCGGCAAATCCAACGCTCGCCGGTGCTGGTCTCGAGCTCGAGCAAGCCCGAGGTGATGAAGATCAGTTGTCGCCTGGGTGCATTGTGAAAGTCTTGCACATGACCCTGGGGTGTTTCGCGAAAAAACACATGATCGGCCGCATAGGTGGGCGACATGGGCCGCGCGCTGTCAGACAGCGGTACCTCGCGCAGCTCGATGGCCGAGTCGCCCGAAGGCAGGGTAAAGATGCGGTGGATGCGCATGATGCAGGCTTTTTAAATCACAGGATTGAGGGCGCCGTCCATGGCGACCAAGGCACCATTGACATAACTGGACTGGGCGGCGCACAAAAAGACCACCATATTGGCGATTTCGCTGGGCTCAGAGAAGCGCCCCATGGGCAGATCTGCGGTGTGGCGCTGTTGGGCCTGCTCAGGGGTGATGTTTTCTTGTTTGGCCAGGGCTTGCATGCGCCCTTGCAAGCGACCGGTGAAGGTTTGGCCGGGGTTGATGCCGTTGACCCGGACACCGCGCCTGGCATAGGCATTGGCCCATCCGGTGGTGGCCAGCATCAAGGCTGCGTTGGCTGCGCCGCCGGCCAAGTGAATGGGGCTGGCCACTTTACCGCCGTTGCCAATGATGTTGACGATGCGCCCCTGACCGCGCTGGCCCATGCGCTTGATGCACGGGTCGGTCATGTGCACGTAGCTGAAAAACTTGGCCTGCATGGCATCGTGCCACGCCTGGGGGGTGAGGTCGTCCACCGGCACACGCTGGGCCGCACCGGCGCTGTTGACCAGCACCTGCACGGGCCCGGCTTTGGCCTCGGCCTGGTCCAGCGCTTGCAAAGCAGCGTTGGCATCGCGCAAGTCGGCGGCCACGGTGTGCACCTGATCGGCACGGGCACCCTCGGTGATGAGTTGGTCGCGGGCCTTGGCCAAGGTCTCGGTGTTGCGCGCCACCAAGGTGACCCGCGCACCCTGCGCCACAAACGCCTGTGCGCAAGCAAAGCCAATGCCTTGGCTGCCGCCGGTGATCAAAACATGTTCGCCTTTGAGTCCCAAGTCCATGCGGTATTCCTTGTTGTGATTGACGCGCATTGTCGCTCTTTGCGCTGGCAGATGGTGTCGCTTGGGCGCTGGGTCCAGCCGCCATCTCAGGGGATGCGCTGGCTTGAGCTCCCTCTCGCAAAACGCCATCTCGGGGCATCCAAGTCGCCGCCCCTCGCTGCGCTCCGATGTCGTCGGCCCACACACCCACGCGTGTCGGTTTCTAAATTGCATGGTGGTTGGCGTGGGTTTTTAACTCCCCCTCTAAACCGCCATCTCGGGGTATGCAGGCCTCCTCCAGTCGCTTCGCTCCAATGTCGTCGGCCCGCACACCCACTCGTGTCGGTTTCAATGTGATGTGGGATCGCCCATGGTTGGCGTGCATCAAACTCTTTCGCAGCACCGATGGTGGGTGCGTCGCCCGACAACATCGGAGCGCAGCGACTGGCGGAGGGCGGCGTGCCCGCCAGCGGGGCGGGTTCAGCCAAAGCGGGGTGCGCCACACAAGCTCAACGCACAACCATCCCAATAAATTGGAATCTGACCCCCATTAATTCCCGGGTCAGGCAAAATCGGTTCGCCCCAACTGGGGCAGTTCCCTTGTTGTTCGCTCACCCCCTTGGAGATGCCCCCATGATTCCTGACCTGAAGTTGCGCCACATGGGCATGTTTGTGCGGGACATCGACACCATGGCCGCTTTTTACACCGAGGTGCTGGGGTTTTTGATCACCGACCGCGGCGATGTGCGCGGGCAAAAAGTGGTGTTTTTGAGCCGCGATGCGCAGTCGCACCACCAGCTGGTGATGGAAAGCGGCCGCCACCCGGGTGACGGGCCGGGCTACGGTTTGCAGCAAATTTCTTTTTGGGTGCCGCAGCTCGATGGCCTGCGGGGGATGCACCAGCGGGTGCGTGTCCGCAGTGACACCGGCTTGATCCAGTGCGTGGACCACGGCAACTCATGGTCGCTGTATTTCCGCGACCCCGAAGCGAACCGGATTGAGGTCTACACCGACACGCCTTGGCACATTGCCCAACCGTATTTGGAGCCGCTGGACTTGGATTTGAGCGACGCCGAGATCACCCGCCGCACCGAGCAGCACATGGTGGGCAACCCCAGCAAACAAGGCCGCGACGATTGGGTGGCAGCCTTTGCCGAGCAAATTCGCGCCAACCACGCTGCGCGCAACCAGGCCTGAGGGCAGTCCACCACAGCGCCTGACACGCTGACTGGCACGCTCAAACACACACAAGGGACCCGCACCAACCCGGGCGCGGTGCCGGTGCGGGTCGCCAGCTCTCAGTCGGCGGTGACGTTGTATTTCTGAACCGAACCGACCCAACGCTCGATTTCCTCTTGCAAAAAAGCTTGTTGTTGGGCCGGGGCGATGTTGAGCAGCCGCCCACCATCGCGCTCGACGCGGGCGATGAACTCGGGCTCGCGATTGATTTGCGCCATGGCTTCGCGCAGCTTGGCCACCACTGCGGGCGGGGTGCCGGCGGGGGCAAAGATGCCAAACCAGCTCTCGCCCTCAAAACGGGTCAAACCGGTTTCATTGACGGTGGGCACTTGGGCCAGGAGCGGGCTGCGCGCAGCGGATGAAACCACCAAACCTTTGAGCTTGCCGGCCTGCACATATTGTTTCGAGGCCGACATGTTGTCAAACATCACGTCCAAGCGCCCGCCCATCATCTCTTGGTGGGCCGGGGCCGCGCCCTTGAAGGGCACGTGCAAGGCATCAACGCCCAAGCTGCTCAGTAAAACCGCGCCCCACACATGCTGCAAAGTGCCCACGCCGCCTGAGCCATAGCTGAGCCGGCCAGGGCGCTCTTTGCCGTACTTGACCAAATCGGCCAAATTGTTGACGGGCAAATCGGGGCGCGCCAGCATGACAAACGGGTAGGCCGAGATATAGCCCAGGGGAATGAAGTCGCGTGCAGGCTCATACGACAGGTTTTTGATCAAGGCCTTGTTCATCACCATGTTGAAGATGCCACCCATCAACAAGGTGTGGCCATCGGCGGGGGCTTTGGCGACAAATTCGGTGCCCACCAGCGAGCCCGCACCTGCGCGGTTTTCCACCACCGTGGGTTGGCGCAAGACCTCGGTGAGTTTTTGCGCCATGTTGCGCGCCAAGATGTCGGTGCCGCCGCCCGGTGCCTGGGGCACAACCAAACGGATCGGGCGGTTGGGAAAATCTTGGGCGCTGGCGCTGCTGGCCCACAGCATCGCCGTGGCCAGGGCACCCAAGGCCGTGCGAAGCCGCATCAGGAACGGTTTATTTTTCATGGGGGGTCTCCTTGTCAAGCTTGTTTGAATGGTCAATGGCCTGTCCACTGGGCCAGGCAGTATGAACGGTCTTTGGTCGGGGCACGCCAGCGGTCAGGTGCGGGCACCGCATCACACCGGCAAAAAACCCAACTCAGTGCGCAACTCGGCCAAGGCCGGGCTGGCCATGAGTGCAACCAAGGCCTGGGCCATGTCGACTTGGCGGGCGCGTTTGGCCAATACCGCGGTGTACACCGTGGCCAGCTCATGCGCCTTGGGCAAGTCGCCCACCAACTGCACACCAGGGGTGGACAAAATTTCGGTCACCTGGGTGCAGCCAATGGCTTTGGGGTCTTTGCTCAGGCCCATGGCCTTCATCGCGGTGGCACCGTTGGGGTGGGGCCGCAAACGGTCGGCCAGCTCATCGGCCACGCCCAGTTTTTGCAACACCTTCATGAAGTGAATGCCCGCCGTGGCCAGTTGCGGGTCGGGAAAGTAAATGGCACTGGCCTTGCGCAGGCTTTCGCGCAAGGCATCAGGCGTGGCGACCGCCACGGGGGGCTGGCCGGCCAGCACCGCCACGCCGGTTTTGACCACGCCGAGGTCTTGCGCCGTATCGGCCATGGCCAGGCCTTGCTGAATCAAATCCTGCACCATGGGGCGGGTGAGGATGAGCACGTCACAGGGTGTGCCGTCGGTGAGTTTTTGCTTCATGGCACCGACCGCGCCAAAAGTACCGCTCAGGTGCAGATCGTGTTGCGATTCAAAGTCGTCGGCCAAGGCGCGCACCAAGCCTTGCGCTGCGCCCCCACTCAGGATGTTCAAGGTGACCATGGTGCTCAGTCCATTTTGATGTTGGCGGCGCGGATGACTTGGGCCCATTTGGCCACATCGTCTTGGATGTACTTGTCAAACACCGCGGGGTTCATCAGCATCGGCACCGCGCCCTGTTTGCCCCATTGCTGGCGCACATCCGCTTGGGAAGCAATTTTGGACACGGCTTGGTTGAGCCGATCGACCACGTCCTTGGGCGTGCCTTTGGGGGCCATCAAGCCCACCCAAATGGTGGCCTCGTAACCGGGCACGCCCGCCTCCGACAAGGTGGGCACATCGGGCAATACTTCGGAGCGCTGGCGCCCGGTGGTGGCAATGGCGCGCACTTTGCCCGCTTTGACCTGCTCGGTCATGGTGGTCACGGCATCAAACATCAAGTCCACTTGGCCACCCAGCACATCGGTGCGGGCCCCCGAACTGCCTTTGTAGGGGATGTGCACCAGGTCAATTTTGGCCATGCTTTTGAACAACTCGCCGGCCATGTGGTAAGGCGTGCCCGGCCCAGAAGACGCATAGTTGAGCTTGCCCGGTTGGGCTTGCGCGCGCTTGATCAAATCGGCCGCGTTTTGCATACCGGTGCCGGGATAGGCGACCAGCACCAGGTCGGAGTAATTGATCGGGGCCACACCCACAAAGTCACGCAGCAAGCTGTAGGGCTTGTTGGGGATCAGGGTTTCGTTCACCGTGGAAGCATTTGACATCAGCAACAAGGTGTAGCCGTCGGCCGGGGCTTTGGCCGCCACATCGGTGCCAATGACCGAGCCCGCACCGGGTTTGTTGTCGACCACGAAAGATTGGCCCAACGCGTCTTGCAAGCGCTGGGCGATGAAGCGCGCGTAGTTGTCGGCCGGCCCGCCAGTGGCAAAAGGCACCACGATTTTGACCGGGCGCTGGGGGTAGCTTTGGGCACCCACCCAGGTGCTGACAGCCAGTGCAGCCACCAAGGTCAACAGGGCGCGGCAAGGTGGAAATAAACTTCTCATGATCGGTGTTCTCACTCTAATTTGCCCATGCGCCGAACCACATCGCTCATGCGCTTGATATCGGCTTGGACGTACTTTTCAAAATCGGCGCTGTCCAAAAACTGGACCGGGCTGCCTGCATTGTGGATGACCTCGCGCGCCTTGGTGTCTTGTGCGGCCATGCGCGCGGCGGTGCGCAGGCGTTGCACCACCGCTTCGGGTGTGCCACTGGGCACAAACAAGCCCGACCACTGGGCGTATTCGGCATTGAAGCCTTGGTCTTTCAAGCTGGGCACATCGGGCATGGATTCCAGCTTGCCCGTGCCCCAGTGGCCCAGCACCCGGATCTTGCCCGCTTTGACATGCTGCAACACGGTAGACGGCCCGGTGGAGACGGCCTCAATTTGCCCGCCCAGCAAGGCCAGCACCGCCGGACCTGCGCCGGTGAAAGGCACGTGGGTGAGCGCAATGGCGCTGGATTGGGCCAAAATTTCCATGGGCACATGCATGGTGCCGTAATTGCCTGACGAGCCGTAGTTGATGGCCTTGGGGCGGCGGCGCGCGTCTTCCACAAATTCTTTGGCGGTTTTCCACGGCGCATCGGCGCGCACGGCCAACACCGTGGGGTCGGCGGTGTAGCGCGCAATCGGGCGCAAATCGGTGTGGGCATACATGGCGGGGCGTCCCACCAAGGCATCGGCCTCGGGAATCACGCTCAAGGACGACAAGGCCATCAACACCGTGTATCCATCGGGTTTGGCCTTGGCCACCACCCCCATGCCAATGCCGCCGCCCGCGCCGGGCTTGTTCTCGATCACCACGGGTTGGCCGAGTTCACGCGCCATGGCCTCGGCCACAGGCCGGGCCACGATGTCGGCCACGCCACCCGGTGGAAAGGGCACGACCATGCTGATGGGCTTATTGGGAAAGGCGGGCTGGGCTTGTGCCGCCAACGGGGCACAGATTCCAACTGCCGCCATCCAGAAGGCCGCCGCAAAACATGGAAGGTGGCGCAAGGGCTGTGTCATTTTTGTCTCCTGGAGATGGGTCTCACTTTCGGCCTCTGCCGGGGTCAGTGCACTCTATCACCCTTGAATGCCGTGTTGTGGCCAAGGTTTTAGGGTGTGTTCGCCATGATTTGTCTCGCTGAAGCATTGATCAAACCATCAAGGCCGGGTCTTGCATGGCCTCGATTTGTTCTTGCAGCATATTGACTTGGCCGCGCCAGTAGTCCGGCCCATCGAACCAAGGAAAGTGAATCGCAAATGACGGGTCGTCGCGCCGCCGGGCCAGCCAGGCGCTGTAGTGGATCAGGCGCAGCGTGCGCAAGGGTTCTATCAACTGCAATTCGCGCCGGTCAAACGCACGCATGGATTCGTAGCCGTCGATCAACTGCCCCAATTGCCGCGTTCGCTCCGCACGCTCGCCGCTTTGCAGCATCCACAGGTCTTGTACCGCTGGGCCTTGGCGGGCGTCGTCGAGGTCCACAAAGTGCGGGCCGCCCTCGGGCCGGTCCGTGGGGGTCCACAAAATATTGCCGGGGTGACAGTCACCGTGCAAGCGAATGGTTTGTACCCCGCCGGCTTGGCCCACCGCCGCAGCGTTCCACGCTTGTCGCACCAAGGTGAGGGCTTGCTCACTGAGTGACGCCCACTCTGTCTTGACTTCTGGGGCCACGGCGGCTTGGCTGAGCAACCATTCGCGGGGCTCCACGCCAAAGGTTTGCAGATCCAAACGCGGGCGCTGGGCAAAGGCCGCGCGCGCGCCCACCTGGTGGATGCGGGCCAAAAAGCGGCCAATCCACTCCAACACCTCGGGGTCATCCAACTCCGGCTGCCGCCCCCCGCGGCGAGGGCTGACACTGAACCAAAAACCTGGGTGCTGTGCTTCGTCCACCGCCAAATGATGCAGTTGTTGCCCTTGCAAGACCAAGGGGGCCACCACCGGAATGTCTTGCTGGGCCAACTCGGTGGCAAAAGCATGCTCTTCTTGGATGGCCGCTGGGGGCCAGCGCAAGGGCCGATAAAACTTGGCCACCACGGCCGAGTTGTCGTCGAGCATGGCCAAGTAAACCCGGTTTTCATAAGAGCTCAAAGCGCTCAATCGACCATCCACCGCCAAGCCCAAGTCGGACAGGGCGTCGAGCACGCGCAAGGGAGACAGGGCTTGGAAAAACGGTGCCACCGCCTCACACCCCCCAAACAATGGGTTGCTGGGCGCGTTCACAGCGCTCGAGCATGGCGATGAAGGGCTGCACCCGCTGGCGCAAGGCCACGGCGGGTGTGGGCGGGGGCTTTTCGCCCCGATCCCGGGCGGCTTGGGCAGCCTGCGCCTGGGCCTGCTCGGCCTGGGCCACGGCCGCTTGCAGGGCCTTCACCGCTGCCGCCATATGGGCTGGCTCAATGATGCCTTGCGCCGCCTCGGCTTTGCCCAAGATGGACAAGACTTGGCGCGCGTTTTCGGGCAAAAAGATCAAGTCGCCCGCCGCCTTGGATTTGAATTTGTAAATCATGAGGGCATTGTGCGCCGTGAATCGACGGGCACTGCCCGGCCCTCGCCATGGGTTTGCCCAAGATCAAAGAAATAGCCACAGTGCTTGACAAGGATTGCTTTAAGCCTCAACAATTCGGTTATGAATATCTTATGCATTGGTGGCGGGCCGGCGGGTTTGTACTTCGCCTTGCTCATGAAAACCCAAAATCCCCATCACCACATCACCGTGGTCGAACGCAACCGCCCCTACGACACCTTTGGCTGGGGCGTGGTGTTCAGCGACAAAACCCTGGAAAACTTGCAACAAGCCGACGCGCCCACCGGGCAGTTGATAGCCGACGCCTTCAACCATTGGGACGACATCGAGGTGTTTTTCAAGGGCCGCAGCGTGCGCTCCACTGGCCACGGCTTTTGTGGCATTGGGCGCAAACGCTTGCTCAACATCTTGCAAGAGCGCTGCGAAGAACTGGACGTGAAACTGCTGTTTGAACAAGACGTGGACGACGACCAAGC
>Ga0209400_1003331_pt1 | contig 11731 bp, 15 predicted proteins | sample M_130807_EF_Meta_FD_187313 | JGI IMG/M metagenome (GOLD analysis project Ga0209400, IMG submission 187313) | Freshwater microbial communities from Lake Montjoie, Canada to study carbon cycling - M_130807_EF_MetaG (SPAdes) (version 2) | ecosystem: Environmental > Aquatic > Freshwater > Lake... | reverse complement strand
ATAAAGACAAAGCAAAAGCCGTTCGTCTTGCCAACTGGATTGCAGAGTTGGGCGGCACTAACAAACATGATCTTTTGCTTGGGTATCACGAAGACACCACACCGGACCCAATTCACGAAATCCTTAAGCCCCACTTCAACCACGTTGGCGGATTTAAAATCAGCGACTCGGAAACAAACTATCCGGCAATTGCCAATATCATGTGGCATGAGTGCTTGAAAACCGTTGCAGATCAATTTAATGCACCGTGGTTTTGGATGGAACCAGACGCCGTTCCGTTGACGCCAGATTGGCTAGACAAGATTGAGGACGAGTATCTTAAGGCTAAGAAGCCCTTTATGCTTGATCGCGTAATTACCCCAACACGATCACACAACAGCGGTGTTGGAGTGTATCCTGGCAGGGTGCGCGACTACACTACGCGCCTGTGGGAGCTTTCAAACATGCCTTGGGACGTGTTTCTAGCCGAAGAGATCACGCCGTTCACGCATCACACAGAACTAATCCACGACAAATTCTATCGTGTTTGGGACGACCCTGACAGCGGGCCTCCAGTTTTTCCTGACGCCAATTCTCTTTCTATTATTGAACCGAGTGCCGTGTTGTTTCATCGAAACAAGGATGGCAGTTTGATTGAACGTCTTCGCGAATCGCGGGGTAGTGTAAGTGTAACACACCCCGTTCTCATCGGCGGGGAGATTGCCGGTGCGACCCCGGCCCCCGCAACTGTTGACGTTGTCGCCATGCTTCGTCAAATCGCTGAATTACAGGAAAAGCTAAAAGCGCAAACTGTAACAACTCCGGTTACAGATGGGAAAAAGCAACGCACTCCAACGCAGATTCAAGCCGCAAAAGATCGCATGGCAAAAGCGCGAGCAGGGAGAAAGCCGTGAACTGCGACATCTTCATTCGTAGCTACGAAAAGGATTTCGAGTGGCTAAAATACTGCCTTCGTTCAATCCAGAGATTCGCTACCGGATTTAGAAACGTAATTGTGGTGGTTCCAAATGGGCAAACGCCACCAACCGGACCAGTCGAAAAGGTTTTCTATGTCCATGAAGGATGCGATGGATACATGCACCAGCAGCTAACCAAGCTGCACGCAGACTGCTTTTCCGACGCCGAAGTGTTTCTGTTTATGGACAGTGATACCATATTCACTCGGCCAATTTCGGCCCGTAATGCGTTTGATTCGTGGCTCTACACACCATACTCCAGTCTGAATGATCCAAACACGATGACATGGAGGAAGGTTGTAGAGAAAGCCATCGGAGTATTTCCAGAATACGAGTTCATGCGAAGGCATCCGTTGAGCGTCCAGAAATGGATGCTGCAAGGATTGCGCGACTTCTTTTGGCAGAAACACGGCATGAGCCTAGAAAGCTACATTATCGCGCAGCCGGGCCATGAGTTCAGTGAGTGGAATGTCATCGGAGCGTGGCTGTGGTATTTTCATCGCAGCAAAGTGCAATGGCAGAACACCGACGAGAAATTGGGCGTTCCCTTTGTCCATCAGTCGTATTCTTGGGGCGGACTCAACGATGATATTCGCAAGAACCTGGAGGAGGCGTTGGCATGAGCAATGTGCTTGTGCTTGTTCTAAGTTCTCGCCGCGAACCGTGGGGCGATCTGATGGATGTCTCACTGGCAACGTGGGATGCTGACCCCCATCCTGATGTGCAGACGCTTTACTACTGCGCCCACGGCAGCAATCAGCTTATCCGTGACAATGTGCGCTATTCGGCAATGGAAGATTCTTTGGAGAATATCAGCCCACGCACTTTGGAAGCGTTTGGATGGGCGCTGGAACTGCCGGATTGGAAGTATTTGGCGCGACCTAACTCAAGCTGCTACGTCCATAAAGGTAATCTAGCCAAGCATTGCGACACGTTGCCGGAGACGGACGTATTGCGAGGTGCATGGGCTGGCGGTGATTCCGCCAATCCGTCTGTTGGATTTCTATGGGGAGGCGGTCAATACATCATATCGCGTGATGTTGTGGAGCGCATGGTCAAAGCTGGGGCTGGGTGGAAGAACGGACTCATGGATGACGAGGCCATAACGGACTGCGCCAAAGGGGTTGGGATTTCAATGAATCAAGGGTGCGTATTTGCTACGATTGATGACCAGTTTGAGGGCAAGTGGTTGTGCATGTGTTACGGGCTTGGTGAACCGTTTACATTTACCGACTTTGCCGACTTGAAAAAAGCCGATGGGCATTTCTTCTTTCGCGTAAAGCAAGATCATAATAGGCGGCTAGATGAGAAGCTGATGAGGGAGCTAAAGAAAAACCTGCCATGATCTACACCTTTGACACCAAGCGGGCGCAACTGCGAGATGGGTTCTATCAGACTGGCAGTGGGCCGCGTTGTGTGTTGATTGTCGGTTCCTGCCGTACAATGGCGTTCTTAAACTATCTTGCAGCGTGGAATGAAGTAAGCGGAAACAGTTTTACGATCCGTTATATCAACCCGTTTGACTGGCACTGGAACGCAGCAGACGAACTGGTGGACTTAGAGAAGGCAATTGACGCCCTAGAAATTAACAGCGGAATCCTTGGCGTAATAGGCGACACCGAGATATTCATTCACGAACACTACGGAAACTATGGGATGTTTAATACGTCGAGAGACGCTGCAAAGAATATCTATCAGTTCGGAATGAACGCGAACACGGACATTGGTATTCCAAACTTTCACGATCACTTCATTCTCTACAACGATTTTGCGGCGTTCGGTGAAGTGCCAGAGGATTGGAAAGAGCGTGGGTTAGCGGCAGTTGATAAGTTCTGTGACCTCTGCGCTAAGACCAGTTTTCCAGAGATGGCTGAATACTTCCGAAACAACTGGCAAAACATGCGCTTATTCTGGACTCCAAACCATACCAGCGGGGCGTTTACACTTTACCTGTTTCGCAGGATGAATGAAGTGTTCCTACATCTTCCACTAGACAATGATTTCTGGCAACGGATTGGTGGTGACGATATGTTCCGCGATCCACATACTCCCGTTCATCAAAAGGACATTGAAGAATACAAACTTACATGGAATCACTAGCCAACATATTTACGCGCATTGGACATTTCGGAAGCGATGCTGGTCATAATGACAAAGGATCAACTCATTCCTACATTGAATCATACGAGCGTTTGTTTTCGCCGTATCGGGAATTTGCCGACGTTCTAGAAATTGGACTGGCATCAGGAAAGTCACTGGACTTGTGGGGTGAATACTTTGGACCCAAAAGCACTATAACCGGTGTGGACATTTCTGTGGTGTTTGACACGTCGCGATTCCAACCACCGCGATTTAATGTGATCCAGGCAGATGCAACAAGCCAAGCGGCTATTGTTGCGCTTGGTCAAGCAAAGTTTGACATTATCATTGATGACGGAAGCCACATGCAAGCCGACCAAGAGGCGGCGTTTCGCCTGCTATCACCGCGAGTCAAGGCGGGTGGTCTTTACATTATTGAAGACATCCTCAGTCCCGAATCTAGCGTCCCATCGCTCCGCGCACTTCATCCAAACTGCGAGGTAATTGACCTGCGAGGAGTGAAAGGGCGGTTTGATGACATGCTGTTGGTTTATCGTTTCTAATTATGAAAATGCTCGTCACAGGAAAAAGCGGGTTCGTAGGTCGTCACGTTGTCCGAGAGTTGGAAAGCCGTGATGTCGAGATTGTGCCAGACTTTACTGACCGTCCCGAGGCGGTGATCCATCTCGGCTGGGGGCATCTTCCTAACTACGAATCATATCTGCACTCGGCGCAGGTCCAGTGGCATCACGGATTTCTGAGCGCGGTCATTGGAGATGGCATCACAAACATTACCGCAGCGGGAAGCTGTTTGGAGTTGGTGGACGATCCTCCGGTTTATGGACTTGCCAAGATTAGCGTCCGCGATGGTTTGTTGTGGCGGCTTCCTACGGCCAAGTGGGTTCGGTTCTGGAACGTCTATGGGCCAGGGCAACGCGAAGAATGTTTGCTGCCGAGTCTTCGGCGCGCAATGGAGCGTGGAGACGAATCTTTCCAAGTCATTGACGGGATGCGCGATTTCATCCCTGTTCAGGATGCGGCAAAGCGGCTAGTGGATATTGCGCTGCAAGAAGAGGAGTCTGGCGTATTCGATTGCGGAAGCGGAACTGCCGTTCCAGTGATTGATTTCTGCCGTAAATTCACGGGTGATAGCACGATCCGACTGGAAACAGGATACCCGATGCCGTCCTACGAACCAAAAGTGTTTTCAATCCGCAACCGCAATGAGCAAGGCGATAGATAGATGCTTGTGCTGCGAGGGGGCGCTAGTTCCTCTGGTAAACTTTGGGCAGATGCCATTGGTAAATACTTACGGCGTAACGGAAAAGTTCCCACTGGCGGTCAACCGCTGCAAGGTCTGCTGCCATTTGCAGTTGTCGGAGGCGGTTGATCCGCTGGTGCTTTACAGTGATTACGCCTACTGTTCTGGAACTGGAAAAACCGCATTGGACTTCTTTTCAGGGTTTGCTCGCACGGCGTTGTCCTACGTTCCAAATGCCAAGCGGGTTCTGGACATTGCCAGCAATGACGGAAGCCAGTTGGATGCGTTCAAGTCGCTTGGGCTTTCAACATCGGGAGTTGACCCGGCAGAAAATCTGGCAGGAATTGCAGCAGCCAAAGGGCATCTCATTCGCATTTCGTTTTTTGAAGATGTTAAATTCCAGTCAAACGAGACATTTGACATCATCACCGCGCAGAATGTGGTGGCGCACACGCACCGGCCAGTGGAGTTCCTGTCCCGATGCGCGGACATTATGCACAAGGAGTCGCGGTTATTCGTCGCCACTTCGCAGGCAAACATGGTGGTGCTGGGCGAGTGCGACACGATCTACCACGAACACGTCAGCTACTTCAATGCGGGGTCCATGATGCGCCTGGCCGAACGTGCTGGGCTTCGACTGCTGGACATTGTGATGAACGACATCCACGGCACCAGCTACGTTTTTGTGCTGGGAATTGCTGGCGAGCCGTCCGTCCGTGTGGCGCAACGGATGCAGTGGGAGAATGCGGTGGGGCTGACTAGACCGGGTCTTTACAGATGGTGGAAAACCCATATTGCAGAGAAGATCGAGCGGCTGGGCAGAACAATTGACGGATTCAAAAAGGATGGATTCTTCACTGTTGGCTGCGGAGCGGCTGCAAAGGGCATTTCCATGCTGAACATGGCAGGGGTAAAATTGAATGTGCTGGCCGACAACACGCCGACAAAACATTACAAGGTGACGAGCGAAATGTTGATTATGCCGTTTGACGAGATTGCCAATCTGAAAGAACCAAAGGTGTTATTTGTGGTGTTGGCGTGGAATGTGGGCGTAGAGATTCGCCGCAACGTGGAGAAATTGCGAAGCCGGGCGGAAGATGTGTTTATTGAGATTCGCTAAAATAACATTTGACGTTTTTACGGAACCACTGTAGAAACCCGTTCAGAGGTTCTATTAAGCCGTGCTCCTCCGGTAAAAACTTGGGCTGTATCACAGGGATTGGCCCGCCTGAAACCAAAACGTGCGCCCGCTATCGGCGGGGATTTCGCACGGTTTCACGTCCACAAATACGCAGTTTTACTTACCCACTATCATGGCCTGTCCCAATCCGTTTGCAGCAATTCAAATCGCTACCGAGCATCTCGGCAGCGAAATCTATGGTATCCCCACTCCGGCGACACCTTACTTTAACTTCGTCGAACGCGGCGTGTTTCCTCGAAACATGGGCGTTACGATGTCAACCTTCATCGCTGGCCGCGTCGAGCCTGACAGCAAATCTGCTGGCTGGTCTGCCGTTACTCTGGACAGCGCGGGTTCCGGCTCCACCGGTCCGTCCATTACTGGCGGTATCTGCGCGGACAGCTTCACTTCTGTCCCTGTTGGATTCGATACGCTGCAATACTCGCCCCGCAAGCTACAGCTTCAAGGACCGTCTATTTGCCGCGATACGCTTAGTTTCGCGCATCAGCCCACGAAGTTCATCCAGCAGCACTACATTCCGGCTCTTGCCCACTATGTGAAGCGCAAGATCGATTTGGAGTTCCGTGACCAGATCATCAAGTTTTCGAACAAGATGTCGCTGGCGGCTGGTGGATTCTCCAACGTCGTAACCGCATCTACCAATCCGACCATCAAGCCAACTTCGCAGTTGAACTGGACTTGGCTGGACGGCGTGGCTGTTCGCCTTATTGGCGACGGTGCTGCCAACTCAGACGGCGAAGAAATTGAGATGGGGCCAGACGGTCCTGTGTTCCCGGCCTTCATCGGCCTGGAGGCTCTCAATCGCCTGTTCCAGAACGGTTCGGCTTCTTCGCCCAACGCCTTCCGGCAGGACTTCCAGTATGCCGACTCGGGCAAAGGCGCAATGGCTCAGACTCTGAAATCCATTGGCGCTTCCCGGCAGATCAAAAACTTCCGGTTTGCTCCGGTTGTGAATCCTCCGCGCTTTACCTACAACAACTCTATCCTTGTTGAAGTTGAGCAGTTTGAGTTTGTCTCTGCAACCCACGGCCAGAAGTCCACCGAAACCAGCGCGTATCAGAACGCCGAATACGAAGCCATCGTCATTCCGCATCGTCGCCAGTTCAAGGCGGACATCCTGACTCCTGACTACGCCGGGCTTGATTATGAGCCGTCTATGTGGACGGGCGATTGGAAGTTCATCACTGGCGGCGAGCGTATCGTATCCAACAACGTGTGCTTTGATCCTATGCACAAGTGGGGCGCGCACTTCGCCGAGTTCATCTACGCACCGGAACCGATCCACACCAACTACGGCTGGGTTCTTTTCTACAAGCGTTGCCAGAACGATCAGTCGCTTACGGTCTGCACCAGCGGTCTGTAAACAAAACCAACCCTCAACCGGGGCGTCCTGCGAAAGCGGGACGCCCTTTATATCAACAACTAAATGGCGAATATTACCGTAACGCTCTATTGGGACATGGACCTTCGCAAGTGGACAACCACTTTAGGGGGCACCACAGAGACAGACCCAATTCAAGGGCTGGTCCAAGGCGACATCGTAAAATTTGCAGTGCGCTTTGTGCAAACTGGAGTGGCGGTGGTATTGGCTGCACCGGTCTTTACGGCATCTGGAATAAAAGCTGACAACGACTTTACGGGCAGCTACCTGATCCAGCTTTCGGCACCTGTGTTGAGCGACACCACGCTCTACACGTTCACGGTAAACCCGCTCAACAGCGCGCAATTGAACACATTCTTGCAGACGTATCGCAATACGTGGTGTGCGCTAGAAATCTACGACTCGGTCAACGGCATCCTGACAACTCCGCTGGAACTGCAAATCATGCCAGGCTACAGCCTGAGCGGAACGCCAACAGATAATGTGGCTGGCGTTATAGTAGTCGCAGCAGGCAAGACAGTCACCTTCCCGCAAAGCCTCACCTTTCCCAGCGCACTTGGCACAAATGGCTTCCAGCTTGCCACAGACGGCGCAGGCGCGTTGACTTGGACCGCGAGCGGCGCACTGACAGACGGCGACAAGGGGGAGATCACGGTAAGCGCAAGCGGTGCGACTTGGACTATCGACAACGATGTGATCACGCTGGCGAAACTAGCGCACATGGCTACCGCTCGCGTGATCGGTCGCACTACAGGTGGGACAGGCTCACCGGAACTGCTGACCATCAGCGGCACTGGCAGCGTGGCGATGACCAACACGCCGACGCTTGTGACTCCGGTGCTGGGAGCAGCCACGGCGACTTCCATCAATGGCATCCCTATTTCTGGAGACGCGACAGCAGTTGGGATTTATATGACCAGCAGTGCTGGTGGAATTGACACCAGTAGCAGTGGAGGAGACATAACGACGAACAACGTCGGCGGAAACATAGATACTCAGGCAAGCGGCGGCAGTATAACGACCAGCAACGGCGGCGGCTCCATAGACACTAGGAACACAGGCAGCATCGGCCTTGGCAACGCAGCCGGCAACACCATGACGACCTTCACTGGCGCGGCAAGCGGCACGAACAAGTCCATCGCGCTTCCTAACCTGTCAGGCACCGTAGTCGTGACAGCAGCCACCAGCGCAACCGCCACACAAGCCTTGTTCGCACAGGCCACCGGATTCCCTGCCTATCGTGCGATAGCCACGGCAGACATCGCCACCGCGCTGGCTTCACCGGGAACGATTGGCAATACCGCCGCAGCCACAAGCGTCAAAATTGCAAACGGCTCGGCTGCTTCAACAGCTTTGCAAATTGGCGCTGTTTCAAACGGAATCTATTCACCCAGCGGAGCAGGAACAGATGTAGGTATTAGCGCAAATGGTTCATTAGTGGCATTTTGGAATAGCAGTTGGAGCCTTGTTGCACTGCAGCCGATTATTCCTAACTCAAATGGCCTAACATCAGTGGGAACTTCTTCCTTGCGGTGGAGCAATGTGTTTTCCGTTCTAGGCAATTTCAGCGGTGCGGTGACCTGCTCGACCACCTTATCAGTCACCACAACGACTACTATGACCGGACGGCTTACGGCAAACGGCGGCATCACTGTTGTCGGTGGATCATACTTGCTGACCACAAACAGCAACTTAACAAATGGCTCTGGCGGCGGTGTTGGAACGCTTACCAACGCACCTGATTACGGCAACCCGACAAAGTGGATAGCTATTGACGACAACGGAACCGAACGATACATACCAACTTGGACATTGCCTCCTTAACCTTATGAAAGACCTATTCCAAATCCAAACCGAATCCGGCCAACTCTGGCACGACATTAAAGCGCAGCTTGACGCGAAAGACGCGGAGCTTGCCGAGATTACCGCTAGCCACGCCGAAGCCATCGCCGCCAAAGACGCGCAACTTGCAACCCAAGATGCCGAGGCTTGGGACGAGATCAAAGCCGTTGCGACAAAGCACGCCGCTGCTGTCGCCGAGCTAGAAGCACAGCACGCCGCTGACCTAGCTGCCGCCGTGGAAGCCGAAGCACGCGCCGTCCACAACCGCCTCGACGCTCTAGTGCAGGCAGGCCAAGACGCACACGCAGCAGGCGACCTCGACGCACTGGGCAAGGTGCTGGTTTCGGCTTACGCTCACACCTCTAAGGCACGTCGCGCAAAGCTGGAAGCCGACCTAGCCAGCGCACAGACCGCAGTCACAGCAGCCGCTGACAAGCTCGCCGCGCTCTGATCTATGAGCGACGAAGAAAGGCAGCATCAAGACCTCAGCGACATCCGCGCCATCGCGGAGAAATCCTTTGCCTTCATCCGCATGGTGCTGGCTCCGCTCATTACTATTGGCATCGCATCGCTCGTCGGTGGCTGCTGGCAAGTCCACGACATGGGCCGGGACTTTAAGGCAATGCAGACGCAACAGACCGAGCTAAATACGAAATTGGAGTCCATGAACGAGAAGGTGTTGAGGATGTTTTACGCGGGCGGCTGGGACAAGCGAGAGATGACCGGCAAAACAGTCAAAGACGCGGTGCAGTAGAGCGTTGCGCTTCGCTGTTGACCACGGGCGAAACGGTGAGAAGGTGACCGCGTGAACCCGCGAACTATTAGCCTGCTATTAGCAGCAAGGAATTTAATAGTTCTCACAATCCTCCTGACATCATGCCAAAGCGCACCGACCAAAGCTCGCAAGATTATGGGGCCGATGACGAAGAAGGCCGCGCAGGCAAGCGGGCTAGTCGAGCGACAGACCGAAAGCATAGCAAGGCTACGGACCAGCGTGGCGGACTCCGTAGAGACGGCAAAGCGGCTCGCCGCAGGCCGACCGGACGGCGACACAGCCGCGCTAATTCTATCCCTCCGCATCGCAACGAGCGAGACGGATTTGCTACGTGGAACGAATGACGATCTCAGACTCAACATTGCTGGCATGGAACTCGCAATCGCGCACGCTCAGGATCAGGTGGCGGTCGAGATCGCGGGGGCCGAGGCGTGGAGGACGTGGGCGTGGAGGTGGTGGTGGGCGTTCTCTGGCACAGTTGCGGCCATCGGCGCACTTGTGTATTTTCGCCATTCCATCCCTCTCTTGAGGTTCCTTTAACCATATGAAAATCATCACCCGCTACGGCTCGCCACTTCTTCTATTCACAGCCTGCGTTGCGTCTTGGCTAGTCTCCTCGATGTGGACGGAGCAATACCAAGCGAGCGTCGGCCCTGACTTTCTGACTCGGCTTCCCACGAAGGTTATCAACCTGGCCGTCGCGCTGCTTCTCACACGCTATCTTGTGGGCTTTGTGTTCCCGACTATCGGCAAATTCACAACAACCAGCGGCGGCAAAAGGGAAAGCCAGTTTGCTAATGCGTGGAAAAACGATCAAACCGACCCAAGACTATGGATTTCCGTTCTAGTTTACCTTGGAGCATTATTTGTGCTTTCTCAGCTTTTGCTGGGCTAGCATCGGCTGCTGAGGTAGATGCGCCAAGCAGCAAGCGACTGCTGCCTGTGGATGCGTCTGCTCTCCTCAAGACGTTCGCAAGCTATGTCGGCATCAAAGAGTCTCCGATGGGCAGCAACAACGGCGTGATGGTCAACAAGTTTAACGCATCCTGTGGGCTAGCTCCTGGCGATCACGCACCTTGGTGCGCCTCGGTAGCGCACTACGGCTACCTAGTCAACGGCGCGCCTGACCGACCCGGTGCCTATTCGCCAAGCTGGTATTCCAAAACTCGCGTTATTCCTGCCGCGATGGTTCAGGCGGGAGACGTGGGACTGATCTACTTCCCAAGCAAGGGCCGATACGCGCACACCATTGCAGCTATTGAACGAGTGAACCGCTCTGGTCGTATTGTGTCCTCCTACACAACGCTAGAAGGAAACACAAACGCAATGGGTAGCAGAGAGGGCGATACGTTTGCGCGACGAGTAAGACCAACAGACACGGTAAAAATAGTGAGATGGACCAACTAATATAACAAAACACCGATGAGAAATACACTAACAGGAGAAATTCCACGCCACCTTTACGTTTGGGTGGACTCACGCCACACCCACAGAGTTCCGTGCGGCTACATCCCCGCAGTCTGGTATGGGTTGGTCTGCTATCCTGGCCGAGTCTGGGGCTGCACCGTAATGCTGGAGTCAGGAGCGATCTACCGCAACATCCCCTCTCACGCCATTGCGTTCAGCAATAAACCGAAGGGCAAGTGGACGGAGCGCGATGCCCAAACGTGGGACTGCTACGGGTGGGACTGGACTGCGGTAGAATACACCTTCTTGCAAGGGTTGGAGTGTAAAGTCATGGCAAACCGTAAACAACATCTGGGGGAGTATCTGTTTACCGTGTCACCAGTGGGTGACGGGTTTTCAGCATACCCTGAGCAAGCCAAGGAGTTCAGCTTTGTGCGGCTCGACAACGACCATCTCACCGTGCAACCAACGAACCACGTTGTTTTTCGGGAGCGCAGTTTCACCGACAACAAGCTGGAGTTTCCATCACCGTTGAAACGACAAACGGAGATATACACGGCGGAATAAGGTGCTATAAAATCTGCAATTGAAATGACCGCAACCTTTAAATCCCAATTTGCCGACGACTCAATCGTCGTTTCTGATGCAATGCTTCCGTTCTTCCGCTGGCTTGCCATCCATCGCAGCGACGAGCGCACAACCTCGTTGCTCACGCTCATTGCCGCCCACGACATTGAGCCGAGCGCAAACGAGCGCGCAAATATCCGGCGCAGCGTTGCGGAAATCATGGAGAATCCACTATGATCCTGGCCGACTCCTACTCTCTTGG
>Ga0209400_1003330_pt1 | contig 11732 bp, 25 predicted proteins | sample M_130807_EF_Meta_FD_187313 | JGI IMG/M metagenome (GOLD analysis project Ga0209400, IMG submission 187313) | Freshwater microbial communities from Lake Montjoie, Canada to study carbon cycling - M_130807_EF_MetaG (SPAdes) (version 2) | ecosystem: Environmental > Aquatic > Freshwater > Lake... | reverse complement strand
GTCGGCGCAGGGCTAAAAAAACGGTCACCTTTGGCTAGGTTACACGCACGGCATATAGCTGCACAGTTTAATGGGTCGAACATATCACCACCTTTAGAGCGTGGCCATATGTGGTCCACCTCTTTGGCTTCACCACCACACGCGTAACATATCCTGCCATCCCTGTCCAGCACCATCAATCGTAACTTCTTCCATTGACCACTACCCATAGCACGTTGGTGTTTGGCTTTCTTATTAACCACTAATGCCAACCCTTTATCTTGTAATGATCTAGAGCCTTACACATAGAACCATATCTTGTTAGGTTGTATTTAATACCCCAATCTATTTGCTTATAAGCGTTAGCTGTTTGTAAGTACATAGACCTGCCTTGAGGTATTCCATAGTGTGAACCGTTACGTGCAGCAGGGTTCCATCTGCTTTCTTTGTAATATAACTCATCTATACAGTAGAACTCATCTAGATCATTTAACTGAATGAATGCCCATTGACGATAATGATTTGTAGTATCAATATCTGCGGAATGAGCTCTTTCAAGGCTTAACATTTGGCCTACAAATAGAGCGGTGGCTACTAGCGTGCACCTCGCGAGCTTCCCCTTTACGGGCTCGCGTTTCCGCCTTGAGGGCGTATGCGATCTAGAGGGTAGCATGCCTATGCAAGTCCATCAGCATAAGCGCAGGTCAGACGGCAAGTCGTCATCGTATTCGGTGCAACTTGAATCTATTTATAGCTGCAACTCCTGCTTCACCGATAGCGTATAAGGCCGTGTTAAACGTAATAGTTTTACGGCTGCCATCAGCTCTATCAAACTTGTGATTATATGCTATTGGCATTATTGCGTCAGCGTGATTCCACAAGTTAAACCACCACCTACCGTTGGTAAACGGCACCAGGGCCACACCATTACCATGCGAAAGAAACCTATCTACCCAGGGCGTTGGCTTTGAATAAGGTGGGTTCATCCACACCAATCCAAACCAATCCTGGGCCAAGCCATCATCTTCGATTGTAAATTTACGTTTAGCTGGTACTACCCCGCCTACTATTGGCGAGCAAGGGTCTAAATCAAACTCTAGGCCCAATCCATCAAATATCCACTGCGATGTATAGTAATCATCACCGCCAGAGTTCCGTCTTCCAGTTGGCATTACTTCTCCTTTATTAGGTGACAAGTGTGACAGACCACAGTGTTAAATTTCCAACTGCCACACTTATCACATCTGCATATCTCAGAGTCTGGTATATGCAAGGCTTCGGCTATGTTTTTTATACCCACGCAACCGCAATCCATACATTGGTAGGCCTTAAATCCTTCTGGCGTATTAAGTTGATCCAGCCACAAGAACTCTGCATCACGCTTACAGCCGTTACACTTGAATCGTGTATGCATTATGGTAATGTTCCTATTGCCTGCAATGGCAAACAGCACAAACTAAAAACATACCTTCATGTAATAGCCTGTCGTCATTACAGCTAATGCATCGATCTCTAGATGGTGTCAGGGTTTCTTTATCGTTTTCCATTCGTAATGTAAACCCTGATCCGTTTAATACTTCAACGTATCCCATTATTCCCCTCCTTTCGTATTATGACATTTTTTACACACACATTTCTCAACTTCGTATTCTTGACCATCACAAGCAAGTATGTAAAGGCCAGTATTATTTATTAACATTTCTTCAGCTGTTATTTTTATAGTTTTCATTATTCTACCTTGCCTGGTTCTGAATCATCTGGCCAATACCAAGTTCCCGCTGCCGTAAGTTTTGCCCATTTCGCTTCGCATTGATCTGGTTTAGCTGCAGAACACACGTATCCCGCATAGGGTTTATTCGTAGCCTTCGCAATTCCTTCTTTCTTTACCATATCACCATGCCTACAAGAAAACCCAACACTAACCACTTCACCAATTTGAGCGATGCTTTCGCCAACAGACCAAGCAACAGGTACAGGCTCGTTAGGAATATCTTTAGGTTGTGAGTCCACAATATGTAACGCCATTTCCATCGCAGCCGATTTAGATCCTGGCCTGCCATATTTAGGTGTAAATTGCTTCTCATTTACTGATGCCATTTCTTCTCGACTTGGCCGTTTACCTTTAGCTGAGAGACCCGCATTCGCAATCGCTCTACCAATTGCGCTTGTCTCGCAGTTAGGTAAAGCAAAGTTCGCATTAACGCCACGATCACTAACAGTCTCACTCGCAATTCCAGTCGCGTAAGGCTTGAGATCGACTTCCGTTCTGAATAGCCTACAAATAACAATGAATCTAACGTTTGTGGCCTCGACAACTTCTGTTTCCAATCTTCCATCTGGGTTTTCCTTCCACCATTTGTGTAGTCTTTCATCTACTGTTTCATATTGACTTAGATCAAATGCCATTATTCCCACGCCCCGTCATCGTCTTGCATGGCCTCGGTGATTGTTTTCGCAATAGCGATGTATCCAAGCGCATCCTTGTAATTATCCGATACTCCTGGATTTTCAGCTTGTCTGCTGATTTTGACCAAACACATACAGATAGCCACTTCATTCGCCTGGATTGGATAACCAAGATAAGCAGACCAGAGTTCAGCGATGCGTTTGTGATTGCTAATTGGATGACCATAGTTTTCACCTCTTGTGTGAATGATGGATACGACCTCATTAAATAACTTCTCAGTCGTTGTCGGCATCAGTTAAATCCCGACTTCTATTAGCCATGCGCCAACCGTCTGCACGGCCCTTCCAGTATCCAGTCTGGAATGAATTATCTTTTAAATGTTCAACGTACCACCAGATTGTTCCTATAGCGAGCATGATGTAAAACCATGCATAAGCCAGGCTTTTTAACTCTTCTAATGGATTCATGCGTTCACCAGTGTTTTTCGTAAGTGGCATGGACTCGCATAGTTAGTCAACATAACCCAGTCGCCCGTACCTTCATCGCTGTGTATAGCATAATTCTTGCCTAATCCAGCTATAAATCCCTCTGCCAACTTAAGTGCAGAGTAACTATCAAACCAATATGCATACTGCCAACTAAACAAAGGGTTGGGATCAAATCGATCCGCTTGTTTTTCCCAGTCCTGATTCATCCATTCCATTGAATTAATCCATAGCTGTTCAAAATCAGCAGCCTTTAGGTCTATCTGTATCTTCATTAGTAGCCCGTCTGTACCTGTACTACATTTCCAGGCACGACAGAAGTATGGCATCTGTGTACGACTTTGTGGATTGTTTAAGGGCGTATTTGTATAACGATTTGGTAACGAAGTTACCCGTAGTACCTGCCTAGAGCGCAGAAGGAGCCATCCTTATTAATTGGCACCAGTGTTGGTGTCAAGGTCTTACCTACGGTCTCTAGTATAGCAAAGCCATTCTGCCAATTCGCGCTGTTATAGCGAATATAGCCCGCTTTCTTTCTATCCATAAGGTTGCCTACCTCTAGGCCATATAAGGCCCTGTGGTGGCCGTTTACGCCCTCTGAATAGGCACTCATTCCCAGCCTGTGGCTGTGACCCGCCAGTACGCTTTTACCAAACTTTTTAGCAAGATTTAAGGCTGTAATTCCCGCGTGCTGGCTCATGCTGCCTTCATCGCCATGACAAAGTACCCAATCTTGGTGGAACTCAAAGGCCTTGCGATGGTAGATCATGCCCATTTCAGCGAATCCCATAAATGCGGGATATTGTAGCTCAGGCAGGTTTATTAAGCCTGGCACCTTTAAAAGAGTGTTATATAGCCGATCAGTATGATTGCTACGGATAATATGCATTTCTGGACTGTACTCGCCGAGATCCCAGAGAATTTGCTTGCAGAGTTCACGATCAGCATGTAAGTCCTCACTATAAGCGAGAGGTGTATTTTCGCTCCATTTACTAATACTCTGAAAATCAATTTCATCGCCAACGACCAGTACTGAATCAAACTTCTCACGTCTTGCGAGTTTAATGACGTTTGCGACTGCTTGCTCATGATGGTAGGGGACTTGGAGATCACTTATTACTAAGTATCGCTTAATCGTCATCCTCTTCTGTAGGGTCTAATACAGGGATGATTGCGTCTGGTTTATCATTGGCAATCCAGTCAGGTAGCGAGTTGGGCTCTTGCATAAAGAACCATGCAACTTCATTACTGAAACCAGCCTTTTTAGCTGCTTTATAGATTTCATGCTTGGTAATCATGAAAACATCTAACTTAGATAAAGGTTCAGGCGATCTACGTACTACGCGTCTGTTGACCTTCTTACGTTTACGTGTGTTCGCCATATCACTATTGTCGCTTACTCATCAAAGAATATAGATCATCAACACGCTGCTCTAACCGAGTTAATTGATCTTTCATACTGGAGCCCCCGTTGGGGCGTAATTCGTTAAGCCAACCTCTAACTAAGAAACGCAATCCGAGCAGCACGCCTGTTAGCACGGCACAACCGCCAGCGCCAAAGGAGGCCCATTCTGCTGGGCTCATTTTTTAGGAGTTGCATAGCCAAATACTCCAGCCAATACTGCCCATAGAATTGAACGATAATCGGCTGCAAAATTAGATGCTGCCCACGCGGAAAGAAATGCACCCAGCGTTAATACGTACGGATTCTTTATATTCATATCTTGCCTCCTAGTAGTGGTATATCAAATTCTCTGCCATCTATATCGCCCAACTTGGTAAAACTAATATGAATATGATGGCGATGCTGATTAAAACCTTTATATTCGCGCCAGGCCCAACCTTTTTTAGAACTCGCAATCTTTCCCATATGTATTACGTAAGATATGCGTTTATCGGTTTCACCAGCATTCCTGATTTGGTCAGCAAGATATATCGAGAGCCCTTTGGATGTACCCAGGCGAGCATCAATATCAATGGCTCGCACCCACCCAAATTGGTCTGGATTATGATCTGATTTTCTGGAGGCATGACGAGCATCACCGATCCACCCATCGCTGGAAGAATTGCGATCTTGATACCAGAGATCAACAGCAGCTCTTAAGGTTACACCAGCTGCACATAACTTGGGTTTCATTAGGAAAGAATTAGCTGTGCTTCCTCAGCTGTAATGCCAAGACGATCTAAAATTGCTTGGCGTTGAGTTGCTTTTGCTTGCGCTTCTGCTATCTCATCTGCCTTAACTTCTTCAATAGCAGCATCTATTTCTTTTTGTGTAGGTGCTTCACCATCTAACACATCCCATTTAATGGTTGAATAATCATCTTCTATAAAAGAAAACTCTGAATTAGGTTTTAATTTACGAATTGCTTTAACTAAATGATTGTTCATTATGCACCTATTTCCATTAGAATTATATTTGAAGTTCTATTATCATATTGGTAACGAGTATTACCATTATTAGCAGTAGTAACAGCTTTGCCTTGCGTTTTATATGTAGTTGAAGAAGTAGTTGCTGGAGAATCTAAAAATGAAATGTTGCTAACTAAGGCTAAAACTGAATCGGTAGAAGTAGCAGTACTTGAAACTGACGCATCTATTGCTTCCCAGATTGTTGCAGCACCCCGTAATAATTGTAAATATCCGCCTACACTTTGATTATCTCTTACTACTGCGTGTGGTTGATTTACCAATACTAATATCTTGCTTGTGCTTGCTGTTGGAGTAATTGATGCAGTTAAGCCAGTATCGGTATAAGCAGTTGAAGAAATTGTAGTTTGAGTTGCATAGGTTGCACTTACTACCTGCAAAACTTTTCCACCACCGCCTGCAGGAGTTGCCCAACTAGGCACACCACCTGAGACTGTTAATACTTGACCAGTGCTACCAATTCCGAGTCTGGCTGGTGTAGATCCACTAGAAGAATAAATTGTGTCGCCTGTAGTAGTCATTGGGTTAGTCATGCCAGTACTTTGACTTATATCAAAGAATATAGCTGCGCTAGAAGATGTAAAATATAATGTGCCACCTTCCCATTGACTTAAAGCAAGTGATCCATGAGTAGTCACTGTTGCAGTGCCAGCAGTAACTGTGCATGTACCAGCACCCCAGTTTTGGATAAATACTGAATCACCAGCTGAAAATAAACTTGTGTTAACTGTAATAGTTGTAGAACCTGCAGCGTTCATAGCAACGGTAGTACCTGCATCGGCTGCTACCAATACATAACTTGTGGTTTTAGCAGTTGTAGATCCGCCACCCATGGCGGTTTGCTGTAGTGAAGTCATCTGTGCAGCTGTTAATACCTGCCCAGTTGTAAAAGTCTGTTTTGCCATGATACCCCTTAGTAACTTAGGACATTATAGTCTAAAGTACCATAAATCGTATCATTTAGGATAAGCGAATCTATGATCGGCTCTAATGTCGTGAACGTGGTTTTGAAGCTATTTGGTGTAATTGAATTGCGTGTGCCAAAGATCTGTAAGGTTTTCTCTATGGTAGAGCCACCTGGATTGGTGGTGATGACCTTAATTGGATCAAAGAACTCTAGATTTAGGGCTGCTACTACACCAGTATCATAATTGGGCGTATATAAATCAAGGACAATGGAGTCGCATCTAATAGTGGTTTCTGCGCGTGATGCTACGTAAGCCTGAGCATAATCCAAAGCAACTGCATCCGATTGCATAAGTAAGTTATCTAAAAAGTAGCTGTGTAGAAAATACTTATCAATGCTGTCTTGATTTGTTGCTACTTGAGCAGTACCGCCGACCCTAGTAATGGTCGCTTTATTAAATATAAGAACATCATTTAAAATCCACGAAGCATTAAAATAGTCTATTCCAGTACCATTATTAGCAAATACTGTGGGCGTGGCCCCGATAGATCCTGCCGTAACAGATCGATCCTGAAATACAAATGACCCTGTGGCGTCTACATACAGCGCCCCGTATTCCGAATCCGTTACGGTTTGTAGAGCCTGTAAAGCCGTTCTAGCCGTGCCTGGGTCGGCTTGCATAGTAGTTAAACCTGCATCCACATCCCTCATAGTTGCTGGCCATGAAATTTGATCCAATATTTGATTAACACGCGTTCCTGATAAATCACCTGCGATAGCACCACTAACGGTGCTTATCTGAGCGTTATAGGCCAAACGGAAGGCATCCACCGCCTGTATAGTAGTAATAGCAACATCGGCACTATCAACAGTAGTTGGATAAGTTGTTACATAACTCGTGATAAATCCTGAAAATAATGGATAAGTAATTCCTAGATATGTAGCTGTTATCTGCACCTTTTTCATGGGCGTTAAAAGAAGAAAGTACGGTGACGCTGGGTTCTGGGGATTGAAGTCGCCATTCTGATCAACAATGCGCAATGTGGCAGTGCCAGTCTGAAATTGATCACTTAAAGCGTTACGGCCCCTAGTAGTTTCTATACTATTTATTTGATTAGATACATCAACAATTACAGCAGAAGAGTCAGATAATATATTGGTGCCCAGTATTCCCTCATCCAATACAAAGGCTTGTGCAAAACTAGGCCCAGTACTAAAATTTATTACCGCATTGACCGTAGGTACTGCCACTATAGACCGCCCGCTACCCCGTAAGATATGCCTGACTTAGTTGCCACCTGTAAACTCTGTGCTATGAGTTGAGCAAATTGATCACCAGTTGCCGAGGTATTAACAGTAATTTCTATTGGCATCGGATCTCTGCCAGTCTCGCCATAATATGTACCAGCTAATGGATTAACAATATCTTGTTGTCCAGAATAAAATTCAGTTGTTAATGGTGGATAATCAATAGAAGGTCCTGCATTACTGGTGCCTGGAGATTTAGGCGCACCGAACATTTGATTAATTAATGCTATTTGATCATTTATTCTATTGATTAATGCTTTAACCTGTATTAAGGCAAACTCCTGAATACTTTTACCTGCTGCTGCTGCTTGCTCGGCCAATTTCTTTAATGCCTCGGCAGCGTTCATTTCTGCCAATAGTTTTGCAGCCAAAGCTTCATTTCCATCTACTATTGCCAATTGCGCTTTAAGGCGCAGTTTGGTTTCTTCATCGGTTGCAGTATTTAGGGCTGCAGTTAATCCTATGCGTTCTAAATCAAACTTCTTCTTCAATTCTTCAAGATTTTTATTATCTATGGCATTCTTTGCAGCAATAATTTTATATTCTTCTTTACGTGCCTTAAGTAAGGCTTGTGATGTTTTTAAATCGGGAATGCCTGAATAACCACCTACATTTGGTTTAGCGCTGGGATTACTTTTGCCAATATCTAAACCAATTAAAGCCAGGGCTCCACCTATGATAAGTTTTTTAGATCCAAATACAAGGAATGCCAGGGCTGCTATGAGTTTGCCTACATCGCTATCTGCGAACTTTTTAACCTCGGCAACTAATAAACCCAACCCTTTGACCGTATCGGCAATAGCCAAAGCAAAACTATTCATTGATTTAGCTGCTTCATCTATTGAATTATCATTGCCTAGTACGGTAATGGCATCAATCAAACCTTTGCCTATGATCTCTGTGGCATCTGCAGCAGCTACTTTTAGGGCATCCATTTTGCCAGCGTAAGTGTCTAATCTGGCTAAAGCCTGGCCTGCAAATCTTTTTTCTAGCGCAGCCATGATTTTATTCATATCACCAGTGGCGATTATGTTTGCATCTATGCCAGTATTTAATCCTTTAATAGCCTTAGTTTGGCCTCGGACTCCTGCTGCTATTGCACTGATTACGGTTTCTAAACTCGCACCAGTACCAGCACTAACGTTTAATGCGGTTTCTAGAGCCTGCTGACTAAGAGTGACTGACCCAGTAGCGTTTAATAAAGTCTGAAATGCTGGGCGTAACTGATCATCTAGTACTTTATATAAATTCTGTAGGCCCGCAATATAGGTTTCTACCTCACCTATTCTGAATGCATTGCCTGTATTCTCTAATTGAACTGCCAGCGATTTAGCAGCCTTTTCATCGGCAGCGAAGGCGTTAATTGCTCTCTTGGTAAATGCTCCCAGGGCTGCAGCACCGAATGCAATGCCAAATGACTTAGTAAAACTTTTAACACTTTTCTCAAATGAGTTGAGTTCTTTTTGACCTTTTTTAAGAGCCTTACCATTCCAGGTTGCTAAAGCCGAGACGACTATATTGGCCATTATGCTGCCTTCTTAACTTCTGTGGCTTTATTAAACTTTACAGTTGTGGCGTTTATAGCCTCTAGTATTGCATTATAAACGTTACCGCTATCTTGGGCCCAGGCCTTATAAATTAATCGACCCTTAGTTTTACGACCACCACTGCGAATATCTTTAATTTTTGGTTGTGATGTAACGGGTTCTAACGCTTTTACGAATTGATAACCTGCAAATGGGTTATTAGAATTATATTCACTGAAGGCTCTGGATTTACGGCTCTTAGTGGAATATGTACCACTGGCACCCTTAGATGGCAACATCTGAAAAGGCGCACGACCTTCAGGGTTTAAACGGCCTGCGGTTTCATATATAGCACCTGCTGGACTTACGTTGTAGACGTAATTGCTTACTCTAAAACCATTTTTAAATATCTTATTTTCGCCTGAGTTATATCCAATTCCTGCTTTAACGTTTCCAGAATTAAATCGTGGAAATGGTCGGTAACTTGTTGCTTCAGATGGTGGTTTTGCCCATCCAGATAAAACAGCCGAATCGCTAGGAACGAAGCCTTTAGCCTTTGCAGCCACGCCACGCATTAAAGGATCAATAGCAGCTTTAATCCGTTGGTGCATATCTTCATCAATAAACTCTAAACCTTGCAGGACATCTTTAACGCCTATTACGTTTACTGGCATTTTTGATCTCCCTTGCTCTATCGCTTAAAACCTGGATAATTGCTTTTAACATCTCACTATCCATATTTATGAAAGCCTGTGGCGCAATTCCAGTTTCTACACTTAATGCTGCAATTGTGTAAAGCATGGAATCACGCTGTACTATTTTTTTTCTTCGTCTAATACCTCGACAGTTTCTAAGCTGTCTATAAACTCAATACCAAATACAGGCACCGTAATATTAGACCTACGCAAACACTCATGCGCTAACCAGTATATCTCGGTCTGGCGTTCATGCTCGCGTAGGACTTTGCTAATGCCTGATCCATACTTTAATTCGAAAGCGTATTCGACACCTGGTGTTATCTTGTGTTCCGTGACTTCACCATTAGCCCTTGTTATCTTTAGCTTTGCCATTATTACTCCTTAATTAAGGTGTTACGTCAACTACTATAACTGAATTACAGGTAAATGTAATGCTCTGAGATGAAATGTCACCAACAGATCCATTTAGATCCTGTGTGTTATTTACCAACACTGTGGTTTGATATTCAGGGTTAGTGGTGCTAATAGCACCTGATCCGCGTTTAATTGTTAGCGGTACAGTTGTACCCCATGCTGCTGCAAGTGTAGCTGTAACGGCATTGGCACCAGATGCTGCGGTATCGTTCAATAGTTCTAAGGTTATTGTCGATGCCTCCAGACCTTTTGTAAATTTATGTGTGTTATCACCCATTGCAGTGACTTCCAATTCATCAAAGCTGCGGTTAATTGTGACACCTGTAACAACGCCAGAAATATCAACGCTGTTAAGGGTAACAACCGCACCATTGCTTAGAAATACGGCCATTATTCTTCCTCTTCTTTCTTTATAGCAGGTTTTTTAACCGCTGCTGGTGGTTCGGTAATCTGGCCTATTCTAGCCAGAAATCTAAGGTCTTCTTCAGTAAATCCTTTATAGCTCATATTAACTCCAACTCGTGAGGATTGATACAGTTATTTCAGATACTAGAAGATCACCGCTTGCTGCGGGTATCATCGCTGGCGCTGAAATACTAGAGATGTTCATTTGGTAAGTAGCAGCACCTAGTTTTGTAACTACTGCTAAAATATAATCTTCCATGCCAGTTAGGTTTCCCTGATTATCAAGGGCTGGTTTTGTTATCAGCACTTTAAAGTTTGCTAATGGGTTAACGCTCACTTCATCATTATTAGAGGGTACGATGTAGGGATCGCCAGGTGTAATAACAACCGCATTGGCCAGTAATGTTGGCGGTGGGTAAGCAAAGACCGACCATACTCCAGCGTTTGTTAATGTGCTTGCTAGGGTTGATCTAAGTGTAGTTATTGCTGCTGGCATTAGCCCACCAGAGATGCTGGACTTGAATACGGCTGGATGAGACCACGCACTCTGTTAATCAGCTGATAACCCATCCGATAGGGGCTCGCACTGATCCCATCCATACCGACCCCACCAGTCTGGCTGACCTGTCTGGATTGCCAGACGTCAACTGCCACTATCATTGTGGCTTCTCTTATGGCTGGGGTTGTCGCGTAAGATTGAGTCTTATGGTCTGGGCCTGTGGCTACTCCGTAAGGTAATACTTTATGGAATATTTGATTAGCTGCTGTCTTGTTGTACTGCACAAATGAGTATCCGTTAGGATAATTAACTTGTCCGTAGTTGTACATAAATACTGGGATAAGGCTAGTAGTACCGCTGGTTGGCGGTATTGTGCCTGTAATTGTGTAAGTACCGTTAAAGGTAGCACCGCAGCCACTAACGACTATTGATTGGGTCGCTGCAAATGCGTTTGGGTTAGCAAGCATAAGTGTTGCCACATTATCTTGTAGTGCTGTGCCTACTACTGGAGCGGTATTAAACCAAAGATACTGATTGATCAGGTCTTCTGAGGTTTGGCATACTTCCTCAACTGTAGCATCGGAATAGAGAGAGCCAATTCCGAGGTTTGCCCTCAACTCGGCTGTAGTCACATACGTGGCTGCCATCTCTACTCCTCTGCTAATAGCTCTCTG
>Ga0209400_1003329_pt1 | contig 11732 bp, 15 predicted proteins | sample M_130807_EF_Meta_FD_187313 | JGI IMG/M metagenome (GOLD analysis project Ga0209400, IMG submission 187313) | Freshwater microbial communities from Lake Montjoie, Canada to study carbon cycling - M_130807_EF_MetaG (SPAdes) (version 2) | ecosystem: Environmental > Aquatic > Freshwater > Lake... | reverse complement strand
GCCAAGGAGGGCGTTCCCACCGTATCCCGAGCCCACAGAAATTATTTCGTTGTCCTCAGGAAAATGGGAGATGTAACGACGATTGGGATCACAATCCAAAACCGAATGGGTCCCCCGGTTAAAATTCTCCCCATTCCCTAAATGTTCCCAGGTAACTTTCCCCATCCGCGCCATAATCCTCATGTTCAGCACAACGTAGAGGGAGTCCGTAAGTTCAACTCCCACCTTGGAAAGGGGCGAACCCAAAGGCCCCATCAGGTAGGGAATCACAAATAGGGTGCGGCCCTTCATGCCCCCCCGAAGCAGTCCCTCGAGTTTTAGCCGCATGCCCTTCGGTTCCATCCAGTTGTTGGTCGGTCCGGCTTCTTTCTGTCTTCGGGTGCAAATATAAGTGCATTGTTCCACGCGGGCGACGTCGTTGGGGTTCGAATGGTGGTAATGACATCCCGGCCATTTCTTTTGATCCAAAGGAATCAGTACCCCCTGCTTCACCGCCTGCTCCGTCAAATAGGCTTTTTCTTCTTCCGACCCGTCGCACCAAAAGATGTTGTCTGGCTGGACAAGGTCCGCTGTCTTTTGGACCCAATCCAGAACGAATTGATTGTTAGGCTGAAGTTTCCCCAGTTTGGTGTGGGCAGGAATGGCTTGAAGGGAATTCATGGAATTAGATTATCCATGAAATCATGGCTAGGAGGAACATTTTCCACAGCCCGTCCCCTTGCCGCCTCCCCCGCCAAAGAACTTGATCCCGAGATAAATCAACGCGGCAAGAACCAGCACGCCGACTAGAATATTCTGCCAGTTATCCTTCATCTTTCAAAATCCCAGGGCACGACCAATAACCTGAACCAACCACGCACCCAGGTAAGCCAACCCGGTCATGTAGAGAAGCATGAAAGCGGGCCACTTCCACCCACCCGTCTCCCTTTTGGCCACGGCCACGGTGCTGAGGCACTGCAACGCGTAGACATAGAAAACCAGCAAAGCCAGACAGGTCAACGGAGTGTAAATGGCACTACCATCCGGCCAAGTCGCCTTACGCATGGCTTCGATAAGCCCTTCCTCCTCACCCTCGACGTGATAGACGATCGACATGGTACTGACAAAAACCTCCCGAGCAGCGAACGAAGCCACCAGCCCGATTCCGATCCGCCAATCAAATCCCAGCGGCCGAATGACCGGCTCCAACCAATGGCCCAGCTGCCCCGCATAACTTCCCGCCAGCTTGGCCGATGGCTCTTCCGAAGTGCGCGGGAAGTTGGATACAAACCAAAGCAATATCGAAAGAGCCAGAATCACTGTTCCCGCCCGCCGGAGAAACACCACCGCTCGTTCCCACATCCGAAGGAGAATCGTACGCAGCGCTGGACGCCGGTAAGGAGGAAGTTCCAGAATTAAAGGAGGAGAACCTCCTCCCAGCATTTTTTTTCGAAAAACCCAAGCCAAAAGAAACGCGCTACCTGTTCCTAAAACATAAAGCCCCAACATGGCTCCGGCTTTTTGCCAGACGGGAACAAGCGCGACGGGCACCGCAGCTGCCAGAAGTGTCGTGTAAACCGGAATCCTCGCTGAACAGCTCATCAGAGGGGCAATCAGAATGGTCGTGAGACGATCCTTGGGATCTTCCACCGTTCTCGTGGCCATGATGCCAGGAATGGCACAGGCATAGGAACTGAGGAGTGGAATAAACGATTTCCCGCTTAGCCCCACCCGGTGCATCACCCGGTCCAAAAGAAAAGCGGCCCGGGCCAGATATCCCGAGTCCTCCAACAACCCGAGGAAAAAGAAGAGAATCAGAATTTGCGGAAGAAAAATCACCACTCCCCCTACACCGGCCAAAACACCATCGATCAACAGATCACGAAAGAGTCCTCCGGGCATCACCTCCTGCAGCCAACCCCCGAGATGCATGAACCCACCATCGATCCAACTCATGGGGTAGGAGGCGATCGAGAAGATCGAAATAAAAAGAGCCATCATCATACCTGCCAGAATCCCCCAGCCTGCCACCGGATGCAGCACGGCAGCATCAATCCAATCCGTCCAATTTCCGCCGCTCATTCCAACTCCTACTCCCGCCTCCTTCAACACATTCTGAAGATAGGCATATCGTGCATTCACCACGGCGGCGGACCAGTCGTACGCCTCCTTTCGGAACCTTTCCCTCCAGGCTATCGCCAATTTTCTCGCCCCCTCAGGCCCCTCATCCGATCCGGCCAATAATTCCAAGGCCTTGCCTTCGGCCCGCAACTCCGCGGGCAAGGATTCCCGCCAAGCAGCCGCAATCTGACCCACCGCCACGGCTAGGGGGGGAGGCATCGTCCATCGCCGAGGTCCGGGACCAGTCAGCTTCTGCCCGAGCGCGGCACGCAACTCGACCAGCCCTTTCCCACGATGGGCCTGGGTGGGAATGAACTGGATTCCCAGCCTTTGGCTAAGCTCATCCGGATGAAGCCGTACGCCTTGGGCCTCCGCCATGTCCACCATGTTCAAGGCCACCAACACCGGCAGCCCCAGTTCCATCACCTGAGTGACGAGAAAAAGATTTCTTTCCAAATTGCTGGCATCCACCACACAGAGGACCGCATCGGGCTTGGGAAGGTCGGCCGACTCACCCCGCAAAACCTTTAACGCAATCTCCTCATCGGGAGAACGGACCGAAAGGCTATACATTCCAGGAAGATCAATCAGTTCCATCGGTTCCCCGTGAAGGGTGTAAGCCGTTCCTGTCCGTTTTTCGACGGTGACTCCGGGATAATTCCCCACTCTTTGCCGAAGGCCTGTCAGGGCGTTGAAAAGGGTGCTCTTCCCCGCATTGGGGTTGCCGACCACGGCGACCCAGCGTTTGGAGGTCTCCTGATTCATCGAAAAAACCGGGGCACTCCCCCGCAAACTGTTAGCCTCAGGACCTTCCGTCCACGTGTTCGACCAAAATCTGCTTGGCCAAACGGGCGCTCAAGGCGACGCGGGTTCCACAAACCCAACAAACCAGATCGGCTCCCCCCCGGATTTTTTTTACGACGGCATTCTCACAAAAACCCATCTCCCGTAGCCGTTGACAGGTGTTCGGGGCACATTCCAAGCGACTCACCCGAACCTCCGTTCCCGGTCCCACCTGCGTCAGGTTGAGAGCACCTCCTTCGAATCGATGCACATGGCTTGCCACAACCCCAATCTGCTCTTTTTGAGACTCTGTTGCAAGTAATCCCGCACCCAAAAACCCACGCCCCACTCGAAGTTACTCAGGCTAGACGCACCAGCGGTACAGCATCAGGTAAACAAGAACCCCTGTGATCGATACGTACATCCACACCGGCCAAACCCAGGGAGCTAACCTTTTGTGTTTTTCAAACTGACCCGTGCCTGCAAACCAGACCACCGCCAAAATGAACGGAAGGTTGAGAACCGCGAGGACGGTGTGGGGAATTAAGATGAAAAAATAAAGGGTTCGGACCCAACCCTGCATCGGAAAGAGTTTCGGTCCAACGGTGAATTTATGCAGAAGATAGGAGGCAAGAAAAACCGTGGAGACGCAAAACGCCGTCACCATGATTTTCTTATGAGCCTCCTTGTTCCCCCGCTTAATCTGAATCCAGCCTGCCAAAAGTAGCACTGCCGTGGAGGCGTTTAAACACGCGTTGAGAAGCGGCAGATCCTGATAGGTCATTTTTTTTGATCAGCCTCCCGCAGGAGATTCCCCACATCGGGTAACACCCGTGCCAGGAGATCCTCCTCGGTTCCATTGTAATACGCCCTCACCTGTCCCCTTCCGTCGACAAGTGCGATTTTGGTGCTGTGCAACATCTTGCCGTTCAGGGCCACCGCTTCAGGTGGATTCGGTTCGACGGCTAGTTTAAAGCCCTCCCGGGCAATACGAAAAACTTCCGGCAATGGCCCTGAAAGAAACCACCAGTTCTTCCCAGCCCCATACTTTTTCGCATAGGCCTGCAACCTCTCCGGAGTATCCGTTTCCGGGTCTACCGTGATGGAGACGATTTTGACCTTCCCCTTCGTTCTTCCAACGGATTGGGCTAGGTCGGCCATTCGGCTACTCAATACCGGACAGGGGCCCGTACAGGTCGTAAAGAAAAAGTCGGCCAGCCAAATCTCGCCTTGGAGATCCTGCAAGGTCCGAAATTGGCCATCCCTTTCAAGAAAACGAAAGGGGGGGATTTGCCCATAGACCGGAAGATCTTGGTATTCCCGCCGTTCCGAAGAAATCCACAACTCTCGAACGCCGGCGGCGATCACGAAAATCAACCCAGCCACCAAAAGAGCCCAGACTGCCGCGGTGAGATTTCGGTTGGCGGGACGCGGGCCCGGAGTAACCGGCGCCGGTAGTGTCACGAACGCCGACTAACCTGAAAAGCGCAAGCCATCACGAGAAGCAGGGTGCTGGCACAAACAATCGAGAAATCATGCGACAAATCCGCCGGAAGAGGCATGCCGGGCCGGGTCGCCAAAAGTCCCTGCAAGGCCTCATGACCGTAGCTCAGGGGATTGAAACGCATGAGAGTCCGGATCCATTCCGCCGCACCAGCACTCGGGAACAGGGCCCCGCTCAGGAACCAAAGGGGGACGAAGAAAAGATTAATCAAGGCATGGAATCCCTGGGTTGAGTCCATGGGCCAAGCAATGAGGAATCCCAAGGCGGTCAATCCCACAGCCAAAATAGAAATGATCGCGATAAGATAAAAAAGAACCCGGGCATCCGGATGATAATCCGAATAGGGCGCCAGGAGAACGACGACAAGGGCCTGAAAAACCGCCAGCAATGTTCCCCCGATCAATTTACCGAAAAGAATCGCAGAGCGTCCGTCTGGGGCCACCAGCACTCCCTGCAGGAAACCCTCCCGCCGGTCCTCAATCACGGAAACCGTCGAAAAAATCGCGGTAAACAGGATGATCAAAAGCACAATTCCAGGAAAAAAGTAGGTCAGGTAGTCGGTTCTCTCACGAAATCCGGGAGCCACAAGGGATCGACCGACTCCGGACCCCAGAAGAAACCAGAACAGCACGGGAGTGGCCATCGCCCCAATCACCCGGTTTTTCTGCCGAATGAACCGGACGATTTCACGAAGGGCGAGACTGGTGGAAGCTTGCATGAACATGGTTTAGATTTCTCCTGGAGTGGACGACCAATGACGACCTGTCTTCTGGAGGAAGAGGTCTTCGAGAGTAGGCCGACAAAGGGTGACCGAGGTCACTTCCTTGTTGTACTCGCGCCAGAGCTTAATGGCCAAAGGAGCGGCCAATCCCCGAATGGGAACCACCTTGACGGAAGCGGGTTCTGCGGTGACTTCAATCTCCCCTTCCTTGCGGATCCGGGCGGCCAATTTTTTCGGCTGGTAGGTCCCCAACCGGACATACTCTTTGCCCAAGCCGGATCGGAGTTCGGCAACTTTTCCAGAAGCCACGGATCTCCCCTGATCGAGGAGAAGAATTTCATCCGCCGGCTCGGCCTCCTCCAAAAGATGGGTTGTAAAAAGAACGCTGAGTTTACGGGAATTGCGGATTCCCGAAAGAATACTCCAAAGCTCGCTCCGGATGGCGGGATCCAACCCGGTGGTTGGTTCGTCCATCAACAAGATGCTCGGCCGGGTCAGAAGGACTTTGGCGATTTCTACACGCCGTCGAAGGCCCCCCGAAAGACTTTCCACCATTTCCCCACCACGATCCTCCACTCCCAGCGCTTCCAGGTTTTTGTTGATCCGGTTTTCAAGATCGTGGGCGTCCAAACCATAGAGGTTTCCGTGATGCCGGAGATTTTCCCGAACGGTCAGCTTCATGTCGACGGCCGGATTCTGGAAAAGAACGCCGAGCTTTCGACGAACCGGTGTTGGAAACTGGCGCAGGCTGCGACCGGCCACGGAAATCTCCCCGTCCTGCAGCGCAAAGATAGTGGAAATAATCTTAAATAGGGTGGTCTTGCCGCTCCCGTTGGGGCCCAAAATGCAGAACATCTTCCCCTCTTCGAGTTCGAAACTGATATTGTCCAAAACCCTTTTTCGTCCGTAGGAATACCCGACCCCGTCGGCCTTAACCGCAAATAAAGAAGAGTCCGCCATGAGCGGTTAAATTGAGGGAAATTATTCCAAGGGTCAAGCGTTGCCCCCCCTTGGACCTCCAAAAAGGAAAATAACTACCGGAGAGGGACCGATCCTAGATCGAACCGGACAGGACTTTGGAGTTTGGCCGGAACCCCCTGTTGATGGAGGTAATTTTCGATCCGGGATAAGGAACTGGAAGGCACAGGCTTCGACCCATGCGGGGTGCAGAGTGATAATTCACACTGATGAGCGATTTCACCGGGATCCATCCCCCGGGCTTTTGCATGTTCCATCGATAGCGTGAGACGGCTTTTCCAGTAATTCATGCGGTTATCGGCACAGACTTGGCTTTCCGCATCAATCACTGCCTGAGCAAAACCCCAAATTTCCCTCTGCAAATCCTCAGCCAAACGAGTCGCATGTACGCCCATGGGATGATGTTGAGACTTGAAAATCATGGATTGGACTTGAAAGAATGATCTCTTTTTATGGCAAATACAATGATTAAGTAACCCCTTAATGTATCCCTCTAGTCTTGCATAATGTCATCTAAATCAATGACATAAAACAAGAAGCGTGAGCCTTTGGAGCTCACGCTTCTTGCCAAACACTAGGAGATGCAAACGAATCTGTTGTAATAGACAGGGGAACAGGCGAAACGTTCAAATTATTTTCACTTCTTCTGCCCCTTATTTAAGGAGTTTGAGTAGGAAAAACCCGCCCACCAAGAGAATCATCAAAACCACAAGGATGGCTTCCAAATAACGGTCAATTTTCGGACGGATGGCGGGTCCAAACCTACGCAAAAGCTCGGCCTCGATCACAAATCGCATACCTCGTGAGATGACAGAAGCGATCGAAAAAGTGACCCAATTCATTCCCGTCGCACCCGCTGTGATCGTGATCAACTTGTAGGGGACAGGGGTCATTCCCTTGATCAAAACAATCCAGGCCCCGTAGGTATTGAATATATTGCGAAAGGTCTCGAACTGGGTTTGCAGGTGGTAAAACGCAATCACAGGAGCCCCTACCGAGTCGTAAAGGAAATGCCCTATCGCATACCCGGCCCATCCCCCCACCACCGAAGCCCCCGTACAAGCCAAGGCATAGACCCAGGCACGGGAGGGATTAGCCAAAACCATGGGAATGAGCAGAACGTCGGGGGGAATTGGAAAAATCGAGGATTCGAGAAAGGAAATGACCACCAAAGCCGGCAAAGCATAGGGCGTCCCCGCCCAATGAAGCGTCCACGCATATATTTTTCGGATCGGGTTCAAACGTGCCGCCGGATTTTCCAGGGGACTTTTCTGCCCCTTCAACTCAACGATGACTTTCCCCGCCCGCAAACTCCGAATACGATTCCGCAGCGCAAAAATTAATACCGCCCCCACGGCGATGAAGGCCAATCCCAGGATCACATTCCCAGAAATCAATCCCCGCACCCCCAAAATTCCATCGAGAACCAAAACTCCTAAAGCCAAGCCTGCGACCATTCGCAGGGAAGCTTTGTCCTCACCAAGGGGTGATCCTTGTTTCATCGCTCTCCACATTCCCGATTCAAAAGAACTTCGGCAAGCTTCGAGAGTTTCCTAGGTCCCGACGGAAAAATGGGAAGGCACAGGGACATGGGCCGTCCAATCATTCCCGCGGAAAGGGACCTTCACCCTTTCCGCATGCAAAAACATACCCTGCTGCCCGGTGCCTTTCGCAAAAAGTCTGTTTTTCTCAAAATCCCCATACGTCCGATCCCCCACAATCGGAAGATTTCTCTGGGAGCATTGAATCCGTAATTGGTGTGTCCGCCCCGTCTTGGGCTCCAATTGAAGCAAACTCATTGCACCCCCCGGTCCTTTTCCCCGCGCCCTCTCTTTCATCACCGCCTCCGCCCAAGACCCTTGCCCGGGTCTCGCCCGAAGCCGCCCCCTCTCTTTTCTGACTTCGATTAAGTCTTTCCAAACCGCATTCACCCTATCCGGACAACCAAAAACCATGGCCACATACATTTTTTTTACGAGATGCTTGGCAAAAGCATATTTCACCTCGGCTGCCGTGGCCTCCTGATCCGCCACCAGAATCACGCCGGATGTCCCGCTATCCAATCGATGCAACAACCACACCTTCCCTCCACCCTTGTCCGGCGGCAAATGATACGCCTCATCCTTCAAGGAGTAACTACAGGTCAACAAAGCCTTCGCGTCCCGACTCCCCTCCTTGGGTTGTGACCGGATCCCCTCCGGCTTGGCCAAGGCATACAACCCCTCCGGTCCCACCGATGCCATCGTCACGCCCGCCCCCAACGGCCAATTGACGTTTGTCTCAATTCCCACTTTTCTCGCCCTCCGCACGCTTCGCCTGAAAAAATTCCCGCAGCAATTCCCGGCACTCCTCCGACTTGACCCCTCCCCTGACCTCACATTTGTGATTCAATCCGTCGAACTGCAGCAAATTCAAGGCTCCTCCAGCCGCCCCGCCCCGTGGATCCGCCGCCCCGTACACCACCCGCTTCACCCTGGACAAAACCATCGCCCCCGCACACATCGGACACGGTTCCTTCGTCACATAGACCGTTGCCTCGGTCAAACGCCAATCCTCCAGTTCCCCCGCCGCCGCCGTCACGGCCAACATTTCCGCATGCGCCGTCGCATCTTTTAACTCCTCCACCTGATTATGGGTTTTCGTGATGATCCTTCCCTCGACCACAAGCACCGCACCTACCGGCACCTCCCCCTTCACCCCCGCTTTGCGCGCTTGGCGTAGAGCCTCTTCCATGAAATGTTCATCTGTCACCCCCCCTACTCTGATGAATCCCGACCTCCTCCAAAAGATCAATTCTCCCCCCGGTCCATGGCTCCCCGGCCCCCGCACGCTCCTCCGCCTCATAGGACAGGACCGCGTCCGCTTCCTCAACGGACAAGTTACCCAAGATCTGAAAAAACTCCTTCCCGGACATGCCGTCCGCGCCGCCATCATCACCGCTAAAGGACGGTTGGAAGCAGATCTCCGGATCTCTGCCACCTCCGAAGCCCTCCTCCTGGAAACCGATTGGATCCTGCGCGAACCACTCCGCGCCCGCCTCGAGAAATTCATCATCGCTGACAATGTGGCGGTCGAGGACATATCCTCATCCTTCTCACTCGCCCATTTCCCATCCCTTTCCTCCCCCCCAGCTGACGCCCCCTCCGATGCCATCCCTTTTTCCTGTGCTCGATTTCGTGAGCCCGGGCTGGATCTCTGGATCCCAGTCTCTGCCACCTGGAACCCCCAAACCTCCCCTTTATCCGCTTGGGAGCCCCTACGGATCTCCCGCGGACTCCCACTTTGGAGCGTCGACATCGGTTCTGATACCCTCCCTCCCGAAGCTGGGTTCGAATCCGACGCCATTAGTTCTACGAAAGGTTGCTACATCGGCCAGGAAGTCATCTCCCGACTCCGCAGCGTTGGCCACGTCAACCGCCACCTCTGCGTCATTGGCACCGATAACGCAACTCCACCCTCATCCAACGACTGCACAACGCAGGACGGTTCGGTCATGGGAAAAATCAGCAGCTTCACTCCTCTCCCTAACCAAACCGGACAAATTGCTCTAGCGATGATCCGAAGGGAACAGGCCCAACCCGGAAATTCAATATTGGCCGGAGGGATTGTTTGGACCATTCTTCGTCATGCCTAAAAACACCCTATCGATCTTTCTAACCAGTTTGTTCTGCACTTTTGCCGCACATGCGGCGGAAACCAACACCCCCACCCCAAAGGAATCCAACGACATGAAACCTACCCTCATTGAAGAAGATATCATCACCTTGACCACTGACGACGGCGTCATCGTCATCAAGCTGGACTCCGTGAACTGCCCGAAACATGCCGAAAACTTCAAAAAACTGGTGAAAGAGGGTTTCTTCGACGGTACCACCTTCCACCGGGTCATTCCCGGCTTCATGATCCAAGGCGGCGATCCCAAGAGCAAAAATGCCGATGACCGCGCCTCCCACGGGACCGGCGGCCCTGGTTACACCGTTCCTGCGGAAATCAAAAACAAGCACAAGCGGGGTACCGTCTCCGCAGCCCGCACAGGCGATGAAGTAAACCCACAGAGGAATTCGAGTGGCAGCCAGTTCTTTATCTGTGTTACGGAAACGGCCTTTCTCAACGGACAGTACTCTGCTTTCGGTGAAGTCATCGAAGGCATGGAAGTGGCCGACAAGATTGTTGCCAAACCGAGAGATGCCCGGGACAACCCTAAAACTCCCGTCACGATGAAGGCGAAACTCGGTCGCCCGAAAAACTAGTCCTCACCCGACAACAAAAAACCCAGCCTCGATTATATCGGGGCTGGGTTTTTGTTTTTCGAAACGTTATTTCTTGTCGGAAGGGGCGACGCTGTTGGTTTCAGAACTCTTCTTTTTGCCCTTTGCGTAGCCGTCATCATCGTGACAGCTACCACAGCCTTCACCGGCCATAGCCGCCGAGGCCAAACCAACCACCAACCCCAACACAGCAAGACGAGTCATTTTGTTTATCATTGTATTAACCTAGAAGACCCGTCCGCCGACGCAAGTCAGCTCGCTTCAATCAGCCGTAACGTCTTTTGGAGCAATGAAATGCCTGTCTCCTGACTTTTTTCAGGATGAAACTGGAATCCCGCAACTCGCCCCTTACGGATCCCGCTAGGAAACCAACCACCGTACTCCGTCTCGCAAACCAGCCAGTCCGCCGGAGCGGAATCCGGCCGATAGGAATGCACGTGGTAAAAATACCGGTCCCCGCCCTCAAAAATCGATTCTGCACCATCCTTAGGCCTTACTTCACCCCAACCGATCAAAGGGATCTTCAAGTCTTTCCCGATAAATTTCGCGACCCGCCCGGGGAGCACCCCCAACCCTTTCACCCCCTTTGCCTCTTCCCCCTCTTCCCAAAGCAGTTGGAAACCGAGGCAAATTCCCAAAAAAGGCCGGTTCGCCTTCACCCACTCCTGCAAAGGGTCCCACAATTTGCGCTGTTTTAATCCATCCACTGCATCCCCGAATGACCCAACTCCGGGCAGGACTACAGTCTCAGCTTGGTTCAGCCCCGCTGGATCCTCTACCCGCGACACCAATGCCCCCGCCTTCTCCAGAGCCCTCTCCACGCTCCGCAGGTTGCCCCGGCCATAATCAATCATTGCCACCTTCATCTTCCCAACCCTACCAAACCCGCTCTCCAAGGGTGATATTTTTTTATCCGAACCGTAAATCCCCTAATCCAGCCACCACCTCGACCCCGCATCTTAAAAGTCTTTCCAGACTATTATGCCCACACGGAATCAAGACACACCCTACTCCCATAGCCTTGGCCACCTCCGCATCATGCGTCGTATCCCCAATCAACAGGGTCTCTTCCGGGGAAACATGCAACTCCTCAAGCATCTTCAATCCATGCCCGACCTTCCCCTCGGCATAATGATCCCGGCTTCCGGCGACGCTCCGGAAATGTTCCCGCACCCCAAAATACCCGAGAAAATCCTCCAGTGTTTTGTGAGAATAAGCGGAAAGGATCGCCTGAGATCTGCCCGCTTTCTTGATCTGGTTGAGCAACTCCCCGGCCCCGGGTTGCAACCGGCACTCTTTTTTTCTTTTTTCATATTCCACAATGAATTCCGTCCCCGCCTGCTCAAAAGTCTCGTTCCTCCAGTCGAACCCCACCTTC
>Ga0209400_1003321_pt1 | contig 11754 bp, 14 predicted proteins | sample M_130807_EF_Meta_FD_187313 | JGI IMG/M metagenome (GOLD analysis project Ga0209400, IMG submission 187313) | Freshwater microbial communities from Lake Montjoie, Canada to study carbon cycling - M_130807_EF_MetaG (SPAdes) (version 2) | ecosystem: Environmental > Aquatic > Freshwater > Lake... | reverse complement strand
CGATTGTCGACCGGGTCGGACGAGGGGCGTTAAAGAACTCCATCCACACTTCGTTGCAGGCGGGGAAGTCGTCCATACTGAGCAGGAACAAGGTGGCCTTCACGACGTGATCGAGATCGGTGCCGGCTTCGGCCAACAGCGTCTTGGCGTTCTCCAGCGCTTGACGCAACTGTCCGGGGGCGGTGTCGTCCACCATGGTGGGGGTCTCCGCACCGGGAACGAGGCCAATCTGGCCGGAGAGAATTACGAAATCACCGGCGCGGCGCCAGGCGGAATAGGGGCCAACGGGAGTGCTCATGTGAGTCCTTTCGACAGGTGGGTCAGTCGGTTCTGCCCGCTCTCACCATACGGCGGCTGGCGTCGTTTTCCTTCACCGCACCGTGGCCACGACATGCCGAGGGGCGTCAAAGGGTGAGTGGGAGTTATGAGAGATGGCTGTTTCGGTCCGAGGGCGAAACGAACTACGTCGCCAACGAGCGACTAGCTAAATGAGTTGCCGCAGCCACACGTCTTGGTGGCGTTGGGGTTGGTGATGTGAAAGCCAGCACCCTGAAGGCCGTCGGTGAAGTCCAACGTCGCACCAGTGAGCAGTGAACCGCTCTGGGAGTCAACGACGACCTTGACGGTGCCGAACTCCTTGACGATGTCTTCCGACGCGAACTCCGAGTCAAAGAACATGTCGTACTGGAAGCCGCTGCAGCCACCGCTCTTAACGGCGATGCGCAGGGCCAACGTCTCTTCGGCCGCCTCGGCGGCGATGAGCTCAGCAACCTTGATGATGGCCGCGTCGGTCAACACAATTGGGCTGGCGGACTTTGATGAGAGGTTGACTGAAGTTGAGGTCGTCATGATGCTCCTTAGTAGGCAGAGAACGTTGCTCTCAGCGTAGCGACCGCGACGCCGGAATTCCACCCCTCCGGGTAGCGTCAGTACGTGACCACGCCCGCCGAAGCCTTACGAGAACGGCTCCAGTACGTCCTGGACCCCGAACTCGGCGCCTCGATCGTCACTTTGGGCATGGTGGGCGCCATCACAGTCGAAGAGACCCACGCCACCGTGGAAGTGGCCCTGACGACCGCCGCCTGCCCCCTACGGGCCCAGATTGAGCGAGACGTCAAGGAGGCCTCCCTCGTCGTTGAGGGCATCTCTTCGGTCTCCATCGTCCTCGGGACCATGTCGCCCTCGGCCAAGGCCACCTTGATGGATACGGCCCGGCGTCTGGCCCAGGAGAGTGCCCCGACCACCACGATTCCCCGCACGACTCCCGTTATCGCCATCTCCTCGGGCAAGGGCGGCGTCGGAAAGTCTTCCGTCACGGCCAACCTCGCCGTGGCCCTGGCCGAACGTGGCTTCACGGTCGGCGTGCTGGATGCAGACATCTGGGGTTTCTCGCTCCCTCGCCTCCTCGGCATGGCCGGTGACGTCACCGCACGCGGCGGCAAAATGCAACCCCTCGAAAAGAGCTTCGGCACCGGATCACTACGCCTCCTTTCCATGGGCTTTCTCGCCGAGGAAGAAAAGGCCCTGCTCTGGCGGGGCCTCATCGTGCAAAAGGCCGTGCAGCAGTTCATTGAAGATGCCGACTGGAGCGGCGTGGACTACTTCATCATTGACACGCCCCCCGGCACGGGCGACATATCGATGACCCTCGCTCGCCTACTCCCCCACATGGGACACATCATCGTGACGACTCCCGCGATGGCCGCTCAGCGGGTGGCCGCTCGTATGGCCGACTTTGCTCGTCGGTCCAACGTGCGCGTCCTCGGCGTCGTTGAGAACATGGCTCCCTTCAGCTGTGAGTGTGGCCAAGAGCACGACGTCTTTGGTCGTGGTGGTGGCCTCGCGCTCGCAGAAGAACTCTCCACCCCGCTGCTCGCGAGTATTCCGCTGCGGGCTCACATCGCCGCCGGTGGTGACGCCGGGGCCCCCGCCGTTTCCAGCGACACGATGGCATCTGAGATTTTTCAGGACCTCGTCCAGTTACTAACGTCCGAGATTGCGCCCCCGGCCGGCATGACGGGCTGTACGGCGCGGATGCTGAGCGACCTCAACGCTGCGGTAGCGCAGGACTAGTTAGTCCAGCCCGGATCACCGGGCATCACGATGGTGACTTCGCCATCCACGGTAAGAAACTTTGGCTCGATCCGGAGAATCTCTTGCTTTTGTCGGGCGTGCTCCAGGACGGCTGCTGCGTGGGGCAAGTCGGCGATGGCTTCGAGATTGCGAATAGTCGGAAAGATCATCTCCAACTCACCGGCGTGATGACGTTCCAGCGCATCACGAGGTCGCACCCACTCGTCGGCAATCGTTTCACCGGCGTCGTGGGCGGCCACTTGATACTCCGGGGCGAGCGCCACAAAGAATCGCGTGTCGTAGCGACGAGGTGGGCCCACCGGGGTCACCCAGTGGGCGTAGTACTCCAGGGCCGTGAGATCGAGGCGAAGCTTCTCCTCGGCCACGATGTCGAGAAAACGACGCTCACTCCCATTGACGGCACGACGATGAGTTGCGAATCGCTCATGAACGTCGGGGTCATCGAAGCGCACGTACTCACCGTTGGCACTTCGAGCAAGCAGGAGTCCCGCCTCCTCGAAGAGTTCACGAAGACAGGCCACGTAGTAGGCGAGGCCGCCAGAAGTTAGAGAAAGTCGCGTCGAGGCCTCGGCATCAATAAGACCCTCGACGAGTACTTCCGTCCCGGGCGAGGCATCGAGCGCATCCACGCCACCGCCGGGAAAGACGTAGGCCCCACCGACAAAGTCCGAGTTCAAATTGCGCTTCAACATCAAGACTTCAAAGCCCACATCGCCGTCACGAACCATCATGACGGTGGCGGCGGGGCGGGGCTCCATGACGTTGGACATTGGGCGAAGCGTACCGCACGTTTTAGGTGAATTCTTACCCCCCACGACTACCTGACAGGGAGTCAGAAGGTACGCTGACAACAAGTAATCCCTCTGGAGGTCCTCGTGGCTAAGCCCACCCCAAAGAACGCCAATACCGCCCTCGCCAATCGCAAACCCGCCAACCAGGCCGGTCGTCCCGCTGGCCTCGTGACTTGGGTAGCCGTCGGTGTCGTGGTCTTGATCATCGCGGCCCTCGTCGTGGTCAAGATCACCACGGGTGGCTCCGACACCGCCAACAGTGGCTGGGAGGCAACCTCTACTTCAACCGCGACCGACCTGACCACGGTGCCAAGTTCCGTCTTTGACACCGTGGGTATCGACTCACCCGTAATGCTCGTTGAGGCCCCTCAGGTCCACTTGGATGAGCCCCAGCTGCTCTTCAAGGACCCCACCACCGGCAAAATGCTGCCCGGAGTCCTGTACTACGGGGCAGAGTACTGCCCCTTCTGCGCCGCCCAACGCTGGCCGACCATTGTCGCGTTGAGCCGTTTTGGCACCTGGGCCACCCTCGGCAACTCGTCTTCGGCCAGTCGCGACGTCTTCCCCAACACGCCAACGTTCACGTTCCAGAAGTCGACCTTCACCTCGCCCTACATTGCGGTGCAGACCGTCGAAGAGAAGTCCAACCAGATCAACGCCGCCGGCAACTACACCATCTTGCAAAAGCCGACAGAGCAACAACGGGCCATCGTGTCGAAATACGACACGCCGAAGTACTTCCCCACCATGCCCGAGCAGTACGCCGGTTCGATTCCCTTCTTCACGATTGGTAACCGCATCATGTGGGCCGGGTCGTCAATCTCACCCAGCTCATTCCAGGGTCAGATCCGTGAGGACATCGCGAAGAACCTGACCGACACGAACAATCCAATTTCTCGCAGCATTATTGCTTCGTCCAACATGGTTTCGGCCGCTATCTGCTCGCAGACCAACCAGCAGCCGAGCAACGTCTGTAACTCCAAGGGCGTGCTGGCGGCGAAGAAGGCGCTCCGCCTCTAGTGGACAACGAGGCGCCCAGCACTTCGAAAAGGATTGTTTGGACCAGCTTCATCCTGAGCATCGTCGGTGTCGCCATATCGACGTACCTCACCATTGGGCACTACAAGGGCGCCACCTTCTTTGCCTGCCCCGATCAAGGTCTCATCAACTGCGCCACCGTTACGACTTCGGCCCAGTCGAAGTTTCTTGGCTTGCCCGTTTCGAATCTCGGCCTGGCCTTCTTCCTCGCCATGGTCGTGATCAATAGTCCGTGGGTCTGGCGACGAAACTCACTGCTGTTCGACCGCATCCGGGCCCTCTCGCTGATTTCGGGTATGGGCTTTGTCCTGTGGCTCATTGCCGCCGAACTCTTGATCATTGATCACATCTGCCTGTGGTGCACCGGCGTGCACGTGGTCACCTTCGCACTCTTGATTGTCGTCTCTCGGACGTGGAGTGGCGAACTGTTTCGGCGCTCGAATTAGAAGCGAGCACCCCGCTCAACTTCGGTTAAGCCCCCCCAGACGCCAATGCGTTCCCGATTACGTAGGGCGTAGGCCAAGCACTCGTCTTTGACCACACAGTCCGCACAGACGGCCTTGGCTTGACGTTCCCGTTCGAAGCGCAGCTCGCGGGGCTCCTTCTCCTCGGGAGCAAAAAAGAGGCGGGCGCTCGCTGTCCTGCAGGCCCCAAGTTCCATCCATTCAGCATTTGGCATTGCCACTACGAACCCCCCAGTTCAGATAAGAGAAGGCAGACTAACGAGGTCGATTCGTCGCTAGCAAATCGAATCATGTGAAAGATTTCGCCAACTGGGCCCCAGTATTCCAAGGAGCGCCAAACTCTCGTTTCACGCTACGATTACCCCGTGGCAACCGTCCTTATCGCGAGTGATCTCGTTTCACTACGCCAGGAACTTCGCAGCATGCTCGAAGGTCCTGACATCGAAATTCTCGAAGTTGCGACCGGTCCCGCCGTCCGTGCCGCGGTGTCTTCCCAGCAAATTGACCTGGCCATCTTGGACCTCCAAATTGGCGCCATGGGCGCCATGGCAATCTGTCTTGACCTTCGACACGAGGAGTCCTACGGCGCCGCACCACACGTGCCCGTCCTCATGCTCCTCGACCGTCGTCCCGACGTCTTCTTGGCCCGCCGTAGCGGTGCCGAAGGATTCGTCGTAAAGCCCCTTGACCCGCTGCGCGTTCGTCGCGCCGTCCGCGCGTTGCTTCGCGGCGAAGGGTACGAGGATGACGCGTGGCGCCCCGCCACCGTCCGCGTCGCCGCTCCGACGCCTCAATGAACGACTCGCACCATTCTGGCCCCAAGGCCTCCGGACTCTTCGCTCGATTTCGCCCACGCCACGAAGACCGTGTAGTTAGTGAATTCGAAAAAGACATCATTCGCCGCGTTCACGACTTGGCCGAGTTGGAGCTTCGTGACGTTATGACCCCCCGGGTTGACGTGGTCTTTCTCACCCACCCCGTCACCCCCGAACAGGTAGCCGAAGCCGTCCGCGACTCCGGACACAGCTGCTTTCCCGTGGTTACCGAAGACCTCGACGACGTCGACGGTGTCCTCTTCGTCAACGACCTCTTCCGCAGCTCCAGTCGCCGCCGCGCCATAGGCGTCTCGCTCCCCGACGAGCGAGAGATTGAACGAAAGATTCGCGAACCCTTGCGACTGACCGAGTCGCTGGCTGTCTTTGAGGCCCTAGAAGAAATGCGTCAGCAGCACCGGACGTTTGCGGTCGTGATGGATGAGCACGGTGGTGTCGCCGGCGTCGTTTCCACGCGAGACCTTTTGGAGCCCTTGGTCGGTGATCTTGGCGACGAGTTCGATGAAGACGAAGAAGAAGACGTCGCCAAGATCACCGAACTGCGTTGGTTGATCCAGGGTCAGGCCCATATTGACAAGGTCGCCGAAGTCGCTGGCTGCCCCATCCCCGAAGGGGAGTACGTCACCATCGGTGGTTACATCATCGATCAACTGGGCTTCTTCCCGCAAGAGGGCGTGATGGTGGTCCACGAGAACTGGGTTCTCCGTGTTTACCGAGTCGAAAAGCGCAGAATTCTTGAGATTATTGGTGAAGAGTACCCCGACGGGGTGCCCCAAGAGATGGTCGACTCCGCTCTGAAATCTCAGAAAAAGCCCGAGTAATATTGTTGCCCGCTGGGGGAACCCGCCAACGGGCTGTAGCGCAGTTTGGTTAGCGCGCTGCGTTCGGGACGCAGAGGTCGGAGGTTCAAATCCTCTCAGCCCGACAACGAACTAAGGTGTAAGTCTTAGCTTCGGCTGAGAAAAGTTCTGGCTCCCATCGTCTAGCGGCCTAGGACACCGCCCTTTCACGGCGGCAGCACGGGTTCGAATCCCGTTGGGAGTACGAAAATTGTAGGCGGCCGCTTATTCCTCGAGCTTGGCCACATCGGCCAAGTCCTGGGGGCGAGCAACCGCTTTCTTGTTTGTGATTAAGTCCTCGCGACTAATAAATGGCACTAGTTGACCATTGATGTCGAATTTCGCACGCCGAGACCACGCTTCATCAAAATCAACCCCATCGATGCCCGTGAGGAGGTCGATTCGATGTGGTGGGTAACCCAACTGAATAACGGTGTCGGGATTGAGTAGATCTTCACGGGTGATATTGAGTGAGCCGAATCCAAAACTCTCGAGAACTACGAGCACCCGGTCAGCGTTGTCACCGTTAACCCAGAGCCAAGTGTCGAGGTCGCCGGTGTAGCGAGGGGCGCCGTGTGCGGCGAGGGCGTAGCCCCCGATGATGAGAAAACGAACATCGTTAGCGAGTAGTAATTGAACAAACTCGTTGAAGTCTTGATCCAGTTCCACTGGGCTCTCCGATCATTTGACGTCGAAGTACTTCAACGGCGGCGATGCGCTCCGACGGGCTCTTCGCAAGCCAGTACTGCAAGTCGCTCTGCTGCTCATGCAGTGGACGAATCGACACAACGGGAGTAATCATCACTGTTATTTTACTCCCTCGAGGCGACCGAAAGGTCGGCTTGACCAAGTTTGGCCGATGCGTACACGGTTGATGGCGACTGGGAGGCCGATTCAAAACTGGTAATTTTCATTTGTCCCCCAAGGAGAACCCAGTGACCAGCATTGTTGATCCCGCCGCCATTGTGAAGCCCCAGCGCGTCAAGCTCCAGCCATTCAAGGTCATGGTGGGCCCAGTGACTCACTTGGCCGAAGAGCGCGAGCGGCTCAGCACGTTGACCTACTCCGGCTTCACCGTCAAGCAACTGGGGGCCACCATCGGTGGCATTGTTGACGGTGTCGACATCACCAAGCCCATCAGCGATGAACTCGTGGCCGAGCTACGTCGCTGCTTGCTGGACTTCAAAGTCATTTTCTTTCGCAACCAGCCTTTGACTCCCGCCGAGCACGTTGCCTTTGCCCGTCGATTTGGTGACCTCGAGATTCACCCCTTTATTCCGGCCAACACCAGTCAGCCCGAACTGGTCCGCTTTGAGAAGGAAGCCACCGTCGGTGGCTTCGAAAACGTTTGGCACTCCGACGTTCCGTGGCGGGCACTTCCCTCGGCCGCAGCGGTGCTCCACGCCATTGAAATTCCACCCATCGGAGGCGACACCTCCTTCTGCGACATGTACGCCGCCTACGAAGGTCTCAGCCAGAAGATGAAGGATCAGATTGCCGACCTCAAGGCCGTCAACGACTTCACCAAGGCCTTCGGACACACCCTTGATGATGCCGGTCGGGCAGCCATGCACGAGAAGTATCCCCCAACGGTCCAGCCCGTCGTTCGCACCCACGGCGAGACGGGCAAAAAGTTGATCTACGTCAACCGGGCATTTACGGAGTCCATCGTTGGATTAAGTCCGGCCGAGAGCCACGACCTCATTGACTTCTTAAGCTCACAGGCCAACGTGCTCGAATACCAGTGTCGTTTCCAGTGGGAACCACATTCGGTGGCCTTCTGGGATAACCGCGCGGTGCAACACTTCGCCCTCAGCGACTACTGGCCGCAGCGCCGTGTCATGGAGCGGGCCAGCATTGTCGGTGAACAGCCCCGGTAGGGGGACGTGAAGATTCGGCTATTTGCCAGTCTTCGCCATCAGGAACGTTCCCGTTTCTACGATTGACTTTTCAATGTCGATGAAGTCAAAGTCAAAGGCGGTCTGCGCCTTCTTGGAACTGATCCGCACCGGTTTGCCCAACGATGGAACGATGGACTTGATCTGGGCATCAAAGAGTGCGAGCATAAGGATTAATGCCTTCGGTGCCTGTCGCGTCACGATCTTCTTGTTGGGGAAGGTTCGCTTCAGCAATTTGGCGATTTCAACGAACGTAATCGGACTGGACGCGGCGATGTAACGCTGACCTTCGGTCTCCTTCATGCCGATGCTCTTCACGTGCATCATGGCCACGTCTTGCACATCGACGACGGAGAAGGTGAGGTCGGGCATCGCGGGGTCCTTGGCGTCCAAGATGCGCTCAAGCACACTCACGGAAGTTCCGTAGTTGCGATCGAGCGGTGCACCCATGACCATGCTGGGATTAATGGTCGTTAACGCAATCTCGGGTGCCTCAGTAGCGACATAGTCCCACGCGGCCCTCTCGGCGAGCGTCTTGGACTTGGTGTACGGATCGCGACCAAGGGGCGACGAGACATCGGTCCAATTCGACTCGTCGTAATCGGTGGCACCCTGACCCAACTCGACACCCTGAATCGCGGCGACCGAAGAAGTCAAGATGACACGCTTCACGCCGGCGGCGTGAGCTGCGCGAAGGGCGCGGAGCGTTCCGTCGACTGCCGGGCGGATAAGGACGTTCTCATCCTTAATTTTGTCGATAGAGAATGGCGAGGCCGTGTGCATCAAGACATCCATGCCCTGCAATGCTTCCGTCCAGCCGTTGTCGCTGAGCAAGTCGAGTTCCACGAACGACAGAGAGTTGATAGCGGCCGCGTTAGCGAGACGTGGTGTTACTGCGGCAATAACTTCGTCGGCCTTGGCCTGTGAACGAACCGACGCTCGAACGGTGTAGCCCTGGTTCAACAGTTGCAGGGTGATGTGCTTACCGATGTAACCACTGGCACCAGAGATGAAAACGGACGTCATAGAACTCCTTGATAGCTCCTCGTTATCTTACGAATACCAGGGACGGATGTTGGGACTTTGGAGTGCTGGCGATGCTGATTTCACCATGGAAGCGAGTGAGGTGTCATCGGCGCGACATCTCTTCCAGGCAAGTGGATGCCTCTGATACTTCAAAACGAGAAAAGCCCCGATCCTTACGGACCGGGGCTCTCTCGATAGTGGGATTACTTGTAGGACAGCAACGTCGCTACCGAACGGTTCTTCTTCCGCTGCAGTGGCGTCAGTGAAGGTCCCTTGTAAATCGACGCGCCCGTTCCCACGGCGATCACCGTGACGTTCTTGACACCCATAGCGCGGAGCTGACGGTTGAAGTAGTTCGCCACCGTAAGTGCGCGCTGCTGGGTGAAGCGGGTGCGGCCCGCCAAGGTGCCACCGGGGTTGGTGTAACCGGTCAACGTCACCTTGGTGTACTTGAACTTCTTGATGTAGCCCGCGGTGATGAAGGCTTGGCGTGAAAGTCCGCTCCACATCGTCGTCTTACCGACTCCGAAGGAAACGACCCGGATGACCGTGTCAATGGCCTGACGAGCCTTGGGGCTCAGTGCTTGTCCATAGTCATTTACGGCCTTCACACGGAAGTTGTAGAAGCGCTTGGGCTTCAAGCCCTTCACCGAGCAGGTCAGCGCGGCGTTGGGGTTAGCCGCCATGTTCACGGTGCAGGACTTCGAGTAACGGGTACCCGTTACGTAGACCACGTACTTCGTGATAGCCGATCCACCGTTTGAACCCGAAACCTTCCAAGTCACAGTGCCAACGCCAGCGACGGATCCGCGGAACTTCACACCTCGAGGAGCGCTGGGCTTCGTCGGAGCAGCGGCTGGTGTCGCGTAGACCGTGTCGCTAGCACTATGGGATATAAGTCCAAAATTACTGGACACCAATAGTGGGTTGCGAAACGAAGCCTGAATGCAATGGGTGGTGGGATATCGGAAGAGCTACTCGGCTACTTCGGCCAGAAAATCCTTGACAATGGTCTCGGTGAGATCCGGATGGTCCACGTGCGTTCCGTGGCCACACTGAGCAAATCGATGCAATTTCCCTGTTCCGAGGGGTAGAAACTCCATGATTTCTTCCTGAAACTCAATGGGGCAGGCGGGATCGTCTTCACCCCCGAGGACCAGAACTGGGCAGACAATTTTGCCGAACTCGGGCAGGAAGTTAAAGCTCCTCCAGGCCCCTTCATCAGGACTTACACCCTCACGCCAGAAGTAGATCAGGGTTTCGGGGGTAAAGATCCCGTTGCGCAGTGGCCAGGGAGTGGATTCGCTCTGGTTGTAGTGGGGGCGGCAGAGACGCTGGAATTCCAACATGTTTTCAAGGTTCTGGTCCGTAAAGAAGGCTTTGGCGGCCGCTTCGACTTCGGGGCCGCCGAGTCGGCGATAGACGGCGTAACTCGCCTCACCGGGATCGCTCCGCCCTTGGGTGCAGGAAAGGACAATCGCTCCAGGGTGCTCCGGGAACTGAGTCACGTAGGACTCAGCCACGAAGCCGCCGAAAGAGTGACCCAAGACAATGGGCTTTTCAATATCCAGGGCCTCGCAGAAGGCCTTGATGTCCTGACCCCACTGAAAGAGGTTCAACGACTCCAGGGGGCCTCGCTCACTGCATCCATTGCCTCGGTGGTCGAGATAGACCACTTGGGCCACATCGGCAAAACGATCGTAGAAAGCGCGCATGCCGTGGTGATCAAAGCCGGGGCCACCGTGCAAGACGAGCAACGTCGGCTTTTCAACGATTGCTCCATCAACGAGAGCCAGCTTCTCGCCCACCACCTCGAAGTAGATGCGGACACCGTTAACGAGGACTCGCACTATCGCTCCGTTTCGCGCATCGCGGCCAAAGTTGCATTCACCATCGTTGCACTGCCCGCGGCGTCCTCGAGGGCCCACCAGTGGCCCCGGCCGGCAATGTGCTCCACCCGCACGCCCAGCGCAGTAGCGACCTCAGTGGCCAAGGTGGCGTCGCCGAAGGCGTCATTTTCAGCGATAAGTACAGTGCCGGGTGCCTGACAGGGTGTCAACGCACCACCCCAATCGGCAAACGGGTTCGGCGTGGCCGAGCGGTACAAGCTCAGAATGCATTCGGCCATTTCGGCATCGGCCATTTCGGCCAACTTCAAAGCACCAGCTTCGGGAACGCCAAAGAGTTGGAAAACGCCGGCGCGATCGGTCAGTGATGTGGCCAGCTGATCGGCCCAGAACTGCTCCCCCGCCTCGGGCGTCTGCCAAATATCGGCCAGTCCGTGCCAGACGTAGTCCGGGTGGAGTGCATTTGCGAGGTCAACGGTCCACGAGGCGAGCAGGTCGCTTCGTCGCCGCGCCACTTCCAGCGTCAAGATGGCGCCCCAGTCGTGACCGACTAAATCCACCGGTTCACCCAACGACTCAAGTTCGACAATGAGCCACGCGAGGTAGTCGTCCTTAGTTGCCGTGAAACCGGCGGGTCGTGGCGAGCCAAAACCAGGGAGCGAGAGAGCCACACTGGGTTGCTCTAACTCCGCTCGAAGATCGTCCCACAGACTTGCGGTTTCGGGAACACCATGCAGAAAGACAATCATCGTGGCCTCAATTTCAACTCGTACGTGAAGGTTAGTGAGCGTGGCGATAACGGCGTTGAATGCTTCGACACACCGCTGTGACCACCACTACGGCAAACGTAATAAATATGGTGCCCAATTGAAACCGGAACCGCTGGTTCTCGCCAACATCGGTGGTGTTCATAATGACGAAACC
>Ga0209400_1003316_pt1 | contig 11769 bp, 8 predicted proteins | sample M_130807_EF_Meta_FD_187313 | JGI IMG/M metagenome (GOLD analysis project Ga0209400, IMG submission 187313) | Freshwater microbial communities from Lake Montjoie, Canada to study carbon cycling - M_130807_EF_MetaG (SPAdes) (version 2) | ecosystem: Environmental > Aquatic > Freshwater > Lake... | reverse complement strand
ACGTAAGTCGAGCGTCGCCTGGAGCTCCGCAACCTCGCGTTCAAGGCTGGCAATCCGGGCTGCTTCGGAGGCAAGCTGATCACGCTCTTCGAGAAGCGCGGTGAGTCGGGCCTGCAGGCTACGAATGTCGACAAAGAGATCGCGCACCGATGCAACGCCTCTCCCAATGGCGGCGACAGGCTCACTAACCGTACGAGCCACCTGCCCCGCACCACCCTGCACAGCAAGCACCGGTGCACTACTTGAGAGGAGGAAGAGGAGCCCGTTGATGGCGAGTACGACGCCGACGGCAACAAGGCCAGCCTGCGGATTGCGCTCTCCACGATCGCGGGGGAGCATTGGTCTTTAGCGCAGTGGGCGCTGGTAGGTCTCAGGGACGAGCATCTTCTCGAGCGCCTCAACCTCTTCCAGAATGATGCCTGTGCCACGCACCACACAGGTGAGTGGATCATCGGCGATGCGAACGGGCATCTTCGTTTCGGCGGATAGGCGCACATCCATACCAAGGAGGAGTGCACCACCACCGGCCAGAACAATGCCCTGGTCCATGATGTCTGCAACCAATTCTGGTGGCGTCTCTTCAATGGTGTCGCGCACGGCATTGATGATTTCAACGATCGACGGCTCAATGGCTTCACGCACCTGCGGCGCCGCCACCTCCACCGCGCGAGGCAAGCCGGTCAGCAGATCGCGGCCACGGAAGGTGATGCGCTGTGAGTCCCACTCGCCGGAGTGTGCCGAGCCGACGGCCATCTTGATATCTTCCGCGGTCCGCTCACCCAAGAGGAGGTTGTACTGACGTCGAGCGTACGCCACGATGTTCTCATCCATCTCATCACCCGCAATGCGAATGCTGCGCGCCGTCACGATGCCGCCGAGGCTGGTGACGGCAACCTCGGTGGTGCCACCGCCGATGTCAACGATCATGCTTCCGTTTGGCTCGCCGACGGCGAGGCCTGCACCGATCGCGGCGGCCATCGGCTCCTCAACGAGACGAACCCAGCGTGCACCGGCACGGATGGCGGCGTCGCGCACAGCACGCTTCTCAACCTCGGTTACCCCTGAAGGGATGCCAATGATCATGCGCGGACGTGCCGAGAGCCATCCGCCTTGGTGCACCTTGCGGACGTAGTAGCTAATCATCTGCTCGGTTACCGCGGCGTCGGAGATCACGCCATCACGGAGCGGTCGAATCGCCACAATATTGGCAGGGGTTCGGCCGAGCATGCGCTTCGCCTCGGCGCCGATGGCGAGGACCTTGCGCGATTTCGTCTCAACCGCAACGACCGATGGCTCGCTGATCACGACCCCTTTGCCGGAGACGTGGACGAGCGTATTGGCCGTGCCGAGGTCAATGCCAATGTCGCGGGAGAAGAGGTTATAGATTCGGTCAAGCATGGCGCGATGGTAGCACCCACCCCGCGGACCCCCACCCTCCCCCTATGGCGCCTCGGCACCCCAGATTGAGGGCTGCTTTGAGCGAATGCTCACCCAGCGACCGTGCCCAATCACGAGGTGGTCTAGGAACTCAATGTCGAGCAGACGGGCTGCGGCGAGTAGTTCGCTCGTGAGCCGGAGGTCTTCGTCCGAAGGCTCGGGATCACCGCTCGGATGGTTATGGACAGCGGCGAAGCCGACGCCGTGCGCCTCAAGGACCGGCCGTAGGAGCTCACCAATACGCACACTCGTGCCCGTAGCGGTCCCTGTATAGACATGACGCAGGTCAAGCAGCCCATTGCGACCGTCGACGATGGCGATGTGCAGCTGCTCCTGTGCCGACCTGCCAAAGATCGGCTGAGCGATTGCAGCGAGGTCGGCCGGTGCCTGCACGCGGGTTCGCTCTGCGGGCCACCAGGCGGTGAGATCGTGCGCGGCGCTCACGGTGCGGATGACGAGCTCAGCCGTGTGGCTCGGCACACCGGCGCGCAGCAGTCTCTCGATCGGGCTCCCTTGCAAGAGCCCACCTGGCCCTCCACTGAGCTCAACTAGATCGCTTGCCGTATGCGTTGCGCCACTGTGGGAGAGCAGCGTGTCAAGTGCACGAATGAAACGCTGATCACGATCGCGCTGCTCGGGACTCGTATTACTGGGTACGGCCGCTACCAGGGCGAGACTCATGGAACCTCCACGGCGTAGAGCAAGCCGCCGAAGTTGGCACCTCCGGCAGAGCGGCGAGCCCGCCGTTTTCCCGCCGCCCTACCGAAGGCGAGTACATCCTCTCGCGCATCGCGTATTAGGCGCGTATGGGTTTGGTGACGCTACGAAAGGGTAACGATCGCAACGATGTACGCGGAGTGCAGGGCGATCGTCGCGAGGAGTGATCGTCGCCGAATCCAAAGCCAACCTAAGGCAATCCCGAGTGGAAGCCGCACGATAAATGCGACGACGGCAGCGCTCGCGCCATCAGCAACTGAGGTACCGACAACAGGGAGTGTGTGTGCGAAGGCAAAGATGATCGCAGAGAAGAGGATCGCGCGGCGTGCGGATGATTGCCGCGCCCAGGCTTGCGCGATCACACCGCGATAGAGGAGCTCTTCTCCAATCGGTGCAATGAGCCCGGCGGTCAGCACGTTTGCGGCCAGGTCTACGCCACTCATCGCTGGTGGCAGCACGGGGGCGCTGAGACCGGTGCCGTTCATGATCAGCGTGGCAAAGAGGCCAGTGACAGCCATGATCGGCAGGGCAAGGGCAACGCCCCAGAAGAGGTCGCCAGCGAGGCCACCGCGGCGATCGGGTTGCGGCAGCGTACTCGGCGACGCCGTAGGTGTGGCGAGCACGAGGTCGCGCCAGCGCACCGCACTACTACCAACCACCACGAGCCCAATGATCAGAACCGTTGCGAGGTTTGATGCTGTTGCTAAGGCGAGTGTGCCGAGCGGCGTGCTGAGAACAGTCGCGGTGCCAAGGGCGGTAAGAAGTGCAGCCGCAAGAACCTGCGCGAGGTACGCCCACAAGATCGCTGTCCAGAAGATTGCCAGCGGGCCGGGGCCGCGCCAGCCTGCAACGGGGGTATCGACACGGCGCTGCAGTGCCGAAGCCCCGGAGAGGGCAATGCAGCCAACGCCAATGAAGGCGAGGCCAAGGAGGAAGAGGCCAACCCCAGCGCCGGCAACACCGGCGACAAGCGCCGCTGAACCAACAACCGCGAAGAGCAACCCGATGACGTAGAGCGCTGGCGCCTCACGCCCCGCGAGTTGCAGCAACCCGGGACGCGATACCGTGCTCATTCGTTCGCCCCTACGGCTGAGTGCTCTCCGTCAGCGCTGACAGCTCTTTGAGAACCGCCTGCAGCTCACTGATGCGCACACCGTACGTTGCAAAATCACCCGCCTTCAACGCCGTCTGTGCCTGAGTAAAGAGCGTCGAGGCCTTTGAGACGAGGCCAGCAATGTCGGTCGGATTCGTTCCGCCGCCCGGATCAATCACGCCACCACCGACGAGGAGATTCAGCGCTTCGGTGAGCGTGTCCCCCCATACGACCTTGGTTGACGTTGCGGCCACGATCTTCTGGAACTCTGGGAACGAGCTCGATGTGGACTGCAGATACACCGGCTGCAGGTAGACGACCGTTCCGCCGATCGGCGTCACGATGAGATTCCCGCGCGTGACGGTTGAGCCCGATTGATCCCAGAGCGTTGTCTGCGCCGAGATGATTGGGTCAGCATCGATGCGAGCACCAACCTGGCTTGGACCGAACACTGAGGTGTCCTTCGGGAAGCGGTACGCCACGACCTGACCGTATGCGTCGCCATCGTTGCGCGCCGCAACCCAGGCGATCATGTTCGGTCGGCTCGTGGGTACGAGCGGCTGAATCAGGGTGAACTCGGTTCCAGTCTCACCCGGCAGCCGCACACGAACGAAGTACGACTCCCCTGGGAGTGACTGCGAGCCGGCTGCCGACTCTGGGACGGTCCACACGTCGTCCTGACGGTAGAAGGTCTGGGGGTCGGTCACGTGGTACGTCGCGTAGATGCGTGTGGCGATGTCGAATCCACCCGCGCCGACCCGAAGGTGCGCACGCAGATCGGCCGGCATCGTGTCGAGTGGGCGAAGCAGGCCTGGGAAGACCTTCGACCAGGCAAGGGCGATCGGATCCTTGGCATCGGCCAAATAGAGCGCGGTCTCGCCCGTGTAGAGGTCGACCGTCGCCTTCACGCTGTTGCGGATGTAGTTGACTCTGCTCCCCTCCGCCGCATTGGCGTTCGGGAAGTGGGTGCTCGTGGTGTAGCCGTCGACGACGTAGCTCAGCCCACCATCTTCACGGATCACCAGGTATGGATCGGAGTCCCAGGTGACGAATGGCGCAAGCGCCGTGATTCGCTCACTCACCGTTCGGCGCCAGAGGAGCTGGCTGTCGGCGGTGATCTGGTCGCTGATCAACAGGTTCAGGTCGCCGAGTCGCGCGGCGAAGAGAAGGCGATCAAAGAAGGTGTTCAGCGAGATCCCTGAGGTGCCGCTCCACTTCGTGGTTGCGTCCCCTGAGCCGCCTGAACCGGTGGCATCTTCCCCCACCGGGTAGTCGAACTCTTCCGTCTTGGCACCGACGATCACCCAGTCATCATCGAGTTCGCCGAAGTAGATCCGTGGCTCGTTCACCACTGGAGCGCCACCACTGGAGACCGGTGGAATGTCGCGAATGATCAGCTGCGGAAGTCCACCGCTCGCTACACCGGCGACAGGAACCATGGCAACACCGATGCCGTGGGTAAAGGCGATGCGACGATTCACCCAGGTGGCCGACTGCAGGGCACGCTGCGGGTTCAGCTCTCGTGCTGAGAGCATCACCAGTCGCTGCTTCCCGTCGATCATGTAGCGGTCGACATCGACATCTGAGAAGTTGTAGTACTGGCGCACCGTCTGGAGCTGGTCAAGTGTCGCCTGCAGCGGACGGTAGTCCCAGAGGCGAGCGTCGGCAAATGATTCCGCGTTTTCGGCAATAGCCGCTGTGGTGAGGTCGGCAGCGCCATCGTATTGACGCTCGGTCCAGCCATCAAGGCCGAAGGCCAGCCTCGTCATACGAATGTTGTTTGCGATATACGGCTCCTCAAGCGCGTACTCGTTCGGGGTGACCTGGAAGCGCTGGACAAACTCCGGATAGAGGCCAGTAAGCACCGCGGAAGCGCCGAACCAGACGGTCACCGTAAGTACGAGTGGCCAGGTTGAACGCGTCACAGCGGCGCCAACCAAGAAGGCGGCGGCGAGTGCGGCGATGACCGTCAATGCATCGAGACCAGGGATACGAGCCGTGGCGTCGGTGTATGAGACACCCGTGGCAACGCCGTTCTGTGAATAGACCAGGTCAAGCTTGTCTAGCTGATACCCGTAGGCGGTGACCAGCAGGATCGCGCCAACCAGGAGGGCGAGATGGAGGCGCGGCAGGGTGCCGATCCCGCCGAGGCCGCGAGCGCCGAGCGCTGGCAGGTAGCGGAGCGCGGCAATGACCGTAGCGCCACCGAGCAGCAAGATGCCCAGACCCTGCGCGAGGCGAAGGACTGGGAGGCTAAAGAGGTAGAACGAGATGTCGCGACCGAAGATTGGATCAACGGCGGAGCCGTCGGCGGCGTATGGGACGGCGTTCTGCCAGAGGGCGATCTGCTCCCAGTTGGCGGCAACCTGTGCACCAATGAGTAGCGCAACTACAACGGCACCGATGCGCAGGGCGCCGTTACCGATCGTCGCGCCAGCGCTACGCGCTGCGCCATCGCCATCCGAACCGAATAGTCCGCGGAGTGCGTCAACGATCCCGTCAGGCTGCAAGTTCCCACGGTCATCCATGAGGGGGGTTCGCGGTTCGCGTGGCGTCTCAGAGCTTGCTGTGGTGCCCGGCGGCGTGCCGCCAAGGCGTCGGGCGATGAGCCCCGCCACAAGGAGGCTCACCATGAGAAGCGCGAATGCGGCAAGTGTTCCAGCAGCGAAGAGCCCACCCTGCAGCTGCAGTCGCTGCCAGTAGAGGGCGCCGGCGCCGAGCGATTCGAACCAGCGCGCGTCGGTCAGGAGTGCAATGATCGGCCCGCCAACCAAGACGAGCACAAGAAGAATCGGCAGGAAGAGGGTGCGGAACCCGAGCTTGAGCGTCGGTCGTGGTCCGCTTGGCGCTGCGCCGCCAGGGCGACGGGCGCGGGTGCGCGATGTTGGGGCGTCGGAGTCGGGCTCGGATTCAGAGGCCTCAGTGGGCTGCGGGGCGCCGTTACTGCGGCGTCGCTCGAGCTCTTCAAGGAAATCCTTAAACGGATCGCTCATGATCGATCCCCCTCCTGCTGCGGTGCGTCAGGGTCGGTGCGCGACCTCGATCGCACGGGTGAAGGCGTCGAGTGCCGCTTCGGCAACCTTCGCCTCTGTCATCGTAGCGATTCGCATCGGATCCCACTTGGCAGCCACTTGGAGCACCAGGGGACGGCGCCACGGCTCGTTGACATCGGCGAGATCGCCCAGCAAGCGCAACTTCAGGCAGGAGCGCCCCTCCTCAACGGCAAGGAGGTCACCGAGGCCGTTCGTCATTAGCTCCCCCAGGCGCTGGAGTGGTGGCGTTGGTGGGGGGCCGGCGATGGGTGCGACCTCGCGACAGCTCACGACGCCAGCTTCGTCCTCCGCCCACATCATGCCAATCCACCAGCCGTCGGGCATCGTTGCTGGTGTGCTCATCCCGGTATGCACTGTGGCCTCGGGTCGCCCTTCTAGAAGGATCGGCCTCACCTTCAGGTAGCTCGCCCCCGGTGAGGGGAGGCGCTCAGGGCTGTTGGTCACTCCCACTCAATCGTGGCGGGTGGCTTTGAGGTGACGTCGTATACAACCCGCGTCACGCCCGACACCTCATTCACGATGCGCGCTGAGATGCGCTCAATCAAATCGTATGGGAGCCGTGCCCAATCAGCGGTCATTCCGTCTTCGCTCGTCACCGCACGGAGCGCGAGCACATTGCCGTAGGTGCGCCCATCGCCCATCACGCCCACGGAGCGCATCGGCGTGAGCACGGCAAATGACTGCCAGATACTGCGATAGAGTCCGGCTTTCTTGATCTCGTCGACCACGATCCAATCCGCCTCACGCAGTGTGTCGAGTCGCTCCTTCGTCACGGCGCCAAGAATGCGGATCGCCAGACCAGGGCCAGGGAACGGTTGCCGCAGCACAACGGACTCGGGGAGCCCGAGCTCGAGACCAACCGCGCGGACTTCATCCTTAAAGAGAGACCGCAACGGCTCGACGAGTTTGAACTTCAAGTCGTCGGGGAGGCCGCCCACGTTGTGGTGCGTCTTAATCTTCTGCGCGGCTTTTGTCTCTTTCGAAGTGGACTCAATCACATCGGGGTAGAGGGTCCCCTGCGCCAAGAAGGTGAAGTCGCCGAGCTTCGTGGACTCCTCTTCGAAGACGCGAATAAATTCGCGACCGATGATCTTGCGCTTCTCTTCTGGATCCTCCACACCGCTCAGTGTGCCGAGGAAGCGCTCCTCCGCATCAACCATGTGAATGGTCATGCCAAGCGTGTTTGCGAACACCTCGCGAAGGAGATCTGATTCACGCTTACGCATCAGGCCGTGATCGACGTAGACGCAGACCAGGCGATCGCCGATCGCGCGGTGAATGAGCGCGGCGGCGACAGCGGAGTCGACTCCACCGGAAAGGGCACAAAGGACGCGGTCGGTGGGGCCAACCTGTGCGGCAATCGCGGCAATTGCATCTTCGGCAACGCGCCCAGGAGTCCAGTTAGCTGGTGCCTTCGCAATGTCGTAGACAAAGTTGCGCAGCAGGCGCTTCCCACCCGGGGTGTGCACCACCTCAGGGTGGAACTGAATCCCCCAGAGATTGCGTGACATGTCGGCAAGCGCGGCAAACGGGGTGGAGTCGGTGTCGGCGATCGGCGCGAATCCAGGTGGCGCCTTGGTGATGGAGTCGCCGTGGCTCATCCAGACTCGGGCGCTCCCGCCGTCGCCCGCGACGCCAGCCAGCAGCGGATTCGACTGATCGCCGATGCGGATGTCGGCGGGGCCATATTCACGATGTGCTGAAGGGCCAACCTCACCGCCGAGCTGCTGCGCCATCAGCTGCACGCCGTAGCAGATGCCCAAGATCGGCAGGCCGCTCGCCCAGAGCGCGGGGTCTGGCTTTGGGCCATCGACGTCATACACGGAGCTCGGGCTGCCGCTCAAGATGATGCCGGCGGGATTCCGCGCCACGATCTCGCTCAGCGGGGTATCGAAGGCGATCAGCTCCGAGTGCACGTTCAGTTCGCGAACGCGACGCGCGATGAGCTGCGCAAACTGGCTACCGAAATCGAGCACGAGGATGCCCCCCTGCGTTGGGGTCACGGCGCCGTTAGCGCCCACGCTGCCAGCTCTTCCCTTCGGTCGCCGCCGCCGGGGCGTAGATCACCTCAACGTTGCGGAAGCCCTTCACATTTTGTACGCCGAGTGCGGCGGCCGATTGACGCACGGCGCCGGCGAGGTTTTCACTGCCGTCGGTGACGTGCGATGGCCCGTGCAGGATCTGCTTCATGCTCCCTACGGTGCCAACGTTGATGCGCGTGCCGCGCGGCAGTGTTGGTGATGGCGCCGCCATCCCCCAGTTGAATCCGCCGCCTGGCGCTTCGCTGCCGCGAGCGAGTGGCGAGCCGATCATCACGGCATCAGCGCCAACGGCGAGCGCCTTGGCGATCTCGCCACCTTTGCGAATGCCGCCATCAGCGACCACGGGCACATAGCGTCCGGTGGCGGCGAAGAAGGCATCGCGTGCGGCGGCAACGTCGCTCACAGCGGTTACCTGTGGCACGCCGATCCCAAGAACCTCACGCGTGGTGCAGGCGTTCCCTGGCCCCACGCCAACGAAGACGGCGGCGGCGCCTTGCTCCATGAGGGCATAGGCGGCTTCGGCATTCGTGGTGTTGCCGATCGCCACCGGCATGCCGGCGCGCTTCACAAATTCCGAAAGCTCAAGTGGCGCGTAGCCCGAGGCGATGTGTCGCGCCGAGGAAACCTGGCTCTGAATGAGGAGCAGATCGACATCCGCGCCAATGAGTGCGTCGGCATACTTACCGACCGCTTGTGGTGTTGCCGCAATCGCAACGGGTGCGCCGGCGGCGCGCATCTCGGCGATGCGGCGGGCGATCAACTCTGGGCGAACTGGCGCGGCGTAGAGTTCAGCAAAGGTGGTCTGCACCTTATCGGCGGTCGCCGCAATGATGCTGGCGTACTGAGCGGCGGGATCTTCGTAGCGGAACCAGAGCCCTTCAAGATTGATAAAAGCAAGTGAGCCGAGCCCACGAATGACGCCTGCCGTTGTGGGCGAGACCACCGCGTCCATCGCCGACGCAATGATCGGTTCAGTGAGTGGGATGCCGCAAAACTCTTGCGTCAGGTCGACGTCGGCGGGATCAATGGTGTCAGTGCCAGGGGCGAGCGAGATGTCATCAAACCCGAAGGCGGGTCGCAGGTTGTCGATCTTGGAGATGAAGGGGCCACTCATCGACGAAGTGTAGCGAGGTCAACGGCAGAGGCGATCTCATCCGCAAGCTCACCCTTCGGGCGACGGGCATCAAAGGTGCGCCAGCGCGCAGGCTCTGCGGCGGCGAGGGCGCGGAAGCCGTCGGCGACACGCGAATGGAAGGCGGCGTCGAACCCCTCCTCGAAGCGCGTGCGGCCATCGCCCGACTTGCGGGCGAGCCCCTCCTCTGCGGGAAGGTCCAAGAGCACAGTCAGGTCTGGAGTCAGACCTGCAGTGGCAAAGGTAATCACTGCACGCAGCTCGTCGAGTGGGAGTCCGCTGCCGTATCCCTGATACGCCAGGGTGGAGTCGGCGAAGCGATCGGCGATGACGGTGGTGCCACGCGCCAACGCGGGGCGGATTACCTCAGCGACAAGCTGCGAACGTGAGGCGTTAAAGAGGAGGGCGTCAGCACGTGGATTGATCTCCACACTGCCACCCTCGCCGAGGAGGAGTGCGCGGATGCGCTCTCCGGCCGGAGTACCGCCCGGCTCTCGAACGGTCAGAACTTCACGACCTGCAGCACGAAGCCGCTCGGCCAGGAGGGCAATTTGGGTGGACTTCCCCGATCCGTCTGGGCCCTCAAAGGTGATGAACATTGCGGGCTAGCGACGACGTCGCGGGGTGCTCGAGGAGCGACCCTGGGGTTCAAGTCGAACGCGTCGATGTGGATCACGGCCGCGCGAACTACTGGTGACACCCGCATCGCCAGCGAGCTGATGCTGCAGTCGACGGATGTAGGCATTCTGCGGCGCAAGCTCAACAGGGTGCTGTGTGCGCCCCACCTCTTCGATCCCCGCCTTCGCCTCGCGCATCGCAATCTCGCGTGGGTCGTGAGGCAACTGGTAGATGTCGAGCAGCGCGCGCTCCATCTGCTCGGAGGCGTTGCTCTTCAACACATGCACCGGAACGCCGCGTCGCTCGGCATCCACAATCGGCGTGCCACGCTGCTTGAACTCATTACGGATCGTTACAACGGCATCGGCCTCATCGGCTGTTCGCGCTGTAGTTGCTGGGAGCCCGAGCTCACGAATCACCGCCTCGAGCTTCTTGCGCGAGATTCCGTGCGCGAGGACTCGCAGTTGCGGGAGCTGACTGACTTCGCGCTCATCATCATCGGCGCCCGGCGCCTCATCCCACTCTGCTGGAACCAGTGCACCACCCACCGTTCGTCCGATCGGCTCGTGATCCATCTCGGAGACTGCCGCAGACATTGAGTCATGGCTCCAGCCGCGCTCTGGTCGCCAGCTACCACCACCAGTAGTGTCTCCCTCAAATGCACGAATTACTGGTGCGGCTGTGCCGCCCGGAATCGTCTCAACGTAGCGCGCCTCTTCGCGGTTTCTTCGCCAGCCGCCACGCCCCTCATCGCCACGATCGCCCCGATCACCCCGTCGGCCGCGGCGATCATCGCCTGGGGTCAGGCCGCCGAAACGGCGTGACTCACCCTGCGCCGTCTGCCCAGGTCGGATGCGCGCATGGGATCGACGCACGCCGCCCTCGTCGCGCCAACGCTCTTCTGGTGCTACCGCGTCGCCGCGCAAGAGCGCGTCAACGGTGCCCGCCACATCTTCGTGTACCAAGATGTGATCGCGATCGATGATCTCCACGATCACATCAAAGGTTGGCGGCGCTTTGCGCTCCAACACGCTCTTCTGCGTGCGACGTCGGCGGGCTTCGTCGTCACCAAGGGTGACGCTCTGAATGCCGCCGATGAGGTCGGTAAGCGTTGGGTTCAACATCAGGTTGTCGAGGCTGTTGCCGTGGGCGGTACCGATCAACTGCACGCCGCGCTCAGCGATCGTTCGTGCAGCGATCGCTTCGGCCTCGGTGCCGATCTCGTCGATCACGATCACCTCGGGCATGTGGTTCTCGACCGCCTCGATCATGACGAGGTGCTGGCGCTCTGGTGCGCTCACCTGCATGCGACGCGCCTTGCCGATCGCTGGATGCGGAATGTCGCCGTCGCCGGCGATTTCGTTCGAGGTGTCAACCACCACAACGCGCTTGCTGAATTCCGAGGCTAAGACGCGCGCCGCCTCACGAAGCATGGTGGTCTTGCCAACACCTGGGCGACCCATGATCAGAATCGATCGGCCCGCCTCAATGTGATCGCGCAGGATCTCAATCGTGCCAAATACCGAACGGCCAACACGGCAGGTGAGGCCCACGACTCGGTCCGATCGATTACGAATAGCAGAGATGCGATGGAGCGTGCGCTCAATGCCGGCGCGATTGTCGCCACCAAAGTTGCCGATGTGTGAAATCACCCAGTTCAAGTCTTCGTCGGTGATT
>Ga0209400_1003313_pt1 | contig 11777 bp, 6 predicted proteins | sample M_130807_EF_Meta_FD_187313 | JGI IMG/M metagenome (GOLD analysis project Ga0209400, IMG submission 187313) | Freshwater microbial communities from Lake Montjoie, Canada to study carbon cycling - M_130807_EF_MetaG (SPAdes) (version 2) | ecosystem: Environmental > Aquatic > Freshwater > Lake... | reverse complement strand
CCGGCGAAGAAGTCGAGGCCGCCTACACGGCAGCCCTGGAGCAGGGCAGTGGCGTGATCGTCGAGCGATTCATCCAGGGTTATGAGCACCGCCTGCTGGTCGTCGGCAAAAAGGTGGTGGCAGCTGCACGCGGTGATGTGCTGTACGTGCAAGGGGACGGCGTGTCCACCATCGACCAACTGGCCGAGACGCAAATCAACTGCGATCCGCGGCGGGGACGGGGTGAAGATTTCCCGCTCAATGTGGTGACCCCCAGCGACAGTGCGGAGATCATCCTCGAACTTGAGCGTGTCGGTCTGAACGCCCATTCGGTACCGGCCGCAGGCCAGCGCGTGCTGATTCAGCGAAACGGCAACGTGGCGCTGGATGTAACCGAACGGGTGCACCCCAGCGTGGCGGCAGCGGCTGCACTCGCCGCCCGCGTGGTGGGCTTGGACATCGCCGGCGTGGACATGGTGTTGCAAGATTGCAGCCTGCCCTTAAGCAGCCAACGCGCCTGCGTCATTGAGGTGAACGCGAGTCCAGGCCTGTTGTCCCACATCAAGCCAGCCAACGGCGACGGACAGCCCGTGGGCAAGGCCATCATGGAACACTTGTTTGCCCCCAAAGTCAACGGGCGCATTCCCATAGTGGGGATCACCGGTACACACAACACCGGTCGTATCGCCCGCCTGGTGGCCTGGCTGGTCCACATCAGTGGCAAACACGTTGGTCTGGCCTGCAGTGAAGGGCTGTACCTTGACGGCCGCCGGGTCGATGCCCGGGACAGTACGCATTGGGATGCCGGTCAACGTATTCTGATCAACCGCTCGGTCCAAGCGGCGGTCTTCGAGAACCCCAGCGCCACGATTTTGGGTCAGGGCCTGGCCTACGACAAGTGCGACGTTGGCGTGGTCACCGACGTCACATGGCTGCCCGCATTAAGCGACTTCGACATTCTGGACAACGAGCAAAACTACAAGGTGGCCCGGACCCAGGTCGACGTGGTGTTGCCCAGTGGCACCGCGGTACTCAATGCCGCCGATGCGCAGGCGCTGGAATTAGCCGCTCTCTGCGATGGCAAGGTAATTTTTTATGCCCTGTCAGCCGACCATCCCACCTTGGTGCAACACCTTGGGACGGGCGAACGCGCAGTGTTTTTGCGCGAAGGCGCGATCGTTCTGGCCCAGGGCACGCATGAAATCTCGCTGTTGCGCCTGGCCAGCCTCAAACCGACCAAGGCGGCCCAACCCGAGATGGTGATGGCCGCCGTGGCCGCGGCCTGGGCATTGAACATTCCGCCCGAACTGATTGGTGCGGGATTGCGTACCTTTGAGTCCAACCCCCATAAAACGCCGTATTGAAGCGCCCTGCCCAGCGCTCCACCTGAAACGCCCCACCCAGCACCCTAACGAACACGCCATGGAAGTCACCCGCCTACGCGCACTGCGCGGCCCCAATCTTTGGAGCCACCACACTGCCATTCAAGTCGTCGCCACGTGCAGCCCCGAGGAGTGCGATGTGGGCCAGCTGCCTGGTTTTGAGACCCGACTGCGGGCGCGTTTCCCTGAGGTGAGCCCGTTTCACACCATTGGCAGCGAAGGCGCAGTGCCGATGGCGCGGGTGCTGGAACTCGCTGCCCTCGGCTTGCAGGCGCAGGCGGGCTGCCCGGTCACCTTCAGCTGCACCAAGCCCACCCTGGAGGTCGGCGTCTTTCAGGTGGTGGTGGAGTACAGCGAAGAAGACGTCGGGCGCTTGGCTTTTGATTTGGCGGAAAAACTGTGTGCGGCTGCGCTGGAGAACGCGCCGTTTGATCTGGCAGGCGCACTGGAACAGCTACGAGAACTCGACGAAGACGTACGCTTGGGCCCCAGCACCGGCTCGGTGGTGAACGCGGCGCTGGCGCGCAATATTCCGTACAGCCGCATGACGTCGGGCAGCATGGTGCGATTTGGCTGGGGCAGCAAACAGCGCCGAATTCAGGCGGCCGAAATTGACGCGACCAGTGCCATTGCCGAGGCAATTGCCCAGGACAAAGAACTTACCAAAAAGTTGCTTCACTCGGCGGGCGTTCCGGTTCCGATGGGCCGTGCCGTGACCGATGCCGATGACGCCTGGCAGGCGGCCCTCGAAATCGGGCTGCCGGTCGTGGTCAAGCCGCTGGACGGCAACCAGGGCAAGGGCGTAACCGTCAACATCACTACGGAAGACCAATTGCGCGCGGCCTACACGGTGGCCACCGAGTTTCGGGATCGCATTTTGGTGGAGCGTTACATGCCGGGCAACGATTTCCGGCTGCTGGTGGTGGGCGACAAGCTGGTGGCGGCCGCCCGGCGCGACCCGCCCAAGGTCGTGGGAGATGGCGTACACACCGTGGCGCAGCTGGTCGACCTGGTCAACCTGGACCCCAAACGCGGCAGCGGCCATGCCACTTCGCTCACAAAAATTCGCTTTGACGAGATCGCCCACGCTTGTTTGGCCGGTCAGGGCTTTAGCGCCGAGACGATTCCGGCCAAGGGCCAGCGCGTGAATTTGCGCAACAACGCAAACCTGTCCACCGGTGGCTCGGCCACGGACGTGACCGACGATGTCCACCCCGACGTCGCTGCGCGGGCCGTGGCAGCGGCCCACATGGTGGGCCTGCATATCTGCGGCGTGGATATGGTGTGCGACAGCATTCTTCATCCAATTGAGGAACAAGGCGGCGGCGTGGTGGAGGTCAACGCCGCGCCGGGCTTGCGCATGCACCTGAGTCCGTCGTTTGGCAAAGGCCGCCCGGTCGGCGAGGCCATCATTTCGCAACTGTTCAAGAACGGCCAGGATGGGCGAATTCCGATCATTGCCGTGACCGGCACCAACGGCAAGACGACGACCGTGCGCCTGATCTCGCATCTGCTGGCGCACCAGGGTTGGTGCGTCGGTATGACCAACACGGACGGCGTTTATGTGGGTGGTCAGTGCATTGACACTGGCGACTGCAGCGGCCCCAAGAGCGCCAAGAACGTGCTGCACCACCCTGATGTGGACGCCGCTGTGCTTGAAACCGCACGCGGCGGCGTGCTCCGCGAAGGCCTGGCGTTTGACTATTGCGACGTCGCCGTGGTGACCAACGTGGGCAGCGGCGATCACTTGGGTCTGAACTACATCACCACGGTGGACGAACTGGCGGTGCTCAAGCGCGTGATCGTCCAAAACGTGTCTGCAAAAGGCACGGCGGTACTCAATGCCGCTGACCCGGTCGTGGCCAAGATGGCCGCCAAGTGCAAGGGCGCGGTGACGTTTTTTGCGCTTGACCAATTCAACCCCGTGATGGCCACGCACCGCGCGCAAGGCCATGCGGTGGTGTACGTGGAAAACCAGCAGCTGGTGGCCTCCAAAGGCGCGGTTAAGCACTACATTGACCTAGCAGACGTTCCGGTGACGCTGGGTGGAACGATCGGATTTCAAGTGGAAAACGTGATGGCCAGCGTGGCCGCGGTGTGGGCGCTGGGTCTGGACTGGAACACGATTCGCGGCGGACTGGCCAGTTTTTCGACCGATGAGAACAATGCCGCTGGCCGCTTCAACCTATTCAAATACCGGGATGCCACCGTGATTGCCGACTACGGCCACAACCCTGACGCGATGGTGGCTTTGGTCAACGCAGTCAGCACGATGCCGGCCACCCGCCGCTCGGTGGTCATCAGTGGTCCGGGCGACCGGCGCGACCAGGACATTCGCCAGATTACGGAGATTTTGGGTGACACTTTTGAAGAAGTGGTGATGTTCGAAGACCAGTGCCAGCGGGGTCGCCAGGACGGCGAGGTGCTCGCACTGCTGCGCGAAGGCTTGGCCAACGCCAAAAAAGCCACCCAGCGGTCGGAAATTTATGGCGAATTTTTGGCCATCGACAAAGCCATGGATGCGCTGCAACCCGGTGAGTTGTGCCTGATTCTGGTGGACCAGGTACAGGAGGCGATGGACTACATTGCCGCCAAAATCGCTAAAGACGCATAAGCGCGGGCGAGCGCCTTCCCCAAAGACCTGCAAGGTATTCACGTCACCTTGACCGCAACCCTTTCTAGAAAGCATCCCATGTCAGATTCCACCGATTACGTCCCACCCAAAATTTGGACCTGGAACAAAGCCAATGGCGGGCGTTTTGCCAACATCAATCGCCCGGTGGCAGGCGCTACCCACGAGCAAGCCTTGCCTCGCGGCAAGCACCCGCTGCAGTTGTACTCATTGGGCACGCCCAATGGCGTCAAGGTGACCGTGATGCTGGAAGAACTGCTGGCAATGGGCCACGGTGGCGCTGAATACGATGCCTGGCTGATTCGGATTAACGAAGGCCAGCAGTTTGGCAGCGGCTTTGTGGCCGCCAACCCGAATTCCAAAATCCCTGCACTGCTCGACTACAGCCATGGGGGAGGCCACTCCGTTCGGGTATTTGAGTCAGGCGCGATTTTGTTGTACCTGGCCGAGAAGTTTGCCGCACTGGTGCCCACCGATCCCGCCTTGCGGGCCGAATGTCTGTCATGGCTTTTCTGGCAAATGGGCAGCGCGCCCTACTTGGGGGGTGGTTTTGGGCATTTCTATGCCTATGCACCCTTCAAAATTGAATATGCGATTGACCGCTTTGCCATGGAGGTCAAGCGCGAGCTCGACGTGCTGAACCGCCGCCTGGCGGAGAGCCGCTTCATCGCGGGCGACGACTACACCATTGCCGACATCGCCATCTGGCCTTGGTATGGCGGCATGGCCAAAGGCCAGTTGTATGAAGGTGGCGAATTTTTGCAGGTGCAGGAATACACCCACGTGATTCGCTGGGCGGACGAGATCGCCCAGCGCCCGGCCGTGCGGCGAGGCCGCATGGTGAACCGGGTCATGGGGCCGCTGGAAAGCCAGCTGCACGAGCGCCACGACGCCAGCGACTTCGATACCCAAACCCAGGACAAGCTCCAAGCCAAAGCTTGAGCATCCTGAGGGGCGCCGCGGCCTAGGCGATTAGCGGGCTTTTTTGGCCTTGGTGCTTGGCGAGGCGGAAGCGGCCATCGAAGCACCTTGGGCCATTGCCGACTCAATCGCGTTTTCGGCAGTCGAGGCAGCGGCTTTCAGGCCCTTGGCTACAGCAGCAAAGGCCTCGGGCTGGGGGTGTGCCTTCTCTACCGCATCGACCGTGCTGTTGAATTGGCCGAAGCTGAGGGCAGTGGCCTCTTGCAGGTTCTTGGCAAACATGGCCATGCCTGCTTCGGCAGAGGCTTTCATGATTTCAAATGCGGCCTGTGGGTCTTTGATGCCCTTGATGGACTCCACGGTCTCGGCAATTGCGCTTTGGGCCTGAGCCGCCTGCTTTTGAGCCAAATCGGCCCAGGCCTTCAGATTTTCTTGTGCTGGTTTGACAGCGTCCTGCATCGCTGCCGGGTTAAAAGCAGGCGCCGACTCCGAAAGTGTCTTGGCGATGGTTTCAAAGGGGGTGTTCTTGAACATGGGATTCCTTGGTAAAAATGTTGCAGTGCAGCAATTATGAACCAATTTCCAGCCGAGCGCCTTTTTTCATTGATAAATAGGACCGCTGTGGTAATTTGTGCACACGGTGCTTCAGGCGATGGGAAACCGCATGAGGCCCGGACACAGCGGTTGGCACAAGGCACCGCAGGCGGCAGACAGTGCTGCCGCCGCTGGGTTTAGTCTGCGCTAAAGCTCACCACGTCGGCTACCGCGCGACGCACCTTGCGGGGCCAGTTACCGGGTGCGGGGCGACCCACGGCGATCAGCATGACCGGAATTTCGTTGGCGGCGAGCTTGCACTCCGCGCTGACCGCTGCCGGGTCGAAACCAATCATCGCACCAGACACCAGGCCCTTGCCATGGGCGGCGTACATCAGCGTCATAGCGGCCATCGAGGCGGAGCGGATGGCCTCGTCGCGCTGAAACTGGTCCTTGCCTTCGTACATACCGTTGGCCATCCCAATCCAGCCGTCAAAAGCCGCTTGGTCGATGTAGCCACCGTCGAGCATGGGCTTGATCAAAACCGGCAGGTCCTTGTGGCCACCGATTTTTCCCACCACCGCAAAAGTCACGGCAGCGTCACCCACTTTGGGCTGGTTGAAGGCAGCCGCTTTGAGTCGGGCTTTGGCGGCAGGCGTGTTCACCGCCACCAGGCGCCAGTTCTGTTGGTTGAAGGACGTGGGGGTCTGGTTGGCCAGTTCTGCCAGCTCAGTGATCTCGGCCTGAGACATCACGTGGGTGGGGTCAAAATTATTGGCAGAAGTGCGGCCGTTGATGGCGCTGACAACGTCGGTCATGGAATGAACCCTCGATGGGTGTGGAATAGGAGAAACAGAGAAACCTGAAGTGACTCTGGCGCTCTATCTTACGTCGGGTATGGGCAAGCCAGCGCCAAAGACCGCATCCCGCCAACCATCCGATAGATTTCCTTCACCATCCCCCGCTGCCGGGCCCACCCTTGAACGGTCCCGCCAAGTCGGGGGTAATCCAGCCTCCATAAAAGGCGCCTTCTTGCGGAACTACCGGCGCTCCATCCACGCTGCACTCGAGGTCATGGGCATAAAACGCGATGCACCGAGCCAGGGGCTCAGCCCCGGGCAGGGGCTGCGGATAACTCCAGGCCGCGTGCGGCAGGCAGTGCGCCCCGTCCACCAGATCCCAATAGTGTGCAGGACCCTTCCATTCGCAAAAAGAGCCGCGCCCCGCAATCCGCAACACCTCTCGTTGCACATCCGCCAGCGGCAAATAAAACGTGGGCGGATGGGAGGTCTCCCGAACCGCCCAAGCACCTGAGGTGCGCGCAATTTCTCGTCCACGCCAGGCCACGGCAATTTCGCGGAAGTCCCGAACCAGATCTGGTGGACGTGGAAAGTCCCAGACGGACACTTGTCCGGGCCCGGGTAAATCGGCAAACGGGGGGCGGCCCTGCCCACGCCAATGCCATTGGGCGCGGGCTCTTTCCAAGGCTTCAAAGTTGTTGCTCATAGCGCTTGAGCATAACGAGATCGCGGACAGAGAATTGAAATCGTGATGACCCGTCACCCTAATCATCTTGGGGCATCGCAGAGGTATAGTCGTTTGGCGAGTTACCTGTCGGGAGCTACGTTTTAGTGGAGAACGCCCATGCTGGCCATCGATCGTCCCCAAACCCAATACGTGCAATCGGGCGAACTTAGCATCGCCTACCAGGTCTTCGGCCATGGCGATTGCGACTTGCTCTACGTGCCGGGCATCATCTCCCACCTTGAAGTGATGTGGGAGGACCCCGAGTCCAGCGCCTTCTTGCTGGCATTGGGCCAACACTTTCGTGTCATCATTTTCGACAAGCGCGGGCAAGGCATGTCTGACCGTATCGAAGGCGCGACCACACTCGAGGAGCGCATCGACGATCTTCGGGCCGTGATGGAAGCGGTTGACTCCCAAAGCGCCACGTTGTTCGGGCTGTCCGAGGGCGGGCCTGTTTGCTTGCTCTTTGCAGCAACCTACCCTCAGAAAGTAGAGCGGCTGATTTTGTTTGGCGCAATGGCCAAATTCTGGGGAAGTGACGACTACCCGCATACGCCCCGTCTGGAAATGATCTTGGAGCCCCTGATTGCCAACTGGGGTAAGGGGAACTTCGTTGCTTTGGCGGGCCCCAAGGGCGGCTTTGATGCCAGCCACCTCCAAGCGCTCTCCAAAATGGAGCGGATGGCCTGTTCACCCAGCGGCGTGCGCAAGTTCATGATGGCCAACGACCTCATCGACGTGCGGCCCATCTTGGGAAACGTACTCCAAGACACGCTCGTCATTCAACGCAGACATGACAAGATGGTGCGCAGGGGCAACGGTCGCTACCTGGCCGACCACATCCCGAATGCAACCTATCTGGAGTTGCCCACAACTTCGCACCTGCCGCAGTTTGAAGACAGCGACCAAGTGCTTGAGACCATGGTGCGTTTTGTCCGAACGTCTCGCCTTGGCCGGAATGAGCACCTCGAAGACAAAAAACTGAGCACGGCGCTTTTTACGGACATCGTCGGCTCCACAGAAAAGCTGATTCAAATGGGCGATCAGGCCTGGCGCAAGGCTTTGGACCAGCATGATTCCATCGCCGCCCCGTTGGTCAAACAGTTCCGCGGACGCATTGTGAAAAACACCGGCGACGGGTTGCTGGCGGTGTTTGATGGCCCTGTACGCGCGCTGCAATGCGCGTTGGCCTTGGTACCTGCGCTCGAAGCAATTGGCCTACCCATACGTGCCGGCTTGCATGTCGGTGAAGTGGTAAGCCGCGGCGGGGATGTCACCGGTATCGCCGTCAACATCGCAGCAAGAGTGATGGAAAAGGCCGGCGCAGGAGAAGTGCTGACGACCCGAACCTTGAAGGACCTGACCGGAGGGAGCGACATGGCCTTTGCCTCGAGGGGCGAGCACGCGCTCAAGGGCTTGAATGCGCAATTTGAGTTGTTCAGTCCCGAAGGGCGAAGGGCCGACGCGGTATAGCGCTCTGTGGGCTTCGCCGGCCAGCCCGCTAAGGAGCACCATTACGCTGGCGGCGGCGTCTTTAACGGAACGTCTCGGAAGTCGTTTGTCGCAATTTTCGGTAACGCAGAGGGGTCATCTTTTTCCAACGCCGAAAGGTTCTGCTGAAATTGGTGTCGTCCACAAACCCGAGTTGCTCCGCGATAGCGCTGATCGACAACTGGGTTATCGGTTGACGTTGGTTCGATTTAATGAGGTCGAAGTCCGCGAAAGTCGCACCCGCTACCCTGTAACCATTGATCGCGGGACTGGCTTCAAGCTGAAGCTAGTCCCGATACAAGCTGGTCTCTCATTGGTTTCTCCCTGGCAAAAGCCAGGCGATGAATTCATAGGTTTCTCTGACAGCTACCCCCGCCCCCCCAAGCTGCCTGGTTGGAGCAGCTGATCTCCCTGTTGGGCCGGGCTGAGTCGCTGGGCGGGTGTCGGCCATGCCTTGCATGGACAGTTGCGCCGCATGCTAAGGTTCGCTTTAACTACTTGAGCGCGACAGCCATGACCACAGCACCTCCTGCACCGCACCCTATGCCGGCCGACCCCGAGGTGCTGGCCTACATCGCCCGCACCAATGCCTTCTACCCGGCCGATGCATACACCTTCAGCGCCGATGAGAACCGGGCATGGTACGACCGATATGCCGCAGAGATGCGCGGCCCCATGCCTGCCGAGGTGTCCACCACAGACTTCCGTATTGCCGCCCGGGCGCCACGACGCGCCATACCCGCGCGGCGATACCAGCATGCGCAGAAAGCGCATGCTGGCAAGGTGCTTTTGTACTTGCACGGCGGCGGTTTTTTGTTGGGGGGCTTGGAAAGCCACGCCGACGCGTGTACCGGTTTTTGCGCGGCCACGGGTATCGATGTGGTGGCGATTGCCTACCGGCTGGCGCCCGAGCACCAGCACCCGGCGCAGTTGGATGACGTGCAAGCTGCTTTCGTCCATCTGCATGAGCAGGGTTTGCAAGTCATCGTTGGCGGCGACAGTGCCGGCGGCAATTTGGCATCCGCTATTTGCTTGCGTCAGCGTGCCCAAGGTGGCGCGATGCCCATGGGCCAGTTGCTGATTTATCCGGGCTTGGGCGGAGATACCTCGCGCGGGTCTTTTGTCAGCAATGCCTATGCGCCCATGCTGACCACGGCAGAGTCCGCCATGTACTTTGGCTTGCGCACCGGCGGAATGGACCGCGATACTGCTTCCGACCCTGAGTTGATGCCGCTCAAAGCAGCCGATTTTTCGGGCATGCCACCGGCCTTTGTGGTGACGGCGGATATCGATCCTTTGCGTGACGATGGGCGCGTCTACGTGGAGCGCTTACAGGCCGATGGTGTGGCCGCGTACTACCGCAATGAGCCAGAACTGGTGCATGGCTATTTGCGCGCCCGGCATATTTCGCGCCGGGCCGCTGCCAGTTTTGCAGCAATGGCCGTAGCCTTGGTGCAGCTGGCCGAAGGACCTTTGGCTGCTAACTAAGCTCTCATTAGAGGGCTTGGGTGCTGCCCCAGCCAACACCTAGCAAGACAATTAAGCCGGTCAGGCGCAATCGTATGTGCAGCGAGGTTTCAGAAGTTTCCGACTCGCACTCAAAACCCGCGCATGCAATGAACTAAACCGCCACGGCAATGCCGCTTGTGTTGAGCGGCCTGATCGAGTCGCTCAACACAAGCCGGTGCGAGGCGCTGCCTTGCGGCAGCCCTCACACCGCTTACCTAGCCCAGTTAGGCGAACCAGCCTTTTTCAGCCAGACGGCCATCACCCAAGTCAAAACGACCCGAAGGTGTCAGACCTTGCAACTTGTTGGTGTGCGCATCCAGGTAGTCCTGCACCGCGTAGTTCACCATGCCGGCGTTCTGCGATACCAGTTCTTGGCAGCGTGAGTACAGTTCCTGGCGCTTCTTGGTGTCCATTTCGATACGCGCGGCTTCCAAAGTCTTGCTGAACTCGGCGTTTTCGAAGTGGCTGTCGTTCCAAGGATTGCTCTTTCCGCCGTAGAAAGTGGAGGTGAACTGGTTGTCGATGGTGGGGCGGTTGCCCCAGTAGACCGCGCAGAAAGGCTGCTTGAGCCAAACGTTGTCCCAGTAGCCGTCTCCAGAGACGCGCTTGAGGTCCATATTGATACCGGCTTTGGACAGGGACTCTTGGAAGATCTGACCCGCGTCGGTAGCGCCCGAGAAAGCACCTTCGGACACTTGCAATTCGATCGCGCCCGTGTGGCCCGACTTCTTGTAGTGGAACTTGGCCTTGTCAAGGTCAAAGCGGTTCATAGTCTGGTTGGGGTTGTAGAACTTCATCTTCGGTCCGATGCAGTTGTCGTTACCGATAGAGGCAAAGCCGCTATAGACGTTGTCCACAATTTTCTGGCGGTCGATACCGTACTTGAGCGCCATCATGACGTCGCGGTTGGCGAAGGGCTCTTTGTCGGTCATTGCCACGAAGCAGAAGCGATTGCCCATGCCCGGGGTGCGTGCGACTTTGAGGGCAGGGTTTTTGGACAGCAGTGCGGCGGTCTTGGGGTTCACGCGGTTGATAACGTCCACCGTGCCGGTTTGCAGCGCGGTGGTGCGCTGATTGGCGTCACCGATGTAGATCAGTTCTACACGGTCAAAGTTGCCACGGTTGGGCTTCCAGTAATTGCCGGGCTTGCGCTTGAAGGTCGCGCGCACACCGGGTTGGAATTCTTCCAGCGTGAAGGCGCCGGTTCCGTCTGGTTTGCTGAAATCTTTGAAGCCGTTGGGCAGCACCATCAGGTGGTAATCGGCCAGGTTGAAAGGCAAGTCCACATTGCCTTTGCTCATCGTCACCTGGATTTGGTGCGAGGACAGTTTCTTGATGTCTTTGATGTCCGCCAGCAGGGCTTTGGCGGGCGACTTAGTTTCGCCGCGATGCAAATTCAGCGAGTAAATAATGTCATCGGCATCCAGGGTTTTGCCAGATGTGAAAGTAATGCCTTTGCGTACATTGAAAATCCACTCGGCCGCGCCGGCCTTGGCTTCCCAGCTTTCCAGCAATTCGCCGGTGGCGTCGCCGTTGTCAGCGATTTCGACCAAACCGTTAAACAGCATCATGCTGATGGTGATCGGGATGGAGTCTGCGTAGGTCAGAGGGTCCAGGTTGTCGGAGGCTGATCCGCCTTCCAGGCCCATGCGCAGCGTGCCGCCTTTTTTAGGTGCGCCTTGGGCCATGGCCGGCATGGCGCCGAAGGTCGAAGACAGGCCTATCGCCGCAGCGCCAGTAAGGATTTGACGGCGATCCAGGATGATGCCCGATTCGGTGGTGGTTTCGAAATTGTCCAAGGT
>Ga0209400_1003309_pt1 | contig 11784 bp, 5 predicted proteins | sample M_130807_EF_Meta_FD_187313 | JGI IMG/M metagenome (GOLD analysis project Ga0209400, IMG submission 187313) | Freshwater microbial communities from Lake Montjoie, Canada to study carbon cycling - M_130807_EF_MetaG (SPAdes) (version 2) | ecosystem: Environmental > Aquatic > Freshwater > Lake... | reverse complement strand
CCAGTTCCGGGTGGGTGTACTGCCAGGCCAGATAACCGGCGAGCCAGCGGCTTTCCACCTTGGCGTCGACGAACTTGGGCATGGCCAGTCCGATCCGGCAATGTCCACGTTTCTGGCACTGATCCATCGCGAGGGAGAGGGTGTGAAACTGGCTGTTGGTCACCCGGTGAACGGGGATTTCGTTAAAGGTGTGGCCAAAAGCGACGGTGGCAAACGGATCCCACGAGAGGGAGAGGGGCATTCCGTACGAGGGCAGGGGGGCGAGGAGGAGGCCGCGAATGCCACGGAGGTGCATCGTGCGGGAAAGATCGGTCGGGGATTTTTCGCCGGTCCAGAGGGTTTCGATTCCGTAGCCCAGGGCGGTGGCCCGGGCGGTGGCGCCGATGAGGTAGCGCGCGAAAGATGGATTTTCCTTCCAACCGTCGTGGGTTGGGAAGGAGGTGATGAAGCCGAGATTGCAGACGAATTTTGTTTTTCGTGTCGAGCGCAGGGAGGTCATCAGGGCGCTAACCATGGGATTGGGTTTGTATCCGAGCTGTGCGGCCACTTCGGCGACGCGGGCCCGCATGGAGGAAGAGATACGGGGACTGTTCCGTAGGGCGAGAGAAACTGTTACTTTTGATACACGGCAATTTTTTGCAATGGTTTCAAGCGTCGTTGGCATCCGTTAAATCCTTATCGGTATCATGTTGGATTGCTTTAGTTAACTAGTAAAACAAATTTTAAAAATAAAAAATAACTTATAAAGCAATAGCCATTAATTACTTGTGAAAATAATGGAACAAGTACCAACAAAAAATGTAAATGAAACTAGCGAGCGGTAAGGAAAGTTATAATATTTATATAAGCCATGGTGGATTTTCTGAACAATCCGACTAACTCAGTGTCTAAGATATTAGGAGAAAACAGGTATGAACAAAAAAAACATCCTAAAATTTAACTCCACCGCATCCGTCCGACCTGCAGCGTGGCTAGCATTCGCTGTATTAAGTTTTGTTTGTTCTGCCTCGGCATTTGCTGATGTGTGGCTGAATCAAGATTACTCCGCTTATACCGTGGGTGATCAGGTCAGTACAACTAACACCCCGTCACTTTTAACTTCGGTTCCCTCCAACAACGTAATTGTAAACGTTAATAATAATCTAAAACTCCAGTACCTTAAAGTAACAAATGCCGCAGGGGGTGGGACCCTTTATAAACTGTCCGACAACTTGTCCACGGATCGCCCGCAAGGTTATTTTTCTTTTAAAGCGACGATTGGTACGACTGTTACCGGATCTTCCTACCTAAGCTACGTACTCGGGGCGAATGACAGCAACTCTATGGCTGCGGCGGCAAGTACGTATTTACAGATCCGACTCTACAATGCTACCCCAACAGCAAACCAATTGAGAATTTATAGTGGTTCCGGTAGCGCAGCCAACCCAACGGTGGTGTGGCCGACAAGCGGCTATTCCACACTACCAGCGGGGCAGAATTCTTTTCAAGTCTGGTACAACAAGACGGCCTCTGGCATGACCTACACGAATCCGGCGGGTGTATCGAACCAGGTTAGCCCCAACTCTTTCGTGGTTTACATCAATGGTACTTTGTATGGGAGCAATGCTGCTTCCACAGGGCCATTGCCATCTACGGTGTTATCGGCTGCGGGCACAGTGACCAACACTGTTGGAACGATTGGAAAATTGGGTTGGCAGGCAGGGAGCTCAACTCAACCCTATGATGTTACCTTCGACGATGTCTACGCCGCTGACACTGCCCCTGTCGTGGCGGCCACTCCACCGGTGATCAACAGCGCCACGTCCTCGACTGGCTACCAAAATGTTCCATACTCCTACCAGATTACAGCCGATCAACCGATCACGTCCTATGCTTTGACAGGCAACCTTCCCGCTGGGCTAAGTTTCGATTCCGCGACCGGTAAAATCATTGGCACTCCGACTGAACTTGGCACTACTTCTAATATCAGCCTTACTGCGACCAGTGCCAACGGCACGAGTGCCCCAGTGAAACTTGCAATCACGATCAGCCTTGCGATTAATACCTTCAGCGGTTCTAACGCCAGCTTAAGCTCGGGAAGTTGGTCACTCGGTGCGTCACCCAATTCGAGCACTAGCTCGGGCAGTTACCAAGATTTGACCTTAGCCTCCAGCGTGACTGATTTGTTTACTACCTCCAGTGCTTTATGGGGCAGAAGCTGGAACGTAGTCAATGGTAGTAGCTACACCCTCACCTCAGCAAAAACTGACGGTAGCTCTGCCTTCAAAATGGGTATCACCAGTCCTACTACTCCCACTTTTGCTAACTCGGTGTCGGGTGTGAACAACGACCTGGTCTATTTGGCTAATAGTTCGAGCCTCACTTTCTCACCGCTTAATTCCGTCAATCTGCTCACCCCATCAACGATTGAATTGTCAAACAGCGGCAACCTAAACATCGGTTTAGGTTCGACGTTGAACATTAATGCTGTCACGACGGGATCCTACTCGCTCACCAAAACGGGTGTAGGCACCGTTGGTCTCAGCGCAGGGAATACATACAGTGGGGGCACCATCCTCAGAGCTGGGACTGTGAATGTCTCGGGCTCTCAGGTCCCAACCCGACTTGCTCAAGTCAAGGCGAACGTTACGGGTGGCGCGGTTACAAGTTACACCGTTATCGATGGTGGTGCGGGCTACACTGCCGTGCCTACAGTCACGATTGCTAGAAATACGGGTGAAGGAACCGTTGTGACGGCAACTGCCACCGCCGAGATTAGCAACGGAGCTGTTACTGCGGTGACGGTTGTTGTTCCAGGAAGCGGATACACATTGGCTCCCAAAGTACAAATTCAGAGCAACCAGTCTCCTCTTGGAACTGGCGCAGTCACCCTTAGCGGCGGCTCTCTGAACGCCTCGGTGGATACTGATCTTTCTCGGATGTCCTTCTACCCAGACCCCACCAATACCTTCTTCCGCATCACCGGCAATGACACGACAATTAATGGCTCTGTGACACTGAATGTAGATGCTGGAAAGACGCTCAGTTCCTACACAATCGTGAGTGACGCTAACACGGCGAACATGATCACCAAAACAGGTGACGGTACCCTCTGGTTGCGCGGTGGTGGATCGACAGGCGCGGCAGCTTTCGCCGGAGGGTTCCAGGTTAATGCTGGAACACTTTCCGTGAGCGTCAGCGCCAACGCTGGTACGGGTACTGGCACCATCACGATGAACGGTGGCAATCTTGTCCTCAGCAAGGGTATCGGCTCAGCCGGTATTTATTCGGGCCTCGACATGGCCAATACCATCTCGGTACTAGCCGACACCACAATCACACTGGATCCTAACCCTCTTGCACCGACTGAGAGTAATTTGGCTAGCGCTGCTCTCCTTCAGTCGAAGGCTAGTAAGACTATCAATGTAGCCAAATCCTCAACCGCCAACGCTGGTGCCCAGATGATCTTCAGAACGGCTGAACTGGAAGGCAGGACTACCTTCAATGTGGCAGACGCCACTCAGGTCGCTCTTGGCGGCGCAACTGGCACTGGCGCTGGGGTAACAAAAACCGGACTTGGGACACTCATGCTCTCTGTACTCGATTCGACCACCAGCGCAATCGTGAACAACACCTACACTGGTGCCACTGCCATCAATGCTGGCACGGTTAGTTTTTATCCTGGCAGCAGCCAAGCATCCTCGATCTCTGTCGCCAATAATGCGGTGGCCCAGTTCAGTTTGGGCGACGCTACTCCCACAACTTCGGGTAGTTTGACTCTATCCAGTGGTTCGAAGGTGCGCATCTCTGGTACTCCAATCAATGGTACATCGTATACCCTTTTCACTGCTGCAGCCGGAATCATTGGAACTCCTACGCTTGAGACACCCATCAGCTTATATAGTTTAAAAAAGTCGACTGATGGCAACAGTTTGATTTTGGAGTTTGCGAAGATAACACCGACGATTACGGTAACGCCTGGTACCTACACATACTCAGGATCTATGCAGGGCCCAGGTGTTGACGAAGTGAGTAAGGGCGGTTCGCAAGGACTGATTACCTTGAGTTATGCGGGAACTGGGAGCACAACATACTCTTCCAGTACCCCACCCACCAATGCCGGTAACTACACGGTGACGGCCACGGTTTCTGCGGACGCGACTTATAGCCAAGCAAGCTCAGCGGCTACTGCTTTCACGGTGCGTCAGGCGGCGATCACGGTAACGGCGGATGCCAAGAACAAGGTGTATGGTGCAACGGATCCCGACCTGACCTACCAGGTCACCACCGGAGGTTTGGTGGGTAGTGATGTGTTGACGGGAAGCTTGAGCCGGGTGGCTGGCGAGGATGTCGGGACCTATGCGATCAGCAGCACGCTGGCCAATGCCAACTATAATGTGACCTTCGTTCCTGCCAGTCTGACGATCGGCAAGGCGGCGATCACGGTAACGGCGGATGGAGGACAGAGTAAGAAGGCTAATAATGCGGACCCTGTATTCACCTACAGGATTACCAGCGGAACGTTGGTGAATGGTGACCAGTTGACCGGAGCCTTGAGCCGGGCGTCTGGCGAAACGGTGGGTTTCTATGGGATAACTCAAGGAACCTTGACGGCAGGTTTGAATTATAACCTCACCTACAATAGCGCCAGCTTTGAGATTCAGGCCAATGGCCCGACCTTTGCCAGTGCCTTCGGAGGCGCCAGTGCAACGGCGGTGGGTGCGGACGGTATGGCGAATCTGCTCCGATACGCCATGGGGGCAAATAGTGCGAGCGACTCGGTGGTGAAGCCAGTCTCCTCGCTGGATGCAAACAACCTGAGTATCACAGCGATTGTCCGGATCAACGATCCGAAGGTGTCCATTGTTGGTCAGTCTGGAACCAGTCTGGCAGCTTGGAGTACGACTCCGATTGTAGGCGTACGCACAACCGAACAGACGGGAGCGACTCCAGGAGAGACCGAGAGGCAGGTCTTCAGTGTTCCACGCGGAGGCACCAAGACCTTCCTGCGCTTGACTGCAACCCTGTCGAACTAGAACGCAACTGAGCTTTAAATGCAAAGGGGCGTGGCGAAAGCCACGCCCCTTTGTTGTTTTCGCAATGCATTCTTATCGCTTAAGCTATTATTTATGAATTTTAACCCAAAGGTGCTGATTCTTCTGTTTTTTTGGGTTTGTTCTTTTGGACAGGCACAAACGACCTCTTCCAATCCCGTCACGACGGCACTGGAGACGAATGAAGTCACTCCTCTCAATCTGCCTGGATCTGAACCGTTTGTTTTTAAAAAGGTGGGGGATGTGGAGTTACGACTTCATGTGATCAAACCCAAGGATTGGAAAGCGACGGACAAGAGAGCCTGTCTTGTGATTTTTTTCGGGGGAGGTTGGAGCAGTGGGACCCCGGCCAAGAGCATCACCTATGCCAAGTGGGCGGCGAAATACGGTCTGGTGGGGGTGGCTCCCGACTATCGGACCCGCAAACGCTTTGATGCAAAACCTGAAGATTGCGTGGCGGATGGACGTGCGGCGGTGCGTTGGATTCAGGATCACGCGGCAGAGTTGGGCGTCGATCCGGCGAAGATTTTGGTACAGGGCTCTTCAGCGGGAGGTCATGTGGCGGCATGGACGGCAATCCCTGATCCTGTGAAGCCCGAGACGGCTTCCGATCCCGTGCCGAACCCTGTTCCGATGGGGTTGATTCTTCTCTGGCCGGTGACCGATACGGGAACGAACGGGTATGGGGGGCCAAAGCGTTTCGGGAATGACGAGGCCCGGGCGAACAATCTTTCGGTGACCGGACGGATGCCCGCCAAGATGCCGCCCACTCTGGTGTTCCATGGAACGGCGGACAAAACGGTGAAGTTCGAGAACTCGCAGGCTTTTACGGATAAAATGAAAGCGAATGGGAACTCGTGTGAGTTGATTGTATTTCCCGATGCCCCGCACTCCCCTCAGTCGAGCAAAGAGGGGGAGAAAGGAAAGATCGTGAAAGCTAGGATCGAGGAGGAGAGCCTGAAGTTTTTGGAAAAACTGGGTTTGGTGAGTTCAGAAAAGGCATCCGCAGGGGCAAAGACGACCGTCAAGGAAGACGAGGAGTAGTTCTTGTTCAGATTCGTTTCCTTCATCGGTTTGTGGGGGTTCTGCCTGAACCTCCAGGCGGCGGAAAAACTTCTTCTGATCCAGGAGGCCCGTCTGGCTCAGTTGAAATCGGCTTACGAAAAGAAGGAGGATCCGAGCCTTCCGCCTGAAGCCAAGGCAATCGCGACGAAGATCGTGAAAGAGGCTGACAAGAGGGTGGGAAAGCCCGTGTTCACCATCACGGAGAATGAAAACCTGCAGGCGAGCAAGAATCCGCATGATTATTTCAGCACAGGACGTTACTACTGGCCGGATCCATCGAAACCCGACGGCTTGCCGTACATCCGAAAAGACGGGGAGACCAATCCGGAACACCACGAGGTGTCGGACGAGAAAAAATTGAACGAGATGATTCATGCGGTGGAGTATCTCGCCTTGGCCTATCACCTCACGGGGGACGAGAAGTACGGCACCGAGGCCGCCCGGTTTCTGCGGGGTTTCTTTCTGGATCCGGCAACGCGAATGAACCCAAACATGAATTACAGCCAGAGCGTGCCCGGAGGGGCGGAGGGGAGGGGGTCTGGGGTAATTGATTCGCGGGAGTTCATGAGGATCGCCGATTGTTTGGTTCTGATTACGAAAAGCCCCTCCTGGAGCGATCAGGACCGGTCCGCAATGAAAGCATGGTGGATCGAGTACGCGCAGTGGCTGCAGACGAGTAAGATCGGGTTGCAGGAAAAAAAGGCGCCCAACAATCACGGGGCGGTCTATGACGTTCAGTTAGCGGCGGTACTGGTGATGGCCGGGAAGGAGGAAGAGGCAAAGAAGGTGTTGGGAGAGTCATTATCTGCCCGGTTGGATGCTCATATTACCCCGGAGGGGAAACAGCCGAGGGAGCTGGCACGGACGAAAAGCTGGTCGTACAGCTGCTTTAACCTGAAAAACATCTGCAAAGGAGCGGTGATGGCCCGGGCGTTGGGCATCGATCTTTGGAATCATGAGGGAGAAGGGGGCAGGGGAAGTTTGAGGAAGGCGATGCTTTATCTTGTCCCGTTTTTAAAAAATCCCGAGGACTGGTCGGAGAAGCAGATCACCAAGTTTGAGCCGAAGGAGGCCCGTGTTTGGTTGAATGACGGGGCGGTGGTTTATGACGATGCAGGAATCCGAAGCGCCCAGAAAGAGTTTGCCCCGATGGAGAAAGCCGATGTGGAAGATTGGATTTCGACCCCCGTTCAGAAATGAGGTGTCCCGCATGTCTTTTTGGCGGTATTCTGAATTTATGATGAAATATTTTCTCTCCCGCTTCACATGGGTGTTTCTTTGTCTTGGGATGGCTTCCATCGGATGGGGGGAAGGGAAAGAGTCAGCTCATTGGAAAAGTTTCCAGTCGGCCAAGGATCGTTCATCGGCCGAGATCCTGACTGACTACTCCTATGCCGGGTATGAGCACGGGGAGAAGGCGATTCCCGATGTGCAGGGGCCTGTCTTCAAGGTGACGGATTATGGGGCGGTGGCGGATGATGCGATTTCGGATGAGGATGCGATCCGCAAGGCGGTGGCGGCGGCAGAAAAGGCGGGTGGGGGTGTGGTGGTGTTTCCAGCAGGCAAATTTCTGATTTGGGCGGATCGGAATAAGGCGGATGTGATTCGCATCTCCAAATCCGGTGTGGTGATCCGGGGGGCAGGATGTGGAAAGGGCGGGACGGTGATCCGGGCAGTTCATTCCGGTTACCGAACGGGGCCTTATGCCGTGCCAAAGGGAACGAAAGATGCAAATGGGAAGGATGACTGGTCGAGAATCCCCTACTTTTTCATGTTTGAGGGGGTGGAAGGGGTCAAGAAGGAGGGGGGGAAGTCGGCTGCGGTGACAGGAGCGGTGAAGCGGGGGAGTTTCACGATTCCTGTGAAATCGACCGAAGGTTTTAAGGCGGGGGACTGGGTGGCGCTGAAGGCAGGCACACCGAAGTTGGATGCCGAGTTGATGGCGGGGTTGCAGCCCGATCCGACGTGGACGCGAATCATCAAGGATGGATCGAGCATCAGCGAACTGCATCAGGTCAAGGAGGTGCAGGGGAGCAGTTTGATTTTGAAAGAGCCGGTGCTGGTTAATTTGGGCGAGGATTTCGAGGTGAAGGTATCTCCCGTGACGCTGATCGAGCAGGTGGGAGTGGAAGATATGGCGCTGCAAGGAGGATGGAGGGGGGCCTTTGTGCATCATCGGTCAGCCTTGGACGACGAGGGGTGGGACGGGATCCAGTTCAAGGGAGTGGCGAACGGTTGGGTGCGGAGATGCTCCTTTCTGAATGTGAATACCGGGGTGTATCTGAGGGATTCGGCCGTCTGTTCCATTCTTGAGAATCGTTTTGTGGGAAATATGGGGCACTACGATGTGGCCATCCGTTCGAACTGCTCCTTCAACCTGATGGGGTTGACGGAGGAGATGTCGTCGGCACAGCACGGGGCGTCCACGGGAAACCGTTCTGCGGGGACGGTGGTATGGCGTTGGAACATGATCAAAACGGCGACGGTCGATTCCCACGGGAATGGACCCTATGCGACCCTGATCGACCGGGTGGATGGTGGAACGATGACGCGGAGTGGTGGACCGGCGCCGTCTTTTCCAAATCATCTTCGTTGGATGGTGTTCTGGAACTTTTTCTATGACAGTAACGACGAGCAACCGATCAACTTCTGGAACTACGAAAAGGGCAAAGAAGCAAAATTTGTGAAGCCGCTCTTTGTGGGCTTGCACGGCAAGCCGGTGGCGTTGAAAGAGGATTCCGTGGAGGCGAATGAGTGTCCGGGAGCTCCGGTGAATCCGGAGTCGTTGTATGAGGCTCAGCTGGCACTCAGGTTGGGCAAACTACCGGATTGGGTGGGATCGGCCCGTAAGGAGTGGGAGGGCATTCGGGCTCTGGAGCTCCCACCTTATGCGGTAGCGGACATCGAGAAGCACGATCTACATGAAGAGGAGTTTGCCTTGGCGGATTTGTTGAAGGATTGGCAGGGACAGATGGCCAATCAGGAGTTGGGTTGGGCGGTGCCGATCGAGCTTCCGGCATCTGTTCCTGAGGTGAAATGGAAGAGGGACTATGTTCTGTTGCGGACGATTTTACAGGCGATGGCGACCTATGCGAATCCGATCGGCAAAAAGGATGCTCCTGTGCCGGCGATGAAGGTGAATGTAGAGGTGAAGACAGGGGAGGTCGTCTTCCAGATGCCGATGCAGTCGGATGCCAAAGCCCAGAAGAAGAATCAGGATGCTTTGCGGGTGGCCAAAGAGCTGGCTCCCTTCTGCCAAGGGGTGCTGGTGTCGGACGCGACGAGTTTGAAGTTAACCCTGAAACGTTAAATTGCCGGCAACGAGGGGTGCCGGACTGTCCAGAGTTCGCCTTTTTGGTTTTTGAGGGACCAACTGCCGGCTTGGGTTTGGGTCAATTCCCAACGGCCCAACGGTTTGGAAGATGGGGCGACGGCGTGGAGTGCGGCTAGCCAGCCATCCCCGGAGAGTGAATCTGTCTCCAGGAAGAGCGTGACGCTGTTGGGAGCGTAGAGGTGGGTGCGTGGCTCTTTTCCGGCGACGATCCTGTGGGACCCGGCCTTGGCAAAACCTTGCAGGGACTGGAGGACAACATGATGGGTGGAGTTTTTCCAAGACAGGTTGGGGAAGGAGGATTTCTCACTAAGATCCTCCATTTCCTTTGCTGAAAGACTCTGACCTCCAAGCAGCAGCTGGCAGGGTTGTTTGACCTTGTAGCGATGGAGGTGGAGCTGCCACGGACCGTTCCACCAGAGATGGGTTTCGATCTCCACGGAGTCCCCGAGAGGGTAGGAGCAGGCGAGGTGATCTTTTTCGACGGCGAGGGAACGGGTCTGTTGACGGCCATGTAGAGATCCGTCCTCCATCTGGGCTGTGAGGGAGGAATCGATCGGATAGAGGCCGTCGGGAAGCTGCACGTCGAAGCCGACGCCAGTGCGGTAGGAGAGTTTGCCCCATTTGTAGGGTCCAAAGACGGTATTGGATTTGGAGATGGCGGTGCCGGCATTGAGGAGTTCGATTTCTCCTCCGATACCACGAACGACCAGATCGGCTTTGGGAAGTGGTTTCGAAAAGTCGGAGCTTTCGGATGGAAGCGGTTGTTCCGGTTCCTGCCAGAAAGGGGCGGAGGGGGGCAGAAGGAGGGCGGTGAGGCCTTTGGCGGCCCAGTAGGGGGATCCGCCGCAGGAATAGCGTTCAGTCAGTGGGATGAACTCGTTGATCCAACCGAGACTGAGGAGACCTTGGGATTGTTGGATGGGGTGACTCCAGAAGAAGTGGAGATTTTTTGAACAGATCCGGCGGGATTGGCCATGGGGAAGTGGAGAACATTCACAGAGTTCGGCGAGGGCGAAAGGGGCGACAGCGTTGAAGCGGTAGGTGAGGGATCGGCCGAAGGGAACGTTTTCACCGGAAGCGGCGAAGAAGTGGGCGTAGTCGGGCAGGAACTCGCGGGTGAAGTTTTGCCAGCGTTTCGTGCGGGTGAGATCCTTTTGGCCGAATAGCCGGCACCACCAAAGTCCGTAGTAGTGGAAGGCGTAGGCGTTGTAGTAGTCGACCGTCTGATTGGATCCGTCGCGAAACCAGCCGTTGCCGATGGCCATTGTTTCGAGGTTGTCGAGCCATTGGCCGATCTGAGGTGCATCGGTTTTTTGACCAAAGCCTTCCTTCTCCAAGAAGGAGAGGGTGAGGACTCCGAAGAATAGATGGTTGTTGGGGTGAAGTTTGGTGCCGCGAACCGAGGCGAACCATTGGGCGACCTGCTCTTTTTCTTTTTGGGAAAGTGGATCCCAAAGAAATTCGCGGGCGATTTCGAGGGCCAACACGAGGGCGGCCATTTCCACGGTGTGTTGGTGATGGTCTTCGGTGGGACCCCAATATTCTGGGGACGAGGGGTCGGTCCCGAGGAGGAGTGCCTGACGAAACCAATCGGCAATCGTTTTACGCGAGAGGGATTCGGGTGCAGTAGCGGGGAAGGTGGTGGGGGTGGCTTGGAGCCAGTGGGCGGCCCAGAGACAGGGGCGGGAGAAGGATTCGAGGCGATCGGCTTGGGCACCGTGACTGCTGGGTTTTCCGAGAATGGGCAGGTCGGCCTTGCCCAGTTTCATCAGTTTGGAGAGAGGACGAAGGCCTTCCTCGGCCACGCGGAGCCAGTCGAAATATCCCCAGGACGGGTCCGGAGATGTTTCGGTTTTTTTTACCACCACTTCTCCTTTTGGCAGGCGGCGAGGGCTTCCTGAATCGGTGTGAGATAGGGATGCCACATCTTTTCCCATTCGAGCGAGACGGCTCCGTTAAAATTGTCCTTTTGGAGGAGGTCGAGTACCTGACGGGCGGGCATTTCGCCGGTTCCGGGCAGGACATAAGTGTAGGGATGACGGGCGGAAGGTTTGAGGATGCTGTCCTTGATGTGGACGTGGCGGGTGTGGGGCTTGAGATGTTTCCAACTGTTGGCGGGTGTTTCTCCGGCGAGGCGCCAAGTGTGGTGGGAGTCCCAGATGATGGGATGGGTGCGGCCGAGAAGTTCGAAAAGTTTAAGGAAGGGAGGTGTGGCAGAGAAGGCGTCGTGGGTTTCAATGAGGATTTCTACCTGCCACTTGTTTTTCTTTTTTTGTTCCTGCCACCAGTTCAGGACTTCCACGGCTTGACGGTAATTTTCTTCGGTAAGAGGAGTGCCCCAAGTGCCGCCAC
>Ga0209400_1003307_pt1 | contig 11786 bp, 11 predicted proteins | sample M_130807_EF_Meta_FD_187313 | JGI IMG/M metagenome (GOLD analysis project Ga0209400, IMG submission 187313) | Freshwater microbial communities from Lake Montjoie, Canada to study carbon cycling - M_130807_EF_MetaG (SPAdes) (version 2) | ecosystem: Environmental > Aquatic > Freshwater > Lake... | reverse complement strand
GACCATATAGAAAGCCGAGATTGTGCTGCGCATCAGCAGCTCCTTGTGCTGCTGCCAACTTGTACCAGCGAATGGATTCACCGTAGTCTTGCACAATGCCTTGACCCTTGCTGTACAACAGGCCAAGATTGAATTGCGCATCAGCATTTCCTTGCGATGCTGCTGATTTGTACCAACGCACTGCTTCCGCGTAGTCTTGCAGAACACCCTGACCCTTGCTATACATGAGGCCAAGATTGAACTGAGCTTTAGCACGTCCTTGTTCTGCCGCCAACTTGTACCAACGCGCTGCTTCTGCGTAGTCTTGCGCTACACCTTGAGCCTCGGTATACATGACGCCAAGATTAAACTGCGCGCCAGCCTGTCCTTGCGCCGCCGCCAATTTATACCAATGCATAGCTTCGGCGTAGTCTTGTGCGACACCTTCTCCATTGTCGTACTTGGTGCCTAGATTAAACTGCGCCAGCGCATCACCCTGTGCTGCTGCCAACTTGTACCATCGCACTGCTTGTGCGTTGTCTTGCGCGACACCTTCTCCATTGGCGTACCGAAAGCCTAAATTGACCTGCGCCATAGCAGATCCTTGCGCTGCTGCCAATTTGTACCACCGCACTGCTTCGGCGTAGTCTTGCGCGACACCTTGACCCTTGCTATACATAACACCTAGATTAAACTGGGCATCAGCAAGTCCTTGTGCGGCTGCACTTTTGAATTTCCTAAGCGCTGTTGCAAAGTCTTTTTTATCAAGCGCTGCAAGTCCATCCTCAAAATCACCAGCCCACACTGCACCAACGCACAATGTGAGCGAAATGAATAGAGCAAAGAAGCGTTTGAACATCACAGTACTCAGCCTTTCTTCATCGGTGGGCGACCACGGCGCTTACCACTCGCTGTAGTGCTTGCAGCAGTCTTGACACTGGTTCCACGCTTCTTGCGTGGCTTGAACGCTGTCTTCACTTCGGTCAATGTAATCTCATAACGCTTGATCAAGTCTCTGACGATCATGATCTGATCTTTCTTTCCCTTACTCTTTTCCTCAGCTATCGCTTTTTCAATTGCTGCTTGTTGCGCTTGTAGTTCTTCAAGTTTGCTCATAATTTTTTCCTTTGTGGTTGATTAATTTAAAATATTCACCGTCACCGCGAAATATGATCTTCAATACGAGCCATTAGTTAAATTTTTTCATCACTTGCTCGTAGGCGAAATTCAGTTCCTTTGTTTTCTTCTCAGCTATTTCTATGAATTCTGGTGCTAGAGAAGAAACTTTGTCAGGATGATATTGTGATATTTTACGCTTGTAGGCGGACTTAATTTCATCAAGCGAGGCATTAGAATCGATCTCAAGAATATCAAAACAGCTCTCTTCTTGTGTTTTCTCTTCAAATTCATGATTCTTACTTTCAGAAAATTCAGACTCCTTTACATCTTCATTTCTACTGATGAATAGCCGCACAATTGCAAACCCAAAAAAGAGAGCGCCGAAAATAATGAGAATTTCTTTTTTACTTAGATCTTCAAACACTTTAAGAAACCTTTTAGTAATTCAATCTTGCCTTGATCATTTTCCACCTCAAGGGCCGAAGTAGTTTGACTTAACAAATGATAGCGGGCTAGATCAGCTTCATCCACAGACATTCTCTTAATATTCCTAACTTTAAATCTTAACGAGCTGAATTTCAACTCCTTGATACGCAGTAATTTTTTATTCACATTTAATAAATAAGCAGGAACAAAAAGGGCCTCAGTGAATGTGGCCAATAAGACAGGCAATGGTATTTTTTCATATCTATAGACCCATATTGCAAGTGCTATCGAACAAAGCCAAATCGCTACATGACCTAAAATCAAGTTAATTGCAACAGCTTGAAACCCAAATTGAAAAGACAGATAGCAGTTAACTAGTAAGTATAAAAAATATATATATCCCAAGTACACAAATCCATTCAATTTTTTTACAGTTGACTCAAGCCAACGTAATTCTCTTTTGTACAGAACTTTGTCATCGTACAACGTTAATTCAGGGCAAATTATGACTCTATCAAACAAATTAATCGGATTTAAAAATATTACATCCTTGCCGAAGTACGTGCCTCTCTGGCGGAATACAAAAATAGCTTTTCCTTTACGGCTTATACTTAAGACATCCTTCCCGTGAGATAAAACAACAAAATTGTCTAAAAGAAGAAAGCCCGAAAGAATAATCCAGAATAAAAGCGTTTCATTCATTACTATTTTTTTCTTTCAAATAATTTTTTTATTCCCGCCCATACTGCTGCGAAGATGCCAACGATTGCTATCCAAATTAACTTAAATCCACCCTTTGACATTGCTGCTGCGGCTGCTCCACCTAGTACCAAGGCACCAAGCCCATAAGCGGCTACGCGATCTCCTTGAGTCCATTCGCTATATTTTTCGCCGCTTATATAGTCAAAGTTTTTTATCGCTAGTTTGAAATCTATAATATCCTTATCTAGCTCTTCAGGATTGGAGACAAGAATCGCAGAAACATGCCCACTGCGACCGAGGATTTTTGTAGTTACGTTGATTGTTACACTGTTATCTGTCTCCGAGCGAAGTTTTGTTCCCCACTCAATACGTTTAGTTTCATAATCATAACGCGGGGGAAAATACCAACCTTCTAAATTCAATATTACAAGTCCTTGTTTTCGTTTTTCTTCGTTATTTGTTCGATTTCCCTCTTTAAGCGATGCCAACAGTGCATCAGGATCTATCTTTTCATCATCTTTAACGTAGCCTTCGTTAACGAATTGAAGAATTCCAAACCAATTCGATTTTTTATTTGCAATTGTATAAGAGTTTGTGTGGGGCAAATTTCCATTTAATACGAGAAATTTATTGGTCTCTATGTCATTTAGGAAAACATACGGTTCAGTTATTTTGAAGACTCCTTTATCCCCTATTTTTCCAATACTTGGAGAAGTTTGCCATGCAAGATCATGAAATTCGGGTGCGTCATAGAACTGCGACCTTGCGGCTGAAAAATATATTGCTGCAATAAGAAATACGATTTTAGCTTTCACTTTAATATTCATCTTTTTCTCCATTCAATTTAGTTGCGTTATAATTTATTCAATGAAACCATAAATATATTCCATGCAAAATTCCTATTGGGAAAAATATAGCACCAGCAACAAGAAATCCCCACAACCCTTGTCCAAAGCATGTAAATATATGGTTTAACCATGCTGCGCCCAACACCAAACCTATAATCCATCCCATAATTAAACTCCCAGATATGACTAGCCAATGCTAATTGTAGTATTTTCGCTTTATTTATTTTCTTTATTAAATACCTCAAAAGCTGCGTAACCTAGCATCAACTCTCCAAATGTCACCAATCCCCATATTGCATGATTCGATAAACCCCAAAGAATTGCAATGATAGAATTAATGAAAATTGACGGCTGCGGTTTTTCAATGAAATATCTAATTAACGCCCCTAGAACCGTAAATGCAACGAAATAACTTAACATAATCATTAGTCTTAATATTTTGTTTTATACGTTTTTACTCATTAGAGCTTATTCGTACTGCGTTTCTGTATACACCGAGGACCGCCCTACATTTACGCAGGATGATCTAGGCATGCTTTCTGAGCAAGAAGTTGCCTAGCCATTCAGCGCAGTCAAACCAAAAAATCACAGTATGACTATTGTTCCAAATTGAACAAGTGTCAATCAGTTCCACCCACTACCTCAGACGCAATCTACTCGTCTTCCCTTACAGCCTTCTTCTTGCTTTTCGCAGCAGCTTTTTTCTCGTTCTTCGCCGCGACCTTCTTCGACTCTTACATCTCATCGATCACGCCCCCAGCGTCGATCAACTGTCTCGTCTCAGCTCCCCTCAATTGATTGATCGCTTGAATCACCTTCAAGTGACTGTAGTGCCGCTCGATCATCAACACGCTCGTTCCCATCTGCTTCGCTAATGTGTGTATTGGCACATGGTCGTGCGTCAATGCGAAGGTGGCGTAGGTGTGTCGCAAGCTATAGAACACACGATGCTGATTGGTGCGTGGGTCTATCAGTAGTGAATGGTCATTGCGAAAGCTCTCGAACATCTTCTGAAAGCTACTGACTACGCTTGTGCTGCCACTGCGCCTGAGCACCTTTGTAATGTTGTTGCTTTGCGGGTTGAGCCAAACAAAAGCCTAGGTCTATCGGACCTGACGGAAAATTGGGAGCAGGAGCAAAGAGGGCCTGCAGACATGATGCAACTACAGATAAAGAGGTTGGTTAACTCAGCGCCAACCGTATCAGGAGTTGGTCAAAGTTCCGGACACTTTTCTACTTTCCCCCACCGCACCGAGCCACACAAAATGATGATCCGGTAATGACTGCGCAGCTAGACACTCAGAAAATTGCATCTGTGGGAGAAGCCAAGCATGAGATAGCGCCTACCCCGGGGTGGCCCACGCCCCTCCCCCTTGTGACGGTGCTGGCATCACAACGACTGTCGCACTTCAGTTTTACGACCAATAGGCTTGCGGCAGTTGCCAGTGTTGGGACCAGATTAGGTACAAACAGTAGGTACAAATGAAAAAGCCTCTTAGCGTAAAGAGGCTTGATTTCAAAGGACTTTTTAACTAAAAATTTATCTGGCGGAGAAGGCGGGATTCGAACCCGCGGAGGGTTTTACCCCTCGCACGCTTTCCAGGCGTGTGACTTAAACCACTCATCCACCTCTCCGGAAGCGCAGATTCTAACCGTCTCGCGCGGCCCGACCTGCCGCTTAGCTGCCGCTGCGTTTGCGGCTGCTGCGCACGTCGCCCGTCACGCGCGGCGGAAGGCCGGTATGTTGGGTCAGCATGCGGCCTTTTTGGGGCGCGGTGCTGGCTTTGCCAAGGGCTGTGTTCCCGGCTTTGGATGCCAACTTGCCCGGCAACGGTCTCGCAAGGGGCACTACCTTGCCCACCGGCGTGCTGTTTTTCTTGCGCGCCGACTGGTAAGCACCGTCGCCCAGGGGCTGGAAGGTCGGGATCAAATGGTGTTTGCCATTGCCCACCAGGTCGGCGCGGCCCATGGCTTTGAGCGCCTCGCGCAGCAGCGGCCAGTTGTTGGGGTCGTGGTAGCGCAAAAACGCCTTGTGCAGACGGCGGCGCTTTTCGCCGCGCACCACGTCCACGGTTTCCTCGTCGCTTTGGGCGGCGCGGTGGATTTTGCGCAAGGTGTTGCGCCCGCTGTGGTACATGGCCGTGGCCGTGGCCATGGGGCTGGGGTAAAAGGTTTGCACCTGGTCGGCGCGAAAGCTGTTTTTCTTCAGCCACACGGCCAGGTTCATCATGTCTTCGTCGGTGGTGCCGGGGTGGGCGGCGATGAAGTAGGGAATCAAAAACTGCTTTTTGCCGGCTTCGATGCTGAACTTATCAAAGAGGGTTTTGAACTTGTCATACGAGCCAATGCCCGGCTTCATCATCTTGGACAGCGGGCCGGCCTCGGTGTGTTCCGGCGCAATCTTGAGGTAGCCGCCCACGTGGTGCTGCGCCAGCTCCTTGATGTACTCGGGGCTTTTGACGGCCAGGTCGTAGCGCAGGCCCGAGCCGATCAAAATCTTCTTGATGCCCTTGAGCGCACGGCCCCGGCGGTACATCTTGATCAGCGGGCCGTGGTCGGTGGTCAGGTTTTGGCAAATACCGGGGTAGACGCAGCTGGGTTTGCGGCAGGCTGCCTCGATCTCGGGGCTGCGGCAACCCAGGCGGTACATATTGGCCGTGGGGCCGCCCAGGTCAGAAATGGTGCCGGTAAAGCCTTTGACCTTGTCGCGGATGTCCTCAATTTCCTTGATGACCGAGTCTTCCGAGCGGCTTTGGATGATGCGGCCTTCGTGCTCGGTGATCGAGCAAAACGTGCAGCCGCCAAAACAGCCGCGCATGATGTTGACGCTGAAACGGATCATTTCCCAGGCCGGGATTTTGGTGGCGCCTTCGTGGCTGCCGTTCTCATCCGCATAACTGGGGTGCGGGCTGCGCGCATAGGGCAGGTCAAACACCATGTCCATCTCGGCGGTGGTCAGCGGAATGGGCGGGGGCGTGATCCACACGTCGCGGGCTGTCACGCCTTCGCCGTGGGCTTGCACCAGCGCGCGGGCGTTGCCGGGGTTGGTCTCCAAATGCAGCACGCGGTTGGCGTGGGCGTAGAGCACCGGGTCAGCGCGCACCTGCTCGTAGCTGGGCAGGCGAATGACCGAGCGGTCACGCGGCGGCACCTTGAGTTTGGCCTTGAGCGCGGGGTTGGCCACAAACAACATGGTTTGGGGCTGCGCGGGCAAAGTTGAAACGGCGCTTGCGCCGGACTTTTCTGCGTCCTGGGCCACTTGCTTGGCCTCGTCCTCACGAGCGCAGGTGGCGCCATTTTCAGCGGCCACTTCCGAAGTCGTCAGATACGGATTGACATGGGCCTCGACCCGTCCTGGCGCATCCACGCTGGTGGAGTCGATCTCGAACCAGCCCTTGCCGGTCTCGTCATCCGGGCGGCGCACAAAGGCGGTGCCGCGCACGTCGGTGATGTTTTGCACCGGCTCTTTGGCCGCCAGGCGGTGGGCGATCTCCACAATCGCGCGCTCGGCGTTGCCGTACAGCAGCAGGTCGCACTTGGCGTCCACCACAATCGAGCGACGCACTTTGTCGCTCCAGTAGTCGTAGTGCGCGATGCGGCGCAAGCTGCCTTCGATGCCACCCAGAATCAGCGGCACGTCCTTGAAGGCTTCACGGCAGCGCTGGCTGTACACAATGGCAGCGCGGTCCGGGCGCTTGCCCGCCACGTCGCCCGGTGTGTAGGCGTCGTCGCTGCGGATTTTGCGGTCCGCCGTGTAGCGGTTGATCATGGAATCCATATTGCCGGCCGTCACGCCCCAAAACAGATTGGGCTTGCCCAAGGCCTTGAAGGCCTCGGCGCTGGTCCAGTCGGGCTGGGCGATGATGCCCACGCGAAAGCCCTGGGCCTCCAACATGCGGCCAATCACCGCCATGCCGAAGCTGGGGTGATCGACATAAGCATCACCGGTCACCAGCACGATGTCGCAGCTGTCCCAGCCCAGTTTTTCCATCTCGGCCCGGCTCATGGGCAACATGGGTGCGGTGCCAAAACGCGACGCCCAGTACTTGCGGTAGCTGCCCAAGGGCTTGGCGGCACGGGCGAAAAAGGAGACATCGACGGGGGCGTTCATGGGGCAAGTTTACCTTTGCACCTAAAATCAGCCACACCCCTGCCCTTGCACAGCGGCGGGCCTTTCCCACTCCACAAAGGTTGTTTCATGAAAAAACTGTTCCTCGGTCTTGCCGTCCTGTCCATGCTCGCTGCTTGCGGCAAAAAAGAAGAAGCCGTTGCGCCCGCACCCGCGCCTGCTGCGGAACCCGTTGCAGCCGCACCCGCTGAGCTCAAAGTGGCCATCGACCCGACCTACGAACCCTTTACCTTCAAGACCGCCGAAGGCCAGCCCACCGGCTTTGACGTGGACATCGCCAACGCCCTGTGCGAGCAGATCAAACGCAAGTGCGTTTTCGTCGAGCAGGTCTGGGACAGCATGATCCCCGGCCTGAACGCCAAGAAATACGACGTGATTATTTCTTCCATGTCCATCACCGATGACCGCATGAAGGAAGTCGATTTCACCGACAAGTACTACAACACCCCCAGCCGCATCGTGCTGAAGAAAACCGTCAAATACACCGATCCGGCTTCCATTAAAGGCAAGAAAATCGGCGTGCTCAAAGGCTCCACCCAGGAAGCCTATGCCCTGGGTGAACTCAAATCCGCCGGCGTAGTGGTCAACTCGTACGAAGCACAAGACCAGGTCTACCTGGACATCAAATCCGGCCGCCTGGATGGAACCGTGGCCGACTTCATGGAAGTGACCGGCGGTTTCCTGAGCAAGCCTGAAGGCGAGAAATTCGCCCTGGCCGGCCCCGATCTGAAAGAGCCCAAGTACTTTGGCTACGGCGCCGGCATCGCGCTGCGCAAGGGTGAAGACGCGCTCAAAGCCGAACTCAACGGCGCCATCAAAGCCATCCGTGAGAGCGGCAAGTACAAGACCTTGAACGACAAATACTTCGCCAAGTTCAACATCGACGTGTACGGCGAATAAGTACCGACCCGGCCCGCCCTCACAGGCTGGCCTTGTCACCCATCGGCGCACTTCTTCGGGAGCGCGCCGATTTTTTTGTCCGCGCGGACGGTAAAACGGGACAATAGCGGCGATTTTCGGTTACACCCACCCTGTCATGCACGCCTATTACTTCAGCATCCTGCAGGCCTCGCTCCTGACCATCGCGGTGTCGCTGGCCTCGCTGGCCGTGGCCGTGGTGTTTGGTTTGCTGGGGGCTGCGGCCCGGCTGTCGCAAGACCGCTTCGCTTCTGCTGCAGGCACGCTGTACGCAACCGTGGTGCGCGGCATCCCCGATCTGGTGATGATGCTGTTGGTGTTTTACGGCGGCACCATGGGCCTGAACCACCTGATGGAAGCGCTGGGCCACAAAGGCTCGGTAGACATCAACCCCTTTGTAGCCGGCGTGCTGACCCTGGGCTTTATTTACGGCGCCTACATGACCGAAACCTTTCGCGGCGCGATTCTGGCGATACCGCATGGCCAGGCAGAAGCGGCATGGGCTTTCGGCATGGGCAGGCGGCAGACTTTTTTGCGCATCACCGCGCCGCAAATGGTGCGCTACGCCCTGCCCGGCTTTACCAACAACTGGCTGGTGCTGATCAAGTCGACCGCGCTGGTCAGCCTGATCGGTTTGCAGGAAATGACCTATATCGCCAAGCAGGCCAGCGCCGCGACCCGCTCACCCTTCGAATTTTTTCTGTTCACGGCCGCCCTGTTTTTGCTGTTCACCAGCGCATCGCTGTGGGTTCTGCGCCGCCTGGACGCGCGCTACAGCCTGGGTGCCCGGCGGGTGACGCTATGAGGGAGGACGCCGCATGAAATGGGATGTCATCTTCCAGCCCGCCAACCTGGCGCTGTATGGCCAAGGCATTCTGACTACGCTGGGATTGCTCTTGTCCAGCCTGGCGATTGGCGCGGTGCTGGCGCTGCTGTTTGCGCTGGCGCTGACCGGGCGCTCCGCCGTGTTGCGCGCCGTTGTGGGTGCGTACACCTATGTGGTGCGCGGCACGCCTTTGCTGATCCAGGTCTATTTGATTTATTACGGCCTGGGCCAGCTCGAGTGGATACAGGCGCGCTGGGACGACATCTGGCCCTGGACCTACTTCAAAGAACCGTTTTTCTGCGCCCTGCTGGCCTTTAGCCTGAACACGGCGGGCTACACCGCCGAAATGCTGGCCGGCGCCATCCGCGAGACCAGCGCGGGCGAGATCGAGGCGGCCCAGGCCTACGGCATGGGCCACTGGCGCACCATGTGGCGCGTTATCCTGCCCAGCGCGCTGCGCCGCTCGCTACCAGCCTATAGCAACGAGGTCGTGATGATGTTGCAAAGCACCAGCCTGGCCAGCGCCGTGCCCAGCATGATCGATGTCACCTCGGCGGCCAGCCGGGTGTACAGCAAGTTCTACCTGCCGTTTGAGGCCTTTTTGTTTGCGGCCGGCATCTACCTGGTGGCCACCTTCATGCTGGTGGGCCTGTTCCGGCTGGCCGAGCGGCACTTTCTGGCCTACCTGGCACCGCGCCAGAGCTGATCCGCCCTGCCTGTAAGCTGTCTTCCATGCAACGCCACGACCACCCGCTTCTCTCGCCCAGCCTGGGCGTGCACAAGACGCTGACCAGCCTGCACTTCGGCACGCCGGGCAGCGGCCCCAAGGTCTATATCCAGGCCAGCCTGCACGCCGAAGAGCTGCCCGGCATGCTGGCCGCCTACCACCTGCGTCCGCTGCTCGAGGCGGCTGACGCACGGGGCCATCTCCACGGCGAAGTGGTGCTGGTCCCCATGGCCAACCCGGTCGGTGCGGCGCAGCGGTTGCAGCACAAGCCCATGGGGCGCTTTGAAAGCGATACCGGCGAAAACTTCAACCGGCACTACCCGGACTTCTTCGCCCGCATCAGCACCGAGGTGCTGCCCACGCTGGGAACAGACCCGTCGGCCAATGTCGCCCTGGTACGCCAGGCCATGCGGTCTTATCTGGACCAGTGGACGCCGCAGACCGAGCTGGCCAGCCTGCGCCGCCAGTTACTGCTGCTCTCGTTTGATGCCGACTACGTGCTGGACCTGCATTGCGATTGCGAGGCCGTACTGCATTTTTATTGTGAAGAAAGCTGCTGGCCGCAGCTCGCGCCCCTGGCGCAGCATCTGCAAAGCCGGGTGATCCTCCTGGCCAAAAATTCTGGCAGCAGCCCGTTTGACGAGAGCCTGTCCGGCGTCTGGTGGCGGCTGGCCGAGGCCTTGGCCGCCAGCGGATCGCGCGCGCCGCTGCCGCAAGCCTGCCTCAGCACCACGATTGAGCTGCGCGGCGAGGCCCAGGTGGAACACGCCTTGGCGGCGCAGGACGCACAGGCGATCACCGCCTTTCTTCGCCATGTCGGGGTGCTGCGCGACGCGCCGGCCGCCGCCGTGCCCGCGCCCCTGTGCCAGCCCACGCCGCTGGCCGGCTCCGAGACGCTGTACGCCAAGGCACCCGGACTGGTGGTGTTTGCGGCCAGCCCCGGCCAAACGGTGCGCGCAGGCGATCTGGTCGCCGAAATCATTGATCCCATCGCCCACCGCGCGCACCGGGTCTGCGCCGGGGTGGATGGCGTGCTGTACGCCCGCATCCGCGACCGCTATGTCACCACCGGCTGCGAACTCGCCAAAATTGCCGGTGCGGTGGCCTTTCGCAGCGGTGAGCTGCTCGGCGCATAAATTCCACTACCCCATCCCCTATGAGCAAGCCCGCACCCAAACTCCAGATCGACGGCATCCACAAGCGTTTTGGCGCAAACGAGGTGCTGCGCGGTGTGTCGCTGCAAGCCGCTGCGGGTGATGTGATTGCCATCATCGGCAGCTCGGGTTCGGGCAAGAGCACGCTGTTGCGCTGCATCAACCTGCTGGAGAAGCCCAACGCGGGCAGCATCACAGTGGCCGGTGAGACGCTGGCCCTGGTACCCGACAAAAACGGTGAGCTGAACGCCCGCGACCGGCAGCAACTGCAGCGTCTGCGCACCCGTCTGGCCATGGTGTTCCAGCACTTCAATTTGTGGGCGCACATGACGGTGCTGCAAAACATCACCGAAGTACCCATCCATGTGCTGGGCGTGCCGCGCGAAGAGGCGGTAGCCACCGCGCGGCGCTACTTGCAAAGGGTGGACCTGGTCGGCATGGAAGACCGCTACCCCGCCCACCTCAGCGGCGGTCAGCAGCAACGCGTGGCGATCGCCCGCGCGCTAGCAGTCGAGCCCGAGGTCATGCTGTTTGATGAACCCACCAGCGCGCTCGACCCCGAACTGGTCACCGAGGTGCTACGGGTGATGCAAGCGCTGGCGCAAGAAGGCCGCACCATGGTGGTGGTGACCCATGAAATGGGCTTTGCCCGCGAAGTCGCCAACCACCTGGTCTTTCTGCACAAAGGCCTGGTGGAAGAGCAAGGCGTGCCGCGCGAGGTCCTGGGCCAGCCCAAGAGCGAGCGGCTGGCGCAGTTTTTATCGGGCAGCTTGAAATAGTGCCGCAAGCCACCTTACAGCCCGGGGAGCGCCGGGGACCGGCATCCTTGCGCGATTTGTTTTTTTCCTTTTCCTGGATTGCTTTGCAAGGCTTTGGTGGCGTGATGGCCATCGTGCAGCGCGAACTGGTGGACAAGCGCCAGTGGCTGACCGCAGGCGAGTTTTTGGAGGATTGGTCG
>Ga0209400_1003306_pt1 | contig 11787 bp, 5 predicted proteins | sample M_130807_EF_Meta_FD_187313 | JGI IMG/M metagenome (GOLD analysis project Ga0209400, IMG submission 187313) | Freshwater microbial communities from Lake Montjoie, Canada to study carbon cycling - M_130807_EF_MetaG (SPAdes) (version 2) | ecosystem: Environmental > Aquatic > Freshwater > Lake... | reverse complement strand
ATTACATTAGCTAACAGCTTTGTCTTAAATTCAGCGGGAACCAATGTAGAACGAGTAAGTCTTGCAGGTTTTTACAGTATTTTGAACCTTGTTTATGATAAAACTAACTCTACCTTTACGGGCACAAATTTAAACGCTATTGATTATTTTCAACGTTTAAACCTTGACACCATTAATTTTACGGTCTATACCGTGGCGACTTTACCTAGCGCGGTTACCTCTGGGGTTGGAATTAGGGCCTTTGTGTCGGATGCTTTATTACCTACGTTTGGGTCAACGGTGGTAGGCGGCGGAGCAGTTAAAGTACCCGTGTATTCAGACGGAACCAATTGGAGAGTGGGATGACACCAAGAGAAATAGTTCAGATTGATCTTCAGAAAACTGGAGTTGATATTCCTTTGAATAGAGTTATGGCTGGCTTAAATCAGATGACTGAGCGCGGCGCAAAACTTCTTCAGGAAGGTAATACTTTATTTGTCCTTACCATCCGAAGCAAAGATGTGGCCGAGTTCCATTTGTTTAACGCGGACAATCCCAATCAATTGGTGCAGAATGTAGAAAAATTTGCTAAGTTGGTTAAGCAACTTGGTTTTAAGAAAATGGTAACTGACTTTGATAATCCTAAACTTGCTGGTTTATTTGAAAGATATCAAGGCGAATTTAAAACTAAAGTCACTCAAGAAGGTGATAAGTACATTGCGGAGGTAACGCTATGAGCGGTGCTGTACAAGCTGTTAGCGACGTTGTTCACAATGTAACTGCTCCTATACTAGATCCTGTAGTAGATACGGTATCCCATGTAAGCGATGTTATTGCCAAAGATCCAATATTATCTACAGCTACGGCAATTGCTCTCACCGCTTCTGGCGTGCCCGCTCCTTTGTCTGGTGCTTTGGTTGCTGCTAATGCTGGAGCCTCCCCAGAAAACATAGCTAAGGCTGCTGCGTTGGGTTATGTCGGTGGAGAGATAGCTCAGAACGTAGCACCGGAAGTGGCGGCGGCAACAGACAGTAAAGTTTTGGGTCAGATAGCCGGACAAGCCGCTGGCTCCGCTGGAACTGCTGCGCTTACTGGTAGAGATCCAATCCAAGCCGCCACAAATGCTTTGGTAACGGGCGGGATAAACGCTGGAACAAACGAAGTGCTAGGTCAAGTAGAAGGATACAGCGACCTTACTCCAACTCAACAGAAGGCAGTATCTGCTGCCGTATCGGCGGAACTTCAGGGCAAAGATCCTACTGCCGCCTTAATTCAAGGCGCTATAAATATTGGCAAAGAAAAAGTACAAGATGAAATAAAATACGCCAAATACGATAATATGGACTTTGGTGTTAATCAAGGTGCTGTAGATAAAGTTGCAGCAGAGCAAGCGCAGAATGATTTCTATAATTCTATTGGCATAAATCCTGATACGGTTAAGGATACTGCTCCGGCTACTACGGATGTGGTGGATCAGTTAGTTAATGCTGGAATGCAGGAAACTCCTCCGACGGTTCAGGACATAGCTACTATAGGTGGACAACCCGTAACGACTAGCCCCGGCGAAGAAGCCCCGGCGGACTTGAGTAAATCTGGCGTCATGATGCCAGACGGTAGTTATAAGACTTGGGCCGAGTTAGATGAACTGGCTGGCGTTCCGCCCGGCACGATTTACACCGATGGCGGCACAACAATAACCGAACAAGAATTACAGGATATCCTGAACGGTACTTATACAAATCCTAAACAAGTTCCAACGCCGGGAACGGGTACGCCTAAACCACCCGCTCCGACTCCAGCTCCGACTCCAGCTCCCAAGCCGACTCCTGCGCCGACTACTCCTGCTCCAGCGACACAGCAGAACAATTCAGCGAATATGCTGGCGCTATTAAGTTTGTTGCAACCGCAACAACAGCCACAAATACAACAGCCAGTTCAGGGTGCTGATGTAAAATTGATGGAAAATATATTTGGTACTGATTTATATACGCCCCGTCCAGAGGGCACAAAGAAATACTCTAGTGGCGGAGAAATTGAAGCGCTACTACACTTATTGAGGAGCTAAAAATTATGGCTGATTTTGATACATTTACACCCGACAATGATCCGTATGGAATTTTTACGCAATATTCTGGAAGTAATGAACCCGATACAAATACAACATTACCAGATTACACAAATGACTTAGCTCCGGGAATGGTATCATCTGCGGGGAAATCGCAGAGCGAGATACAGGATGATTTCTATCGCAGCATAGGTTTAGATCCGGCAACAATTAAAGATGCCGCACCCGCTACTACGGCGGAAGTTAATTCAATGATTAACGGTACGTCTGTGGGCAATTGGTGGAGCCAGTTAGGAACTGCCGCCCAAAACGTTTTTAAGAAACCTGACGGCAGCTATGATATGGGCAAAATCCTAACTGCTGGCGGTGGAGCGTTAGGTGGATTGGCTGGTCTTCTTGGTGCTAATAAGCCTACGACTACTCCGTCTGGCTATCAGGGTGGTATTCCACAATTAACTGCTGTGCGTACAGCACTTCCTCAACCGGCTCGTACACCCTATACGGGTCAGCCAGCTATGGGCCGTAGGTATTTTACAGATACACAATACGTGGCTCCTGCTCAGGCCGCAGCTACTCGGGCCTCCCTAGCAACACAACTAGCTCCCATGTTGGAGCAACCGTTACGGGCTGCACAAGGAGGGCTTATGGCCGCAAAAGGAACTTATTTACGTGGGTCTACCGATGGTATGGCCGATGAACTTAACACTTCTATCGAGGGCAAACAACCCGCCAAGTTAAGCCACGGGGAATTTGTTGTGCCCGCAGACGTGGTGTCTCACTTGGGTAATGGCAACTCTGACGCTGGTGCAAAGAAGCTGTATCAGATGATGGACCGTATCCGCGTAGCCCGTACCGGAACGAAGAAGCAGGGTAAAGAAATCAACCCAGATAAGTTTATGCCCGGCGGTAAAGTCGGCTATGCTGAAGGCGGAATAGCCACGTTTGTAGGGGGTGGTGGAGTCTCGGATGGAACCGCTGCCGCCTTAAAAACTGGTCTTACTGGTACGGAATCCAACCTTTCCAACTGGGCTGGTCCGTATGTAACAAACATGCTTGGTCAAGGTCAAGCCATAGCACAGTCTCCTTATCAGGCATATACAGGTCAACTGACAGCAGGGACTTCTCCGCTTCAGCAGCAAGCGTTCCAAGGCGCTCAGGGCTTATCTACTCCCACTAACATGGGCGGGTTTACTCCTCAGTCCTTTACGGGTCAAGGTACGGCACAGCAGTACATGAATCCTTACTTGCAAGCGGCTCTTGATCCACAGTTAGCTGAAGCTCGTAGGCAGTCTCAGATCACGCAGACTCAGAACGCTGGCAAGTTAACCGGGGCGGGTGCTTACGGCGGTGGACGACAAGCCATTATGGATGCTGAGACTCAGAGGAATCTCGCAACTAATCTCGCAAATATCACGGGTCAGGGGTATTCTACGGCCTACGATAAAGCCATGCAGCAGTTCAACACAGAACAACAGCAAGCTCAACAGGCTCAAAACCTTACCAACCAGTACGGTCTTAACGTGCTCGGCCAACAAGCCGGTTTGGGTCAGACTCAACGAGGAATTGAATCCGAAGCTGTTGCCGCAGACAAAGCTCAGTTTGAAGAAGAAAGACTCAACCCATACAAGATGGTACAGTTCCAGCAGTCTCTTCTCAGTGGACTGCCCTTGGCGGCACAGAACTACAATATGGCGCAGCCTAGCTGGCTACAAAGTTTGGCTCAGGGCTCCGTATTTGGAGCCAATAGTTTGGATGCCATACTTAAAACACTTGGACTTTCATCTGGTCAAACAGGCACAACATCCGCTGGAAAGACTTAAGGATATATTATGCAAACTACAGTTAACGACATTGCATCTTTGTTCATGGGGAACCCCGGTGCGCTTCAGAACAGGATCCAAAAAGAGCAACAGGCTAAGCCGGGAATTCCTCCTGACTTGAAAGAACTGCTCGCCCTCCAGCAAATCCAAGAACAGCTTCAGGCGTCTCAGCAGCAACAGGCTTTACAGAACCCACAGAACCAGCCCACCGTAGCTCAGAGCCTACAGCAAGCAGCCAAACAGGCGTTGATGGCTCGTCAGGTCCAAGCCCAGCAACAGCAGATGGCACAGGCTGGTTTACCTATGGCCGTTCCCCAAGGCACTCCTCAGCCACAGCGTCAGCCAGAGATGGGTCTAGACCAGATCCAATCTAACTTGGGTGAGTACTACGGCGGCGGTATCGTTGCGTTTAACGGAAAAGATGGTAGTGACGTTAAAGATGAAACTGCTATAGAGCTAGAAAGATTGATGAGGCCCGTACCAGATACAAATCCCGCCCCAACAGAAAAAGACATTCTTGCTTATATGGCTAGAAAGGGTGAGAAGATCAACTTACCTAAACCGTCTCAACCTGCGGCAAGTGGACTTCCAGAAATACTGCAAAAGCCCTTAGAGGCACCGGCAGAAACAGACTTGCAGCGTCAAATTAATGAAAGACGTATGCAGAGAATGAATGTACGACCAGAGGATGTAAGAACTGCTGGAATTGAATCATTTAAAAAGGCCGTTCCAGAGCGGAGTTTTGCTGAAGAAGAGCAATTAATCAAAGAGCTTGAGGCTCGTCGTGCAAATATCGGTAAGGGAACTAATCCTTTAATGGACTTACTAGAGGGCATAGCCACATCCGCTCCGGGCCGTGGAGGGATTCTCTCTCAAGGCGCAGAGGGTGTCCGTAACGCTCGTGCTATGCAAGCCCAGAGAGAGCAGCAGAACATGGACATGCTCAAGGAAATCCTTGGTCAGAAGAAAACAATCAGCACAGGCAAACGCGCGGATGCTTTGGAGCTTTACAACGTTGGAGACAAAGCGTTCCAACAGGCTTACAAAGAATCTCTTGAGGCGGAGTCTGGTCTTAATATTAGCGAAAATCAGAAACAGGCTAACGCTTTTGCAATTGCTAAAAATACTCGCAACGAAGCTATGGATCTTTGGAAAGATCAGCAAACTCAAAAGAGACATGCTCAAGATATTGAGGCCCGCAAAGCAATCGCCATGATGAAAGACAAAGATAAATCCGAAATGGAAAAGGTAATTGAGTCTTTGCAAGCCAAGAATCCCGATATGCCTTATCACGAGGCTTACGAAAAAGCCAAGAAGTACAACTTCCCCGCATCTCAAATTAACGCTCAAACACAACTTGAAAAATTACAGTTGGCTAGAACAAGATTGATGCAGAGCAATCCATCGTATAAAGACGCAATGGATGTTGCATCCGATCCAGACTCTAAGCCAAAGGATGTTGAAAGGGCTAAAAAGATTATGGAAAATATTGAGGCCTTGAGTATGAGTGGTTCCCAATCAGAGCCTCCTCCTGCTACGTCTGTAGCCTCCGAAGCTGGCAATAAAAATACTGTTACCGTAGGGGGCAAAACATACAGCTTCCCAACGGCAGAAGCTGCCGAGCAATTTAAGAAACAAGCTGGAATTTAAAATGGATTATGACGCTCTTGCCAAACAATTTGGTGGCTCTCCCGTAAGCGATTTGGATGAGCTGGCAAAGAAATTTGGCGGCAAGCAAATGGTGGAGCAAGCCGCTCCTCCTAGAGAGCAAACATTTGGCTCTAGGGCTAGGGCTGCTTTGGGTCGGGGACTTGAGGCCGTTCCAGAGTCTATCTCTGGTATTGGTCTTGGCGTAAAGTCTTCTCTTGGCGCTAAAATACTCGCTGGGATGCAAGCGGAAGAGATTCGTGCAGAAGCTCAAAAGAAAGCTGGCGAGCCACAGGCTTTATCCTTTGAAGAGCTGCAAAAGATTTACGGTGAAAAGGGTTTAACAGAAGCCCTTAAGAATGCGCCCGCTTATATTACCGAACAGATTTTACAGAGTGCTCCAAGCATGGCTATACCTATTGCCGCTGGTGCTGCAGCCGGTGCTGTATCTGGACCGCTTGCTCCGATTGTTGGTCCATTGGCTGGAATATCTACTTATGGTTTGCAGCAATATGGTAACTTTATGAGGCGTCAGGCCGAAGAGGGCGCGACTGGTGAAACTCTTGCTCCGGGCAAAGCCGCCGCCGCCGCAGCAATTACCGCTCCTTTGGGATATTTTGTTGACAGATTTACAGTTGGTTTAGGAAAAGTTCCAAGCCAAGTTGTGGGCAAACAAGTTGCTGCTGAGTTGGCAAAACGTACTGGTACTGGTGTGGCTGCTAGGGCGGCTAAGGGTGCCACAATGGGTATTGTTGCAGAAGCACCAACCGAAGTTTTAGAACAAGCGGCAGAGCGCTGGCAAGCTGGCCTATCACTGACTGGGGATGATGCTAAGCGTGAATACATAGAAGCCCTTGCTGGCGCTGCTGCTGTTGGTGGATCGGCTGGTGCGGCATCTCGCGTTATTGCTGGCAGACCAAAGCCAGAAGTAAAAACCGAAGAGCCCGAAGTGCTTGAAGCTAAACGGGCACCAGAAAAACCTTTGGCTATTGGTGTTTCCGAACCATTCACTCCGGTTGTGTTCCCAGATGGATCCGTTGCGACTTCGCCGGAAGAAGTTGCCGCTTACGAAAAGAAAAAGTTTGAAGAGAAGTACGCTCCACAAGATGTGGAAAAAGAAGTTCCAGCTTTATCTTTATCCGAGCCTTTTGCGCCTGTGGTTTTCCCGGATGGATCTGTAGCCACTACGCCAGAAGAAGTTAAAGAATACGAGCGTCAACAGTTCGAGAAGAAGTATGCCCCACAAGAAGTAGAGAAAGAAGTTCCCGCACTAGGATTGGCGGAACCCTTTACTCCCGTAGTGTTCCCGGACGGGTCTGTGGCGACAACTCCTGAAGATATTGTGGAGTACGAGAGACAGCAGTTTGAAAAGAAATACGCACCTCAAAGGGCTCAACGTGAGACAACGCAAACTACACCAACCACAAAAGGAGAGGAAGATGTTGCAAGACCTAACGAACCGACAAGTGGAACAGGCGTTCCAGTACCTGTACGAGCAGCCGATGAGCTTCCCGCCGCCGAAGGAATTGAGGGAGCTGAACAACGCGGAGTGGATGGTGCTAGACCAACTACTACAGAACCTGCTGGCGGAGCGGGAGTACAGCCAACTCCAATAGACAAAAGAAAATTATACAAAGAACCAGAGCCCATTAAGGGTGAGCCCATGCCCCTTCCGACAGAAGTTGCAGCGGCTGAAAAGGATATAGAAGCAATTGAGAAACTTCGCCGCAAGGTAGAAACAAGAGAAAAGGGTCCGAGCCTTTTCAATAAGATCCGTGGCATGTTGTCTCGTCAAGAAATGTCCGAGTTGACTGATGCGCCTAAAAATATATTTGTTGCTGCCAATTCCGAAAAGAAGGGCGCACTCTTAACGGATCTAGTGGCTGATGGTTACTTTGATGACTTCCTTCCTTACGGCAATAAAGCAACCGATCCCGGCTTTGATGAGTCTAGCGCGACGGAATACATCAAGGACAAAATTAGGAACAGAAACTATCTGTCTTACGCCACAGAACAAGAAATCAAACAGTTAAATGGTAACGCGGCACAGTTAAGAGGGGTCGTTTCCGAATACGCCCGGATGGAAGAGGCTAACGCCTTGGCTCAAGAAGCCACGGAGGAAGGAAGAAACGAAGTCCTTGAGTCATCCGAGAAAAGCGGCGGCTACAACATAGATCCACAAGAACAAACCATTGAGAAAGAACTTGCTGGCAAGAACTTTATGCAAGTCGCTCAATGGGCCGTCCGTAATGCTCCGAATGCGTTTGCTAAGGTCATAGCGCAGAAAGTGCTGAGCCGCCTACAGGGTATGCAAGCCCGTGGCGTTAAGTTTGATTTTAAGGTTGAGGCTGGTAATGAGCGGTCAACCAGACTGAGAAATGCTCGAGGTATTACAAGTTTTATCTTTGGCAAGACTGGCCAAGATACGACAATCAAGATTACCTTAAATGGCGCAACAGTAATGGACAACCAAGCCGGATTCCCATCTGGCATGAACTACGTTACCGTATTACATGAACTGCTCCATGCTGCGACTCGCGGCCAGTTAAAGTTTATGCAATCGTCCGATCCTCTAGTGAAAGAATTGATAGGTCTGCGTAACAAAGTCATCAAGCACTTCAACGACACAGATCCCAAAGATATGACGCCGTTCATGAAGCGGTACTACAACAGGGAGAATAACTCCTTAGATGACATTGACGAGATGGTATCTTGGGGTATGACCGATGAGGACATGCAGAAATTCCTCGGTGAAATTAAGGTCGGGGAAAAGACTGGCTTCTCTAAACTCGTTGAGACTATCCGTAAGATCTTAGGATTGGGACAGCCATATGAGAGCGCCCTAGACCGATTGGTCAAGACTACAGAGTCCATCTTGGATGAGTCCATTGACGTGATTGGAGACGGCATTGAGTCTCAGGGCTACAGCTACGGAACTAAAGCGGGTAAGAAGCCGCTCGGCCAACAACAATCTCTATTCTCCAAGAAGGTCCAAGAAATATTTGGGGAAGATTTTTCACAGCAAGTAAGAAAAAACATTTACGGCAATATAACTCCATCTACGTGGATTACTCCAGAGATGACAAATATAGATGATGCTGTATATAAAATGCAAGATAAACTTGTAGACACAAAAAAGGTTATAGATGCTATAGAAAAATCATCACAAAAGATAAGTGAAAAATGGAATCCATATCTTAAAGAAGAACTTTTCCACGGAAGAACAGCAACGCAAACAAAAGATTTTCTGTCAAAAGAGCTTCGTCCTTTATTGCAAGCCTTGCAATCAAAAAATATTTCCATTCAGGAGTTTGAAGAATATTTGCATAACCGCACCGCAGAAGAAAGAAATAATCAGATAGCCAAAGTGAATCCACAAATGCCAGATGGTGGATCTGGTATTGATACCAAGGATGCTAGGGCATATTTATCCAAACTTTCCGGAAAACAAAAAAAGGATTTTGAAGATCTTGCAAAAATGTCCGATGATATTACAAAAGGCACCAGAAAACTTTTGGTCAATAGTGGACTAGAAACCCAAGAAACAATTGATACTTGGGAGAAAACATATAAATCATATGTTCCATTAAATAGAGAAGACATAGATTATGGGTCTGGCGCATCTGGAACTGGAGCTGGCAAGGGCTTTAGTGTTAGGGGAGCTTCCACGAAAAGAGCGATGGGATCATCTGCAAAGGTGGTTGATATTTTGGCTAACATAGCCATGCAAAGGGAGCGAGCTATTGTTCGCGCCGAAAAAAATCGTGTGGCAAATGCGCTATATGGACTGGCGGTTCAAAACCCCAATACAGATTTTTGGTTATCTGTTGACCCATCGGGACAAAAAGATATAACAAAAGCGGTAAATGATTTAATTCAGATGGGTATAAATCCCATTGATGCAAAAAATATCATTCAAGAACCGGTGCAAAAATATATAGATCCCAAAACCGGCTTGGTTGTTGAGAGAATAAATCCGGCATTAAGGAGCAATGATAACGTTTTGGCTACTAGGATTAATGGGCAAGACAAGTTTGTATTTTTTAATCCAAACAATGATCGGGCGCAACGCATGGTTGCCGCATTGAAAAATTTAGATGCAGATCAACTTGGCAGGGTGCTTGGAATTTTCTCTGCATTCACCAGATATTTTGCTAGTATCAATACACAATACAACCCAATATTTGGGGCCTATAACTTTATTAGGGATGCTGAATCTGCCGCTCTACAACTATCAACTACGGAAATTGCTGGAAAAGAAGGTGAGGTTGTTAAAAATTCAATCCCCGCATTAAAGGGTATTTACTCTTCATTGAGAGCAGAGAGATCTGGTAAAAGTGTATCTGGTCAATGGGAATCTTTGTGGAGAGATTTTATTGAACAAGGTGGTCAAACTGGCTTTAGAGATCAGTTTAGTAAGTCTGAAGAAAGAAACAAGGCTCTACAAGATGAAATTAAAAAGATTTCAGAAGGTAGTGTTAAGAAGGCTGGTCGGGCAATATTTGATTGGCTATCGGATTACAACGAAACAATGGAAAATGCCATTCGTTTATCGACATACAAGGCCGCTCTTGACGATGGAATTTCAAAAGAAAAAGCTGCAAGCATTGCTAAAAACATATCGGTTAACTTTAACCGAAAGGGTCAGATTGGAGTTCAGGCTAACGCGCTGTACGCCTTCTTTAATGCCGCCGTACAAGGCACCACCCGATTGGTCGAAACGATTCGCGGTCCACTTGGTAAGAAGATTATCGGAGGTGGATTACTTCTCGGATCAATACAGGCCATGTTGCTTGCGGCGGCGGGATTTGATGACGATGAGCCACCGGAGTTTATCAAGGAAAAGAACTTTGTAATTCCACTCTTTGGAACCGAGGGCAAGTACATTGCCATTCCATTTCCTCTTGGATACAACGTTATCCCTAACACTAGCCGCGTCCTGACGGAATGGTCCATGTCTGGATTTAAAAAGACGGACAAGAGACTGGAGGCAATTTTAGGATCTTATATGGATGCATTCAATCCTATTGGTAATGCTGGATGGTCTGTCCAAACTATATCTCCAACCATAGCCGACCCCATCGTGGCCTTGGCGGAGAACAAAGACTGGACCGGCAAGACGATTGCCAAAAAGGATTTGAATAGTCTAGACCCAACACCCGGCTATACAAGAGCTAAGGATACGGCAAGTTTCTTTGGAAAGAAAATATCTGAATTCCTAAACTGGTCTACCGGTGGAACTAAATATGCGCCCGGATTACTCAGCCCAACTCCAGATCAGATTGACTACTTGATCGGCCAAGCAACTGGTGGTGTGGGTAGGGAACTTTTAAAAGCCCAGCAAACCGTATCAAGCGTGATTACTGGTGAAGAATTACCGGAGCACAAAATTCCATTGTCTGGAAGGTTTTATGGCAACGTTAAATCTGGAGCAAGTCAAGCAAACAAGTTTTATGAAAACATAAAAGAGATTAACATTCATGAGAATGAGGTCAAGGGAAGAAGAGAAAACAGGGAGAACGTTTCCGAGTATTTGAAAGAGCATCCCGAGGCTAGACTGGCAGATCGGGCAAAAGAAGCTCAAAGAAACATTGCAAACTTAAAGAAGCGTAAGGCTGCTCTTATTGAAAAAGACGCCCCCAAGGAATCTGTAACGGCAATTGAAAATCAAATCACCAGACAGATGCAACGCTTTAATGAGGCCGTTGAGAGGGCTCAGAGATAAAACATCCGCTCGATCTGAAGGTTCAGGGCGGATAACTCATCGAGCTTCTTGACGGACCAGATTCTTTTCTGGCCGTGGATCCCGTTGAAGGCTCCTCTGTGGCAGTCCGCACAGAGACTAAGACTTGTAAACCATTGGCCCTGATCTAACTCATGGCACTCCGTAGGAGGAGGCGAGTCACAGACGATGCACGGTAGATCTTTTACCGCCTGTATGTGTCTGCGCTCTACCTCTCGGATGGCTTTTTTGTTTTTACTCTGCAAATCTATACTTCATTCGACGGTAGAACATGCGTGTGTTCGCTTTGAGGATATACCAGTTGATGAGTGCGTTACTCTTCACTTGGTTAAAGAACGCAGATGCTGAATCCTGTAACTCTTCCCGGTGGGACTTAAAGGCTTCGCGCATGAATTGACTCATGTCATCCCGGTGATGCGTCTCGTTGGCAATCTCTTCCAACATAAACTCCGCATCATCTTCGTAGTTGGCGTAGAACCACTGCGCCGCCCGTTCAAATTCTGGGTGGTCTTCAAGACCGCAAACAGAACTTA
>Ga0209400_1003297_pt1 | contig 11809 bp, 9 predicted proteins | sample M_130807_EF_Meta_FD_187313 | JGI IMG/M metagenome (GOLD analysis project Ga0209400, IMG submission 187313) | Freshwater microbial communities from Lake Montjoie, Canada to study carbon cycling - M_130807_EF_MetaG (SPAdes) (version 2) | ecosystem: Environmental > Aquatic > Freshwater > Lake... | reverse complement strand
GAGGAGATCAGTGACGCCAGTGAATGGCAGATCAGTGCCGACCCGGAACGTGATGACGCGTTCCTTCTTGTCGACGACCATGGTGCCATCGGAGTCATGCACGGCGACTGACAGCGTGTATTCACCGGGGCCGAGAACGACCGAGGGCATCACGAACTCGATGGACCCGTCACCGGAATACTCGGGTTGCGCACCGTGGTCGGGGGTGGTTCCCTGGTTCGACGCAAGCACACCTGCTTGGGTCTCGATCGAGAACGAGAACTTCGGCCGTTGAACAGGGCGCCGACATGAGAAGTTGACCCTGATAACGGCGCTCCGATGCGTTTCGAGATAGCGAGTTTCTCGCCCGTTGTGATCGATGAGTTCGATCTCGCCGAGTGTCACCAGACGTTCAGCCGGCTCGCCGACCGGACTCTCACGGAACCGGGCCTCCTGCTCGACGAGTGCGCGTTCCCGATCCAGTTCGAATTGCCGTTCGGATTCCGCGTCGTTCACCTGCGCCAGATAGTCGCGCACGACATCCACCGAACGACCTTCGGACATGAGGTGGCCGTGATCGAGCCATGCCGCCCGATCACACATCGTGCGCACGATTTCGAGGCTGTGGGTGACCATCACGATCGTCACTCCGTTATTGCGGAGCTTGTAGAGGTGCTCGAAGCAGCGTCTCTGGAACTCCTCGTCGCCCACCGCAATGATCTCGTCGACGATGAGAATCTGCGGATTCACATGCACGGCGACGGCGAATCCGAGACGCACGAACATGCCACTCGAGTAGTGACGCACCGGTGAGTCAATAAACGCGCTCAGGCCCGAGAAGTCGACGATGTCGTCTAGAAGAAGGTCGACCTCCCGACGATGCAGACCGAGGATCGATGCGTTGAGGTACACGTTCTCACGACCCGTGAGGTCGGGATGGAACCCCGCTCCGAGTTCGAGAAGCGCCGAGATTCGTCCATCGGTAGTGATCGTGCCCGAGGTGGGTCGGTGGATATTCGCCATCATCTTGAGCAGTGTGGACTTCCCAGAGCCGTTATGACCGACGAGTCCGTAGACCTCGCCATGTTCCACCTGAAGCGAGACATCATCGACCGCCCGGAAGTTCTCGTAGCGCTCCATCCGGAACTTGGTGATCATCTCCTTGAGCGACCCCGGACGATCCTTGTAGCGCCGGAAGGATTTCGAAACATGATCGACCCGGATCGCCGGGATATCGGCGGTCATCACAGTTCCTCGGTGACGTTCTTGGATCGCCACGAGAAGATCGACCACCCGATGATGAACGTCCCGATCGAGACTACGAACATGACCGCCACATTGGCCGGACTGGGCCACCGCAGGAGATAAAACGCGTCACGCGACCAGCCCACGAACTGCGCAACAGGATTGAGGGAGAAGATCGTCCGCAGCGGAAGGCCCCATTTCTCCTCAGGGATCGAGGTGACCGGGTACACGATCGGGGTGGCGTAGAAGAGCAGATTCATGCCGATCGAGACCAGGTACCCGACATCGCGGAGATAGACGTTGAAAATCGAGACGGCGAGACCGATCCCGAGAGCGAACGGCGCCAGCAGAAGCAGCGTGAACGGAAAGAGCAGGAAGGTGACAGAGACGTTGCCGAGGACCACCATGACGACAGCGAGGATTCCGCCCTCGATGACTCCCTGGAGCACAACGGTCATGAGGTTGGCGATTGCGGGGCATGACGCCGGGAAGTACACCTTGTTGAGAAGCTGCCCGGAGTTCTGCAGCGCAGAGATCGAACCGTTGATGGTGGCGTTGAAGAAGTTCCAGACCACGAGTCCGGCGAAGAGATAGAAGGCGAACACCCCGGTGTCACCGTTGCCGAAGTCAGGAGGCGTCTGCTTCAGGAAGACACCGAACACGAGACTGAAGATGAGCAGCGTGGATGCAGGGTTGATGAGCGACCACGCCCAACCGAGAACACTCTTCTTGTACCGGGCCCGCAGCTCACGCTGCGCGAGGTTGTAGATGAGGTTCCGATATGTCCAGATCTCTATTGCGGCTGTCACAGGGCCCCTTCGCGTCAGGCGCCGTAGGACGTTACCAGTCCCTACCCTCGACCCCGGGCGATGCGCAGTGCCCTGCGCAGCCGTTGGACCACTCCCTCGCCGGCCTCGGTGCGCACCCGGCGATCCGGGGCCAGCCTCGGGCGCGCACAGAACTCCACCAGAGGCTTCGCCACCTGATCCCAGGTCATCTCCGAGGCCACGGCGGCGATCCGTGCACGTCGCTCAGCAGCCAACCCGGGATCCTCCCCTGCGAGGGCACTCAGCGCCTGAGCCACGGCGGCGGCGTCGTCCGGGGGGACCACGATGCCGAGACCGCGGTCGGCCACGAGCGAGGCCAGAACATCGCCTTCGGTGCAGACAACTGGCAGACCCGCCCAGAGGTAATCCAGCACCCTCGTGCGGAATGAAAATTCGGTCTCGATGTGGCGATGGTGCAGTGACACCCCCACGTCGGCATCGCAGAGCCAATCTCCCCGTTCGCGATACGGGACCCAATGCTCGATGAAGGAGACGCTCGCCGGAACCAACCCGAGTTCCTCAGCGCGGCGACGAGCAACATCGGCAAGTGGGAGTTCCCCGACAACCGGCGTCGGATGTGGCCCTGCGAGCAGGGCGGCCGACACCCTCGGGTCAGGACATTGCGCGACAGCTTCGATCAGTGTGATCGGATCGAGCCATGCGTAGAGACCACCGCCCCAATAGGCAATGAACGCGCCATCAGCCAGCTGCCCGAATGGGGCGCGAAGCGGACGACCATCCACCGCAGGGGGCGCCGATGGCAGACCGAACGGGACACAGCGGATGAAGCTCTCGAGCGCCGGGTCCTCAGCGGAGAGACGTGAACCTAAGCGTCCGCTCGCCGCGAGCATGCCCATGATGAGATGACGCTGTCGATCGTTCGCCACCAGAACCACATCGGCTGCTGCGAGTGCATCCGTGAGATGTCGACTGGCATCGGCCACCCATGTGCGTTGGGCATTGAACGGCTCCCCCCGACGCTGTTCGAGCGTTTCGAGAAGTCCCGGATCGTAGGCATCGACCACCAGTGGAATACCGAGAGATGCCATCCATGGATTGTCGGCGAGCACCGGAGCGAATACCACGATGACTCCGGCATCTGCGAGAGCGCAGCGCAGCGCAGCTTCGTCTCCCCAGACCCGCAGCGTGATGCCGGCACGGTCAAGAGTGCTCCCCGCCGGTGCAGCAAGAATTGCCTCGTGACCGGCTGCGGATACGACCGCCGCCAGTTCCACCGATCGGATCGCTGGTCCGGCCATGAGTTCGCCAACGGTGTCGGCACAGACGAACACCACTCGGGCCGCAGACATGCTTCGAAGTTACCAGTGAAGCGGTCACGTCCCCGTGCCGCCTCAGGAGGCCGGGACTGGTGTCAGACACTGGTCAACGAAGGACCTCGACGACCATCGCCCGCAGGCGTCGTTCGAAAGCTTCACGCCCGAAGATCAGTGCGCGCTCAGTTGCAGCGGCTGCGAGACGCTCGCGCAGCTCGGGATCGTCGATGATCTGATTGGTGCGAGCGATCAGCCCATCAGTATCGGCGAACAGGAATCCATCGATTCCTTCACGAACGATCTCCATCTGGCCGCCGGCGCGGATCACAACCGGAACAGCGCCTGCGGACATGGCTTCGACCGTCGTGATCCCGAAGTGCTCCGCTCGTTCCGGATCCTGATCGAGATCCTCACCCAGACCTGTCGCATGCCAGTAGATCGATGATCGTCCATAGAGCTCGTCGAGCTCTTCACCACTCGCCGCGATGTGGAACACCACGGGAAGCCCCTCAGCTTCGCGACGAACCATGTCGAGATAGGGCTCGTCCTGCGGAGCGCATCCACCCACGAGATGGAGCTCCCACTGCGGATGCAGCGGTGAGAGCTCGGCGAACGCCCGAACCATTTCCAGCTGCTTCTTCGAGTGACCGCGTTCGGCGGCGAAGAACCGTCCAACGGAGACAATCATCGGAGCCTTCTCCGCGGAGGTTCGCTGCTTGACTGCTGGAACCAGAACCTCACAACGGCGATTCCACAGACGGGTGACCCAGGATGCGCCGTATCCAGAGTTCGCCACGATCCGGTCATAGGAATCCAGCCAGGGCATTCCCCGCTTCGGACCGGCGAGCAACGACACCTGCTCGAGCACGCGGGAGACGAGGCCTGAACCGAATCCTGCCCACACCACCGGAACTCCCAACTGTCGCCGATCTCCGTTTCCGGACGTCTCGTCGGGAACGAACGTCTCGCTGAGAAGTTCCACGGTCACTCCCCCACGGCGGCCCGTGATTGGGATCTCGACGATCATCGGTCGTAGCAATTGGCGACGCCCCCGGGCGGCAGTGACAGTGAAAGACTGAGCGTCCTCTCCATCGACCCGAACCCGCACGAGTCGGTCAGTACCGTCGGGAAGGAACCGCGCCATCGCCACACGCAGAACCCTCGTCGTGGCCGGCGTCACGTTCGCCCGCAGCACTCCCCGACCATTGCTCCACCGGACCTGCTGCCAGCGGATGACATCAGCGGGATGGAAGCCGGAATCGAACTCCACCGGACCCGCAGCGCGCCGACCGACAGCTCCGAGACGCCCCATCATCCGGACCTGCCAGGGGGCGAGATCAGCGGTGGGCAGATGAGGGAAATGGACGACCGATATTCCCCGACGAGCACCATTCGGGCTGGTATCCCGATAGGTCGCGTTGATCAGCAGGTCGTACCCTCGCGACACCCGTTCGATGGGCTCACATTCATCGACCACGACGACGCGCACTCTGGAGAGGTTGAGGCCCAATCGCTCCTGCAGCGCAGCCACATCGACCGGTTCATGAGAGATGAGATCGACCCGGTGATCGGAACTGAGCACCTCGGCGATCGTCCCGGCATACGTCTCGCCACCTCCGGCAACTGCCCAAAATCGGTCGTAGACCGCAACCCTGAGTTCATTCGGGGTGCGGATGCTCATCGGGTCACGAACCATGGCTCGAGTCGACGGTCAGCAACGAGACGTCGGGAACGAAGCACGCGTCGCTGGGACAGCGTTGCGGGCATCAGGCGAAGGAACCCCACATAGGCGCGAACCCTTCGGCGGACGATCGTGATCCGTGGTCGTTGCCGGCGCATCGGCGGTCGGAGCACATCACGCTGGAAATAGGAAGCAGTCGCCCGAAGATGGAGAAGCGATTGTCTGAGCACCATCCGGGCGGGAGCGTTCTTGACGAGCATCAGAAGACGGTTGCGTTCGACATGGAACGCGAAGACCTCGGATCCCTCACCACTGCTCGCAGCGTGTACGTGCCGAATGACGCTGGACGGGGCGGTTCGATAGCGCCATCCCCTCGCCTGACCGCGCCATGAGAGATCAGTGTCTTCGTAATACAGGAAGAACGACTCGTCGAAGAGTCCGACGTCGGCGAGATACGCCGGCCGCAGAAGGACGCCGCCGCCGCACCAAGCGAACACCTCTATGGGATCATCGAACTGGCCGAGGTCGTGTTCGAGCCAGCCCCGGTCGGCGCCACAACCATCGGTGAACACAACCGAACCAACGTTGTTCACGACATCCACCGGATCCGAGGATGCGGGGAAGACCAGTGTCGACGGCCCCGGGCGCACGGCCATCGGCGTTCCATCGATGGTGATCTCGCACGCCTCTGTGGCATCGATCCGAAGGGCAACCATCGGCGAGGCTCCGGACCCGGCATCGATGACTGGTACCCGCAGAACCGTGTTCGGTCCGATCCATTCGAAGGTCCCGAGGGTGGAGGACTCCCTTCCCCATCCGCCGCTCGCAACATGAAGGTCACGCCAGGCGTCCACACCGTCGACGGCGCAGCCGCGAAGTTGGATGCTGAGTTGTCTTCCGCCGTCACCCTCGGAAACAAGAACCGGTGCCCGGACATGAACCTCGGCGAACCGTGTGGCGAGGAGGAGTTTCGGGCACGCTGCGCCGAGTCCGGGGTCATCGTCGAGTGCATCGACGAGCGGAATCAGCCAGCCAGGTTCGACGAACGCATCGTTGTTGATGAGAGCGACATACTGAATCCGCTCGAGATCACGCAGCGCCAGATTATTGGCCGGAAAACCCGTATTGCGGTCCTGAGCGCGTATCTCCACGCCGGGATGCGCGGCGCGGAGTCGGTCCACACTGCCGTCCGTGGAACCGTTGTCGACGCAGATCAACTGCAGGTTCTCGGCTGGCCATACGGTGGCGGCGAGGTGATCGAAACACCGGAGCGTGTCGTCGCCGCCGTTGAAGTTCAGCACGACGACGCGAACGATCCCCGAGTCGCTTTTCACGACATGAGCCTCGTGACAAGGCGCTGGAGCGGAACCCGGAAATCATCGAGGAGACGGACTCCGGAGAGTCGGAGGGCCGCGTTCTCGAGCACCGAGTTCGCTGGGCGGGGCGCTGGGCGGGCAGGCAGCAGATCAGCGGTGGCGACGGGCCTGACCCGCTCCGGGTCGAGCCCAGCGCACCGCAGCACCTCGCCGGCGAACTCGAACCAGCTGACCGCTCCTTGATTTGTGACATGGAACTTGCCGGGACGACGATCGACGGCGAGTTGCTCGATCATCGTGGCGAGATCATCAGCAAAGGTCGGATGCCCACGCTGGTCATCAACGAAGCTGAGCGTGTCGTGCTCTGCGGCGAGTCGGAGAATGGTCTTGACCATGTTGCCCCCATGGAAACCGCAGACCCAGGACGTGCGAACGATGGTGGCGTCGACACCGAGTTCGAGTTCGCCAGCGAGCTTCGAAGCTCCATAGACCGAGCGGGGGTTCGGTGTATCCCATTCGACGTAGGGCGCGTCTTTCGTTCCATCGAAGACGTAGTCGGTCGAGATTTGAACGACATGGGCATCGACGCGACGAGCCGCCTCTGCGATGTGACGAACGGCGAGGGCATTGATGCGATAGGAGCGATCGGGATCCGACTCACATGCATCGACTGCAGTCCACGCCGCTGGATTGATAATGACGTCGGGAGCGATACCCGTGACTGCGCCAAGCACGGCATCGCGGTCGCCGATGTCGAGTGCTTCGTGATCGAGACCCACCACGTCGTGGTGCAGCTTGGACGAGAAGATTTCGACGAGTTCGCGGCCGACCTGACCGCCGGCGCCGGTGATCAGGACGCGCATGTCATCAACCCTTCAGAGGTTCCCACCACGCCCGATTGGCGCGGTACCACTCGACGGTCTCGGAGAGGGCCTCATCAAGTGAACGTTGCGGGGTCCAACCAAGTGCCGCTGCCTTCGAGCAGTCGATCGAATACCGACGGTCATGACCGAGGCGATCCTGTACGTACTCGATCATCTCGTCACTCGCACCGAGCAGTTCCAGCACCCGGTCGGTGAGGTCACGGTTCGTGGTCTCGTTTCCGCCGCCGATGTTGTAGATCTCGCCGACAGTTCCCTTGCGCAACACCACGTCGACACCGGCGCAGTTATCAAGCACGTAGATCCAGTCGCGGACGTTGAGCCCATCGCCGTAGAGAGGCACCTTGTGACCATCGAGCAGATTGGTCACGAACAGTGGGATGACCTTCTCGGGGAACTGATACGGCCCGAAGTTGTTCGAGGAGCGAGTCACGATGACCGGCAGGCCGTAGGTCTCCTCATAGGAGAGCGCGATGAGGTCAGAACCGGCCTTCGACGAGGAGTACGGAGAGCGGGGTCCGAGGCGATCGGTCTCGACGAACGATCCTTCGTCGATCGATCCGTAGACCTCATCGGTGGAGATATGCAGGAAGCGGTCGACACCGACGATTCTGGCCACATCACACATCACGTTGGTACCCAGGCAGTTGGTTCGCACGAACGTGTCCGGGTCGACGATCGACCGGTCGACGTGACTCTCGGCTGCGAAGTGCGCCACGGCATCATGACCCTGCATCGCTGCTGTGACTGCAGCACGATCGCAGATATCTCCCTGGACGAAAGAGAACCGCGGATCATCGGCGACGTCAGCGAGGCTCGAAAGATTGCCCGCGTAGGTGAGCGAATCGAAAACTGTGACTTGATCGTCCGTCGTGTCAAGAACATGGCGCACATAGTTCGAACCGATGAATCCGGCCGCGCCGGTGACGAAGAGCCTCATGAGGCGTGTTCGCCTCGTCGTTGTGTGCCGATGATCATGAACGCAGTCCGCGATGCGGACGCCATTGGGGTTCGATATCGGCCCGACGTGGATTGGTCTTGTCGCGTTCGGAAAGAATCGGGTCGGAGATTCCCCAGTCCGCAGCAATCTCGGGATCGTCCCATGCCACGCCGCACTCATCGGTCGAGTTGTAGTACCCGTCGACGAGATACGTGATGGTCATGTCGGTCAGTGCCCCGAAACCGTGGGCCACGCCGGGAGGAATGAAGATGCCTCGATGCGAATGGGAGCCGTCCTCCTGCACGCCGAGATCAAGCCACTGGGTGGCGCCATCGGTTGGTGAACCCACCCGGAGATCATGCAAAACGACTCGGGCCGTGCCATAAGGGACGTACCAATAATCAGCCTGGTGAAGGTGATAGTGGAGTCCGACCACCGCACCGGCCTGACGATCCCCGCGGTTGCCCTGGATCATCTCGCGCCCTTGGGGGAACCATTCGCGTCGATACGTCTCGACGAAGATTCCTCGTTCGTCCCCGTGAATCGTGGGATCGACGATGTACACACCAGCGATCGTGTCCGATTGATTCACTTCAGCCATGGCGCGCTCCCGTGGTGATCACAAGGGCAAAGGCTAGTCGGCCATCCCCCCGCTGCCGGAGAGGGTGCCGATGGAAATCGTCTCGTTGTGGACGAAGAACCGGCCAATCGGGCGAGGGAACGGGAACGACCGCACACGCGAGACGGGGATACGCAGCGAGGCGAGCAGCGATCGTGCAGCCTCCGCATCAACGAAGGTGACGTGCGTGGGATCCGAGCGCTGTCCGGCTTCCTGCGGGGTTATCAGGACGATTCGACCGCCGGCGCGGATGTATGGCAGGTAGGAGCGAACAAGTTCGACACCCGAACTCGGATCAAGGTGCTCGACAACATGCGACATCAGAAGAGTGTCGAACACTCCGACGTCGACCAGAGCGAAAGCCTCGGGCGTGTAGGCGACGAACCCCCGTGCCCGACATTCATCCACCGACGTCGGATTGTGATCCACTCCGATGCCATTTCCATCGAGGAACTCCAAGCAGCGACCGACCCCGCAGCCGACATCAAGCACCCGGCCGAGCCCCATATGACGAAGGTTCCAGCGATACGGATTCGGGATGACTCGCTTCCAGAAAGACTGCGGTCGGGAACGAAGTCGATCGGTGTACCACGAACCGGATGTGTCGGACTGTTCCATCTTTGAGCCTCGGGTCGACGACGGCAGAGGGTAGTGCTGATGGGGCGACTGGTAGCGTTCCCCCGTGGAACAACCACCGTCACCGGACACTGCGTCGATCGGCGTCGGTGACAGCGTCGACCGTCAGCCCAACGGCGCTCAAGTCTGCGTCGTGATTGTTGTCTTCGGCGAAGAACCTTGGCTCGATCGCTCGGTTCGGGCGGTTCTCGCCTCCGAGGGCATCTCAGTCGAGGTCGTGCTCGTGGAGAACGGCGGATCAGAAGCCACAATCACTGCGCTCGAACTCATCGATCGCGTGAGCGTCATCCGGCCGTTCCGGAACACCGGTTTCGCCGAAGGATGCAATCTGGGAGCGGCGGCGGGCACGGCTCCGGTCATTGCCCTCATCAATCCCGATGCGATCGCCGAACCGCAGGCATTGGCCGCACTCGCCGAAATGGCATTGCGCCCCGGGGTCGGAATCGCGACCGGGTCTCTCCGACTGGCAAGTTCGCCAGACCGCATGAATTCGGCGGGGAACGACATCAGCTTCCTCGGCCTGAGCTGGGCAGGCCATTTCCACGAACCGGCGTCGGACTTCCCCGATGAGTTCGACGTCGCATCAGCAAGCGGTGCGGCGATGGCGTGCACCCGTGACCTCTGGGACCGCCTCGGGGGTCTCGAGGAGACGTTCTTCGCGTATTTCGAGGACACGGAGTTCAGCATCCGGTGCTGGCAGGCAGGACTTCGAGTCGTGTTCGTACCCAACGCAGTGGTGGTGCATCGCTACGAGTTCTCGCGAAACGTCGAGAAGTTCTATTTGCTCGAGCGGAATCGCCTCATCACGACGCTCACCTGTTTTGACTCTCGTCATCTGGCCGCTGTCGCTCCGCTGCTGGTGTTGATCGAAGTCGCACTTCTCGCGCTCGCAGCGAAGGACGGCTGGCTCCCGCAGAAGTTCAGGGCATATCGGTCGGTGCTGCGTGATCACCACGCGATCTCACAGCGACGCGCATTCGTCATGAGCGCACGAACAGCTACGTCGAAGCAGTTCTATGACCTCCTGACCACCAACCTGAGCCCGGGAAACCTGCCGGGTGCCAAACCCCCGGCGTTCGTCGAGCGTGCATTAGGCCTTTACTGGCGCATCGCCCGCACCATCACCCGGATCTGATCCACCCTCAGAACAGCGCGCAACCGACGAACGCGTTTGCTCCATCCCCTTCGTTCGTCCCCACCAGACATGCGAACTGCGTCCCCGCACCGCGGCGAAGTGCTTGGTACACGTAGCCATGGGCGGCCCCATGCCCGTAGGCCGCCGCCACATCTGGTCGCTCAAGATTCGCGGCAACCGGCACCGTCGCCCATGTGCCGAGAGAGAAAGAATAGAGATACGCGGTCACCGTGATCGGCTCGTCGGTGCCCGGGTCGAGGGCCCAGCCCTTGAGATAGTTGTAGCCGTAGACCGACATCGCGACCTCAAGGTTTCCGAACGGGTCCTCTGAGGGAACGGCGACGGTTCGACACCCGAGCAATGGGTTCGTGCCCGAGGTCGAGTCGATCGCATACGCGCAGACCTCATGGAGTCCGGCCGCGACGGAGAGACTGACCCGGAACCCGTGGTCCGGACCGAAGAACCCACTGAGCGCATCATCAACGTCGGGACGCGGGACATCGGCCATGGTGGACTGTCCCCATTTCCCATCCACATTGACGTGCACCGCAATCGGGTCGACCGTGTCCGGATCGATCGCCCACCCGCTCAACGACACCTCGCCACTGCTCGTGGACACGGCATCGAGCGAACCGAAGGGCGCGCCGGCTCCGGCTCCTCCTGCGGCCAGCGCGTCGAGAGCAGCAAGATCGCAGCAGAAGCGATTCATGTCGACTCGCCACCCGATACCGGGAACGCTGCCATCGGAGCGGTACTGCCAGAAGGTCCAGTTCGACCATCCAGCCGGGACCAGAGGCCGGAAGGTCGTGCTGTTCGGATCGTCGGGGTAGCTGGCCAGCCACAATCGATAGGAGCTTCCAATATCAGTCGGATTCCCGACCACGTCCTTCCAGAAGTGGTAGCCCGTATAGATCATCGGCGCTCTACCGGTGAGCCGGGTCACCTCGGCGAGCCAGGTGCGGGTCCACGTGGCGAGCTGAACCTTGGTCAGGCGTCCCTTCTCCTCGAGATCGAGCACGCCACCGATATCGCGTTTGCCGGTCATCGACCCCGCTTTCGAGACGAAATACCTGGCCTGATCCAGCGCCGTCGAATACGGGAGGGCCGGACGGGCATAGTGATAGGCCCCCCGATAAAGGTCCGCTGCTGCTGCGCCCGACCAGTCATCGGCGAAATACGGATTCGTGTAGGTCGTGCCCTCCGTGGCTTTGACGAGCGCAAAGCTGTGGCCTGCTGCCTTCACCTTCATCCAGTCAATGGGTGCCCCACCGGGATG
>Ga0209400_1003291_pt1 | contig 11816 bp, 15 predicted proteins | sample M_130807_EF_Meta_FD_187313 | JGI IMG/M metagenome (GOLD analysis project Ga0209400, IMG submission 187313) | Freshwater microbial communities from Lake Montjoie, Canada to study carbon cycling - M_130807_EF_MetaG (SPAdes) (version 2) | ecosystem: Environmental > Aquatic > Freshwater > Lake... | reverse complement strand
AGAATTTAAACAAATGCAACAAGAATCTAAAAATAAAACCTCATTATAATACAAATAGAATCCATCAAATAATGAAATCAAATAAAAAAACAAAAAAAAGAAAAACTCAACATTATAGAACCAGGCAATATAAAAATATACATAAAAAAACAAAAAATAAAAAACAATATGGTGGTACTGTTACTGATACTATTAATACAGTAGAAGGTGTAGCTAATAACATAAATAACGCTGTACAAAATGGTCAAATGGTAGCTAGTTCTACTGACCCCGAATATAATCAAACACCAGGTGATGGTGTTGTTGATATTGTAAATAATGCGGGTGATGGTAATACTCCCATTGGTAAAGCTATAAACACCACTTTTAATTCAGATCAAACTGGTCAACCAGCTCAACCAGATCAACCAGCTAAATCCGATCAACTTCAAAAATATTTACAATATATTCAAAATAATCCATATTTTATACAATCCGCGTTATCGAATACAGTAGTTAAACCAACTGCTTATTTAATAAATGAATTAGGTAGTTTGTTAAATGTAGATATGAATAATCCTGATAAATTTAAAACACATTTGGATGAAATAGCCGATTCGATAGAGGATCCTGTAGAGAGAAATAAAGTACTTAATTATAACGCTCAAGTTTTAGCAGTTTATTTGAGTGCATCAAAACCATCAATCGATATTATTTCAGGTATATTTTCAGAAGAAGTTAGTGAAATATTGGGTGATATCATTTATAATATGTCAACAAAAATACAAAATATGATTCCTGGATTAGGTTTGATAAATGATATTCCTCAAATGTTAATGTCTATTGTACAAGCTGCAACAACATTAGCACAACTTACAAGTACAGGAGCTACATCTACGCAACAAAACTTACAAGAATTAAATAAATCAATTATGAATGAAGTAGATGCTAAAAATAAATTAGCAATAGAACAAAAAAAACAAGCGGATATTTTAGAAAAACAAAATAAACTGGTAGAATTTATTTTAGAAAAACCAGAGATAATCAATTCTTATATAAAATATTTAAATAAATACAAAAATGAAGAGCTTACTGTAAATGATATCATTTCTAATTCTAGTAAAATAACAGATTCCAATTTAGATGCTAATTTGGATTTACCAGATACAAACATGACAGGTGGTAAAAAAAAATCAACAATCAGAACAGTCATGTCAAATAAAAATTATGAGACTTTATTGAATGCAATAAAAGAGTCGTTGGATGACTATAATAAGAATCAATCAAAATAAAATTGAAAATATTAATAGAGATATAGTTATATATAACTATATCATATCAATGATAAATTTAAATAATAATTCAATATTCGACACCCAATTTGAAGAGATTGTCCAAAATTCTCCAGATGAATTGAGAGAAATAATCAAAGCTTATTTTAAAAGCATGTCCGACATGCAAAAAAAATCATTCCTGATTGCAAAAGATCATTTGGGTACATCTTTTAATATATTCAAAAGCAATGGGTTTGTTAATTTCGAAAAGCAATTCCAAACAAAATAAAGAGTGCAATAATAAATAAACCAAAAAATATTACAATATTATCCATTTCGGTGTCAGTAGTAGTTTGGTTATTGTATATTATAATTGTTTTTTTAATTGTTTTTATTGCATATAAGTTATGAATGCAATAATATTATTTGTGTCTATTTGAATATTACTACTATTCATCATTTTTGTCAAGCTTGTATCTATTTTATAGCCATTAGACATCAAAAATGAAAATAAATCTGGTATTTCGTTAGCCGTCATGAAACGATGATTGTTTCTGCAAGTACCTGCACCACCAATCCCGCGCAATGATAATAATGCGTAGCCACATTTATTTCCATATTGGTTCAATTCTGTAAATTCACTTAATTTTTTATGCGAAAAATTCATTTGTCTTACTATTTTTCCGAGAGGGCCTTTTGGAAAAAGATTTATAGTAATGATATTGCCATATTCACAACCAAATAAATAGGGTCTGCTACTTAACAAATAACTATTAGTATAGTTATTTGAAATCATATAAGTGATGATATTTGTTTAATAATATAATATAAATATATTTATACTATATTTACATAATAATGGAAATATTATCAGATGAATCACAAAAACGATATAATATATTGTCATTAAAACCATTTGATGGAGAGAAAACATATATACAACCACCGTCACAAAATATGGCCATGTTAAAATTAGATGAAAATTTAGAAAAGGAGTTATATATCAATAATAAAATAGAGAAAATTCCATTTTATCATTTGTATTTTCATACTATACACACTAAAACCCAATCCCAACTATCTTATGTAAATTCTAATCAACTACAAAAAGAAGAAATACCTTTAGAATACTGGGAAAAGGTGTTTCCATCTAACAAAAACCCTAACCATTACCCGAACCCTAAATCAAACCCATTTATATTAGTAGAAACTTCTTCTAATTTGACAAATTCGACATCCATCCGCACATATGGTGAATGGTTTCATAAATTTGACAATAAAAAAGAACTGTTATCAAATATATTCAATCTTTGTTTCTTTGTATTGGATGGATTGCAAATAGTAAAAAAACACAACATTTTGTTATTGAATTTTTCAAAAGCAAATCTTTGTTTTAATCAATTTGGGAAACCATTTATATGTGAATTAAAGAACTGTATAGAAAAATCTGGTTTAAATAACGTTTCACTTTCACACCATATCAATGCAATCGCACCGATAGAGATGTCCGTTTTTGATTTTTTAAAAAAAAACCCGCACATTCATAGTTTATCAAATAATCAAATAGAGTTAATTGTTAAAAATTATATTGATAATCACCCTATCATTTCAAATATATCAAGTCATATGAGAGAGAAATATTACGAAGATAGTGTAAAATATTTACAAGCATTAACAAATAAACCTCTCCCATATATATCGGAATTTCTTCTAAAATATGTTGATTCATGGGACAATTATGGATTTCACATGTTTTATTTAAAAGAGGTATTGTTAAATTACACACATACACATACACATACACATACACATACACATACACATAAATCCACCATTCCATTTATAACGGATGATTCTAAAGTATTTTGGAAAGGATTCATTGATATTTTTATGAAAAATATATTATGTAATCCAAACGAACGACATAATATACAACAAACTAAAAATGTGATGGAATATTATTTATATACTAAAATGAAACATCTCCATATTTAACGTCTTTTTGAAGAACCTCTTCTCTTTTTAGTACCTCTACTTTTTTTACCGGATTTTCCTTTTCTAGTTTTTTTGTGTTTTTTCTCTGATGATGATGATGATGATACTTCACATTCAATTTTTGTACCCTTCTTTTTTCTGTCACTAGCAATACTCATTGCTTCTTTAAATGATTTACCAGTTTCCTTTGATATTTTTTTAATGTATTCGATCCATGCATTTGCCATTTTTACTATATATATTATACTACAATATTATAATTATTTTATAAAAAAATTGAAATAAAATTTGTTACATACATATAAATAAAATACATTTCTATATAATAAAATATATAATACTTAATAACAGCATAAAATGGTAAAAAACGTAAAAGGTGGTAGTGGACATAAAAGTCAAGCTCGTAAAAATGTGGTTTCATCAGCAGAAAAAAATAGTCATCGTCTTCGATTAGTAGAAGAAGAAGGCGAAATATATGCACAAGTTTCAAAAGATTTTGGAAATGGAATGTGTGAAGTAATATGTAACGATAATGTAAAACGATTATGTATTATTCGTGGTAAATACAGAGGTAGAGGAAAACGCGATAATGAAATTCGTGTGAGGAGTATTATTATGGTTGGTTTAAGAGAATGGGAAACTCATTTTGAAAATTCAAAAAAACTAGAAAAATGTGATTTATTGGAAGTTTATTCAGATTACGATGTAGAAAGATTAAAAAAATCAGCTGATATAACATGGTCGATTTTTGATATGGATGATAACGCGAATCAATATGCAACAGATGATATTGTTCATTTTTCAGATAATACAGAAGATGAATATAAAAAATTAGTAGAAGACGATATTATTAAAGCTAAAAACAGCGGTAATATAAATGATGATGAAGATGATGATGGTTGCCATGAGACAGAAGAAAATATCAATTTTGATGATATATAATACTAACCTAAACGGCTATAAACTGTTATATCATTTTAAATATACTCTTAGTGATAAGGTGTGGGGTCAAAAAATTGGAACATAATTTATATCTAATGTAAAAAATATAAAAATTATACATGTAAATAATATATGTATTTCATATATATAATATTTTTTTTATTTTTCACAGCATCATCCTCATTATGTGCAAATTTGAATAAAATTACACAAGAAAGAATAAAATATATTATTCAAAATCCAGGAACTACCTATGAAATGCGCGAACAAATTAATACTATATTATTCAATAGTTACAAAGATTGGGCAACCACCAAAGCTATTCATTTCAAACGCTTACATAAAAATAAATGTAGTCATATAAAAACAGATGAGCTTATATCCTATTCCTTATTTGGTTTATACCAAGGAATAAAACGATATAATGGAAATAATACATTTGTAACATATGTTGATTTTTATATCAAGAATGAATTACAACAATGTGTTGCAAAATTATTACCGATCAATGCATTACCAAAAACGTACCTTAAAAAAGAGAAAACACAACAAGAATATAATAAAATGATCAACATATATTTGAAACCAATATATATTGGTTTTGATCATTATTTGATGGAAAATACAATATACAATGCTATATATTCTAATAAAAACACGTGGTTTGAAACCGAAGATGAGACAAATTTGAAAATAGAAATATGGAAAAAAATTCGTGAGTTGCCACCATTACAAATGAGAATAATGTATTATAAATATTCGAGTGATTTTGAGATGCTACGTTCAAATCGTGAAATTGCAGAAATAATGGGATATTCAACCCAAACAATTCGTATAAATTTATTAGACATCAAAAACAAATTATTGCCATTTATTATTGATAATCGTAATTAGTAGAAAAGGTGTAAAAACCAAATAGTTTATATTCATTCCTCCATCTCCCATTCAGGAGGTTTAATTTTTGTTCCACCATTGTATTTAACAGCGTGCTTATTATCTAGCATCCATTTATTCACATGTATTTCATCTACATATACATCCGCAAGTATTCTTCCATATTTTTCTGTTTTGATATTGGTTAATTTAACTTTTTTGTGTAGTATTATGGATGATAATGAATCGCGTGATTTTACAGCATATAGTTTCTCTACATTTGTTTTGCATTTCATTTCTGGTGCATCTATTCCATTCAAACGCACAGAAAACCTATATATTGGTGATAAATCATATGGTAATTTAGATGCAATTGTAAATGTATCACCGTCATAAACTTTAATTACTTTGCCTTCTGTTATAGGAGGAATAAATGGGATTGTATTCTTGTAATTTACGTCTTGTAGATATTTTTCATTTATATTTACATCAACTGATGGAATAATGTCTGTGAAATTATCTTTGTTTATATTCTGAGATTTTTTTGTTGTTGGGGTAGTACTTGAATAAACAGGTGCATATGATTTAAGGCTAAAACAATTATAAAAGTATCTTGCAAACATGTTAATTATTAGGATATATTTTATTACATACAATCTTTGTATCGATAATTATAAATCATTTTTATATTTTAACTTCTTTTTGCAGTGGGAATTAACGTATATGGTCACGTATAAAGTTATATCATAAACAAACTATTTAAACATATCAAAATAATGTAACCTATGTATATATAAAATATGAATACATTTAAGAGATTCACAAATGCGACCTTGAGTCAAAATACAAAAAAAAAGGTACTATCTAATTCAATCAATATTAATTCTATACATGATTTTCCAGTATTACATACTACAACAAAAATGGAAAATGATAATAATTTTAATTTTATAGATGCAACAAAGAAAAAAGTAGAAGAAAATAAACAACTAGATGATAGTGGTTTATGTACAATTTATTATGACAAAATATTAAAAAAAACAATAAGACATAATTTTCCAAAAAAAATGTATGATGATGATGATAGTGACAGTAGTGATGATGATGACAACAGTTCCAAAAATTACATACAGCAAAACACTAGTGTAGTACCTAGTGTATATAACGTTCAATATCCAGAATTACATAATGGTATGAATAAAGCAATAAGAAATATTATGGAAAGAAGAGATAAATTTATCGATCAATATGGAGCAGACGAATTTATTCGTGATTATTTATCAAAAGATTCACAATATTTATATTCAAGATATTATTATAAAAATAAATATATGAATTATCATAAAAACAAGGTTAATACTATAGGTATAGGTAATAATTACGTTAATGCATATGAAAATGATTTAATACAATATCATGATATAGAACTCGATATAGATACTGAATTACTAAATCTAGATGATATAGATGACATTGAAGATGAAGATGAAATTTAATAGATTATATGTCACATATATAGAGTAAAACCCACATACATATTATATATAATACAATATGTATAAATTGCGCAAATAATTTATATAAATATTTAAACTTACATTTATGTGCGATGATTTTAATTTTCAAGAATTAGATATGTCTTGGATCCATGATTTTGAAAAAGAGGATGGTTTATATAAGGACTTTTATTTGGAGGATTTATATTTCATCAATGTGTATTATGTTTATTTAAACGAATCCAATTCAATTGAAAAAGTAAAAAAAGACAAATATTTTTTTAGTGAATTTCATAAAAACATTCTACCAAAAGAAGAATTATTTAAAATAATAGTTAAAAACAAAAATCAAAACAATGAAAAATATAAATTGAATTGTTTATTTAAATACAATTGTACAATTGATCCTTACACTATAATTGCCTTTTTAAAAAATAAAACACTATTAACACTTGATCCAAATAATTCTTATTTGTCACCTATAACAAGCATAGAAAGTGTGCAATTTAAAAAAACAATTACCATGTTTCAAGATTTAAACAGTATATCCATTATATATCAAAAAAATTCCAATACTAGCACCAGTAACAACACCAGTAACAACACCAGTAACAACACCAATAACAACACCAATAACAAAACAAAAAGATTACATATCAAGAAATATAATAGAAAAACAAATAGGTTATATATTTAATGTATATTCATATAATTATTTTGACTATTATTCTTTTCCTTTTTATCTAACGCACGTATTTTGATAAATGGTAATATTCCGTTATTAAACAACAAATTATATAGGATATCATTATGAAAATAAATATTTTTATTGATATTACAAGGCAACTTTGCTATTTTTAAAAAACAGTCACAATCATTAGCATATATACTATTTAATTCTAATTCTATTATATCAATTACATCCTTATATCCATTTATTTCAAATTTATGAGAATTAAAATAGTCCAGTAATTTATGAATTGCATTATATTTAATAGCATACAAGTAACTTTGATAATGATATTTAATTTCGCTACTATCATTATATGCATATAATTCTTTATCCATTTTAATCGTCATATTATAAAAATGTGCAATTGATCTTTTAATAATAATTGAATCATTAATTAAAACAACAAAATCGTAATCTTTTTTCATAGAATCATCTGTTTCTATTGCATTTAATACGTGAATATATTTACCGATATCAATATATTTATCATTTGGTATTTCAATATATTTTAGTATTTTATTATTAGGTTTATTAATTTCTGATTTGTCGGAAATATATTTTTTTAATTTATTACTATATATTTCATTAGAACTATTTATAATAACAATATCGTTATTTGGAAATAACAAATATGGAATGTTATTTATTACGGTATTATACTTCAATAATTTGTTCGTATGACATGCAAAAATAGTAAGCATTTTTTTATGGTTTGTGTTTTTGGGTTCATAATTATTTGATACTATCGTATTATAATTTTTAACAAAAAATTTTATTTCTGAGTTATTTATCCTATTAGTTTGAAATTTATTTATATCTATAAAATTCATTGTATTTTATGTAATGATATTTATTACTAGTATGATAATATAATAATAAAAATTGAACACAATTAACTAAATGAAGATTTGCAATATAAATATTTTGAAAAACACTTGTTGAATGGATTCGGGAAAAATAACAATTGCATCTACAAGATTTAACAATCATACATGGAATGAAAATGTAAATTACAGAAATAAAATACAGCATGATGGTTGTATTTACGGATGTCCGCAAAGTATTTCCATTAAAATACCAGATGATTCTTTGTTATACATATTTGAAATGAATAATTCATTAAATCGTATTGAAGGTATAGGTTTGATAAAAAACAAAATATACCATGATCATTACTACAAAATATATTCTGATGGAAATTACAATCGATTTGTTTATAAATCGAATTATAGAGTAGATAGAAAGTACTTAGAACTATACTACCCAGATATTTTATGTATTTTTGAATTGTTATTATTTAAAGGTAAAACTCACTTAAAAAGAGGATTTGGAATTACACAAGTTCCAGAAAAATTAGTTGATAAATATTATTCGAGCATATATAGAGATCAAGATACAGCAAACAATCAAATAGACAAAAAAATAGATAGTATAAAAAGAAAATTAAAAATAATTTTTCAAAATTATAATAAAAGACAATAAAATATATCCAAATATATAAATTGAAAATGTCAGATGAAAATTTGGATTTGAATATAACTAATTATACAACAAAAGATTTATTGAAAATTTTAGATTTATATGATGGTGGTGATGATGATAATCTAGATTCAATTTCAAAAGAAGATATAATTGAAAAAACAAATCAATATATTACTAAATTTAGTAATGAAAATGAACAGGATATGGTGGTTTTTTTTAAAGAAATTCAAAATAATTTAATAAATGCAATTGATGATTACGATAATAGTAATAATCATGAGAATACAATAATACCATCTGATAAATTAAAATTCAATAGATATGATATAAGACCGAATCAAATAGATAATGGAGAAAACAACGATAGTCCAGTAATCGTTCCAGAAACACAAAATATAGTCACCACATTTGCGCCGACTGAAGTCAAAGGTACATTAAATCCATTAATAAAAAATACATATTCTACATGTATTAATATTGATAGTAAATATCGGCAATTCACAGGCATTAATTCAAACACTAATTTTACATTGGACTTGTCGGAACCGTTAAAAAATTTATTATCCCTGCAATTATATTCTTATCAAATTCCATTTACTTGGTATATAATTAATTCAAAAATGGGTAATACATGTTTTTGGATAGAAGATTTGTCTACAAATACAATAGTTACTATATCCATAGATTCAGGTAATTATACACCAACTTCATTGACAACAGAATTAAATAAACAAATAGCAGAAGCAGGATTTGAATTTGATTCTACAGCGCCACCATTTGTATATAGTGAAACAAAAGGAAAAATAATTTTCTATTTGTATGGAGGAAGATATCAAAAAAATGGTACTGTTATTTTCACTATTACCGAAAATACAAAAGTTATATTTTTTGATTATAATTTTACATTAGAATGCATTTCACCTGATTGTGGTGTTAAATTACCAAATTATATAAATCAAACATTGGGATGGATTCTGGGTTTTCGTTCGCCTTATATAAATGTAAGTTTAAATGGTAATTTACCTACTGCATTATTAGATTTAAATGGACCACGATATTTGATATTAATTATAGATGATTTTAATCAAAATCATTTGAATAATAATTTAATTTCTATAACTGAGTATGATAATAATCTTAAATTACCGTCATATTATAATACGAGTTTGCCTTATTCTTGTACTAAGGTTTCTAATAACATTGATTCAAATAATATTCCAAATAAATTAAATATAAATTACACTAAAATACCGAATATCTTGCCTAGTGCTCCTAGAACATTGACTCAATCACAAATATATACCATTAATGAAATAATTAAAAATAATAAAAATAATTTGAATTATTTTCCAAAAGCACCAACAAATTCGGATGTTTTTGCAATTATTCCTATTAAACATTCCAATAATACTGGAAATATAATAACAGAAATTAGTGGTTCATTACAATCTAACGAGAGAATATATAATGGTCCTGTAAATGTTTCAAGACTACAGATTAGTTTATGTGATGATACAGGAAACACATTAGATTTAAACGATGTTCCATGGTCGTTTACTATGATTGCAAAGTGCTTATATGAACTTTAATAAATTATTATATTGTGAATTTACATTTAATATTTACATAATATAATATAAAATGACGAGATTAGATTTAACAAATTATGATTACGGAAACAAATTATTGTTTTTGTTGTCTATTGTTTTTTTGTATGATAAAAAAACGTATTTACTGTTTTATGTTATCGGATCAGTATTAAATTATATATTTAACAGCATTTTAAAATTAGTATTTAAGCAACCTAGACCGAATGAAAATATGAAATTGTTTCAACAAGAAATGAATAGACGCGAAACAGTAGATTGGAGTGAATACGAACGATTTGGTATGCCTTCAGGACATTCTCAGGAAACCGCGTTCTCTCTACTATACATAACGATGGTTTTACAAAATACAAAAATCACGATGTTGTATTTGATAATCATGTTGTTTACCATGTTTCAGCGTATTTATACAAACAAACACACATATTTACAAGTATTCGTAGGAGGCACCATTGGATTATGTATGGGTTATCTCTTCTATTATTTAGCATCGAAATATATTCAGCGGTATTAGATGTTATGGTTATATTTTGTGATAATAATTTGTTAAAAAGTTTTAATATTTCATTAGTATATACACTACTATACCAAGATAATTAATAAATGGGTGCAGGAATATTACCAATAACCATACACAACAAGAAACTATATTTTTTATTTGGAAAAGAGAATAAATTTGCGGATACACCTGGTTGGGCGGATTTTGGCGGTGGTTCAGAAGACAAAGAAACCTTTATAAAAACAGCTGTTCGTGAAGGTACAGAAGAACTCACTGGGTTTTTAGGTAGTGACAGTGATTTGGAGAGAAAAATAAAAAGGACAGGTACATTTAATGTTGATTGGAATACATATCGAACACATATTTTACCTATGGAATATGATGAACTGTTACCATTTTATTACAACAACAATCAGAGATTTTTACAAAAAAAGTTGGATCCAAATGTTATAAAAAAATCAAAGATATTTGAAAAAGCAGAGATCCGTTGGTTTTCAATGGACGAAATAAAAAAACGCGAAGTCCCTTTCAGAAGTTATTATTATAATATTGCTGATTTGATTATAAAAAACGAATTAGCAATAGAAAAATTTGTAAGGTCGAAGCTACGAGTAAAAAATAATAACACTATGAGAAAACATATGAATATAACAAAAAAACAATTTCATAATAAAAACAAAACGAAATCACGTAAGCAAGGAATATTTTCTTTATTTTGATAATAAATTATAAATATATATGTGCGGTTTTATTTATAGAATTAAATATTGATTATATATTAAAATATGCAAATAGATTTTGTTGATTTAAAAAGAAATTACAATTCTATTAAAGATAGAATTCAAGAAAGTTTTGATAACTTGTTCAAAAAATGCGATTTTATAAATGGTGAAAGCGTTAGAATATTTGAAAACAATTTTGCAAAATATTTAGATA